>Ga0307509_10007235_pt1 | contig 14603 bp, 22 predicted proteins | sample 10_EM_MG_FD_202245 | JGI IMG/M metagenome (GOLD analysis project Ga0307509, IMG submission 202245) | Populus trichocarpa ectomycorrhiza microbial communities from riparian zone in the Pacific Northwest, United States - 10_EM | ecosystem: Host-associated > Plants > Roots > Unclassified | place... | reverse complement strand
CCTTGGGTTGAGGGAATCGGACGTACGGTAATTTCAATGCCTTCATCGGCAAGGATGAGGGCGGCGTAGGTAGCGGCTAGTTCTGAAGAGGCCTGGGTACGAAAGCAGCGAGGTGAACGTCGTACGCTGAGGTTTGCGAGTGGTATGATAGTCAAAGACGTACCATTGGGACGAGATATCGGGGATGTATGTGGGCACTTCGATTGTGGTGGGAAGAGTCACGGTTGAAATGGGGGCTTGGGAGAGCTGTACAGGCCCGTCCGGAGAATCCCGCTGGAAGCCTCCACTCTCGAGACCGGCTACCACGTTTGTTGTGTCCAACGCTTTAACAGCGACGTGGCGCAATGGATAGCGTGCCGGGCTCATAGGCACTCACCTCTACCCGGAGGTTCCTCGATCGAGACGAGGCGTCGCTACTTTTTATTTATTTTCTCGCCGCTGGAATGCTGGTCTCGACAATCGTCTCCGTTTCTCAACCGAGTAAAAAGCATAAAGGGGTATGGAACATGATCCAACAGAGCTAAAGATACAAGCACGAGACGTCACGACAAATTAAAACGAAGGGCTGAGATCTAGTTGTACATGGACGCGAGGGCATTGAACTGCGCGGTGAAGTCATCCATAGCATCTAGGGTTTCCAAGAAGTGAGTCACCACCAAAGTCTCCTTCCTTCCATGGGCCAGAGATGTAGCTGTCCTGACGGCGTTCTTGATCTGCCTGCCATTAATATCTCTCGCGGCGAGTTTCCTAACTTCCTCAGCGTTAAGGGTCACGCCGACCTTGGCCAAGAATGCGTTCCAAACTTGTGTCTTGGCCGTCGCGTCGAGATCGTTGAAGTAGAGGGCGACGTGGATACGAGAGCGGAAGGCATCGTCGATGATCTTTACTCGGTTGGTTGTGAGGAAGAGGATTCCACGGTAGTACTCGAGATGACGAAGGCTGAACGTGGGAGGACATGTAAGCAACGAGTGGTGGTTTCAAGGACGAACTTGACTCACAAGACCGCGACCATGGCGTTCCGCATGAGATCATGTAGCGAGCGCTGTTCCATGAACACATCCGCCTGCGGAACTGTTAGGTACTCGGACAACCAAAGGTTTTAGGAAAGGGACCAACCTCATCAATCAGGACGATCGCCTTCCACGACGTGGCGATATCAAAAGTGCGTTCCAGGGCTTGATCGATCTCCGTGGCTGTAATACCCAAGTCACCAGCCCCAACCACATACAACGGCTTGCGAACGTGTTCGGATGTGGCCTCGGCAGACAAGGTCTTTCCACAACCAGGAGGGCCGAAGAGGTTGATTACGAGACCTTGACCCTTTCCTTGAACGAAATCGTCAAATCCGAGGTCTTGGTCGTGGGCCTCCACGAGGGACTTGAGCAACTGCTTTCGCCCAGAAGGAAGGACAAGGTTCGTGAATGCTTCGTCGTTCCATTGAATGTCGGAAGCCTTCTCGATGTTGAACTCGACTGGAGGGGCCGATCAGAGGGCCATACAACGGGGGGGTCGAATGAGAACTCACGCCAGATCTTATCGGCAAGACTGAAGCCGTAAACGATAGACGAGGTGATCAACAAATCAGTCTCTTCAAGCTCCCGTTTCTCCACTTTGGCCTTCCCTGCGACGTCAAGGGTGGGAACGGAGGATCCAATTTGGTTGCCGGTATCTTTCGCGCGACGTCTACACTTGTTCAAACGTCGAGATTGTGGAGACTTACAGGGGTCAATGGTGTTAGGTTTTTGCTTGGGCTGAGGGAAGGGGTAGTTTGCGTTTAAGCGTTTGAAGGTGGCTGCCCAATGGGTGAGATCGGTGGAACGGTGATCCAGACATCAGTGAACGGACCTCGGTCAACCATGATTCGAGAGTTGAGGTTGTACTTGACCATCTTGTTGTTAACCCGGATGGAAGCTGTGCCCTTATAGTGCATATGGTGCACTTCACAACGGGCGGCCCATCTACGACCTCTATCGAGGAGGACCTTGTAGAGTTCATCCGGTGTAGGGTGGTATTTGATGGGATAAGCATCGAGGGAGTTGATCGCCACTGTGCCTTTGAACATGGGGATCGTGACACGACTTCTGACACGTCCATAGCGGGTGGTATTGTCGTGCTCGTCGACCATATCAACGCTCTCCAAAGTCAAGTCCATGAACGCTCCGCTGATCGTCATGACCTGGGCTGCGGTGACAACCTCAAGCGCCCTCAGCTCATTGGACGAGGGACACCTGGTGATGACGATCGTCCTGGGAACGAAGACAGCATAAAGAAGTTCGTAAGTGATCTCTCCGTGGCTGGTGAGGTTGCGGATGGTCGCGATGGTGCGTTTCCAGTCCTTGTGGAGGTAGTCAATCAGAATCTGCACCGAGGAGAGGACGTGTTTGTCTTCCTCAGTGGCGGTCTTCTTCGATGCTTCCAGCTTATCGCGGTACTCTTCGAATGCTGGCAGGAACCCCAAGAAGAGCTCTGGTTCCATCTGGCGCGCCTGTTAGGATTTGAACGGGGAAGGGGTATCTTTGAATGCAAACCTCCAGCGGTTCATTGTTCCACGAAATCCCCTCTATCTCCTTCATCACGTCTTTGATGGCCTTGAGAAGGTAGGGACTCTTGATATGGAACTTGTGTTGTGGGGCTTTGCCCTTGTCCTCGTCCTTCTGGGGAATAGTCCTAATAACGACGAAGCAGTATCCGGGCCATTGATCGTTGTCAGCCATGAATGGCCTCGACTCTGCGACGACCTTGGCTCCTGTGTTCTTGTACTTCCAACCTCCCCATCGCGTGTAGTAGTAATCGACGCGCTGTGAACAAGCAATGTGGTCAGCTCGCGGAAGCGGTGAATCCTTGTCGGGCGGACCTTGATCTTCAAGTTCGGGGGAGGCAATGGGGTCACGGCCGTCTGCTGGGACTTCGCGTCGGCAATCTCGGTGTTGACGGAGTCATCGTCTTCCACGACTGCAGGCGACTTCTCTCCAGAGCTAGGACCGGCAGAGGAAGATGGAGAACGAAAGATTGTGGAGACGCGTTTCATGGTCGAGGGGAGATGGGGGTTGGAGGGATTCCGAGGACAAGACAAGCGCCACAGTAGAGGCCTTTATACCCCAGTGGCGGCGGGAAGCGGTGTCAGTAATTCGCACGCATCCACAGCCATTTGGGAGTCCGACGACCCGTCCATTCAGTCCAAGAGTCATCCGTGGTCGTGATCGAGAGCGGGGCGTCCTCGGTTGGGCGTTCTGTACCTGCTCCTGGCGGGAGACACAGCCAGACTTGGACAAAGAGACAAGTACAGCAGCTGTGCTGGCCTTTGACTCGTTCCAATGATAAATGCGTAGGCTGTCGACTACCTGGGTTCAAGGGTCACGAGCTCACCCACTTCCCCCAGCGCCGTTATAGTGTACTCGCTTCCCGCGAGATTAAATCTCATTAACCGCTTGCAACCCTCGAAGATGGGGTCACAAAGGACAATAATAAACTGCCGAGATGAAGCCCCAATCCACAATCGTTCAAGCACGGGAGATCCCAACATCTACTTCTTTCCGGTGGCCAAGGAAGAGACCGCCTTGTCTCTTATCGGCCAAAACCTCCAGTTGTTCCTGAATCACACCACCCTCCCCAATCCCCACTACGCCCTTTCGTGAGAACACAGCCCATACACGAACCTTGTCTGCCACGTCGTGGTCTCAAAATCAAGAACAACGTGGATACGCGAGCAGAGCGCCTCGTCAGTGGGCTCGACGTGGTCAATGTTCAGGTACAAAACGCCACGATTGCCTCCCAAGCGACGTAGGCTGTGTATAGTAGGTGACACCGCATCACGTCAGACCCTTTGGTAACAGGAACAGAGTCAGTCGGCGTCATCAAATAATACAGCCGCCATTGCACTGCGCACGAGACCATCAAACCACCGTTTGTCCACGAACACGTCGGCCTGCCCGTAGCCCGTCATTAGAAACACCCAAGGGTGGAACGTGACGACCAACTTTCGTACCTCGTCTGTGAGGGTGGCGACGCTCTACGCAGCGGCCACGCCAGACGTTCCGCAGCTCTGAATCCAACTTCACCACACTGATCACTTAACGTGGCCTCCAGACGTGCTCGGATGTCGCTTCGGCGGTCAGTGACTTTCTGTGCCCTGGAGGACCGACCAGGCCGAAGACGGACGGACCATTGGCCTTTGCTCTTTCTTGACGATGTCGTCGAAACCAGATTCCTGTCCCAGGATACCTTGCCGATCCTGAGGATTTTCAAACGATTCGTCGTTTTGTTCGGCATTGGAGGTATGTTTAACGTTGGATTCAACTATCTGAGAGTTAGAGACGTGCAAGAACTCAAGTCCCACATGTCTCAAACTCACGTCACATCCCACCCCCAAGCTGTAACCATGGAAGACTGGAAAACACGACGAACATACCCTCATCCCTGAGCTCGGTCAAGGCAACTCGTTGTTTCCCTCCAGCCTCGAAGACGGGGAAGCCTTGGTCTTCCGCCATAATGTGGCGACTGATGACGAGTACTCTTGCCAGGAAAGGGGGGTGGGTTCAAGTCTCTTGAAACCCAGTCAGTGGACGCGAGATCAGCTGCGGTGGGTTCAGGTCCAGATGATGAAACACACGCCTGTCGATCATGACACGACTGCCGGCCTGTATCGAAACTCGATATCAATTTCTGTAAGAGCACGCCATCCACTGGGCATACGAACGTTGCACTTGACGGTCCTCCTCCGGCTCTCGCGCCCAGCGAGACTCCAATTGCGTCCCGTGAGCCCGCGTCGCCTGACCTCCCCTAACTCCAGATCCGCGTTAAGGGCCATTTCATCATGATTGGGTGACCCTGCATGGATGCGAGTATCCAGCAACGCGCTGATATACGTCCAGTCATGTGAGACCTCTGGATCCGGTGTGTATAGTGGTCATCGTGGGCATTTAACGACATCGCTAAGGGGAACAGCGTACCCCATTCAACGCGACCGGCCTCCTCCCTCAATCAATGTCTTCTGGCTCTGGGTGGTGGTCGATCGGGTAGACTACCGAAGAAGTGATCTCGATGGTCCCAAGAAATCTCACGACGACCGTTCTGTGGAGCACCTCGCCAAGCCTGGATGGTTCGAAGGCATCCGCGTTGCCGACAGTCCTGCCAATGCTCCTGATGATCAGACGAGCTGGAATGCCCTAGGCCCGTCGGCCATTGGGTGCGTCACGACCAGGGTGGCGTTCGAGAGCGTAACGACATAGAGGATATCATAGGTATACCATGACAGGACGTGAGGTCGTGGATGGTATCGATGGTACTCTGTCGTGGCTGCGGAGACACCAGATCAAAACCTTGAACGACATCGCAACGTCCCCGTCTTCCTGTGAGGCGTACTTGCCCTGCTCGGACGTTCAATGGTTCGCCCCAAACCGGGGAAGAAACGCGATAAATGATTGGGGATCAAGCTGGGAAACACGACATCGATTAGTGAATCTTTGGGTGGAATTCAGCGTATATAATCACCTCTCTGGGTCCGGTGTTCCGAGAGACATTCAGGACGTCGACGTCTTTCATGACCACCTTACATGCCTTGATTAATGTTTGTTCTTGATGACGGACCTGAAATTGTCGGAAACTTTCCCCTCTCCGTACCGACGACGAAACGATACCCGAGCCATGGGTCTGAATCTTCGTATTCGTACATATGCCCTTTACCTTCCGGCGCGTCATTAAAACCCGTGTTCATGAAACCTCCATTTACACGACCACTTTTGCTCCGGTAATAACCTACTCGGTGATGCGACCACCGGGGCTTCTCTTTAGCCATCCCAAGTTCCGAGACAGCCAGCAATTCACTAGCAAAACCTTGATCTTTGGGTTTGGGCTGAGGGCGCGAGCGATCCTATTTCCGTCTTGTGTGAGAAATTCGAGGAGGACGGCGTTCCCAGATCCGTGATAGCCGCTTGATCCCCGTTCCTACGAGCCGGAGGGTTTGAATATGCCAGGATGCAAATTACGACGATTCCGCCAAGCGAGAAAAGCCAAGAGATGCGGGGAGAACGGAAGGGGTCAGATGTTCCAACCCTGCAAGGAGGTTTGGGCGCGACACGAAAGCGCTCTAGACCACGATGCGCCGGCCGCTTCCCACGAGCTTTCGTGAGAAGACCCGCCGTGAGATGGGCGGTTTGTGGAGCCCACATACCACAATGTCGGTCCCGGGGTGTCCATCAGGCTTCAACGAGACAGGCGGGGAAACGACAACGGGGACTCCCGCTCCCGCGCCGTTTGGAAGCAGGCACAAGATTCACTAACCTGTTCGGGGTCAGCCGAGATCTCGGTTACGCCGTTCCACTGGGACACGGCTCGGACCAAAAGGATGTTCTTTGTTGATGTCCCTCGGAAGGGGAGGCGCAAATCTTCGACCTGCGTGGTTTCGGTGTCATCCCGACGGCAACTACGGGCGATCTACGCGCAAATCGAGATAGATCAAATGGCTTTGTTGGGAAAAAGGATCTAAACAAGCGTGATCGAGAGCGGGACTAGAATCGGTGGGTTGGGTAAGTCGTGCGCAGAGTGCCCACTGTGCCTGTGTGTTATATACGTGTGACGAGGGTAAGTGTATAATGAGCAACCAAGAGTGGCAGGAACTTCAAGTTGTACATATGAATACTGAGTAATAGAGTGATCCAGTCAGACGAGCCTTCGCATAGAGAGCGTTTTCCGGTTCAAGGTGTAGTAGAATGCTCTTGGTCAGAATCTGCGCCGGAGTCGTTGTTGGAGTTCTTCTTGCGCTTCCTTCGCACTTCCCTTGCGCGTACGGGCACGTGATGGCTATGCAGCAACTGGGGAGGGCTGAGCACAGTGTGATATAACAGTCACAGCGAGATGAATTACTTTGGTCAATTCAGTCGAGGGTTCTAACCCTGGAAACTGTTTGGTCGCGTATATTCTGAACGGACGGCCCCAACATTCCGCGAGTATCGGCTGCGAGCCGTTGCTGATGGAGAATAGGTCGAAGACCCTATACCTGAACAAAAACCATCCTTCCATCTGGACGGACAAATCCTAGGGCGGGACGTGAGATCCAAGTGAGCAAGAACGGTTCCGTAACCCACCGCAAAGACAAAAACGAGACAGTTTTTGCTGTCCTGTCCGATCGGCAGGTTCAGTGCCTGCGTGAACAGATCGCCCACCAGACTGCTCGTGGAGTTAGCAGCGAGAGTGATGGACTGATTTCTCCAATAAGCCTCCACTGGTTGACCGTTCTGGTTCACCCGTGGATCTATCGGCGGGCATCTGAGTCAGACTGGACGATGTCTAGTGGGCGGATATGTGACGCACAGACGGGGCCGGTTGAAGGCAGCACGGGAAGGTCGGCCACCTGAGACGGGTCTTCATCAACCGGCATTGTAACTTGGAAGGCTTCGACATGGCATATGAGGCCAGTCGGCTGCAAGCCCCTGCACGAGAGGAACGGTCGGATCAATTCGACTCGGGTGCTTATCTTGCCCACCTGTAATCAACTTCCGTCTCATGGGCAGTACCATCCCCGTTGTCTCGAACGTCGTATATTTGCAGTCCTGTGACTGGGGGTGGGTCGAGGGCACGTCGATCTTTGGATGCAGCATATCTACGAAGAAATCGGATGGTATTTAGTTTCAAAAAAGCGGGAGTGGCTCAGGTCGAGTGGGGGTCGAGGCGGCGACGGCAAAAAACGCACTTCCTTCCCACGTTCGCCTTTTGGATCTCAGTGACTTTTGCGCGTATAGTACGACCGGCGAACATGCCGGTGTCGCATGGAATGTAGGCACTAGGTGGATACTCGACTATACGTGCTTGACTGGCGGCCGCGCGCTGGCTGGGCCCAACCATGTCCTGACTGTGGGCCGGGTTGGGCCGATGTTGGTGGTGGACGCCCTGCGAGGAGGGGTAGGGATGATGACCATCAGTAGAATGGAGCATGACTACCGGACGAAGGGAGAGGGATGAGTGGGAAGGGGGGGGCCAATCGTTCGGGAGATAGAAGAAGAGACACGGAGCCACAACCACGGGTCCCTTTTATACTTCCGTCAATTTCCTAGGTTCGGCTATCCCCAGATTTCGATTCCGCCGTCTGATTGCAAGTGTATTTATAAGCGGTGGATCGACTGTCATCTCGTAACGCACCCAGTGGGGAACGTCGTCCCCTTGCATTCCCCTGCTAGACCAACTCCGGCACAGTCTGAGGCGCATTGTGACAAGGTTTCAACGTGGCCTGGGGGCGTGTGATTACGCCCCCCTGTCATAGATGGCGGAACTTGTGACTATTGCGATCTCTCGCTTGGTGACGAGGAACGTTTGAATTTGAACTGCCAGCGCCGACACTAAGTTCGGCAGCGGATGTGCTCCGGTCAGTTCCATTTCCCGATCGTTCCTCCGTCCCTGCAACATCTCCCACACTAGATGGCCGACATCTGGCGAGGCCGGACCTCCAACTCCGACCTGTCTCACGACTGACGGCGTCCAGCTGGGACAAGTCGAGAGAAAGGGAAGAACAGAAGAGGCGAGACCCCTCGCCCCTTCTTCCGTCCGTGATCCTGGAATACTGGATTGAAACCCCGCTCGTGCCTGGGCCTCGCGAAAGAGGTGCGAGTGTCGGACGTGGGGCAGCGGGTTCGTACGCACCACACCAGTCGCAGACGCTCCTGTGCATTCCGTGGTCAATGCAAGGTTCGACGTTCATCGGTTCGACACTGATCATCACCTCATATCGCGATAATTCATTCACCAGTGGTCTCGTGCCGTTTGACTCGACACCCCCATGACCGTTTCCCGATGAATATGAGTGGGGGCTCTTTTGGAATCCAAAAACTCCGCAGCTCCCCCACAAACCCTCGACCGCTGCCTACGAACGATCCGCGGCCACTCCTTTTCGTTCCCCGCGAATGGTTAGCATTTCTGCGTGGGGTAGCCGGTAACCCTCCTAAGTATCTCCGGCGTTGGGGGTGCCAAACTTGGAACGAAATCCCGTGCTGGGTTTAGCATGTGACACAGTCATAAGCCATCCCGAGGTGAGAAGTCTGATCTCTGTTCCGAAACTCATGACGCCTCCGCCCCGCGTTCCACGAGTTAATGACTGAAACTTATAACGGCTGACCTACACATTTGCCGTTCATAGGGCTTCGCAACGCCGATGGGAGCTGCGTAAGGCGTTCTAGGACCCGATGGGGAGAGATAATCGGATTCAAGTATCGATTTCAGCATATCACAAGGTCAGGCTTCGTCACAGAGATGAACGAGCTGGGCTTGGGGAATGGAAAACGAGATCCATCTCCAGATTCACCCCACTCCCCCGCATTGCGCCCCGCATCATCCGAACGCCCTCGGTTTGAATGGTGGGAGGAGATCCTGATCATCACTGATTCTCGTAACACTTGGCCGTAACCTGTGCAGCCGGCAACCACGACTGAATTGTAACGGAACGCCACGGGACAAGTCACTGCTCCAAACAGAGCTCTCGTAGGTGACACCATCCACAGGCCGCCAATCAGACAAACCATCGAACGAAATACATCATAAACAATACAAAGCTTGCCAACAGGGGGCTCGACGGCGAGATCGGTGATGCTCCATTCACCGACTGCCCACTAAGGGTGGATGCCGAGGATCCCCCCCAGAGTTGCACATTGCGAAAGTAGGCGTGCGTCGTGTTGGAGGGCGCCCATGTTGCGTCATTCCCTCCGTAGAATGTTCTGACGAAAAGACGGACGTGAGTATCTTGGTGACTTCCGACATGGGATTCAACCCTCACGAGAAGAACATGCCACCAATGTCAAGGTCGGATTTCTTCCGGAATTGTAGATTCTGTTGCGTTATTGCCAAAACATCGTTGTAGCTGCCGGAATACCGATCAGCACTCGCCCACTATGGTCAGCTCGAGGTCCCGTGCTCACAATACTTGAATTTGACCGTTGGCTATTCGCGGGCCACTGTTCAATTGTACAACGAGAGAGATCCGGTTCCATCTGTGCACGGAACCCCACGAGGCATCAGATAATCCGGATCATGTGAAACGTACGTTCAACACTTACTGCCCAGGTTGGAGTCTGAACGCGCCGCGACCGAGACTAATCCCAAAATCTTCATTACACCTTACGCCTTGGCTAGCGCAGAGATTGTTCGGGGACAGGATATATGCGTAAGCTAGGGTGGAGCAAGTAAAGTTCAGGAACGACACCAAACACCCATGGGGCTGTGTACGTACCTTCGCCGTCCCCTGACTTTCTCCACATAACTCTCGTGCTGAAGCAGGTTCCGTCGGACGCAGATCCTCCATCACAGGTGTTCGTATCCGGCCCGCCTCTAAGGCCAGGTAACTTTCCTCCTTTGACCCAGTCAAAAGTCGAGTCGAACGCAACTTCGTAAGTCAAAAGCACCGTCTTGAATGGATCGCCGGGGGTATTCCATAAGGAGTAGAATTGTGTCCCGCTACCCTGTGAACCGAAGCCTCCCTCGGCGTATGTGACCTGCAACACGGGACCGGAGGAAGAAGAGGAAGAAGAGGACACCGTCGAACTAGGCAGCTGAAAGTGAGGGAAGGGGTCCGGAACGAACGCGATGTTATCGGACCCCTGTTGGATCCGCCCTTTGTTTAGGGACCAGCCATTGACGAGGGTGTTCTGGGTATTGGTGTTGGACTGTGTGGCAGAGGGGAACGGAAGGCTGGTAGAGGTCGAGAGCTGGTATTGGGAGGCGATATCTGAGGGTAACATGAAGGCTCTGCCGAACGGGTAGGAGAGGAGGGTGCTGAGAAGAGCGGCTCGGTAACCGTTGCTGTTGCTGTACGCCATGATCGTCGGGGGGCAGCGCTTTCCCCTAATCTGAGGTTAAATATACTCGCTCTGGTGGTGGGAGTCTGAGAAAGCGTCTCTCTCTTCTAGCCGACGCCCGCAAACGAGACGATAGTTATGCCAAGGAGGGGAGAGGCGAACGAGAAGCGGGGCCGACGGGACCGTGCGGTGGAGATGCACATGGACCCATCATCGTGTTCGACTTACCCGTTCCTCGGAACCGTGACGCGAACATGGATTCCACCTCAACCTCGACATCGACGCCGACAAACCTTCCCATCGCCCAACTCGAATCTCTCAGATTCAAGGTTAACCAGACCGTCGACTCGATACTATATCTTCGTCACATCCTAGAAGCAAAAGGCCAAAATGTCATGCCCCAATGGCCAACCATCCTCACCCGATACAACATCCTCCTATCGCAGACCCACAGCCTCTCAACCTCCCTCACGACTACCCTCCCAAAATCGAACGTGAACATCTTCGAATCTCTCGCGTTACACCCCACCCTCGGTTTGACCGATGCTCAGCTCGATGCGGGGATCATTCCATTCCTGCGCAACGTCCAGACCACGGAGGTCCTTCGGATGGAAAACGACACCGTTCGTCGAATGTCCGAACACACACAGACCGGCGGGACTCTGGGGACCGTGACAGGCGTTTCGAAAGCCTCGCAGGAAGACATCGTTCGCGAATGCGATCAGATCAAATTGGAACACGACGAGAGAGTCGACAGGGCGATTAAAGCTGTCACTATGCTACGGGAAAAGTACGATTGGAAGGTCCGTGTAATGGTCGAGCAGGAGGAACCAGAAGAGCTCGATTGGGATCCTCGAATCCAACGACAAACGATGGCACGCGTGGAAGAAGGGCTCTCATCTGGCAGCGAGTCTTCTAGTCCTTCTGCGATGGATGAGGCGGAGGAGAGTAACGATAGCGAAGAGGAGAAGGAAACGGAAAACGCGTTGGAAGAAGGTTCTGTTGGCGGAGACACACCTCTGGCTATGGCCACCGACTAACACCCATCCCAATCCCCAGCACTTTAGTAATACTCCGCCAGTTGCAGCCGATTCACGCACTCCTCCACCTTCAACCTCGCCTTCTCCACCCTCCGTACATCCTCGCTCTCCACCATCACCAAGAGCGCGAAAAATAGAGCATACCACACACGCTTGATCCTCTGTCGTGGGAGCAAGAAGAGATTTTCATCGTAACCATCTTGTATATCCTTGACCCCGTCCATGAACACGCGTTCCATCCTCGGATCTCCCCACACCGCATGCGAGAACCCGAGAAACGTCAGTTTTGACTCCCCGTTCTCTTCCACCTCCATCACGGACGACTCGTCTCCCGTAAGCCATACGAGCGAAGGTGCCTCAACGTCATCGAAGAGGAAGAACCCGATCGCTCGGGACAAAGCCCCTCGGATGTGCTCGATCTTGACCGTGCCCCGCAGATCGTCTGCCCCGGTCTTGTCCAGTAACGCCTCGAGCAGGAGAGTGAAAGCCTCCTCCCAACTGATCACTTCTGAAGGTTCGCCTGGCACTCCGAACCAGTCGTTATCGATCGCATGGATCTTTCTGAGATGGTTGCCGAAGGTTCGCTCTTCAGCTGTGGTGAGGGTGCGTGTTGGGAGAGCGGCGGGAGATGGGTGGGGGAGAAGGAGGTAGTCGAAGTCGACCAGTGTCTTTGTTGTGTCCGAGATGAGGACCCTCGGAACGGGCACCTCTGATCGTTGGGAAATTTGAGATAAGATCGATTTTGTCGCGTCAGGTGATGTCACCCAAGCACCACCGGGGTAATAGGCCTCGAGGATGTAGGACACCTCCTTCGGAGAAGTAGACCGGGACAAGCAGTGTACCTCATACGTCTTTACGGATCTGTACGGGAAGTGGAGGAATACAGATTCAGCGCATGATGCATGACCACCAACGCGACGATCAAGTGGGATGATTGAGACCTACCGAAAAGCGTAACTGTCCAAGCGAGATAACGAGACGAACTCAAGAGGGAAACCGTATTGGTGCTGCGCGATTTTAAGGGCTTCCTCGACCGTGACGGTTCGCGAAGTCCGGTGAGACATCGTCGTGGACGGAAGGGGTAGAGTGACGAGCCAGAGTCCTGGTTGATAGATCAAATCATACGCCGAGATATAAGTAGATACTTAGGAAGCTGTAAGCATACTAGGGCCCCGTGGAGCATCATCACTGCGCTCAACTCCCGCTACCGGTCGGGTTCTCTGTTGTCGAGGGACAACGTGTGCGACAACGTTCGCATCAAGCGGTACATATCTATCGGTAGAATGGTTTGTTGATTTGTGTGCCACGTATCGATTGATACAGATTGGTTTCTACATGACGACACGCTAGCTAGCTTGAGAGAATAGATCCTCGTTTCCCCTGTGACCAGTCTGGACAACCGGACTACGCCTTGGCACCTTTGGCGAGGTGCTCAAGGCGACCGTCGGCCCATCTCACCGTCAAGCTTCCGTCCTACGCAACGACGACGACAAGATTGTCAGGATGGACGTTCGGGTCGGAAGCGAAGTGAGGGAAACGTACCGCGTTCCCAAAGTATGCGGCCTGAGCCATATGGCAGAACAAGCCGACCTCGACGACCCCTGTCAACATCTTGATCAATTTCAAAATCTACAAAGAAGCAGAACCTCGTCAGAAACCCGCCAAGCGCTGTGCAAGGGGGAAAAAGCTGACCCTCAGAGGGTCTTTGAGATCCTCAGCCGAGAAGGGTGCGTCGATGATGAAATTCCCATTATCGCTGACGACGGGCCCGGCTTTCGCTTTACCCATCCTGAGTGCAGGGTCTTGTGATCCAATGAGGACCAGGTTTTGCAGAACCTTGGCGTAGGCGAACGGTGCAACTTCCACGGGAACACCGACCTTCCACTGGACACGACGATCAACTGCCTGTCACCTGCACTGGTAGCCCAATGACAGAAAACTCACGTTAGTTCCAAGGTAATCCGAGTTTTTCCGGTAATCGGCGACGATAATGAACCTGTTGGTAAGAGGGTCTGAGCGGCGGGATCCCCCGGCATTAGTAGGGACGAACGTGTCAGCGGCCTCTGCGAGGACTTTCTCCCGGAGATGGCAGGCTCCGCCGCCTTTGATGGCGTTCAGGTCCTTGTCAACCCTGTCGAAATCAGACGGTCAACCTTGGCGTGAGGGCAGAGCGCAGTTGGTGACATACTCATCGGCGCCATCAATGGTAACGTCAATGACCGGGTATTGGTCGACATCTCCGAGTCGCAAGTTGGCGGCGACGATGAGTTCCTTGGACTGGAATCCTGATGCAACCAGCCGAGTTAGGAACTGACATACTGTGATCGAAGACGGGTTTTCGGCTCACCAGTTGGGATGAACACCCTGTTCTTGTTTGCTTGAGCACCTTGGGCAACGATCCTCTCGACGACGTATGGGACGGTAGAGCCTATTTCGCGTCGGCTCGACTGTACGGAAACTCATTCGATGGAGTGGAACGCACCAGAACCGATTCCGATTACCTACGTTTCAGATCTGAGCCCACTCGTAGGAAGCAGTGAAAAGGACGGAGAGACTCACGGTATGGTGGGGTAAGACGTGTTCGTCAACTGCGGACCAGGCGGCTCGTTGCTTTGAAGCCTCGATTTCTGTGGTGACCACCAAGATTGGAGGGATAAGCTCCGGTGCTGCACATCCCGATCCGGCATCCGACAGTCAATACCCTGCCCGTATGATCAAAGAGGAGAACGCGGATTCTCACCGTGAGTCTGCTTCACCCTATCCAGGGCAGGAGAACTGTTGAACCCGT
>Ga0307509_10007234_pt1 | contig 14607 bp, 12 predicted proteins | sample 10_EM_MG_FD_202245 | JGI IMG/M metagenome (GOLD analysis project Ga0307509, IMG submission 202245) | Populus trichocarpa ectomycorrhiza microbial communities from riparian zone in the Pacific Northwest, United States - 10_EM | ecosystem: Host-associated > Plants > Roots > Unclassified | place... | reverse complement strand
AGGGCGTCGACTGCGCGACGGTCAACCTCTCCGAGGCCGGCTTCGAGTCGGTCATGGCGGCGATGCTCGACGTCGGTATCGGCATCGACGTCGGGCTGTGGGCGCCGGTCGAGATGAAGGTGCTGCTCGCGTCCGGCCTCCTGCCCCGGGCGCAGCGGGTGAGCATCGAGATCGATCCCGGCGAGCCGTACTTCCTGAGCGGGGAGCCGTCGTCGGTGGCGCAGCAGCTCAACGACGCGCTGGACGAGGCGGGATCGACCTGCCCGCGGCTCACCCACGGCATGAACGACTGGACGTGGCCGCTGGTGGCCGACGCGTTCCGGCGCGGGCACGACACGCGGGTCGGGTTCGAGGACTCGATCTACCTGCCGGACGGGTCGATCGCGCCGGGCAATGCCGCTCTGGTCCGGGCCGCCCTAGCCCTGCGGGGCTGACCTACGCCCCCGCATTCGCGCCGATCTCGACCCGGTTGCCACGGGAACGCCGGCCGTCCATCGCCAGGGTGCTCAGGGCGACCACGATGAGCAGGGCACCCACCAGGGCGAGCGGCCGCGACCCGACCTGCGGCAGCAGCGCGCCGCCGAGCAGCGACCCGGCCGCGATGCCCGCGTTGAAGGCGGTGCTCACGCCGGCCGAGGCCATGTCGGTGCTGCCCGGCGCGACCGCCAGCATCCGGCCCTGCGTGCCGGTGGCGAACGCCGTGTAGGCGAAGCCCCCGCCCAGGATCAGCACCACGACGGCCGGCTGCCACGCGCCCAGCAGGAACAGGCCCGCCAGGGAACCCGCCCCGACACCGAGCGCCGCCAGCAGCGTCCCGATCGGATGGACGTCCAGCGTGCGGGACACCACGAACGCGCCGACGGTTCCGGCCGCGCCGGAGGCGAACAGCAGCGCCGGCAGGGCGGACTCGGTGAAGCCGCTGACGTCCAGGTAGAACGCCGTCATGTAGGTGGTGAAGGTCAGGAACCCGGTGATACCGACCGCGACGGCGACCAGCAGCGCCGTGAACGCGCGCCGGTCCGGGGCCGTCCCGCGGGCGGCTCCGCCCGAGCCCGGCCGATAGGACGGGACCAGCACGACCACGGCGACGGTCGCGAGGACGCCGATTCCCGCCATGAAGACGAACGCGGCCCGCCAGCCGGCCTGCTGCCCGATCCAGGTGCACAGCGGGACGCCGAGCACCGGTGCCAGGGCCGGGCCGGTCGCGAACAACCCCACCATCCGCCCGCGGACCGCCGCCGGGAACAGGCCGCTCACGACCGGGGCGACGATCGACCAGAACAGGGCCTGGGTGAGTGCGGTGGCCAGCCGGGCCACGGCCAGGACGGCATAGGTGCCGGCGAGGGCGCCGGCCAGGTTGGCGGCGGCGAACAGCAGCAGGGTGGCGCCGAGCAGTTGGCGGCGCGGGATGTGCCGGGTGAGCACGGTCAGCGGGATCGAGGCGAGGACGACGACGATCGCGTATCCGCCGACCAGCAGGCCGATCTGCGAGCGGGAGCGGTGCAGGTCGTCGGCGATCAGGGTGAGCAGGCCGATCGGGAGCAGCTCGGTCGAGACGAACGCGCACGCGGCCAGCGACAGCACGATCAGGGCGGCCCACGCCCGGCGCGGAGCAACGTCCGGCGTCACGCGGTCCCCTTCCCGAAGCCCCGACGCTACCGGTCGCCCACCCGGCGCGGCACTCGGTTTTCGAGGCTGCCGGTTGACGGCCGTCACAGGTTGAGCAACGCGATGAGCAGGAGGGCCGGAGCGCAGAGCAGGGTGGACAGGAAGATCGCGTCGCGGGCCAGGACGAGCCCGGTCTCGAAGCGCTGGCCGTAGAGGAAGACGTTCTGCGCGGTCGGCAACGCGGCGAGCACGGTCACCGCGTACGTCTGCTGCCTGCTCAGCCCGAGCACGACGGCCAGGAGAAAGGCGATCGCCGGCATCCCGGCGATCTTCAACGCGACGGCGGCGACGGTCGGCACCCGGTCGGGGCCGGCGGCGAGCACCCGGCGGCCGGAGAGCGACATGCCGAAGGCGATCAGCACCATCGGCACCGCGGCGTGACCGATCGTGGTGATCGGGTCGGCGATGACGGCGGGTAGCCGCAGACCGGTCACGGAGAAGAACGCCCCGATGAGCACTGCCACGATCATCGGGTTCCGCAGCGGCGCCAGGACCGTGCTGCGCCAGGAGGCGTGCCCGGTCGCGGCGATCTCCAGCAGGGCCAGCGCCAGCGGCGTGATGATCAGCAGCTGGAGCATGATGATCGGCACCACCAGAGCGGCGTTGCCCAGCACGTACGTGGCGATCGGGATGCCGATGTAGTTCGCGTTGACGTAGCCCGCCGCCAGCGCCCCCATGATCCGCGTGCCCCGGTCCCGCCCGCGGGTGAACAGCAGGTGCAGCGCGAAGCAGCCGCACGCGGCGGCGGCCGAGACGAGCAGCGGCTCGCTGAACAGAACCCGCAGGTCGGCGCCCGCGACGCCGGTGAACAGCAGGCACGGGTTCAGTACCGCGTACACCAGCCGGCCGGCCACGGCCTCGGCGTTCTCGGGCAGCCCGGCCCACCGCCGCGCGGCCCAGCCGACGAGCACGATGACGCCGATGAGCACGAACCCGGACAGCGCCGAGATCATGGGTTCGTCATGGCTCTCCGTCAATGTACATATCGCGGTAACCTGCTGCAGTGACGGATCGTATGCCCGACGTGGGGGACGTGGCGGCGATCCCCTTACGGGGCGGCTACGGCGCCTGCCAGGTCACCGGTCTCGGACCGACGGCATGCGCGCTCGACTGGTTCTCCACCGATCTGCCGGATCGTGACCGGCTGGCCGCCTGCCGCCCGCTCGTGCTCGACCATCACGCCCTCCGAGGCCAACCTACCGAGGTCAACATCGCCGGTGACGAGCCGCCCCCGCCCTGGTGGACCTGGCTGGGTCAGCTCGCCCTGGCGCCCGGCCTGTCCGAGCGGGTCGGCGATCACGCCGGCTGGCCGTGGCTGGCCGCCCAGATCGCCGCCCAGCGCCGCTGGGATCGCGAGCTGCCCCCGGCCGCCAAGCAGGCCTACCGGGACGGCACCGGCAAGACCACCACGCTGCTGGACCTGACCGCCGACGGTTCGCCCCGGCCCTCCTGGCCGGAACTCGATCACCTACCCCGCTGCACCGCCGTGGCCTGGTCGGGCCCCGACCGCGGCCTGCGCGAGGCCCTGATCGCCCACCCGATCGTCAGCGACCTGACGTGGGTGGAGCCCCCGCCGGCCGTCGACCTCACCGGCACGTGCCTGACCCGCCTGCGCCTCTCCGCCGGCCAAGTCCGGTCGCTGCGCCTGCCGCCCGGGATCGCGGCGCTGAAGCTCGACGACGACGCCCCGGTCGCCACGGTGTCCGCCGCCGACGACGGCCGCTGGCTGCGCCTGGTCGCCGACCACGCGTCCGTGCCCGGGGGCCTGACCGGCCTTCGCGACCTCGAGCTGACCGGCGACGGCACGATCTCCGTGGCCGCCCTCGACGGCCTGCGCGACCTGCGCCGGCTGCGGCTGACCTGGCGGTCGGCCCCGGGCCGGCTGAGCGACACGATGGCCTTGGCGGCCCTGTCCCGCTTGGCGGACGTCCGGCTCATCGGCGCGTACGGCATGACCGACCGCACCCTGCCCGAGCTGCCGTCCCTGCGGTGGCTGGCCTGCGGCGGCCTGTACCGCAAGGCGGCCGCCGCCATCGAGTCCCGCTACCGCGACGCCGACGTGCGGCTGGACATCAGCGACGTCGAAGCCGAGTGGCGCGAGTACTGATTCGTTGCGGAAGGCGACGGAACAGCCGTTTCCATCATGGTTGGATCAACGGGTAACACCGGAGAAACGTAGGGCTGCGAGCATCGCGGGGATCCAGGGAGGTTCGGTTGTTCCTCAGCCAGCACGAACAGGAACGCCTGCTCATCCACGTCGCGGCGGAGGTGGCCCAACGCCGGCGGGACCGTGGGTTGAAGCTCAATCACCCGGAGGCGATGGCGATCATCACGGCCTTCCTGCTGGAGGGCGCCCGGGACGGCCGGACCGTCGCCGAGCTGATGGACGCCGGGCGGCGGGTGCTGACTCGGGACGACGTCATGGCGGGTGTGCCCGAGATGCTCGGCGAGGTGCAGGTCGAGGCGACTTTTCCGGACGGGACCAAGCTCGTCACCGTGCACGGGCCGATCGCATGATCCCCGGCGAGGTCATCCCGGGCGAGGGCCCGATCGAGATCAACCCGGGGCGCGCGGTGGTCCGCCTGACCGTGCGCAACACCGGGGACCGGCCGGTGCAGGTCGGATCGCATTTCCACTTCGCCGAGTGCAACGCGGCGCTCGACTTCGACCGGGACGCGGCGTGGGGGCGGCGGCTGGCGGTGCCGGCCGGGACGTCGGTGCGGTTCGAGCCGGGGATGCCGCGGGACGTGGAGCTGGTGGAGCTGAGCGGGAACCGGGTGGTGCCGGGCCTGCGCGGGCTGGCGGGCGGACCGCTGGACGCGGTGACCGAGACGCCGGCGAGCGCCGCGGCCGACACCTTCGAGCCCGAGAACGGGAGCCCGCGATGACCATTCTGGATCGGGGGCGGTATGCCGCTCTCTACGGGCCGACCGCCGGTGACCGGATCCGGCTGGCGGACACCAACCTGCTGATCGAGGTCGAGGAGGACCGCAGCGCCGGGCCGCGGCCCGGGGACGAGGTGGTCTTCGGGGGCGGCAAGGTCATCCGGGAGTCGATGGGGCAGTCCCGGGCCACCCGGGCCGAGGGCACGCCGGACACGGTTATCACCGGGGCGGTCGTCGTCGACCACTGGGGGATCGTCAAGGCCGACATCGGGATCCGGGACGGCCGGATCGTGGCGATCGGCAAGGCCGGCAACCCGGACACGATGGACGGCGTGCACCCCGAGCTGGTGATCGGGCCGGGCACCGAGATCATCGCCGGGAACGGGAAGATCCTCACGGCCGGGGCGATCGACAGCCACGTGCACCTGATCAGCCCCACCATTCTGGACACGGCGCTCGCCTCCGGCACCACCACGATCATCGGCGGCGGCACCGGGCCGGCCGAGGGCACCAAGGCCACCACCGTGACGCCCAACCAGTGGCACCTCGCGCGGATGCTCGAGGCGATCGACACCTTCCCGGTCAACGTGCTGCTCCTCGGCAAGGGGAACACGATGTCCGAGGAGTCGATGTGGGAGCAGCTGCGTGGCGGGGCGGGCGGTTTCAAGCTGCACGAGGACTGGGGCACGACGCCCGCGGTGATCGACGCCTGCCTGCGGGTCGCGGACGCCTCCGGGGTGCAGGTGGCGATCCACACCGACACGCTGAACGAGGCCGGGTTCGTCGAGGAGACGCTACGCGCGATCGCCGGCCGGTCGATCCACGCCTATCACACCGAAGGGGCCGGTGGCGGGCACGCGCCGGACATCATCACCGTCGCCTCGCACCCGAACGTGCTGCCGTCGTCGACGAATCCGACCCGGCCCTACACCCGGAACACGCTCAGCGAGCACCTCGACATGCTGATGGTCTGCCACCACCTGAACTCGACGGTGCCGGAGGACCTGGCGTTCGCCGAGAGCCGGATCCGGCCGTCGACGATGGCGGCCGAGGACCTGCTGCACGATCTCGGGGCGATTTCGATGATCGGGTCGGATTCGCAGGCCATGGGCCGGGTCGGCGAGGTCATTTTGCGTACGTGGCAGACCGCGCACGTGATGAAGGCCCGTCGCGGCCCGCTGCCCGGCGACGGCGCGGCGGACAACCAGCGGGTCAAGCGCTACGTCGCGAAGTACACGATCTGCCCGGCGGTGACGCACGGGATGGCGGGGCAGGTCGGCTCGGTCGAGCCCGGCAAGCTCGCCGATCTGGTGCTGTGGGACCCGGCGTTCTTCGGGGTGCGGCCGGCGCTCGTGATCAAGGGCGGGATGATCGCGTACGCCCAGATGGGTGACGCCAACGCGTCGATCCCGACTCCCCAGCCGATGCTGCCGCGCCCGATGTTCGGCGCGTACGGCGCGGTGCCGGCCCAGACGTCGCTGGCCTTCGTGGCGCCGGCGGCGATCGACGCCCTGCTCGGCGACCGGATCGGGGTGAAGCGGGTGCTGTCGCCGGTGGCCGACACCCGCCGGGTGAGCAAGACGGATCTCCCGCTGAACGACGCGCTGCCGCGCATCGAGGTGGAGCCGGACACGTTCACGGTCCGTATCGACGGTGAGGTCGTCGACCCCGACCCGGTGACGGAACTGCCCATGGCCCAGCGTTACTTCCTGTTCTGACCATGAGCCTCGCGACCCTTCTCGTGCTGGCCGACGGACGGCTGCCGGCCGGCGGGCACGCGCACTCGGGCGGACTGGAGGCGCAGGTCGCGGCCGGACGGGTCGGCGACCTCGACGACGTGGCCGGCTTCCTGCGCGGGAAGTTGCACACGGCCGGGCTGGTGGCGGCCGCGTTCGCGGCGGCGGCCTGCCGGCGGCCCGGCGAGTGGGCCGCGCTCGACGACGGGCTCGACGCGCGGACCCCGTCGCCCGCGCTGCGGAAGGCGTCGCGCGCCCAGGGACGGGCGCTGCTGCGGGCCGGCCGCGCGATGTGGCCGCTGCCGCCGGCAATGCCGGCGGCGGGGCCGGCGGCGGGGCCGGCGGCGGGGCCGGCGGCGGGGGCAGCCGCGGGGCCGGCGGGCCGGCCGGCGCCGGCCGGGCTGACGGTGCTCGGGCGGGACCTCCATCAACCGACCGCGCTGGGGATTCTTGCCTACGCCGCCGGGCTCGGGCCTGAGGAGGCGGCCGTCGCCGCGGCACATGGGGTCACCACCGGGGCGGCCAGCGCGGCGGTCCGGCTGCTCGGGCTCGATCCGTACGCGGTTCATGGGCTGATCGCGCGGCTCGCGCCGGACGGCGACCGGATCGCGGCCGAGGCGGCGCGGCGGGCCGGCGAGCCGGTCGACGACCTGCCGGCGGCGGGGGCTCCGCTGCTCGACATCGGCGCCGAACACCACGCAACCTGGGAGGTGCGTCTCTTTGCCTCGTGACGACGAACACGGCGCGATCGGCGGGGCCTGGCCTCGCCCGTCGGACAACTACGTCCCGCACGTCCACGGGCCGGGCGAGCCACCGCAAGCCCACCCGGGCGGACCACCGCACGCCCACCCGGACGGCCTGCCGCACGCCCACCCGGACGGCCTGCCGCACGCCCGCCCGGGCGGCCTGCCGCACGCCCACCCGGACGGCCTGCCGCACGAGCTCGAGGAAACGCCGCACAGCCACCCGGACCCCGGCGTCGACCCGCACCAGCCGCTCGGCGGCGGGGCGCGGGCACTGCGGGTGGGCATCGGCGGGCCGGTCGGATCGGGGAAGACCGCCCTGGTCGCGGCGCTGTGTCGGACGCTCGGGGCGGAATTGCGGCTGGCGGTGGTGACCAATGACATCTACACCACCGAGGACGCGGACTTCCTGCTGCGCAACGGCGTGCTGCCGGCCGAGCGGATCCGGGCGGTGGAGACCGGGTGCTGTCCGCACACGGCGATCCGCGACGACATCTCGGCGAACCTGGACGCGGTCGAGGAGCTGGAGGACACGCTCGGGCCGCTCGACCTCGTGCTGGTGGAGAGCGGCGGGGACAACCTGACCGCCACGTTCAGCAAGGGGCTGATCGATCGGCAGATCTTCGTGGTGGACGTGGCCGGCGGCGACAAGGTGCCGCGCAAGGGCGGGCCCGGGGTCACCGCCGCCGACCTGCTGGTCATCAACAAGACCGACCTGGCGCCGCTGGTGGGCGCCGACCTCGCGGTGATGGAGCACGACGCGAAGGCTCGCCGGGGCGACCTGCCGACCGTGTTCCTCTCGCTGGTCGAGGACCGCGCCGCGGCGCCGGTCGCCGAGTGGATCCGCACGCTGGTGGGCACGCGAACGCGGAGCAACCGATGACGCCGGCGGGCGCACGAACGCGGAGCAACCGATGACGCCGGCGGGCGCGAGAACGGATGGCAGCCGATGACCACGCCGGGTGATGGGCCTGCGGCCGCCCGGTTGCCGGTGGTCTGATGCGGGCGGTCGCGCGGATCGTCGCCGAGGCGAACGGGTGTGGTGGCACTCGGCTCACCGTGCTGCGCGGGGAGTCGCCGCTGCTGCCGCGCCGCACCGGTGGGCGCGACGGGGCGGGCGTGACCGTGCACCTGGTCGGTGGGGCGGCCGGGCCGCTGCGCGGGGACGACCTTCGCGTGGAGGTCACGGTGGGTGCGGGGGCGCGATTGACCGTACGCAGCGTGGCCGCGCAACTGGCACTGCCGGGACGGGCGGGGCTGCCGGCGTCGCGGCTCGACATCCGGGCCGAGGTGGCCGGGACGCTGCGCTGGCTGCCCGAGCCGCTGATCGCCGCGGCCGGGTGTGACCACGTCACGAGCACTCGGGTCGACGTCGCCGAGGGCGGTGCGCTGCTGTGGCGGGAAGACCTGGTGTGCGGGCGGCACGCCGAGCCGACCGGGGCGGTCCGGCTGTCGACGACGATCCGGTATGCGGGCTCGACGGTCTATCGGCACGATCTTGCGGTCGCGCCGGATGCCCGGTCGGCGGCCGTGCTGGGCGAGTTCCGGGCGCTGGGGACGCTGATCGCGGTGCCGGGGCTGCCCGGGGGCTTCGCGCCTTCGGACCGGGCCGCGATCATGCCGCTGGCCGGCCCGGGGGTGCTGGCCACGGCGGTGGGCGAGGACATCCGCGAGGTGCGCGCCGTCCTCGATCCGCTGTGCGCCGCCGAACACGCGCCGGCCGTGGCTGCCTCGTACGTCTGAAGGAGTGTTGGTGGGTTTTATGCGGCAACGGCGATGGGGACGCCGTGGCTGTCGGTCAGCGCCAGCCGGGTGTGCAGATTGCCCTGCTGAGCCACCCGCGCGAAATACTCCGAGCGCCGCCTCTGCAGGCAACCCTTGCGGGTTCGAGGGCCGCCGGCCGCCACCGTCAGCAACTCGGGCGCCAGGGAGCTGTTCAGGCCCTCCCGCAGCAGTTGCAGGGCCTCCGTGCGCAGCTGGGAGATCCGGGACTCGGTCACGCCCAGGCGCGCCGCCACGTCGCTCAACGGCTGTTCCTGGAGGAACGACTCGGTCACCACCAGGCGCAGGCGCTCCGGCAGGGCCTGGATGGCCTGGTGCAGGTAGCCGAGGCGCTCCCGCTTGAGCAGCAGGTCCTCGGGGCCTTCCGACAACTCGGGCACCATCTCCTCGGCCGCGCCGGTGGGGAAGCCCTGCAGGCTCAGCAACGCCGCCTTCTGCACGTCATCCTCGACGGTGGCCAGTTCGGCCACGCCGATGCCCAGCATCTCGGCCACCTCGGCGTCGGTGGGGGTGCGGCCCAGCGCGGCGGTGAGTTCCTGGCGGGCGGCCGCGGTACGCCTGGCCCGGGCCCGCACCGAGCGGCTCGCCCAGTCCTGCCCGCGCAGTTCGTCCAGCAGGGCGCCGCGGATCCGGACGGCGGCGAAGCGGTGGAAGGGAATGCCCCGGGTCACGTCGAACGATCGGGCCGCGCCGAGCAGGGCGGCGAATCCGGCCGAGGACAGGTCATCCGCGTGGACGTGGCCGGGTACCCGGTTGAGCAGTTCCCGCACCAGATGGCCAACCATCGGCATGTTCTCGCGGACGAGGTCCTCGATATCACGCGCGGACGGCGCGTCGTGGGTCGTGCCGATGGTGGCGGGGAGCTCGGTCGTGGTCGTCACGTGGTCCTCCTCGCTCAACGACCGGTTGTGAAAACCGGCTGACGAGGAAGACCTTTGCCGCCGAAAGGTGCAGCGGCGGCCGAACTCGGTTGCTTTTGGGGTGCTTTTTGCGAGAAAAGCTCAGGTTTAGCCGGCGAGGGCGGCGGGCATTACCACCCCGGTCAGCTCGTCGTGCACCCAGTGCATGCGGCGGACGGCCATCTCCGGATGATCACCGAACTCGGTGGCCACCTCGGCCGCGCACCCGTCGCTGCCGTGCAGCAGGATCATCGCGGTGACGGCCTGCTCCACTGCTCGCCTGCTGGGGCACTCGGACGGCTGCAGGCAGGAGACGAACAGCGCCTCCGCCGCCAGATCCTTCACGATGCTGATCATTTTGATCGAACTCCCCGATGTACGACGTATCGACCCCGCTGGAGCTATTCTCGCCGCTGCGGCGCGCGCCCGGTGGCCGCCACGCCGGGTGCGGTCGTCTCATCGGGCGCCGGGCACGCCGATCTCGTCGCCGATCGCGGATCACTCCAGAAAATGCCTGCTCACATCGATTTCACCCTAACGCGGCGATCGGCCGCCCGGCACGCGGTTTTCCGCCGGGCGGCCGATCGAACGCCGGATCTAGGGCGTGCCGGATCTAGGGACTTGTCGTGCAGGTCGGGTCGGACGGGTCGCACGGCTCCAGGGACGGCGGCGGCGGCGTGGTCGTCTCCGTCGTCGGGGTCGTGGTGGTCGGCGAGGTCGTCGGCGGCGTCGTGGTGACGGCCGGCAGCGACGGCTCGCCGGGGGTCGTCGGCCCGGTGGTCGGGTTCGTGGTGGGGTTCGTGGTCGGTGTCGTGGTCGGCGTGGAGGTGCCGATCGTGGCCGGCGTGGTGGGCGGGGCCGTGGTCGGCGTGATGTGCACGACGCCGCGCGGGTCGATCGAGATGCCCGGCACCGGGGTGGTGCTGGCCGACGCCGTCGCACCCAGCCGGACGTTGCCGTCGGACAGGTGCTCGACCTGCCGGGACGGCTCGCCGGGCTTCGACGACACGAACGTCTCGCAGGTGCGGTTGTTCAGCATGAACGCCAGCGGCGGCGTGTTGTTGAGCTGGTACCGCCCGGTGATCGGGACGTTCAGCGTGGTCTGCGGCTTCAGCGGGGCGCTCGAGGTGACCGTGATCGCCCGGTCGGCCTGGGTGAGCAGGGACTTGCCGTTGCCGGAGACGATCTGGTCGCCGGGCATGATGAACCACAGCTTCCACTTGTCGACCGGCAAGTCGGCCCGGTTGGCCAGCGTGACCTGCGCCTTGAACTGGCCGTTCGCGTCCGACCAGACGGCGTAGCTGACCACGCACTTGCCGGTGGCCGGCACGACCGACGGCTGCGGCGTGGCGCCCCGCGCGCTCTGCGTGGTCAGGTTGCTGGACAGGCTCCACGCATAGACGGCGGCGCCCAGCAGCAGGACCATGCCGGCGGCGACCAGAATCCGGCGATTCTTCTCGTTGGGCTTTTTATCCTTTTTGTCCTGGGTGGGGGTCTCGTCCCCGACGGCCGAGCGGAGGGACGCCGCCATCATCACCGGGCCGGACGGCAGGTCGGCGAACCGGCTGTTGCGGGCCGGCATCTCCGGCTGGGCCGGCGCGGAGTCCCGGCGGATCACGTCCGGGTACGACCGCTGCGCCGGCAGGATCGTGGTGTCGTCGGCGTTCTCGCCCCAGTCCGGCACGTACCCGCGGGTCGCCATCGGCGCCCCCGCCGCGATCTGGGCCAGCACGTGCGCCAGCTCGGCGCTGGACGGCCGGTCCGACGGGTGCTTCTCCAGACAGCGGCCGACCAGCGCGTCGACCGAGGGCGGCAGCCCGTCGACCGGCGGGAGCGGGTCGGGCTCCACGTACTGGTGGGCGCGCAGCAGCGCGGTGGTGGTGCCGACGTCCCAGGGCAGCTGCCCGATCAGCGTGCGGTAGATCAGCAGGCCCACGGCGTACACGTCGGTGGCCGGGCTCACCTGGCCGCCCTCCAGGCGCTCCGGCGCGAGATACGCCGGGGTGCCGAGCAGGCTGCCGTCCGGGTCTATGTCGTTCTCCCCGATCAGCGCCGAGATGCCGAAGTCGACAACCTTGGCGCCGGTCTGGGTCAGCATGACGTTGGCCGGGGTGACGTCGCGGTGCACGATGCCGCGCGCGTGCGCGGCCGCGAGCGCCGCGGCGACCTCGGCGGTAATCCGGACCACGTGCTGCCAGGGCAGCCGGCGGGTCCGGGCCAGTACGGCGGCGAGCGACTCGCCGTCGATCAATTCCATGACGACGTACGGCACGGGCTCACCGTCGACCGTGGTGGCCTCGCCGTAGTCGTAGACATTGGTGATGTTCGGGTGGGAGAGCCGGGCGGCGGCCTGGGCCTCGGCCCGCAGCCGGCGCCGGAAGGCCGGATCGGCGCTGGTCGACGGCGGCAGAACCTTCACCGCGACCTGGCGCCCGAGGACTTCGTCGAACCCTCGCCACACCACTGACATCCCGCCGGCACCGAGCCGTTCCACCAACCGGTATCTACCGGCCAGCAGGCTCGATCCGGGCAGGTCCGTCGTGCTCATGTGCCCCCACATGCGCGCTCCGAAGAAACGCCGGGTCACACCGCCATGTCACCCGACGCCGGGGTTCGCCCGGCTCCCCCATCGGACCGGCCGTTCCCCATCGACGGCGAGGATGTTAGCCCACCCCGGCGTCTATCACGAGATGCCGATACCGGCCTCTACCTGCGGATCGTTACGGACCGTTTCCCGGCATATGCCAGCTGTCGGGTGGGCTGAGCGGGGCCAAAAGTCGGATCTAGGACTCATATCCCGGCCGTTTTGCCCGAAATTTCAAGGAATTTCGAGATAAGACCGAAGGGTCGATAGTTCAGCTTTCTGAAGGTCCACGAGGGATCGGTGCACAGTCTGTCGCCAACGCGTCACGGATAGCCACCAGATCGGCCATCAACTGATGATCTTTGATTACTAGCACCATGGCAAATGTTGAAGGATCTAGCTGTGCAACCCCATCTGATCGGGTGAACCCCTCGGCTGATCAGCCAATTCCGCGTGCCGACCCCGGCACTCGGCGTGTCCGTCCCCGAAAAGACGGACCATTGCCCGTTATCCCAGCAGAACACCGCCGGCCAGGTCCCGGACCGGCGGCGGCACCGCGCCCGGCGCCCTGGGCAGCGCGGCCACCGGCAGGTCGGCCCCGCGGACCGCTCCGAGCTCGGCCAGCAGGGCCAGCACCGGCGCCAGCTTCTCGTAGACGACCAGCACCACGTCGCCCGGCCCGGCCAGCCCCAGCGCCTCGATGACCGCCTCCCGGTAGTCGTCGGCCCGCAGCGCCAGCAGCTTCGGCCGCCGCGCCCGCATCTCCCGCTCGACGAGCGCGGACACCTCCCCCGGCTCGCGGCCGCGCGGGTCCTCGTCGTCGTAGAGCACGGCCCGGCCCACCCCGTCCGCCACGATCTGGGCGCACGCCGCCAGCAGGTCGTCGCGCCGGTCGCCGGGCAGGGTCACCGCGGCAACGCACCGCTCGACGCCCCAGAGCCCGTGCAGGGTGCGCAGGGTGGCGGCCAGCGCGGCCGGGTTGTGCGCGTAGTCCACGAAGACCGAGATGTCGCCGACCCGCAGCAGGGTGGCCCGGCCCGGGTTGGCCACCGCCGGGTCGAAGTCGGCCAGCCGGCTCGCCACCGACTCCTGGCCGGCGCCGAGCGCCCGGGCCGCCGCCACCGCCGCGAGGGCGTTCGCGGCCGCGTGCGGGGCCGCCCCGCCGTACCCGCCGGGCAGGTCGGCCATCCGCAGCAGCGGGGTCCGCCGGGCGCCGGTGGCCTGCACCAGCCAGCCGTCCTGCAGCAGGTAGGCCGTCGCGCCCTTGGCCAGGTGCTCGACCACGACCGGCTGACGCGGGTCGAGCCCGAACCAGATCAGCCGCTTGCGATCGGCCCGCACCCGCGGCCGGTCCACCAGCGTGCGGACCCACGGGTCGTCGGCGTTGAGAACCAACGTCCCACCATCCCGTACGCGCTCGGCCACCAGCGCCTTCACGTGCGCCAGGTCCTCGACCGTGTCGAGCCCGTCCTGCCCGAGGTGGTCGGCGGTGATGTTGGTGATCACGCCGACGTCCGACCAGTCGTACCCGAGCCCGCGCCGCAGCAGCCCGCCCCGCGCCGTCTCCAGCACCGCCGCCTGCACACCCGGATCGCCGAGCACCATCTGCGCCGACAGCGGCCCGGTCGCGTCCGCCAGGTAGATGGTCCGCCCGTCCACGCTGACCCCGTCGGTGGTGGTCAGCCCGATCCGCAGCCCGGTGTCGGCGAGCAGGTGCGCGGTCAGCCGGGCCACCGTCGTCTTGCCGTTCGTGCCGGTGATCGCGGCGGTCGGGATGCGACCGTCCGACCCGGCCGGGAACATCGCCCGCACGATCGCGTCGCCCACGTCGCGCGACCGGCCGCGCACCGGGGCCAGGTGCATCCGCAGGCCGGGCACCGCGTTCACCTCGATCACCCCGCCGGCGACCTCGCGGCCGCCGGCGACCGGCGGCAGCGGCTCGGCGATGTCCGGCAGCCGCAGGTCGATCCCGCAGATGTCCAGGCCGACCAGCGCGGCCACCCGCAGGCAGAGCCGGGTCACGTCCGGGTGCGCCCGGTCGGTGACGTCGTGGCTGGTGCCGCCGGTGGACAGGTTGGTGGTCTCGCGCAGCCACACCTGGCGGCCGCTCTCCGGCACGGTGGCCAGCCGTACGCCCTGCCGCTCGAGCACCCGCATCGACGCGTCGTCCACGGTGATCCGGGTGAGCACGCGCGAGTGGCCGGCGCCCCGGCGCGGGTCGGTGTTGGTGCGGTCGACCAACTCGGCCACGGTGCTGCGGCCGTCGCCGACGACGTGCGCGGCGATCCGCTCGGCGGCCGCCGCCACCTC
>Ga0307509_10007233_pt1 | contig 14609 bp, 8 predicted proteins | sample 10_EM_MG_FD_202245 | JGI IMG/M metagenome (GOLD analysis project Ga0307509, IMG submission 202245) | Populus trichocarpa ectomycorrhiza microbial communities from riparian zone in the Pacific Northwest, United States - 10_EM | ecosystem: Host-associated > Plants > Roots > Unclassified | place... | reverse complement strand
TTATTATGGTTGTAGTGTTGCTCTTGATGTGAACAATAATATCACTTATAACAGTGAAAGTAGTGTGCTATTACATGTCATTTGCAAAAAAAAAAAAAAAACAAGTTGTGTGTCATGAATTTATGTGGAATTATAATGATATTAAAGTTGATATAACTTGGAGGTGTCAAATTGAACAACATTAGTATTATCCTGTACCGATTGCACATGATGACATTTTTAAGACAATGATTGATTCTTTTGTTCGAAGTGGATTGAACATGATGGTATTGTATGTTGGTAGTTGACCAACTCTTTTTTTGTCCTGATTTTTTGTCAAATTGGTAAAAAAAAACATCATAATTTGTTGGTCTTTCTATGTCAGTTAGGAGTGGTCACAACATGTCATTGATGAAAGATTTGCTCAAAAGGGGTGTTGAATGTATGTTTGACAATCCATTCACTGATTAACATAAATATGACTCATTTGAGCCTAGTAAAAATGAAAATTATAATACATTGGGCTTTAGTATAACAATATATATTGATGGTGATGTTAGTGATGAAATAATTCTTCTTGATCCTGAATTTGAAGATACTTCTAGATCTACATTTATTGTTTGTTCTGATTGGGCACTTAGTCATAAATATTCGGTTAGATATTCTGATTTGATGGTTAAATAAACATTCAACAATAAAAGTAAATTAGTTAATGCAGTTAAATAATGACACATTATATATTTGCTGAGATTCTGATTTGATAGTTAAATAAATATTCAATAATAAAAATAAATTAGTTAATGCAATTAAATAATAACACATTATATATTAGGTAAAATTAAGATGACACAAGGAGAAATATATTTACTAGTTATTTGAACCAATTATAGACTTATTGAGATAGGTAAGTTAGGAAAACTCCCCTTCCAAGGGAACCGTATATGAGAATTTTATCCTGTACAGCACAAGTAGAAACACCCAAATACTATATATATATATATATATATATATATATATATCTTTTAAAATGATTTTTCGGTCCATGTGAATGTAATCAAGAGAGCTGCCAGTAAAATAAATAGACCAGTCCACGTAAAATTTAATGACAACAACACATTAGCAGGCAAAATTAAATGGCATTGCATGGTGAACATGTTCATTAGTCTTTTCACTGATTATGACCAAGATCAGACTAAATTCATGCTTAAGTATTTGGTGGGGTGTGCGAGTAGGTCGGGAGGCATTTTCATGGGGAAGTAAATTCGTCCTCGCATTTTTTCTTTTTCCGTCTTTCACTTTCTTTATGTTGGAAAATGTTACAATTAGTAGGATCCACACCACAATAATTGTTAACTAAGTCGTAATTTTGAGATTATTATCATCACCAAGTGCCTTTTTGTTTTAACCTTTAATTAATCCGTACCTTACGTCTAGAGGGATAGATTTTATCGTTTTATCAGATTTTAAAATTTTTTTTTATTATTAATGTGGATGTCTGGATTAGTTTACGCGCACCTCGACTAATTTTATAGACCTTGAAATTAACGACCATGTAAATCTTCAATGACACTAAAATTTGTGAGACTCGAACTAATAACCTTTAGACAATAAATTTAGAGACTGATTAATTAGCTACACCTCTCAAAATTAAAATGTTAAATTCTTAATGTTATGACATTGTAATTTTTTTTATCAATCTACCTTTATCATTTATATGAAGAAAAAAAAAAACACAGTCAGGACTCCCATGGAAAACTGAGGGATTATCGTGCCACCATGGAATACGGGCCCTTTTGTTTGCCCCCGTCTTCTTGAGAGACGGCTATTTATCATCATCATATGCATCTGCGTTCCACTATTTATTACCCACAATGATGCCCTATAAAACGACATTGTACATGTCATTGTCCAGGCCACTGCTCTGTAGAATGTTTTCTCTTTTGTTTTGTTTTGTTTTGTTTTGTTTTTTGTTCAAACTGAGATGGATGATTATTAAAGCCGATCGAGCCACATATATACCGAGTTTCAACTTTCAACAAGATCACACGTACCAGGCTAAGGATTTTTTCTTCGCTAGATTTCGTCAGCTTCTAAGTATGACAGATTACATGATTACATTAATCCCTCCCTCCAATGTTGCTGTCGCTCCCCTCTGTTTCTCACTGGGGGCCAATCGAGGGCTATAACGATAGGTTGAATGCATTAATGAGGACCCGTTGCAGACTTTGTAGTTATCTGCGCCTGATCTTTCAGTCATTCTCAATGTGGCTTCCTTCATCATGCGCAGAGACAGCGAGCTCCAATTGCATGGTAGCAGGTTTTTAGTTGGTGGTAGGAATTCCGGTCAAACTACATCTCTTAAAAATTAATTAATTTTCTTTTCATTTTTATTTTTTTATTATTCTGAGTTGCGTTGTTAAAAATAAATTAAAAAAATACAAATATTATTTTAATACAATTCAAACAAAAAAATATTTTGAAAAAAATACACCTAACACAATTAAAAAAAACCTTGCTGCTTGTAGTGTTATTGTGTTTTTATCATTATTGTTATTAATTCCATGGAAGCAAATTAGAATTACTAGAATTTAAGAAGACCTATGAAGTTTCCTTGTGATAATAAATAGTTGAAAGGACCATACAACCTCCACCAAATGCAAAATCTACAAATGTAAGAGATGCATAAATGCCCAGATATGTGTACTGCAGGCATGCATATAATCGATGTTTTCCACTGAAAAATCGGACATCAACTTCGAAGGTACAATCCTAGTTTGATTGCACATGTCTTTAACGGACATCCACACTGTCTCTTTTCCTTTTATCACTGTCCAAGTGAAGAAACAATACTAGGAGGAACCCAAAGGGCTCACACAATATATTAAAGCAACGAATTTATTTATTTATTTTGGGCGGGGGAACATGTTAGGGATGAAAGCTTAGATTTTAAAATATATATATATATATATATATATATATATATATATAATTATTTTATTTTATTATTTACTAAGAATAGATTTTTTTTATTTTCTTTGTTTAGTTTATATATAATCTCTTTATATTTAGATTAAACTTATTACTTCTAATTATTTTAATTGCATTATACAATATCAATGAGACCCTAACTTTTTTATTTTTTATTTTTGTGTTTCTCTTCTTCTTCTTTTTATTGTTTAACATGGTATCATAGCCAGATTTCATGGAACAAGACTTAATGTCAAACACAACTTTCATGATTCTAACTCCATTGTGAGTTGGTTGGGGTTTGCAAGGGGCAGCGTGCTAGTTGACTGGGGGTTTTGCTTTCAGTTTTCTTTTTTTTGGAGTGACCATACAATTTTAAGAGATTGTTCGTTCAATTTCTGCAATCTGGTATTTTTTTTTTTTGCGTTCTGGTTTTCTTTGTTTGTTGATTATGACTGCTAAAAGAAACGAATGTTGATTATGACTACTAAAAGAAACGATTCGCTTTAGTTTCTGAGTGTGATGTTGGATGTAAAGAATTATTCGTATTGAAGTTATGTAATGAGAAATTTTCTTAAGGGTAAAAGGATGTGGGGATATGTTAGTGGAACTTCTGTGAAACCTTTGAATATTGATAAGGGTTATACTACTTTGATAGATGTTTGGGAAGCAAACAATGCAAAAATTATTATTTGGATTAATAATTTTGTTAAGCATTCCATAGTTACACGGTTGGTGAAGTATGAGACAACAAACGAGATTTGAAATCATCTGCAAATGTTATTTACTCAATCAAATCTTGCAAAGCAGTGTCAATTAGAGAATGACATGCAAGCTTTTCACTAGAAGAATATGAGTATTCAAGAGTTTTATTCTGTTATGATAAATTTTTTAGATCAATTAGCTCTTACAGAATTAAAGGTATTTGGTACCTATATTGCTTGTAGAGAGCATCAATGATTGATACAATTTTTAACAACACTTCACATTAATTTTGAAGGACTTAGAGGTTTAATTTTGCATCGTTCTCCACTTCCTTTTATTGACTCAGTTGTTAGTGAGTTGTTGGCTAAAGAAATACGTTTTCAGCCTTATTCTGAAAAAGAAATTATTTTTACTTCTAATTATTATGTGCTAGCAGTACTTTCTAAACCACTCTCTAATAATCAGAATAAGCATTATGCAAAGGTTGCCTTCAACGAGTGCAGTTTCTGTAAGCAAAAAGGTCATTGAATAACAGAACCAATCGCAACAGTAAACTCAAGCTTGGAAGCATGACAACCAGTCACAATCTAATACTCATAATCCATCTTAGGGTTACAAACCACTACAGTTTAATACTGCAGTAGTAGTTTCATCAGGTCCTTTCACCGATCCTAGTACTTTGACTTAGAAATTTTAGAAGTTTCTCTCCTTACAGCCATAAGTCATGTATGCTTCTTTTTTTGTATGTTAGTTGCCTCATAGTTCTTCAGATATGTTACATTTTGAATGAGTCTTGGATTTTGGTGCTTCACATCATGTCTCTAGATTCTTCATCTTTTGTTTATGTGTCTCATTTGTCTTCTATTCATGTCATGATTGTTGATGACACTCTTATACATTTAACAGGTGTTGGTTTTGTTATCACACCTCACTTGTCTCTCCTTAATATTTATCTTATTCTAAAACTCACAGTGAATATTGCTTCTATTGGTCAGTTATGTCATTCTAGTAATTATTTAGTCATTTTTTTTCTTTTTTTTTTTATTATGTGCATAATATACGGTCTCAGAAGCTGATTAGGACAGGTCGTAGGAAGGGGGAACTATATATTTTAGATGAGTTAAAAGTGCTAGTTTTTTCTACTAGTAGTGTGTCAGTTGTTGCTACTATTGGTGTTAAATTGTCTTCTTTTCGTTTAAGTCATTATTCTAGTTTTTATTTATGGCATTCTCATCTAGGTCATGTTTCATCTTCTCGTTTTTTATTTTTAGCATCCACGTAAGCTTTAAAAAATTTACGAACTTGTGATATTTTTTATTGTAGTGAATATAAACTGGTAAAATTTTTTATTTTACCTTTTAATCAAAGTATTTTATTTTCTTCTTCTCCATTTGATTTGATTTGATTCATTCTGACGTTTAAGAACTTTCTCTTGTTGCCACAAAAAAAGGGATCTTGATATTATGTTTCTTTTATTGATGAACATACTCATTATTATTGGTTTTATTTAATAAAACATTATTTTGAATTTTTTAAGATATATACAGTCTTTCGTGCTCTTGTCAAAACTCAACATTCTGCTGTTATTAAATGTTTTAGGTGTGATTTGAGTGGGGAATACACCTCTAATAAATTTTATGCGTTATTTGTCCTAAATAGAACTATTCATCAAACTTTATGTACAAATACTCTTGAGCAAAATGGCATTGCTAAAAGAAAATATAAGCACATTGTTGAAAATGTTTGTTCTTTCTTGTTGTTTATTTTTGTTCCTAATATGTTTTGGGATGAAGTTGTTCTTACTGCAATAGGTTTGATTAATACAATTTCATCTTCTTATACTTTATGTTTTTCTCCTTTTGAAAAGTTATATGGGTATACCCTTGATTATTTTTTCTTTAGAGTTTTTAGTTATACTTATTTCATTCTTCTTCCTCATATAGAATGTAACAAGTTATCCTCTCGATCTAATATTTATATCTTTCTTGGTTATGGTGAAGGTAAAAAACGATATCATTATTTTAATCCAATAACTTGAAAACTTTATGTGTCTCAATATTATAAGGAAACATAGTTTGACTAGATCTGATTTTATTCGTATAGATCTATTTTTTAGAATTCTGATAGTTTATCATCTCAAGTTCCTAGTACTTCAAATCTCTCTTCTCATGTTTTTACCCCGTTATCTTTACATTCTACTCGACCAATTCATACTGATAATTATACAGGTATTGACACTTTACTCTTTGTTACACCTGAATATCTTTTTTCTTCTATGGCCCCTCAAGTTCTATCTGAGATTATAGATCACCTTTATGTCAATCCATACGCATTTATAAGTCCACAAAGTTACCAAATTTTGTTTATTCTTGTTATTCTTCATCTTTTACCTTATTTTTAGCTTCTATTCATTGTCTCTCTGAGCCCTCTTTCTATAAAGAGGTGATTCTCGTTTTTTTCCTTGTTAGCAAGCTATAGATGAGAAACTTTCAGCTTTGCATAAAACAGATACTTAAGATTTGGTTTCTCTACCTCCTGGTAAGACTGTTGTTGGTTGTCATTGAGTGTGTAAAATTAAGACTACTTCTGATGAATCTATTGAGTGATACAAAGATAAGTTGGTTGCAAAAGGATACTCTCATCAGTGGTATGAATTATGATGAGACATTTGTTCATGTTACAAAAATAACTATTATTTGTACTCTCATTGCATTAGCTTTGGTTCATCAATGACATATCTCTCAACTTGATGTTAAAAGTGTCTTCTTGAATGAAGATTTTCAAGAAAAAATTTATATGGCGCCCCCTCTTGGTGTTTCACATGATTTTGGATATGTTTGCAAGCTCAAGAAAGCATTATACAATCTCAAACAAGCACTTCGTGCTTGGTTTAAGAAATTTTTTGTTGTAATCTCTTTTTTTAAATTTATTTTTAATAGTTATGATTCTATTTTTTTTATTAAATACATCAATGCAAGTCTAAATTCCTCCAAGGTTCTATATTGATATCCATTGATAAATAGATCGATGGGGAGCTCTTTGCTTTCACGACCTGTCCTGCTGACACAGATGTTTACATCTCCGTAAAAGAAAATAAAAAAAGAAGGGGCGGAAAGGAAATAAAAACAAGTCAAAGTTTGAACGGTCCAAATTATGTGACTCACGTTTTCCTTTATATTTATGATCATCATCTGTTGGCTCATAGCCTTGCGTCTGGGAAGGACAGTCCATGTTCTTTCCTCCACCTCCAAGAAACTATAGCTCAAAAACAACTGTGAGGTATATTAATTGCTTCTTGCAATAGGAATCACATTCCTTAATTATTTTTCAATCTCAAGCATAAACGGGGATTAGTCCCACATTGTGAGCTTGAAATGATACCAAACTAAGCTAACTATCCACAAACGAAAATAATGTATAAATAAACTCTTAATTCTAAATTATTTGATGTGGTAATCTATGAGTAGCTAGTAAAGTGAGTTTTATGAATTTTAATTAATTGATTGATTGGTTTGCTATGAAAAAAGCAACCGCAGCCTATATTTATATAAAAAGTTTGTTTATATAGTATTGAATGAAATAATATTGCATATTATATAATTAAATGAAAACAACTATCGCAATAATTGAACAGAGAAAGTGAGAACGGAGGAAAATGAATGAACAGCACAATCACGACACAAACAGTCAAAACTCTCAATTTTCAAGCTTTTAGAGGAAAGAAAAGGCAAAAGGTTGGTTGCATTCATCCGCATCATATGTATCAAGCGAATGGAACATTCCTACAGCATACAAACGACGAGAAAAATGTGGAGATTATGATAAACATGAATACAAAAACCACTTAGGAAGAATGGTAACTTACATGCACGGAGGATGGAAAATTTCAGACCGGATCTATCTTGTAGGACACGATCAGATTTCTAGACTGAATCGAACGTATTGGTCAGAATAAGTTATCATATTATATATATATATATATCCTTCCCATCCCCAGTCCAATCCCATGAAAATGAGGTTTGTTCAAACGTAATGACTCCTCTAATTCTGATTGGAGGGAAGGCGTGAGAATTAAGACAAGGCCGAGAAGAACAGGAAATAAAAGGTGGCTGGTGGTTTTCATGTCATGTGGGCATGGTTACTGAAATGATGGCCTACAGACATGTCGTCTGACAACTGGGGAAGCTGTTCACTTTAGTTGATTGGGCAGGGTTGTTCTGTATCTCATCGCTGTTGCCTGTTGGGGGCGTTATCAGTCTTCGGTGATTTTAGAAATTCACTCTGGTACGCGTCTCATCCTTTTTGGAGATTTTGTAGCGTGGTTCTTAAACCGCTTCAGGTTGAACCGGTAAAAATTTTTTTTAAAAAAATGATTATCTGATAAAAAATTTAGGTTGATTTGATGATTTGGTTAACCTGATAATACTTGGTTAAAAACTTGATTATAACTCATTGACTATTTATTTTTTAATAAAAAAAATATCATTTTGATGTATAAAAAAAATATTGTTGATCTGGGTGACCCAGTTAAAAATCTGTGACCTGAATCTTAGATCGAGTCAACTACCGAGTTGAATTTAAAAACTATGTCCTGTTTTTGTGCTGTCATATTTGTTTCTTTACCCTTTGTTAGCACCATTAAAAAAAAAAACTCATATTGCATTTGTCCTTCATTACAACAAATAAATGATCTTTTCATGGGATAAATTGATTCATTTGATATTATGAAATCAAAAAAGAAAAAAAAAAAACTAAACCCCACCATTCTTTAACTGCAGGGCAAGACATGTTGTAGTGTGGATTACAACAATAATATCTTTACCCTTCATTACAACAAATAAATGATCTTTATACGTGGGTAAGATGATCTTTTCTAGGATTCATTTTATATTATAAAATTAATTGAGGATATAATGATCTATTAACCTATTTCACACAATTAAATTAAATAAATACCCTTAACATGTTAACAAAAAAAATTAAGGATGAGAGGGCTTTTTGCATCATTTTTTATTTAAAAAAAAGAAAACAAATACTTTATTGTCCCTCCAGTAAAAAAAAATAAATAAAAAAAGGGTGAAAGGATATTTTAGTATTTTTATCATGGTTTCCTGTTATAATTTATTTGAATTATGAGCAAATCAATCTTTTAAATATATATTAAAAAAAAGTGGTTAGGGTGTGCGTAATATGCTCTATCGAGTGGTTACTGTCCATACCTTTTAGACGACACATGTAACGTCTTTCGGCAGCCAAAAAGATCCAACCACTGTGTCATTCAAAGCGTCCAGTGGTGGCAAGACTGATGGAGTGATGCATGTAGTCCAATTCACGGTGGTTCGACGCTGAGGCCCCCCCCCCCTCCACTTTTCTCTCCTTGAAATTTATGTTGAGTCCGTCAAATTGTAGAGTTGTCCTTTCATTTGGTTTTTCTTTCAATTATGGTCCTTTTTTTATTGATCTTTATTTGTTTTTGATTATTTTTTTTAAAATTTTTTTTCAATTTCATCTCTTTTCGTTTGGTTTTATTTAATTTTTATATCAAACATGATACTTATCCATTTTTATTATTGTTTTTTTAATCCTTTTCTTGATTTATTTATTTTTTCAGTTCTGATCCTCATTCTTTTAGTCTTTTCTTAGTATTTTTTTTTAATTTTATCCCTTAACATTTGATTTAACTTAGTTTTTTTATCCAATTTTGGACCTCGTTCATTTAGTTGCTCTTTTTTTTTATCATTTCTTAATTTATTTATTTTTTGAATTTTATCCTTGAACATTTTATTTCATTTATTTTTTTTAATCCAAATTTGGTCTTCATTCTTTTGTTTTTTTCATTTTCTTATTTTATGAGGTTATCCCTGGTTGCAGGTTAGCCAAGTTAGCCTGAGTTGTTTTAGATTTTTTTTAATTTTTTTTTTAAAATTCATTTTCTTCCCTTGATATTAGGCCTTGAGCTTTCGTATTTTTTATGTTTTTCCTTTATATGATGTTATCTTGGGTCGTAGGTTAGTCAGGCTAACCCAAGAAGACTCAGACTTTTTTTTTTAATTTTTTATTCATCAACCTCTCCCCTTCTCCCTTTAGTATTAAAATATTTTTTTATATTTTTAATTTTAGTTCTTTAAAGTCTTAAAAAAACATTAATTTAATATTTTTTTAAATAATAAAAAACAGATAAATTAAATCACGTTATCAAATAAAGTTTTATGTGTTGGTCTTATTTTATTTAACGTAGCATAGTATATTTGCAACACAGTTATAAAATCCAGTTCAAATTAGTGGATCGATATACAGGAAAGATTCATATGGTCATTTTAGTGAGTCAACTCATGCTTTGTTTAAACCTAGTTCGATTTTTTTTTTAAAAAAAAAACTCTCTAAATTCTTCTCTCTTTTTTTTCCTGCTTTCCCTAGAATAATTATAAATTTTACCCTCTCTCTAAATTTTTATTTATAATTTTTACCCCAAACCTAATATCCTGCCTGTAACCATCCTCCAAAATTTGTACACCTTTTCACTTTTGGGCTATTTAAAGTCTAAGAGACCAGCGTAAGCCTTGGGGCTTGGGGAAAATCACTCTGGATTAAGCCCGGCTCATCAAAATGCAGCAATGGCTTGGACCTTACCTTGCTAGACACGAGCCATTTAGCAGGGATTTATTTCACTTTTCTTAAAGAAAAGCCTTCGCTGTATGTAATAAAAGGGTTAATTTCAAACCATATAATAGATAATTAAAAATTTGGGATCGAAAGGATTGCTTTTCATGTGATCTCAAGTTTAAGCTTTGTAGTTGCTAATATGATGGTCACCGAAGACTTACATGGTTGTTAATTACAGGGCCCGTAGAATTAATCGAGATACGCGCAAGTTGGTCCGCACATCTATATTAATAAATAAAAAATTAATTTCATTTTACAAGTATATGGTTCTCTATCGGTTTCTACACAAATATTTTCTCTTTCTCAATATTTCAACCACAAGGCCTTTTCGTCCATCTCCGTTAACAAAACTAAATTGGAAATAAACTTTTATGAGGTAAATTTCAACCCGCTAAGAATATAAATAGTTTATCAATTAAGTTTCTTTAAAAAACTTCTCACATGATTGATTTTAAAATACATATACAAAATTTTATTTTATATCAAATCCACTTTGAAATAAAAAAAAAATCATGGAAATATAATTAATATGAATTGTAATCAATAAGAAAAACAAAATTCATATGAGTTTTTTTAAAAAAATTGAACATTGAAATCATTAAAAAAAATTCTTCTCTCTACATGGAACAAATGGCAGAGAAAATAAAATAACAAAAAATCTTGAAAAAAATAAAAACAACAAATGCTACACATTAAAAATTTAAAGACCTTTCACCAAATTTGGATTTAAATCATCTCTTAGTCACCAGAATTAGTCTCAAACCTTGTCCTAGAGTTAGAGCGGTTGTAGCATTGGCATGATTAAGAGAAATTAGCAGATATGTTTTTCAGAGATGTGAAAAAAAGAAAGAAGGAGAAGGTTGAATAATTTTGCTACATAGGAAAGAGAGAAGGGGAGAGGTTGATGAAAAAGAAAGATTGTCTGTGAATGTGAATATGATTGTGATTGTTTTTCAAAGTATTTTTAATTTGAAAATGTATTAAAATGATATTTTTTTTATTTTTAAAAATTATTTTTGATATTACTGTATGAAAATGATATAAAAACATTAAAAAAATATTAATTTAAAATAAAAAAATAAAAAAATTTAAATATTTTTAAAATTACTTCTAAAATATAAAATTAAAAATGTTTGATAGATAAAAATGATGTTGTTCGAGAAGAAAAGAGGGTAGGGTCGGCTTAGGTGAGAAAGAAGGAAGATTTTAGGTGAAAAGTGCTCCAGGACAATAAATGAGATAAAAAAAAAAAAAAAGCTGTCACATCATCATTAAGAGCTAAGCTAAATTAAGTGGATGAAGCCTGGTGATCTATGACAGGGAGGGCCAATCACTTGCCATTTGCCAAACTAAATTAATGGTGTCTGATTCCTCTTGTCGGGTATGTTTGAAAACGCGGCTGCGATTATGTTTTAAAAAAATTAAATTTTTTTTTATTAAAATTTAATATGATTTATATGTTTTGGATTGTTTTGATGTGCTAATGTCAAAAATAATTTTTAAAAAATGGAAAAATATCATTGACATGCATTTTGGCACGAAAAGTTATTTAAAAAGCACCCACAATCACACTGTCAAACACGCTCGTCTTGAAGAGGAAAAGAAAGAAGAAGTTTGGCTTGTAGATGAGCTTGCTTGTTGACACTTGAATAAGCTAATTTCTTTTTTAACTTCAGCAAGATGTAAAAAAAAAAAAATAGAAAAAAAAAGGACACCATGAAGTCATGAACACCATAGCCTGAATGGCAAGAACATCCATCTATATCCGAAAACCTCATTTAATACCTCACATTAAAAAGTAATTAATTACCTCACAATTGGACTAATCTAATTTGATGAAACTTTCTAGCAAACTTTAACAGACTCAGGCACTTTAAATGAAAGGAAATCTCAAACAAAAATAAAAAATAATAATATCTTCATAGTTTTCATGTGGCTATATGAAAAAAATAAAAGAATAATTAATTCATAAAATCCATATAAAAAATAAAAAATTATTTAGTTTCCGTTGAACATTCATGTGATTTTTTTACAATTTATAACATACTAGGCTCGCGTATAATTGTTAAATAAGTTATTGAAAATATAATTAAAAAAAAAGGTTTCGTCTCATTTAAAAAGTATGGTATAGTTTTTAAATAGCATAGTAATTATTAATTTAAATGATAATTTATTTTAAATTAAAAAGAAAGTTTGAAGGACATTTGAGGCCAAGCTTATACGGTTGGTCTTCAAAGAGGAAAGGCGTGTTTGCCTACAACCTATTTACCATTTGTCTGCTCAATGTAAAAAAATCTTACAACCACCCGCATCATCTGCTACAGTAGTTTTCTGACCATCTCCCCCAGCTAAAAATCAAGTTCAAGATTTTTGCCTCTCAAAGTTCAATTTTTTTTGGAATATAACATATCTTTAAAATATTTAATGTCATTTGATTTCTCTTGATAAGATGAGTATTATTGAAGTGTTTTTGGACTTTCATCTAACAAAAATAAAAGTAGATTGGAGCTTATAAGATGTTTTTTTATTTATTTTGTTTTAGTTTTTTGAGGTTGTAAATTGATTTATTAAGATGCTTAGATTGTTTTTTATATATTTTCCAAAAAGAGTAAAAGGTTAATGTGAGTATCCTAAGAGTTTATTTTGTGTGTGTGTGTGTGTAATGTATAAAACAATTAAATGTAAGGGATCAAAATTAAAATTATAAAAATAGAACCGAATAAATAGACAGGTCAAATAAGCTTGCGTGTGCAATACACGTATCAACATATGAAAGATGTTTGCAAGATTCAAGCAACACATGATATGACGTCATGATTAAATGTTAGCTTTTGCATCTTCGTTGGAAGTGTCACGCTGAGCTTGTGACAATTGGGCTCTAGTGGGGTTTTTTTCCTTTCTCCTCACTCTTCTCATTTCTTGTTGGCTACCAAAATTAAAAGGTGTTACGTCATTTGTTTTTTGTATTAAATTTGGTTTTTAATTTTTTATTGTTATTTCTTCTATTTTGAATCTTTTTTTCTTTGATTTGTTTTTTGAATTTCTTCCCTTAGCATTTAATGTTATTTGTTTATTTAATTATTTTTTAAAAATTTTATCAATCAACATTTAGTTTCATTTTATTTTTATTTTAGACTTGGTCTTTATTATTATGATTGCTATTTATTTTGTTTTTAATCCTTTTTATTGACTTTTTCTTTCTTCAATTCTATCCATCAATATTTTGTTAGTTAGAGATTTAGCTTTGTGACTTTTTTGGATTCGCTTTTTATGGAGTTAGTCTTGACCTTGTAACACATGTCATCAATTCTAGGTTGATTTTGGTATTTTAAAAAAATATTTTAAAATTGATTTTTATTTTCAATTGATTCCTTCAATATTCGTTAGTTGAGAATTGAGTTTCATAATTTTCTGAACTTTTTTTTTGTATGGAATTATCCCATTCTTATGTCCAGGTCATGGGCTTAATGAGTTATCTAGGTTGATTATGATTTTTTTGTAGTTATTTTTTTAATTGAATTTTTTTACTTTCACCATTAAATATTGTGTTGTCTGGGATTTAGGCTTCATTGTTTTATTCAATAGTTTATCATGGTCTCATAATCATGTTATGTATTTAACATGTTTACTCAAGTGAACTCGAGTTAAATTTTTTTATTAATATTTAAATTATTGAGAATTAAACTTATTTTGGATTCATTAACAAATAATATCATTGAAATATTTTAATAATATTAAAATAATATCTTTCTATAATATTAAAAAACATTATTTTTTAAATTGATAATTGTATATTTTTTTAGTTCGAATTGTTTATCATTATTACCTTTTTTTTATTATTATATTAATAAATTAATCAAGTCATGCTCCTCCGAGCATAGTTTTGAAACCCGACCCGGTCATTGACCCGATCAAGTGATCGGGTCACGGGTCAGATGGGTTGACCCGAGTCAACCCAAAAAAACCTATAAAAAAAACACATTACTAATTATAATGCAACACTTACATAAATTATAAAATATAAACCAGACAGAAATGTCAATCATTTTAAGAGCATACACAAATTGTTAGACACCTATTTAACTGAAAAACATCAAATATTACATGAAAAGTCTCTGTGCCAGAAAAACAGGCCATTGCCAAATTATTAGGCATGCTTCAAACACAGAAATCCTTGATGTCTGAATTTGTAATAATCTATTTGGGTGATAGGCCAACGCATATCATGAAAATTAGAGGCCCTTAATTTTTGCTGGTCAGTCATAGAAGCTCTAGAAGGCAGGTATTCCATTCTG
>Ga0307509_10007232_pt1 | contig 14609 bp, 12 predicted proteins | sample 10_EM_MG_FD_202245 | JGI IMG/M metagenome (GOLD analysis project Ga0307509, IMG submission 202245) | Populus trichocarpa ectomycorrhiza microbial communities from riparian zone in the Pacific Northwest, United States - 10_EM | ecosystem: Host-associated > Plants > Roots > Unclassified | place... | reverse complement strand
GGCTTGAGTCTCAACCATATGTTTCTTACCTGCTTGATTAAGTTTGCTTTGGTCAAGGAGAAAGATGGCCACTCTTTCAATCAATTTATTTCTCCTTTTTGGGCATGAATCAACTATGCAATAGTCCAATGGACCTTGTACTCAATCTTGCTCGACTAGGCTAGGAGTCTGTGTGTGCTCCAAACTTTCTTTTCTCAGCTTTGGTTCCAATGAAATTGATATTTGGGTATTGCTTCTTGAGGATGAATAGCTTCCATATTTCTTTTAAGGCCATGCAACTTACTGAGCTGGCAAAAATTAATGATATGTATGGTTTCTCTTATGATCTCAATTTGAAAGCTCAAGTCATCTTGTTTTGGTGTGAGTGTAAGAGGGAGCTGCCTTCCAGCATTACAAACATTTCTGCCAACTCCCTCCTTCCTTACTGCTTCCCTCTTCTGTTCCCTTCTTTCTAATTGTTTCCTTCTTCTGTTCCCTCCTTTCTCACTGTCTCCTTTTCGATTCTCTAACATTGTCATCTGTTCTTTTTTCTTTTGATTTCTTAGGATCTGCAAGGACAACATGAATAAAGCCTTTGCTGATTGCTCCTTCCCCCAAGAGAAGTCAAATGCAGAAATAAATGCAGAGTTGGGCATATCAGATGTTGATGAGGATGGTTGCGATGCCCCTTCAAATTATATGGAATTGGAATGTAGACAGACATCAGGTATGAAGCATTTGGTAGGCATAGAAGAGAAGCAAGATCAAACACAAGCTTGAAGCAGGGCCTGTGCTTTGATTCATAAGGGTTTCACCTTTTCACCTAACATGATATTTTACTTCTTTTATAGTTTCCAAGGAGTATGAATTTACACGCATCACTACCAATCAGTTTCTGCACCGTAGCCGTAAAACTCAAACTATTGATGAGGTCTGAATTTGAATCAATTTTATTTTTGCCTATCAATGTTACAATAATTATGCATTGCTGTGATCTGACTCGCATTAGATTTTGAGAATTGCATCTTTTTGTTAAGTGGTAGCTGGCAGGAAGGACATGTGCTTTGTCTTAAGCAGCATGTGTGCACCTAATGTTGAGTTATGGCAAGTCAAACACTATCTCAGATGGCTATGGGCTTGGTTTCTGGGATGTCTTGATGGCTATCATACATAATGGCTCACATTTAGACCTGGCTAGTTTAGTACTGTAACATGAAAGTGGTAAAATTAGCAAGAAAATATGTTTATGAACTTGGTAGCGTTGGTTCTCATATAGATCTAGATTAGTGTATGTCTCAAGGAATTGTGTTACTCTGGGAAAAATGTCATGAATTAGAAAATATTTTGAAAAGTGCCGAGTATGAGAGGGTGATAGTTTGCTGTTGCAATCTGAATAAAAAATGTGCAAATGTTATTGTGTCATGCAACATATTTGATCAACACATACATTCATCCATGAAGTGTGCTATCCTAGGTCAAAACCACACCCCTTTGAGGATGATTGTTACTGACGATGATTAATCTTAATCATGGCTTAGGCTATCCACAATCACTAACATGACAATTGTACTATCCTTTTCTTTTAGAAATCTGCTTTATACTTCTAATGCTACAAAGAAACGATCTTCCTTGATAATTAATTTATTTTCTTATGATGCTGACATCTGTGTGCCTTTGGTTTTGCCCTTGGATGCTGTTGTTGTTCTGTACCAATCTATAATGTTCCAACTTTGCTAGTGCCTCTGCTATTCATGGTGTTTTTTCATTCCTAGTTTTAGTAGGTGTGATTGTGCTGAACTGTCTGCATCCATGTATCTTCCTGTGGTTTCCTTCAAGAGTAAATGATATCACTAGTTTTAGGATAAGTGTCAATCCATCGTTTTTTAGATTTTTCTTTTTTGAAGAAGCATAATTGACATGATTCTCTCCCCGCTATAAAGTTGTTTGTATTCTTGTTTGCGATTTGTCTGTCATTGTGTTTTTTATTACTAGAGACTTCCTGTATTTATTTAGTAGCATGGACACACCTAGGTATTGTAGGTATCAATCCTTGACTCTTACATTCTAATATACCCAGTGGGCACAGAATTTTTTTTTAAATCTTTAACATGTATTTTGCTCAAATTGTCCCCCCCCCCCATTCCACCATTTCTGATCTGTGTAAATCCAGATATTTCTTTTTTAACACTCATTAGGTTGGTAAAAGGAGCAACTTTTTTGGAATGTTTGTTTAGGCCATGGCCTCTCTAAATTTTATGTTTTGACAAAATTTTCCATATTTTTTAAACAGATCATGGTTTGTTACTGCAAAGCACCTGTGGCCGGTCGGTTAGGTTGTGGAGATGAATGCTTGAATCGAATGCTTAATATTGAGTGTGTTCAAGGAACCTGTCCATGTGGGGACCATTGCTCAAATCAACAGGTTACATAGCTTACCTTTCGCAGATAGTAATAATTATTTCACTTCTCATAATAGTATTTGTTTTTCTAAAAAAATTAGTCTAAGTATCATTTTGCAGTTCCAAAAGCGCAATTATGCCAAAATGACATGGGAGCGATGTGGGAAGAAAGGTTTTGGACTGCGATTGGATGAGGATATATCCAGAGGGCAATTCCTTATTGAATACGTTGGAGAGGTAACTTCTTTTAATTTTTTGTAGGCTGCTGATCAGATATGAACTTTGTCATGAGTTGGGCTTTGAGCCAATGTTGGAAGTCATAGGCATACCGGGTTTTCTCTGATGCTAGTTTACTTGCATATAATATGTTTGATGCATGATCATATTAGGTGAGTGGTACTAGATCACTTCAAAACTTTCTATGGATGTATACTTTCCTGGCCAACTCTGAGATCAGCTTAATTCAATTCACATTTGGATTATCCAACTAGTGCTCAATAATTAAAGTTAATATGCCTTTTTGTGATAGTTTGATCTCTCTCGCACTATCCACATGCATACATGGCTATTCCACCAAAAGAAAGATTTAGTTCAAAATGCGCATGCAAATTTCTTTCTATTTTCTTTCCTCCAAATTTCTAATATAGGTTCATTCAGGTGCTTGATGTGCATGCTTATGAAGCAAGGCAAAAAGATTATGCTTCCAAGGGTCACAAACATTTCTACTTCATGACATTGGATGGCAGTGAGGTTTGCTGAAGCTCTTCTTCTTCTTTAATAATATTTCTTTCATTATTTACAAGTTAATTTGCTTTAATCAACACTAAAACACTGGAATTGAAAGCCAATGATCCACGGCATATGCATCTGATTCTGAGGCAGCTTCTAAATGCTGTGATGAAAGTACTGGTGGTAGTTTCCAGGTCTTTATATCTAACTTGTCACCAGACAGAACTTTTGGCATTATTTACACTATTTAGTATCTACTGCCTTATCAACTTTTCAGTTTATATGTTTGGTTAAAATTGCCAAGAGGTATCTGATGCACCTGGGCCCTCTAATTGTTAGATTTGTAGAGATTATTTATAAATGTGTTAGGTGTCCTTTGATTGCTGACATCATCGCTTGAAAGTTCACTAAAATAACAATCATTTTATGATTTCAAATATTAACTTCTAACTTCTGCTTGGTACTAATGATGCACCTTTAACCAGATGTACCATATAATTTTCTTGCAATGACTTGTTTTATTTTTTGTCTCATTTCTCTATGTTGAATGGATTTATAGTTTTGTTTGATGTCCGCTGGTTTATATATATATATATCTAATTATCTCGCCACAATTGTTTCATGCTGTTTTGTAATCCACATTTTCCCTCCTTTCAGGTAATTGACGCATGTGCGAAGGGAAATTTGGGGCGTTTCATTAATCATAGTTGTGATCCTAATTGTCGTACTGAAAAGGTGATTAATTTTGATACATGCCTCTCTTCATTTTTTTCATTTATTTAATGAGATTCATATTTTACACTTCGTTGCACATTGTTATGGTTGGATGATGCACTTTGAATATGCATTCTTGAGCTTTGAGTCATTGATGGAGATTTTTATTTCTTCAATTTCTGATGCACTGTTTCTTCAGGACTATATTCCCAAGTCTACTGCTGAAGTTCTGTTTTTTTTCACTTCTCTCTATTGCACCTCTTTCTCTGGATCTTTTCATCTTTTCCTTATAGCTGGGTTGGCACAGGCCAAGAATCCCCATTGATGTCAATCCAGAAACCTGTGAGCCACAATGATGAAGAGCTTAACTATTTTTTAGTATTTGAAAAATTTTAAGAATTAAAAAATGATTAATGAGTTGACTTTAGTCATGGGGATGCATGGCAGCAGCTCACAAAACCTTTGCCTACGAGGCACTTGAATCATGCCAAACTGGATACCTACTAAATTGGAAAAATCAATGTCACAAATACCTACTTCTGTCAGTTTTGAATAAATGTCAGACAATTTGTCTGGTGTAAGGTAATGCAATTTCCCACATTTGGGATGCATAGCACCATCTTACAGAGACATATTCTGTGAGGCAATGACAGCATACCAACTGCAATAGCCATTGCCTTCAATTTGATCTATGTGGGACTAATTTATACAAATGTTTAATGCAATTATTCACTTTGGACAAACAGGAAGATGTTTTAATCTTTAGATCCCAGAGTTCCTACTAGCCACCCCCTCATTATCTTCGGTGTAGAATTGACATCACTTTTCGTAGAGGAGACCGCAGTCTTTGGACCCTCTTTTCACAAGTTATTAATTAGTTTTATAGTATAATTTGGTTTCAGAAGGCTGGTAGGAAACCACTGAGAGGGCTATTGGCCATGTTTTGGATACATGTCCATGCTTCTTTTGTGCCCGGACTTCCGAGGCTTAGGCTTTGTGCTATGGACATTTTGTAGATTCACTGTCCCCTTGCACCATCCATTTGGATTTCAGGATTTCCCACAATATATGTTAATATATGTAGAAATCAAATTTTGAATTTCGCTCCTTTCTCTAAACTATCCTTTTTTCTGATTGGTTACATATTAAACATGATATATGTTCTCCACTCAAAAGAACAAGAAAGAATTTACTTTAAATATTATCTGTGATTGGAGCAATTGGAAAGGTTAAGTCAAATTAATTTTGTCGCATTCTTCATCAACAAAGAGGCTTTATTATTATTATTATTATTTATCTAAGGGTCTATTTTTATGGGACAATGGAACTAAATTATATTATTTATTTTTAAATGTAAGAGATTATAGTGTTTAGAAACCTTGAACAGAAATCTTTAAAATATTCTTTGGACAACATGCCCTGTTTGTTTGGATCTCAATGGTTTTGGTCCATTTCTTTTTTGTTCAAGTATGTCCCACTTCCGTTTGGGTCCATCTGTGTACATAATCTTTATCACACATAGGGCTGATAACTATGTACCGACAGATAAAAATTCGTGTCAAATCTTTAACCCGCCACATGTTTCTGTTGGTTAATTTACTTCAAGTACTCGTTGCACTTTGGAGTGACATATAAATGTTCTTATTCGATGGATGATTTATGTAGCGTTTTGGCTTACTCAATGACCTTCTATCCTTGCACAAGTATCCTTTTAATGTTATTATGTATGGTGCCAGTTGCGTGACCTTTAAATTCCAAACTTTCAAATCCATTATAACATTTCTCAATTAATTTATTTGCTTAACTTTGTAAATTTTTGTTTACAGTGGGTGGTCAATGGAGAAATCTGTATTGGATTATTTGCGTTGAGGGACATTAAAATGGTATGCTTACACCTTAAATTAATTAATCTTGTGCTTTTCCATCTGAGCCACAGTTGTCATAGTTTTTTCTTTTTTCAATCTCCGGTTACTTTCTACTTACCATAGAAGCACATTGTATCATGGAATGCAACTGTTGATGATCAAGGGGATTTTCTGATTGAAAGTTTGCATATGTGCTTTTATTTTCACTTTGCCTTTCTTATTGTTCTATTTTGTTAGTGTTTAGGTTTACTTCAGCTGGCGACCACTTGCTCATCTCTGCTAAACATTTAAAGGGATGGAAATGGTTGAGCAGATAATCTATATGAATATTATATTCCATGATTGTCTGGATTGCCACACAAAATTGATTGGTCATTGTGGGAATTTACATGTTTATTTTACACTGTAGATTTGTGGGGAGTTCATAAATTGTGGCATTACCAACTTGATTGATCATGTTGTTACCTTTGTGTTTGGCTAATAGAAAGAGGTTACATTGGCTCCTTTAATCATTATGAAACAAGCTTCTTCCTTGAAGGGTGGAATTTGTATATTTAAACGCCTCCTCTTCTTTTGTTTCCTTTTGAAGATTAAGCAACGTTCCTAGTTTGTTTATGCTAAATCACTTGCTTGCAAATCAATTGATTGAAGATTGCCCAGCACAACTAGCCTTCAACAATACAATAGTTTAGCTTAGTAACTATCCTTGGCTCTTAATTAAACAACAGATGAAAAAAAGAAATTCAGTGATGCTTGGCAGAAGTTTCTGAGAAAGCATCAGAGGTTGCAGTGCCTCACTACATGTATACCATAAAAGGCATCACTTGTCGCAGCCACACACACCTGCCTTTTCATTTTCACATACATGCATGATTATCTTATATTTTCATAACCATAGGTTTTTGGCAGGGCGAAGAGGTGACATTTGACTATAACTATGTAAGAGTTGTTGGGGCTGCTGCTAAAAGATGCTATTGTGGTTCGCCTCAATGTCGAGGCTATATTGGTGGTGATCCAACTAGCACTGAAGTAGTTGATCAAGTTGATTCGGATGAAGAATTTCCTGAACCTGTAATGCTTGAAGATGGAAGAGTGGGAGGTGGCTTAAAAAATAAAATATCCAAAACCAATTTCTTTGGTTTGTCAAAAGACAGGGAAATAGAATTCAAAACAGCTGTTGGGAACTTGGAGGTTGCAACTGAAATTAAGGACTTGACAAGCCAATTAACCCCTGCCATGTCTCTATCACCCAGTGCATCAGAAATGAATGGTTTACCTGGAGATTTTTCTTCTTCCAGTCAACAAGTAGAAACCTCCCCAAAGGCTGAAGATGTAATGAGCCAACCCACACCTGCTGTTCAGCAAGAGATTTCCATGGAAGAGACTATGAACAAATCCTTGTATTCCAGTGAAAAGTTGAGGACCTCTCCAACTTCAACTCCCACCAAAATATTGCCTGATGATGTTATGATTAACAGGAAGTCTAAGTCTGCCGCAGCTGAAAACAAGAGGGTTTTTGTGAAATCTCGTTTTATTATTAAAACTCCACACCAATCTAGTTTAATCAAGAAAGGAAAGTCTGCTGGTAATCTCATAAACATAAACAAGGTTCAGACAATAGCCAGCAAACCTCAGTTTCCACTTATCAAACCCAAAAAATTAATAGAGAGTACCTCGAATGGCCATTTTGAAGCAGGTTAGGATCCTCATACTGATCTTTTTGTCAAGATGGTATTGTCTGCAATACTTCAATGATTAATGCCTTGTAATGTTTTCAGTTCAGGAGAAACTTAATGAGTTGTTGGATTCCGAGGGTGGCATAAGCAAACGGAAAGTAAGTAACTCCTTGAATAGTGTTTTTCAAGTTTTTGGCAGTTTCTTAATGTTAGTTAATAGCCTAAAACACAGTGTAGCCTTTGGAGGTAGCTGATGTTTGCCTTGTGAGCTTTACCCCCCCCCCCCCTCTAACTCTTTCCTGTTCTATTCTTTTTAGATTTTTAACTGTTAGTTCTTGCATCTGCCATACTTTTGTGTGGCTGTGCATGTCTGCTTTTGATTTTCTGTAATAAATATTCTTCAGTATCCAGATATTTCATTTCTTTATTTACCAAAATTACTTGCAATGATGTGGAGATGTTTCTAAAATTATTGAAAACTTTATCTGTTTTATACATTTCTGCTCCATTGTCCATGTAAATTATTATTTTTTTTTTTTTTGACAGGATGCTCCTAAAGGCTACCTGAAACTTCTCCTCCTTACTGCAGCTTCTGGTGCTATTAGAAGTGGTGAAGCAATTCAGAGGTAATTTACATTGTTTTTATCTATTATTTCTGATTTCTATCGTACATCAAGATCACCACCACCCTGTGCTTTAGGTACATAATATTCCTTTTCATATGTGAGATGAATCCTGAAAAGGACTCATGCTAGATGATTGTATGAGGTCTTGATTTAATAATTTAGCTTTTTTGTTTCGCAGTAATCGGGAGCTTTCAATGATACTCGATGCACTCTTGAAAACTAGATCACGAGTGGTACTGATGGATATAATTAACAAAAATGGTAGATTTCCCTCTTCCTTTTGCATGGCATACAAACCAATCTTGCTTAGGAATTAGTACATTTGTTGATTTTGCACCTTTATTTGCTTAAAGAATAACCGGTGGTTGCTTTCTTTCAGGTTTAAGAATGCTTCACAACATAATGAAGCAGTACAGAAGGGACTTTAAAAAGATTCCAATTCTCAGGAAGCTTTTAAAGGTGCACATGTTGGCAGCTCTGTTATATAGACATACCACACCCCAACTTGTGTCAAATTTCATATCCTAGTACTCAGTTGATTTATCTACAGAAACAGATTATTATACATTTTTTTTCCAGATAGATACTCTTAGTCCTTAATGGCTCAAAATTGCAAAATTGTTAAAAATAGATGCTTTATTAAGCGTGGTGGCTATTGAAGGAGAAACTATAAACTATAATAGTACAAGTTAGTGGTATTCCTTTTGAGTTTTGTGGATAAAATCATTTTTTAACCTCTAAACTCTTTCCATAATTTCTCATCTGCTCATCTTCAGAAATATTCTTGCAACTTGATTTATTTCATTTAGACTATCTTTTAGAACATGACAAGCAAAGTTTTCTAGAATTTTGAGACTAAAGCGTGCTATTAACTGACTTTTCTGCAGGTTTTAGAGCATTTGGCAGTCAGGGAGATACTTACATTGGAACATATAAGTGGAGGTCCTCCTTGTCCTGGAATGGAGAGGTTAGATTATTCATCTAGTTTTTATTTAGTATATGTATTGTCCTACTTTGCTGATGAAATAGGGGTCGTACCTTTCTTTTCTTCAAACAAGGAAATGCATGGTGGATAACTAGTGATATATTTAGTTTGCTTTGGGATCATTTGTGTGGTGGTCATATTTCTTCTCTAGTACATTTTAGCTGTAGGAAATCATCATGAGGGGCTGCTGATTCAATTTTGGTGGTCTGTAACTAACCGCTGATTTTGTGAATTGAAAATGAACAGAGGAATAATATTGTTTGATGTAGAGTAATGAGAAAATAGTATAGACTCTTTTGGTTCACCAAGGGAATTGACCACCATCTGGAAGCAAAATAATAAGTTAGAAAGACAAGCTTATTCTGTGGTTCTTTTCCCGAACAAGCAAGTCTATAAAATGACTAAAAAAGAGAAGCAACCTTGGGATGAATGAAGCTTGCATTACCCAGGAAAGATGCCCGTTATACAATTGAAACTTCATGGAATAGATGAAGGTGAGTTTGATTAGAGTGAGTAATTCACAGGCCTTGTTTTAAAGGTTTATGTTTGGGAGGGTGGACGATAGGTGGAAAGTATTTTTACTTGTTTGGGAGAGGAAAGGAGTAGAGGGGGAGAGATCATGTGGAAATGGCATTACCCAGGAAAGTATTTTTTTTTGGTGCTGGGGGGTTGATTTTAGTTAAAACTTATGTTTTACTCATAACTGAAATTTATTGTGGTATTAAATTCAAAGGACATAATTATAATTGCAACACAAATAATATTTTCCTTTGCTTTTGTGTACCAAACAAAGGAAAAAATTCCTTTCCTTTGATTCCATTCATTTTTACTCCTCTAACAAATGATAGAAAATACATTCCTTTCCGATTATTTTCTCCTCTTCTATGTTCATTTCCTCCATTTTCTTTCTTCCCCCATTTTACCCGCAGACATAGCCTAAAGGACGTTGCCAACTTGCCATTGCTACAGTTAACCTTCTGGTTTCCTGTTTTATCTCTCAAGACAGCCAAATTCTTGCAGCTGTTGACTCATTGCATGCAATATGAAAATGCTGGTTTTTCTTGTCATATTTATTTTACTGGCATGTGTTCCCTGATAAGTTTTATTTATGCAGCTTTACAGAATCCATGTTGTCCCTGACAGAGCATGATGACAAACAGGTATCGTCTCTGACTCTTTCCTTCATAACCTGGTTCTAAATTCACATTTAATACTTGTGTTATGTGCCTCTTCTGTACCAAAATTTACACTTCAGATTGTGGTGATTGCTTTCAGCCCCACAAGGATACATGGTTTAAGACTGTCCCCAAGCTCTCTTGAAAGTTTTCTTCAATTCGATGATAATTGAGCTTTGGTTTCTTTTACAAGTATTGGAAATGCCAATGCTGAGTAAAAAAAGTTTCCAACTATATGATAAGGCTTAATTTAAAATAAAAAAAAACTGTTGTGTCCATTAAATTTTGACAGTGGACAAATACTGCTGGATCAAACCAAAATAGAAAGGACTGACTTTGGACAGAAGGCCTTTTCTGACTTCATGATTTTGAATGTTGCTTGCAAATTTTATTGTGAGTCTGTATTAGAGATAAAGCAACGAGTAATGACTAATTGCTGTCCTTGGGTGTGGAATTTGAGCTTTAATGATTGTGGTGCATGTGTGCATAGGTTCATCAAATTGCACGAAGTTTTCGAGATAGATGGATCCCTAGACATATCAGAAAGCATAGCTATATGGATAGGGATGATGGGAGGATGGAGATTCACAGAGGTTCAAACTGCAATAGGGTTTCAGCTTCTCATAATCATTGGCATGATCAGGGTGTAAGACACACAGAAGCACTTAATGGTGTTGTGGAATCAAACCTTGCAATGACTTCAGGGGGCACTGCTGTCCATGAGGACAACTCTGTGAATCGTGTAGGCAGCGGTGCAAGAACTCGCAAGCGTAAAACTAGATGGGATCAACCCGCTGTGGGAAATATAGCTTCCAGCTCTCTTCAGCATATTAAACAGAATGTTAATTCTGGGTTGGTACAACAATATGAATCTAACCCATTACTTGAGTTAAGTAAAGAAGTGCCAGTTCATGTGGACAAGGCAGGTAGAGAGTACAGTTATTGCCCTCATTGTGTTCGCAATTATCGCTGGCAAGATGAATCTAGTAGTGCTGATGACAGAAAGCAGAATATTCATGAGGATGTTCCACCTGGATTCTCATCTCCGATTAATGCTGCTCTTGCATCCAATGCTTCTTCCACTGTTGCTGACCCCCCTCAACAAAATGTTTTCCATTTGAAGTTTCCTGTTGGTATGGTTGTCGGTCATCCACAGAAGAAATTCAATTCCCGCTTTCCTGTCTCGTATGGAATTCCGTTGTCTGTTATGCAGCAATTAGGATCACCCCTGGCTGAAACTGTAGAGAGTTGGGTTATTGCTCCTGGCATGCCTTTCCATCCTTTTCCACCATTACCACCACTTCCCTCCTGTAAGAAAGGGACTCAACCTTCTTGTGCTGTGAGCTCTATGGAGGTTGATGGTGAAGCAGATCGAGGGCAACAGGACAGCCATGATCCTACCACTTGTCCAAATGAAAGTAGTCCAAGCATGAGTGGTGCTAACCAACCAGATGTGAATAGCCCTTGTCCAAATGACCATCAAACATTTAAACGTGCGAGGGGATTTTCATATGATTTGGGAAGGAGGTACTTTAAGCAACAGAAGTGGAATAAAGTGTCTCCTCCATGGGTTCGGAATAGGAATGGGTGGGGATGTGTAGGAGACAACTCAAGAGGTGGAATGTGCAGCACTGACATGGGAAGTCTAACAAATGAACAGAGGAACTCATAGTGTTGACAGGTTGTAAGCTGTGGACTGGAGAAATCTGGCAAATACTTGATCAGCATGCACAGCGTCTAAATGAGCATTGATTTTTTAGGAAATGCTCTGAAGAGCTACTGATTATTCACCATACTCTTAATGTATTCTCGATTCTTTTTTCGGGTTTTTATTTTCAATGGGAAATTCATTCATTTCAGAATGTCAATCCTCATACTCAAAGTTGTGATGCTATAGCTGGAGGGAAAGCATTCTTCTTATCCGGCAATGTCTTCTGTTGGATGTTGATCCATTTTCTCACACCTCGAAGAGGTAGGTAGTCTTGTTTATCTAAAATTTTCTCATAGGAGTAATATTGTTTATCATTGGAATTGATAACCAATTTATTGGCATCTTGCATTGGAAAAAAAAAAATTCTTTGATGATATGGAAGGTGAAAGATGATTGTGTTTCTTCGATGGTTTCTCGATTCTTTTAAATTAGTTTTTGTACTTGGCTGGTGCAATTTCTCCATCGATTAGTTTCATGTATTTTGGAGTTTGGGTCTCCATTTGAACTGTAGTGCTACAGTAATTCGTCGATTTAATCAAGTCAATGGCTTGCAGTTACAGTCAAGTGAATGCCTCGTTATTACAAAAAATAGCAAATTCTAATTGTTCTTGCCTTGACTTTTGTGATTTTGGAAGAACTTTTATGCATGTCAGGTTTCCACGTTGATTTTGGAGAATCTGAGTGCACATCCACAACACATACGTTCATAGCAAAAGATTAGTGGTGTGCAGTGTGAAACTAACTTCTCTGTTAATTCATGCTGGCTATCCTTGTTTCCTTTTCATCTTATGCAAGAACACCGAGCTCGTAATCATTAACAAATAAAATCTGTTGTTTTATTTTGTCTCATAGATTGCAGTTATTTATTAGCAGCAGAAAAAGAAAGCATTAATAGGACTGTAAGATTGAAGTCTCGTAAAAGATAATATGTTGTCTAGTGATACAATCGGGCACAAATGCTTGAGTTCTTATGAAAAGGCCTGTTTATGTCGTTCGGTGTTCATATACTTTGTAGTATGCTGTGGTTAACATTTATGGTATGTCGTGATTTGTTCTATAAGATTTTCAGTCTCACCAATTGTTTAGGTTTCGTCGGGTGTGATCAACAATTATTGTATTACTATTTACTGCCATCATGATGTTGGATCTTTATCATGGATTTTGTTGGATCGCTAATTAGATTTTATCAACTAAGAATCTATGATCCATGAGATGGTACCAAAACATGAAGAACATGAAATTTGTGTGAAAATGAATTTCCTTTTGTTGGATGTTAGTTTGGGATTCGTCAAGTACAGGCGGCCAGAAAGAACAATTATTTGAAAATTGTATAGTTGCCATGATTGAGATCCTTCACATTTTACTACACAGGCAGCTGAATTGGATGCCGTTCCACCGGCTACATGCGGGAGTAAAATCACCTTGTTGTAGTTTGGGGGGGTGTTTTTGTTTTTGGTAACAGGAGATATCAATTTAATGACCATAACATGGCATGATCCTTCCTGTTTCCTAGCCGAAGTGCCTGCCCCCACACGCTTTTAGACCTTGATGAGTGTTCTTTTCTTGCACATCCACATGAGAATAAATAAAAAATAAAAAATAAAAATAAATATATATATATATATATATATATTATAATACAGTTTCTCTCAACCTCATTGACATTCGGATCAAAACAAATTCCCATTTCTATGAAAGAAAACAAGCCACATCTTCGCTAATACAAAAATCTCTTCCTATTTCACAGACATTACCTTGATATTTACTGCTTCCATTATGTCACTTCCCATCTGTTTTTCTTACTAATACCTCCTCAACAAACTTCTGAAACGAACAAAGCACCAGGTTTTCACTAGTGTTTTGTATCTTCTCCAGCCATTGAAATACTTTCCAATCACCTTTTTATAACTAGGCCTTTGCTGCATCAAAACCCAGTACGCAGCAATATTTGGCCTGCTACTTATGTACTCATCTTCCAGTTTCAAGAGGACTAAGCGAGCCAGCACTGGGATCAGCATTACATCTGCCATTGAGAATTCCTCCCCTGCTAAATATGCTGTTTCTTTTAGCTTGGTCTCAACTTCATCAAGAAGTCTAACAAGATGCTCTTTGCTCCGTTTCAAAACTTCAGGGTTTCCCAGCCTGTCCTCCGTTTCATATGCAGCTTTTAGCTTACGGTGGTAAGCACTGGCTAGTTCAGGAGATTCAGCCATCCGTGCTATGATCACTTGTCTAATGAATTTGGAAACAGAGATGCGGTACTTCTCAGGGACGTGTGAAAGTGTGAAGTACTTGGGGTTCCACTCCTGTATCTTGCACATCCATTCAACAACCTCTCTGCTGCTAAAGGATGAGTCACCACCACCCAAAGAGACGACTACAATTCTTTCGATATACCTACAGAGTAGTGTTCATCATTTTAACAACTGCCTGAAAATATGGTGTATTTGAAAGAACTTCAAAAAAAAAAAAACTAGTGGCCTTTTGGTACCACTGAAAATGTTGAAAGCTTATTGATGTATCATAATACGTGAGTCAACTCAAACTTGATTCTTAAATACTTCTGAGCATATGCGTTATGATGAGAAATAACTAAGGGAAAAAAGACCTCCATGGATTGTGTCAAATTTGAAATAGCTTCCAAACACAACTCATACACTCGATAGAACAGTGGTAGAAAAGGAAATGCGAAGGATGAGACATACTGGATTATTTCAATAGTGTCGAAAATGATGTGAGAGCCGTTCTGG
>Ga0307509_10007231_pt1 | contig 14609 bp, 6 predicted proteins | sample 10_EM_MG_FD_202245 | JGI IMG/M metagenome (GOLD analysis project Ga0307509, IMG submission 202245) | Populus trichocarpa ectomycorrhiza microbial communities from riparian zone in the Pacific Northwest, United States - 10_EM | ecosystem: Host-associated > Plants > Roots > Unclassified | place... | reverse complement strand
GATCGCCAGGGTATCTATAAAGACAACTCTCACAAGGGTCAGCGATTTCCTGAGTTCTGATGCGACAGAGACGTCCTTTATACCGCTGCGTAGCTGGCGTCGAGCCCAACGGTCTCCTGCAATCAGATTCAGGATCGGAGCAGTGGTTGTGGAGGAATCAGCCATCGAGTTCTGAGATCGCCAGGGTATCTATAAAGACAACTCTCATAAGGGTCAGCGATTTCCTGGGTTTTGATGCTACAAAGACATTCTTTATACTGCTGTGTAGCTGGTGTCGAGCCCAATAACCTCCCGCAATTAGATCCAGGATTGGAGCAGTGGTTGTGGAGGAATCAGCCATCGAGTTCTGGGATCGCCAACACTCTACCCCATTCATCGTGTAACTTCATGAATAATATCCCTCTGGGAATGAATCTTATACCGCTGGATAGCTGGCATCGAGCCCAGGAACCTCCAAGTGTCGGATTCAGGATTGGTTGTCTGGCTGTGGTGGAGTGTTGCAGCTGTGGCCCGGGAGTGTGTATGTTGAGTGTTGTGATGAAAAGAGTGTCACGTCGCGTTCAGTTTGAGGCTAAGTCCCGAGAAACTACCAGGCACTATGCTAGACTTGAGAGTATTATGGCTATCACTCACTTTCAGACTGGAGTGAGCTGGCATTTTCGCTCATTCAAAGATGATGTTCTGAAAATAGAACTCTGAGTGCGAGTGTGACTCGGACTTGGAGTCTTTAGCGCAAATTTAAGATTAAGGGTATGATGGCTTTCTCACCAGGCGCCAGCACTAGCTATATTTTCTTTGCCAAGAAATACTCCTTGTTCACATCCAGGCTAGTAGAAGACAAAGAAGGCTGAAAGAAGAATCAGGGGTAGTGGTGAATCCTGATGTGCGATGGTGTTGAGGTTTAAGTCAGGATGCATGGGAGACAGGGTTGCTTGATTGGATGTGTCCGGACGGAACCCAGTGTAGGCAAGGGTCTCCGGACGCACCTGACGCAACAAGATGTGGCCTATAGGTACAGGACGTACTGGACGCACAGGACGCAGGGTCCAGGCTGGGAGAGTCAGGACGCAACACTACTGGATCTGACGCAGGCCACCTGTTTGCTGATGAGGGTGATGAGTTGATGTTGATTTCAATAGCCAATGCGCATTTTCCTAGTCAGTCACCATGTCTCTACTGACGCAATTTCTCCCTTTCTTTGTCATAAACCTTAAATTGACTCTCTAGCACATTTCTCTTCTATTTGAGTACTTACGGTATAGTATTCATGATTGGCAATCAAGGTAGGACCCAAATCTGGCCCAACCAAGTTTATCTTTGCTATATTGGATAACCTCATCCCTTGATCATAGTTAGATAATAGTATATACTTGTTTTGGGGTGATGAAACCTTATGTGAATGTTGCGATAATTGGCCAAGCTGGACACATTGAGGAGAAAGATGCGTATATCAAATAATATTATTAATAGCCCATATATTTTTGATGTACTTGAGGATGCCAGTGCAACCTCTGGGCCAACTAAGGAAGTAGAAAGACAATAAGTACAAGTAAATACAAATTTTGTTGTATCTTGCATTAGTAACAAGCTACCAGAACTAAGTTCTTTCAGCAAATAGTGTTTCCCACTAACCAGGATATCTGAAATCCTAACTCGTTCATTATAATTGACATATTAATACCAATTTCCCAGTTGATTTATGAGAATAACCTTGTTGAACAATCATAGTCTGATGGGAATATGACCCTATTGGTGGGAGACAATACGTGAATGGTACATTCTCACTTTATTTGGGGAGGATATAGAATATCAGTATTAATATTTGAATATGTGGGATTTGCATATGCAAATGCTAGATAATGGTTTCAATGAAGATATTTTCCCACTATTATACACTGAGAATATCTCATAGTGGGATGTACTACTTAATGGGAATTATTTACTGTGGACTATGAAGAATATCAATATGATTCTAAAAACTTCAGTATAAGGCAGAAATTGGTTCAAATAAACAGGGTTATTGAATGGGTGGTTTGAAGTCTTGACAATAATGGTTGTGTAACGGGGGCACTCTGTAGGAAGACGGATCCTAAGATTGCGACTGCACCGAAGACTCAAAGTAGAAGTAAGGATAAAAATAAAGATAAAGATAATTCAAAGTAGAATCAAGTGGTAAAAACATAATATCGTTAACCCTGAAAGCTTCACGCAATAAGTTCTCTCGAGGATCGTTGGTTATCAGAATAGGGTGTCTCTCGCTTTAGTTAAGTAGAATAATGTAAGGCCAGAGGACACCTGTCAACCATTCTGACCTTTCGCGAGCACCCTGGTCGGCTCAGGGCGGTCCAACTCCCCTGCCAAAATGAACTAATACTCGGAGGCAGTCGGACCGCTCGGATATTGACTATCTCCACAAATAGGAAGCGCTTCCGGTGATGTCTCTCCAACTACATCTGCATAAGCAAAAACTCTTTCCTATCTGTAGCATATCAGTGGCCGACTGACATGTCCACCGTAGAGATAATATCTATAGGGACTCACTGGCCGAGCGGTGGTTTCGTCTATACAAGCTACGCAGTCCATCGGCAAATCTACTTGGCTATACTAAGCTTCTAAACCTGACTGCATGCTCCTACGATAAGAAATCTCCTGCTGCCTGACTGCATGGGCACTACCCACAGTCAACCATGCGGGACCCTCTTAAATCGTGACAAGACTCACACCTCTAGAGTCTACTAATAACCCATGGTAATGCTACAGTTCACGGGGTAGCCTGGGACTGGCTTTGGGGTGGTTGTCCTGGAAGCCTTGCAGCTTCCCCGGTCAGCCCCAAGCCCTCTAGTACTGTTAACCATACAACTACCCGGAGGCCAAAGTATGCTCGTAGGTGGTTCCCAGGTGTTATCCTGGTGGCGCCCCAGGAGGCAGTCACCCTCACACCCCTTATATATCCTGCGAACCGCTTCTGGTTGGTTGGACGGCCACAACTCATACGGTGTTGTGGGAGCGTTCCTATGGATCTCACTTTACTAGGAAGCACACAACTACACAGCCGTACACTGCCGTCGCGCCGTACCAACGCCGGGGCCACAGGGGGGTGTTAGAAATATTCCCTGAAAGTTACAGGAGGTTCGGACCACTCCTGCTCCGTCAGTAGTCCGTTTTGTACCATACGAAGCGGCCCTATAAACATCTGAGCGCCCCACTATAGTGGGATAACTTTCCCCCAAGTCCGCAGATGACTTTGTCGGTGAAGGTAGGGTAACTGGGCTACCTCAGTAGGGTAACTGGAGTCCCAAGGTAGGGTAATCATGTTTCTAAAGTAGGGTAACTTCACCCTGTTATGCCTTTATTTCCTTTGGGAGTCCGCGCGACCACATATAATGTTGCCCAGAAGACCCGTTCAACGTTTACTATGGGTCCTTAGCTTTATGCGAATATACTCTCCGAAGGTTACCCTGCCTAGTAGGGTAACTTTGGCCTACCTAGGTTACCCTGTTTAACCTTATGTCACCAGGTCACTTTGTAGACACTTGTACCAACTCATGTCTACTGGTAGTATACTAAGTATACTTCAAGTTGCCTATCCTCAATATGGTTACCATATGGTATACCATACGGGCCTGAGTCTAGTCCACTGTAGCTACCTATCTGTAGGGTCATTACAGGTTGTTGTTTGCTGTTATTGGCCATCAAATATATTTTGAGGTTAGAGGATTTGATTGTGAGAGGGATTTGTTCAGCTCAAACAACAGATTATAAGTTAGCTGGAATCATATATATGGTGCCAGAAAATCTGCTAACCCCACATACAGTAAACTGGATTTTTGTAAGCAATGCCAATACCTAGCTACCAATACACTTGGCTTTCCTTCAAGAGACCCTTGTTTACCATTTCACTTTCCAACGCATTTCCTTATCGCCATTTTTCAAGAATATGTTAAACCAGAACCCAACTCACGATTCTCATAAACCATCTGCTATCTCAAATAATCATATATCCATAATTGTAACTGTTTCCTTCTAGCTAATGGCAATCATCCTCATTATCATCTGCAGGCTGTTGTGCCCCCTGTCTCTCAATGGGCACTAGAAGGGCAACCAATTGCCTCTTTTTATCTGAAAAAGGATGGTAAAACTGCTTGATCTGTAGCTCTGATTCTCATGGCCTAATATCCTCTATATTCTAAGTATTTGCTTTTGGGCATTGTTGTTCTCATGGCTCTATAGAACAACAATGATGATAAACCAGCTTGATTGTTTCAGGTAATACATTCAGTAGCTCTCAAATTGCACATAGTTTAATGTCATGTCTGCCTTGAGATAGTAATTTAGAAAAGCAGTAACATTGAATTCCTACTAAATAGTAGTAAATCAACCTCCTTATAATTCCAGCTGAAAGGAATAAACTACTTTTCTACCATACTAAGATCTGGGAGGCTTTTTCTTCTAGAAGGGTTAACTTGCTTCAAGAGATAATCTGGATTTGTAAGATTGTTTGTACTGCAAGATTGGGTGGTACTGCTTTGGATTCAGAGGACATTTGGCTTACTCCACATATTGGAATTTCTTGTCGAGCAAATTTCCAACCGAGTTACCACCAATCATGATCATAAATGTAATCCTGAAAAAATGTATCTGCTGTACCTCAGAGTACAGGTTGCTCTAAAAGATACTTATATAATAAGAGGCAATCCTGCTGGGACCTTTTCAGAGTCTTGTTATGGATAGTATATGCTGTTTACCTTGTAATTATATACTTCATGTAGGCTACTTCTCTCTGTGAGGGTCGCATAATAGCAATCGTTTCTGATGCCTCAGAAAGCACTTTTTTCTAAGGCTTTACAACTACTATAAGTAATTTAATTTGAAATCCCATTATGTTCCTCACTAAGGTAGTCTCCGGGAAGCTCGTCATGGTTGAGATTCTGTCCAGTTTACCTACTGGCAAGTAGGAACAAATAGTAATATGGAGAAAATGTAGGGCAGATAAAGAACAAATATACCCAAAGGCAAATGCAAAGTTTGTAATATATGGTATTATATATACAGAAGATGTTGGATAGGGAACAAACTATTAAATCCTTCTCTTATGTTTTTCCTCCACTGCATGCATAGTCACACTTTTCAGAAAACACCCAAATAAGGGTAGAACTTACTTTCTCCCAGGGCTAGCTTCTACTTCACAACTGTAAGTTGTGCACAACCTATACCATCATACATATCTGTAAATTATAGGTTCCAAGAGTTCTCTTATAGTATTTCTTACAAATATTGATAGTTCTCAGACAGGTTCATGCAACCGCACTAAAACCAATAATCATCAAGAATAGTCGTCAAGTTGTCATCTCAAAATTAATTGGGGGTTTTGGCCGCTCTAAGCTATAACACACTATATTTGTTGTTTTCTCAATTTCTTCATATTCCTCACTCGCACACTAATGATATGGTCAAACATATAGCATTGTATCGTATTTTCACAACTATTTAACAATAATATTTTTTTAAAAAGACAGGTGAAACTTATACTCATGATCAAAAAGTTCTTGTTGATTTAACAGTAGTCCAGTTTGTCTTGACTGCAATACAGGTATTATCAGCGTATATCAGACTCAATTAATGATGCTCCTGGGTGTGCAATAGCATCAAAGATTGCTTATTCAATAAGTTCAATATGCGATATTTTTTGACCTTTAGCATTCTGGAACATTATTAAGATATGTTGTATACTCTATTCATATCTCCACTGCTGTCAAGCTCTACTAGGGAACTCTTAGACTGATGTGAACCTTCTAGACAGGGATGTAGACAAAATACTAGAAGTTTGACCAATATCAATAGCCTGATAAACAAGGATAGAAGTAATCCTGATAAGCTGCAAAAATCTCTGCCTATTCACATTGTTTAATAAAATATACCTTAGGAGATTGGTCCATTTTCTACTAGTCAGAAACCTCAATATCTTTTGGGAATACTACCCATACAGTAAACTAACCAGAATTTTGCATATTTAATACTAGATCATAAACTCCCTTATTAGTTAATATCCATAGCATTTGCATCTGATGTCTAAAACAGCATACCAATGAACAAAACCAGATTTCATTCCTACAGCTTCTCTCAATAAGGAAACAAGCATTTTCTGTAATGTGATATACTAGGAGCCGATGCTTGTTCAGTTTGCGAACAAGTAAATAAGGGAGGAAAAACTGTTTCCCTAGTAACCATATGATAAGTAAGTTTATTAGCCAAGTTGTCAAGAATAAGATACCTGATCCAGGCTGCCCACAAAGTTGAAAATCAAACATTGTACTATGGCAGTTGTCTGGACTCCAACCCTTCTGTCCTTGAGTTTATCTTTCTGCCTCTGCTCCTATAAGCCGATAGTAAATCCTTTCATTCTCAAGATGAACAAGCAATTTCTTTACACTATATGACAGATCTATATTCAGGCCAAGTCAAAAATCAAAAAGTGATGTTCCTCTGTCTTTGAAAGCCATTTTGAATCCACCAAATCCCTCAACCCAGAGCCCAGATGGTCGTATTGTAGTCTTATAAGCTGGCCAAATCCCATTCTGTGCTTTAGGGACTTCAGCCATAAACTTGTGACTAAATTAATACTTCTGAGGCTTTCTTTACAATTGACCATAGAGACCATTTATTCCTTGGTTCAAGGTAATTTCAATTGCAATGCTTCCCCATAATGATAGAAAATTTGAAGAGACTTTCACGAAAGATTGCAACTTTGATAACTGTTTTCTTGTGTGACTGAGAAAAAGGTTTTTCTGGACAGACTTTGACAAAGAGTTTTGCAAGTGGGGTAGGTTGGGGTTGTAATATTTATATTATTACGTTGAACAAGTGGTCAAAAGGAAGGTTTTGCACCTGGTATAACATGATAATAACAACCGAGCTTTGGTGCCAAGGCTGTGGTTGGTAGTTCTCTAATTCTGAATAACCGAAGGGAATTCTACCAATTTGAGAAGATTGGCGAATAAAAAACTTGAATAGATAGCTGCTTGAGAGGAGTGTGAACAATTGAAATCTTGCTTTAGCCATATTCTGTTCTGAGAAAAATCTTTCTTAGGGACAACAATCACCCAAGGTGTGCTGAGATATACACAGTAGTTGGTAGTATTATTTTGATTTTAAACATACTGTTATCAGGGGTATGTCAGGATAACAGAATTTTTGTTATCAACACATCAACATACGGTGTGTTGTTATAGCAACAACAGAAAAACAAGGGTCTTGGCACTTGAACTCCCTTTGTAAAACCTCCTTGATACACATTGTAAGTTATACTATTATAACTATCCACAAATAGGAAATCTTATTATGACAGACTTAATTAGAATCTATCCGTAATTTGTAGTCAATTGCATATTCAGGAATATATCTGAATAATGAAATTTTGCCTGAAAACAATGTGATTGCCCACCTTTATTTCACTGTTGGTATTCTCTTCCGCTTCATCACAGCTGCTATCTTTATCCTTCTCCTAATTGATTTGTCAGTGCCACCTTCTCAATCTGAATTTCTTCAATCCCACAAGAGATCCTAATGAATCAAGCATCAAGCTGTAGTGGCAGTGGCAAGTACTTCCTTCTGGGTGAAGGAAAAGTGAGTCAGGAGAGTAATTACTACATCAGTAACTTGCTGCCCCAAAATGTCAATACAGGCTCCTTAAGTCTGAAAAGGAGTCTCGAGTAGTTATCTTATGAACGCTCACAGTAGAAACAATCTTGTTGTAACAATCCTATTGTCCTCTCGTTATGTTGCAACAGGTAACAACCTTACTTACTTAAGGTCTTACTATCTCTTCAGATATAACTGAACTGCTTTGTCATCTGATAGTTCCACTATCGCATTAGATAGTATAGAACAGTCCTGTCGTGATATAAAACTATCATAAGAGTTTTATATTATTGACTTGCTTCGTCTAACTGTTAGAACAGTCACAGGCTTCCAGAGTTTGTCAGTAGATTATTCGTAGAATTCAATAGTGTAAAGATAAAAGAATAATATTGCAACTTCTTAGTAGAGAAAAGTAGTAAGATGATTGGGTAAAGATTCTATCTCTCCGGCCTAAAGGCCTGCCTTAAGTAGATTTCTTCACACCCCTAACTCTGGTGACATATCATCTTGTGCTACATAACTTATATGACTCATAAGTGAGTCATAGCACAAAATCTATCACATGACTTATATGAGATACTGCGCAATATACCATTAACTAATCAAAGCTCATAAAACAGGTTAAGTGCTTAAATGAGTCACCTGTGTGAAACTAATAACTCATGATATGAGTCATGTGTGAAAGTTATTGTATCATATGACGCACAATTGTGAGTCATTGAAACAATCAACAAATCATAACATAATGATAACTTGCTATCGTACAGTCATGTGAGATACTATGAGTCAACTGACTTTATAGCATGAAAGAATAAGATCAGCAAAAAAACACATGTATCTAATGTGCCCCACCTTGTGTCCTAATGCTAGAGACATCGTCACTGCGTCCTGTCCCTCCCATGCATACTAAGTTCAATTGCAATGTTGGTATTCTTCTCATGCGTCCTGAGTGTGACCGCAAGACCTGCACGCCACTATTGTCTCCTGAGTTGCGCAGCAACCATCCCTTGCATCTGGAATTCATGCCCCCTCTGTTCTGCATATCCCTGTATTCTGATGCTTTCATTTGGCCAGCTTCTTGCGGAAGTCGTCAGGATTATCAGATTCCTGATCCTAGACTGCCGATGTGAACCCTGTGCTACCAAACATTCAGTGGCCCGTGCCTGTCTCAAGCATAGTTATTATGTTTAACTCATCTATTAATTATATATTGTCTTCATACTAGTACACACTATATATAGATGGCTTGCTATGACACCCGATACATGCCTCTGGAAATATCCATTATACACCTATTTATATTACTAATGAATTTCGTTAAACGTTGTGAAGTCAATACAGCTGTTAACGAGCAAGTGCTGGGCTCCTTCTGGAGTAAGATAAGCCAGGCTGAGAATTGTCCCTATGTCAACCAATAACTCTCGGGCATCTTTTCTCAGCTGAATGGTAACAAGACTAGGTATATTAGAGGGCCGGCCTGAGTTTACAGGGCAGAATATGTGAACTACTGCAAACTGCCGCACAGCGGCATGGCTATTGTCTCTGATTTTCAAGCGTGCCGCGAGCTTTGGTGGACGACGAGCTCTCAGTATACCGCACACTACATCTCCTTGCATCCGGCCTGTACCCAAACCCAAAGATTCCGACTTTCTTATTGCCAACATTGGTGTGTTTCTGTGTATTGTTTGGGATGGATGATATAAATCTCGGTTTCCTTGAATTCTCAAACTGAGATTTCGAGTTGCCTTAGTAGTTCAACAGGAAGTAGCCGGAGTATTGCTAGTTCTTCAGGAAGGCGGGTTTCAGTGGGCAGGTTGTGTCAGCTGTATCAAATCAATTCCAAACAGATCTAGTCAAGAGAGATTCGTAAGACCTTGGAAAAATTGAAGATATCCCACACCTCGTTACGAAGACCTTCCAAGATCCTTCCACAAGGAGTCAGCCTGGATACAGTACTCATTATTTTATCAGAATAGATAAGAAGGTAGATACCGCGATTGGCTCTATGACGTGCGCGTGAATTGAGGTTTAAATGTCTCATTTACATTGCAATTTCGCGAAACTTTCACCTCCTCTGGTAATACCAGATATTACCTTTCGAGCAACTCTGGATATTTGCACTTTTTAGAAACGGAATCTGTGTAGTCTCTCAGTACTGAATCAAGCTACACAGATGATTCTGGAGCTTTGCCAAATTTGCAGGTAGATGAGTCATCATATGACTGCAAAAGGGGATGAGCTCAGATCATTTGTCTCTGTAACTTAGACCAGGTTAGGGCAGAGCCAGGCACCACTATCAGCATGGAATGGCAAATATTTGTTAGTATCATACACTGGGAGCTACGGACTTAGGTTATGTGTATAGGTTAGCTTGGTTACTCTCTACACTGGGTGAGTTAGGACTATCATTGGTTATGAGGGAGTGGGCTTGGCACAGGTGTTTCCTGTAAGTAGTTGCTCTCTGGTATATACAACTTCCAATATCTTACCCTACATAATATATTTTCCAAACTGGTGAATCTCAATAGCCTTCAAGTCCCACTGCACCACCTTAATAACATATCACAAATCATGACTGAGGAAGGCGGATTTCATATGACTAATAAGTATTAGTCATAGGTATGACAGGTTTCGCGGTATGAGATGAGTTGACGCATAGTGGTTTACACAACTACATAATAGCTCGGTACTGGTTAGTTATGACTGATTAGGTATTTTATAATTCATGATTGTGATGTCAGATGATGTAATAACTTTCACACATGACTCACATTATGAGTCATGGGTTACACCCATATGACTCATTTGAGTAGATGGTCTATTTTATGATTTGTTATTGGTTAAAGATTGTTGTGCAGGTGACTCATATGGGTCAGCTGATGGATCTTTTATCATGGCTCACTATGAGTAATAAGAGGCAGATGACACATATGAATGAGTCATTAGGGTAACGAAAGAGTGAATATCAGGTATAAATAGGGAGCTTTCCACCTGAGAAAGGAGATTTTCACACTACTATTGAAGAACTTTCCTACTTACAAATTAATGAATAAACTATTACCTTATGTTTTTTTACTTGCTATTGCATTTCATCTACAGTTTATCAAGCAATCAATTCAAGTCTATCAATTGCGATGATAATAAGAACTATAAAGTAGCTCTACAGAGCTCATCATCGTTTGATAAAACAAGTGGTCTTATCTTAACAAAGAAAGCGATAGTAGGAAGAATGGTCAACTGCTGATTCAGATAATATATTATGAATTCAACACAGACTTATTGTTGAATCCCAATCAGACAATAAGAAATTCTTATATTATACGAAACCTTTACAGGCGAGAACCCACAGGCCAATTTACAGGCCATGTACCCACATCCTTACAGGTTTGGAATTGAAGGCAACTGTATTTCAAATATCCCTGCATTTAACCATATACATAACCAAATCTGCCAAGATATTCAGCAAGTTTGTGTGGACTTCATCTGACTTCAAGATGAGTTTATTAGGTACTATGCTCTAATGGGAAATAACTATTCAAGAGAGTAGAGTAACATACTGTCCTACTGCTGTTAGAGAGAAAATCAATCTTGCCTAACTTCTTAAAAGCAGAGTTTCCCTAGGAAATGGAAAACTGGATGAAGCCTTTCAATGGAACTAATGGTGAATTAATTTTAAATTTTCCTATAACTGGGGGTGATATAAGTCGACTGCCTAGTAGGCATATTTACTGAGAGGGGCGGAAATCTGTTTTAAACCAACTAGGAGGTCAAGATTAAGGTGTGCTCATGGGAGCTCTTGGTCTGAGCACCCAGGGAAACGTGTCTGAACAAAGAGCCAGGCTGAAAAAGCGAATTTGGAAGATTGACATAGACAACTAGCTCCTTCCAAATGTCAGTCCTCAGTGCACCACTCATCAGCAAAAAGATATGTTGCCTCAAGGATACTAGTATTGTGTCCTGACTCTGCTGATTGGGACTCTGCATTCTGTGCATCTGGTGCTTTCTGTGCCTGGGCAGCACATCAGGTTACTTTAGGTGCATTGGGAACCCTGGTACTACTCTGGATTCAGTCCAGATACATGCAACTAAGCAACCCAGCCTCTTATCATGATGCTGTAACAGGAGCACTCTGTAGGAAGAGGGATCCTAAGATTGCAATCAGACTTAAGACTCAAAGGAGAAGTAATGATTAAAATAAAGATAAAGATAATTCAAAGTAGAATCAAGCGGTTAAACTTAATATCGTTGAGCATAAAAGCAACACTCAATAAGTTCTCTTGAGGATTGTTGGTTATTGGAGTGGTGTGTCTCTTGCTTTAGCAAATTAGAATAATGTAAAGCAGGAGGATATCCGTCAACCATTCTCAGCTTTCATCAGCACCTTGCACAGCTCAGAGTTGTCCAACTCACGTTACTAAAGTGGGCTAAAACTCGGAAGCAATCGGACCGCTCGGATATTAACTATCTCCATAAATAGGAAATGCTTCCGGTGATATCTCTCCAGCTACATCTGCCTGAGCGAAAGCTCTTTCCTATTGGTAGACCGTCAGTGCATGACCGATATGTTTACCGTAGCGATAATATCCATTGGGCCTCACTGTCCCAGTCGTGGTTTCATGTATACAAGCTACACAGTCTAGCGCCAAATCTACTTGGCTATAGTAAGCATCTAAACCTTACTGCATTCTCTCATGATAAGAAATCTCCTGGTGCCCGAGTGCATGGGCGCTACCCACAGTCAACCATGTGGGACTCTGTTAAATTGTGACAAGACTCACACCTCTAAAGTCCACTAATAACTGATAGTAATGCTACAGTTCATGGGGTAGCCTGGGACTGCTATTGGGATGGTTGTTCTAGAAGCCTTGCAGCTTTCCTGGTCAGCCCCAAGCTTTCTACAGTTAATCATACCATTACCCGGAGGTCAAGGTATGCCTGTTGGTAGTTCCCAGGAATTATCCAGGCGGCGACCAAGGAGCCTGAGACGGTTACCCTCACACCACTTATATATCCTGCGAACAGCTTCTGGTGGGATGGACGGCCACAACTCATAAAGTGTTGTAGGAGGGTTTCTATGATTCTCACTTTACTAGGAAGTGTACAACTATGCAGCCGGACTATACTGTCATGCCGTACCAACGCTGGCGCCGGAGGGGGGTGTTAGCAATATCTTCTTAAAGTTACCTGAGGATTGGGCCACTCCTGCTCTGTCAGTAGTCCATTTAGTGCCATATGGAGCGGCTTTCTAAATATAGACAAGCCCTAGTATTGTGGGATCACTTTCCCCTAAGTCCGTGTACGGCTTTGTCAGTGAACATCAGCAAAAAAAAAAGGTTACACCCGGACGCACCCCGTGCTCCCTGTGCGTCCGGCGGTCCAGGCGCATAGAACGTAAACTCGCGTTCTGGGTGTGCGGTCTTTTATTGGGTGCTTGTGGACAGGGGTCTATGCCGCCCGGACGCACCAGACGCAACCAAGGACTCAGAAGGTACCGGATGCAGAAAGGTTGTCCAGACGCAAAAAGGTTCTCCGAACGCAACCCGATAGGATAGTACCATAGTGGAAGTACTCAGATGTTACTAGCTATCATCAGATACCTCCTAAGTCAACAACTCTACCCTCGAGGACTTTGAATGAGTTAGTGAAAACTGTGGAGAATATCCAAATTGTCCGGAAAGATCCATCCAGTATTACTCATGTTTACTTATTTGAGTCATTTAGATACTAAAATAGGAATATATTTATTAAAGCTAGTCTAGAAAAGAGTAGCACGTGGTAGCTAAGAATTTGAAAGTACTTGCCCGGAGAACCAAAGTACAAAAGTAGCGATAAGCCTTAAAGCAGCCGTCGGACAGTGTCCGCATGCCTGTAGCACCCAGTAGCGGACAATTTGAAAGTACTTGCCCGGGGAACTCAAGTACAAAGGTTTGGATAACATTTCAACCAGGGGTAGGACAGCGTCGGGACAGGGTGCGTTGGAATCCGCCGGTCGAGGGGAATCGAATGGTATAGGTCTCTAACTGTCCGCATGCCTCTAGGACCCAGTAGCCGCCAATGTGAAAGTACTTGCCCGGGGAACTCAAGTGCAAAGGTTTGGATAACATTTCAACCAGAGGTCGGACAGCGTCGGGACAGGGTGCGTTAGAATCCGCCGGTCGAGGAGAATTGAATGGTATTGGTTTCGAAGCGTCCGCATGGCTATAGAGGTTAGCAGGATGAAAGAGGCAGATATCTCAGCGGGCAGATGTCCGCCAGAGTCGGGAAGGGTCTCATTGGAGTCCGCTCGCCGAGAGGAATCGAATGGTATAGGTCTCTAAGTGTCCGCATGCCTATAGCACCCAGTAGCCGCCAATTTGAAAGTACTTGCCCGGGGAACTCAAGTACAAAGGTTTGGATAACATTTCAACCAGCGGTCGGACAGCGTCGGGACAGGGTGCGTTGGAATCCACAGGTCGAGGGGAATCGAATGGTATAGGTTTCGCAGCGTCCGCATGGCTATAGAGGTCAGCAGGATCAAAAAGGCAGATATCTCAGGGGGCAGATGTCCGCCAGAGTCAGGAAGGGTCTCATTGGAGTCCGCTCGCCGAGGAGAATCGAATGGTATAGGTCTCTAAGTGTCTGCATGCCTATAGCACCCAGTAGCCGCCAATTTGCAAGTACCCGCCCGGGGAACTCAAGTGCAAAAGTTTGGATAACATTTCAACCAGTGGTCGGACAGCGTCGGGACAGGGTGCGTTAGAATCCGCCGGTCAAGGAGAATTGAATGGTATTGGTTTCGTAGCGTCCGCATGGCTATAGAGGTTAGCAGGATGAAAGAGGCAGATATCTCAGGGGGCAGATGTCCGCCAGAGTCGGGAAGGGTCTTATTGGGGTCCGCTCGCCGAGGGGAATCGAATGGTATAGGTCTCGAAGCGTCCGCATGACTATAGAGGTCAGCAGGAAGAAAAGGGCAGATACCTCACCGGGCACTC
>Ga0307509_10007230_pt1 | contig 14611 bp, 17 predicted proteins | sample 10_EM_MG_FD_202245 | JGI IMG/M metagenome (GOLD analysis project Ga0307509, IMG submission 202245) | Populus trichocarpa ectomycorrhiza microbial communities from riparian zone in the Pacific Northwest, United States - 10_EM | ecosystem: Host-associated > Plants > Roots > Unclassified | place... | reverse complement strand
GCACTTCCACTACGTGCTGGTCGGCACGATCGTGTTCGCGGTCTTCGCCGGCATCTACTTCTGGTTCCCGAAAATGTTCGGCCGGATGCTCGACGACCGCCTCGGCAAGGTCCACTTCTGGCTGACCTTCCTCGGCTTCCACGGCACCTTCCTCGTGCAGCACTGGCTCGGCACCGAGGGCATGCCCCGCCGGTACGCCGACTACCTGCCCTCCGACGGCTTCACCTTCCTGAACACCTTCTCCACCATCGGCTCGTTCGTCCTAGGCCTGTCCACACTGCCGTTCATCTACAACGTGTGGCGGTCCTACAAGGTCGGCGAGCTCGTCACGGTCGACGACCCGTGGGGCCACGGCAACTCGCTGGAGTGGGCCACGTCGTCCCCGCCGCCGCTGCGCAACTTCGACCGCATGCCGCGCATCCGCTCGGAGCGCCCGGCCTTCGACGCGAAGTTCCCCGAGCTCGCAGCTGGCGTGCAGACCCTGGCCGGCCCGCCCGAGGGCGGTGCCCGGGTGCTGACCGCCGACTCGGACGGCGGCGCCTCCTACAGCGAGGACGTAAACAGCAACCGCGACCACTGATCGGCGTGCTTAGGCGGCCCGTCCCGGTATTCCGGGCCGGGCCGCTCGTATACACGGCCGCAGATCTTGGCGACCTCACGCAAGCCGTCGAAGGCGCCAAACCAGCCCAACCCGGTGGTGGGTGATCTCCTCGCGCTCGGCCGGGGGTGTGGGGGCAGCGCCCCCACGGTCTTCAACACCAAACGCGCTCAGCGGCGCTGCAGGCGCCGGCGCGCTCGGGGGAGGCGCACACGCGGGGACGGGCGTGCCGGTGAGTCTGGGCGTGCCGGCGCGACGGGCGTGCCGGCGCGACGGGCGTGCCGGCGCGACGGGCGTGCCGTTGGGACGCGTGGGCAGTCGGGACGGGACGGGACGAGTCGTGCTATTGACCAGCCAGTGTGCGGATGGCAGCGGTCAGCGCCGCGCCGTTGAGCGGGGCCCCGGTCACCAGCAAATGCAGCATCGTCCCGTCGAGCAGCGCGGAGATGTTATGCGCGGCGTCCTCGCCGACGTGCGGGGTGAGCAGTTCATGCAGGCCGTGCAGCCAATCCTCGGCGAGCGGACGCAGGGCATCGTCACGCGCAGCTGCCAGGCAGAGCTCGTACTCGATACGAGCCCGCTGCCGGTCGGCGATGTAGTCGGCGACCAGGTCGACCAGGGCCATGGCCAGGTCGGGGGCATCGCGGAGGTGGTCGGCCCAGAGCTGGAGGTCGGCCTCCTGGTCGTCGGCCGCCTTCTGCAGGGCTGCGGCGATCAGAGCGTCCAGCGTCGGAAAGTAGTAGGTGGTGGCGCCGAGCGGCAGGCCGGCCCGGGCGGCGACGGCCCGATGCGTGGTCCGGCCGATCCCCATCTCGGCGATGATCTCGATGGTGGCGGCGGCGAGCGCGTCGCGCCGGGCCTGCGGGTCGCGGGCGCGCCGGCCCGCCTGCCGCTCGCCGGCCGGGCTGGTCAGGCCGTTGGTCAATGGGCACCGCCGACGTTCAAGGTGACAACTCCCGCGATGATCAGACTGATGCCGGCCACCTTGACGACGGTAATCGGCTCGTTGAGGAACGCGGCACCGATCGCGACGATGGCGGCCGTGCCGAGGGCCGACCACAGAGCGTAGGCGACGCTCACCTGGACTCCCTTGACGGCCTGGGCCAGCAGGATGAAGGAGATCACGTAGCCGCCCAGGACCGCCACGGTGGGCCACAGCCGGGTGAAGCCCTCGGTCGACTTCATCAGGCTGGTGGCCACGACTTCAGCCGCTATGGCACCCAACAGAAATACGTAAGCCACGACTGCACCTCTTCTTGTACGTCTGTACAAGTACGATCGTACAAGAACTTTGAGATTCCCTCACAACCGACTTTTGGCTGCCGATAGGCCCCCCTTCAGGCGCGCTCGAAACAAGCCATGAGGGCGGAGCAGAAGGCCACCGGTCCGACCGAAGACGACCGTGCCGAGTGGCGACGGACGTGTGGGGACCCGAGCGGCCCCGCGCGCGGCGACTCGGGCGGCCCTGGCGCGCGGCGACTCGGGCGGCCCTGGCGCGCGGCGACTAGGGGCGGCCCTGGCGCGCGGCGACTCGGGCGGCCCCGCGCAACCCGCGCAGGCGAGGGGCGCGGCCGAGTGATGCCGAGCGGGCGACGCGAGCTGTCGGTGCGGGCTAGGGGCGGCCGGCCGGGCTCGGGACGATTCCGGCCGCGCCGGCCGCCCTGGCCGCGCCGGTGGCGGGCGCGCTCGCCACGGCGGGCGCGGTGGAGGCGGGTGCGGCGGAGGCGGGTGCGGCGGAGGCGGGCGCGCCTACCACGGCGGGTGCGGCGGGGGTGGTGGCCGCGCCGCGGCGGCGGTGCAGGAGCTCGGTGGGGAGGACGGCCAGGGCTATCAGGAGGCCGATGCCGCCGACGGTGACGAAACCCCAGGGCGGTGCGATCTTGTCGGCGGCCAGGCCGGCCAGGGGGCCGCCCAGGGCCACGCCGACCGTGAGCGACGAGTTGTGCAGGCCCATGGCCTCGCCTCGGGCTGAGGCCGGCGTCATGCGGCTCACCGCGTCGGCGCTGGCGGTGATCGTGGGGGCGCACAGGGCGCCGCACGGGATCAGCAGCACCGCGAGGAGCCACCAATGGGCGGCGCCCAGGGCCACCGCCACCGTGAGGACCGCCATCGGCGTCAGCAGGGCCACCGCGGGCAGGCGGCGGTGCATCGTGCCGTAGGCGAAGCCGCCCCACAGCGAGTAGAACGCCCACAGCGACATGACCAGGCCGGACCAGGACAACTCGCCGTTTTCCCGGAGCACGGCGACGATCGAGACGTCGGTGCCCGAGAGGACGAGGGTCGCGGCCAGGGTGACCGCCAGGACGGCGACGAAGCGGGGGCGCAGCCACGAGCGGCGCGGCACCCGCTCGCCGGCCTCGATCGGGGCCTCGTGCGAGGCGCGGACCGGCGGGTTGAGCAGCCACAGGCCGATGCCCGAGGCCAGGATGCCGACGGCGATCGCCAGCATGGCCACCCGCGGGCCGGGGCCGGTGGCGAGCACCACGCCCAGCGCCGGGCCGGCCATGAAGGAGATCTCGGTGGTGATCGAGTCGAGTGCGAAGGCGGGCAGCCGCTGGGCCTCGGGCGTGAGCGCGGCGATCGACTGGCGGGCCACCGCGAACGCGGGCAGCGCCAGGAAGCCGCCGAACAGCGCCAGGATGAGCAGCGGCCAATACGGCAGGGCCTGCGCCACCGTCCAGAAGACGACCTCGGCCACCGTGGTCAGGACCAGCACCGGGCGCAGACCACGCCGGTCGATCAGGCGGCCGACCACCGGGGCGCCGGCCGAGCCACCGATGGTCACCGCGGCGCCGACCAGGCCGGCCGCGCCGTAACCGCGGTCGAGATCGGTGACCACGTGCAGGGTCAGGACGACCGAGGCGGCCGCGATCGGGATGCGCGCCAGCGTCGCCACGACCAGCAGCGATTTGATCCGCGGCAGGGCGAGGGTCTCTCGGTAAGGCGTGAGCAGCATGTGGTTCCTGACCTCCGCCCACATCCTGCCTTGGGGGTACGACAGAAAACCAACGCATTTCCGGGGGCAGCAGGCCGACGAAAGGGGACAAAGGCCCCGCCTGTTAGGAGAACTGCGTAGACCCGCCTGTGAGGAGAACTACGGAGAAACGATGGGCGAGCCGCTCGTCGCCACCGATGCCGTCCGGAATTCCTCCAGGGCCGCCTCGGTGGTGCCCGCTGCCACCCCGGCGGTCAGGTTGAGCAGCACCGTCGTGTCGAATCCCTCGTGACGTGCGTCCAGCGCGGTGGCGCGTACGCAAAAATCCGTAGCAATTCCCACCAGCTCGACCTCGGTCACCGACCGGGACCGCAACCAGTCCGCCAAGGTCTCGCCCGACTCGCTGTGGCCCTCGAAGCCGGAGTACGCCGCCTTGTGCTCGCCCTTGTGAAAGACCTCCTCGACCCGGTCGGTGACCAGCGCCGGGTGGAAGTCGGCGCCGCCCGACCCGACCACGCAGTGCGCCGGCCAGGTGTCCAGGTAGTCGGGGTGGTCGCTGAAGTGGTTACCGGGGTCGATGTGCCAGTCCTTGGTGGCGACCACGTGGTCCCACCGGTCGCCGCCCCTCTCCAGGACCAGCGACACGCCGGCCGCCACGGCCGCGCCGCCGGTCACCGGCAGCGAGCCGCCCTCGCAGAAGTCGTTCTGCACATCGACGATGATGAGTGCTCTGGTCACGGCCAACCCCTTACGCGGTCGGGACGATGGTGACGGGAATGGCCGGGTCGCCGGCCGAGAGCTTGAGGCCCTCCCACGGTATCGAGATCAGGCACTGCCGCAGGTGTTCCCGCGACTCCGCGAGCACCGGCGCGTCGACGACCTCGCCCCTCGCCACGAACGGGCGCTGCAGCAGCCGGTCGTTCGCCGCGTGGCTGGGCACGCCCTGGGAGACGATGATCTCCTCGGTGGCGGTGCCGGTGGGCTTGTGCCGGCGGACCGCGGTCTTGCGGCCGCCGACCGTCGCCTTGTTTTCCGAGCGCTTGACCACCGGCTGGCCCTCGACCTCGACCAGCTTGTAGACCAGGCCGGCGGTGGGCGCGCCGGAGCCGGTGACCACCGCGGTGCCGGCGCCGTACATGTCGACCGGCTCGGCGGCGAGGGTGGCGATCGCGTACTCGTCCATGTCGCCGGACACGATGATCTTCGTCTCGGTGGCGCCGAGCGAGTCGAGCAGCTCGCGCGAGTGCTGGGCCAGCACCGAGAGGTCGCCCGAGTCGATCCGGATGGCGCGCAGGTCGGGGCCGGCCACCGCGATCGCGTTCCGGATGCCTTGGGCGATGTCGTACGTGTCGACCAGCAGCGTCGTGTTTTTCCCGAGGGCCGCCACCTGGGAGGCGAACGCGGCCGGCTCGTTGTCGTGCAGCAGGGTGAACGCGTGCGCGGAGGTGCCGGTGGTCGGAATGCCGTACCGGCGGCCGGCGGCGAGGTTCGAGGTCGAGGCGAAACCGGCGAGATAGGCGGCGCGGGCCGCGGCGACGGCGGCGTCCTCGTGCGTACGCCGGGAGCCCATCTCGATGATCGGGCGGCCCCGGGCGGCGGTGACCATGCGGGCCGCGCCGGTGGCGATCGCGCAGTCGTGGTTGAGCACCGACAGGATCAGCGTCTCGAGGATGACGCACTCGGCGAAGCTCCCGGAGACGGTCATGATCGGCGAGCCCGGGAAGAAGAGCTCGCCCTCGGCGTACCCGTCGATGTCGCCGGTGAACCGATAGCCCGCCAGCCAGTCCGCCGTGCCGGAGTCGACGATCTGCGCCCGGCGCAGGAAGTCGATCTCCTCGTCGGTGAAGCGGAAATCCCTGATCAGCTCCAGTAGCCGGCCCTGGCCGGCGACCACGCCGTAGCGCCGGCCGGTGGGCAGGCGGCGCGCGAAGACCTCGAAGACGCAGTTCCGGCCGGCCGTGCCGTCCCGGAGGGCGGCGCTGACCATGGTCAGCTCGTACTGGTCGGTCAGCAGAGCGGGGGCGAAGGCGGTCACCCCATCACCCTATTGCGCCGGAGCGCCCCTTACGAACGGCACGTTGACCTGCGGTTCGGCGTTCCGGTTCACCGATGCGGCAAATCCGGTGGCAACATGGGGGTCATGGCGTTGCCACAGGTCGCTCCCGTCGAGGCACCGGGGATCGAGGAAGCACCGGCCGACGATCGCCCGTGGGTGACCATCGTCTGGGACGATCCGGTGAATCTCATGTCGTACGTGACCTGGGTTTTTCAGAAGCTTTTCGGCTACAGCCGCGAGAGGGCCGAACAGCTGATGCTCGATGTGCACCACAAGGGCAAGGCGGTGGTCTCCTCCGGCGCCCGGGAGCGCATGGAGATGGACGCCAACCAGCTGCATGGCTACGGTCTCTGGGCGACAGTCGACCGGGCCTGAGCAAACCCGCGGGAGAGGGCGAATGTTCCGACGCAACGGCACACAGTGCGTGGCCACCTTCGCGGTCGACGAAGTGCGCGTCCTGCGCAAGGTCGCCGGCGAGGTGGTCGGCCTGATGACCGACGGGATGGACCACACCGACCCGGTGGTCTCCCGCCTCTTCCCGGACATCTATCCGGACCGCCCGGAGGACTCGGCCGAGTTCCGCCTCTACACCGAGGGCGAGTTGAAGACCGGAAAGATCGACCAGGCGGGCGCGATCCTCGCGGCCCTGCCGGACGAGGGCGAGGGCGAGGTACGCCTGGACGGTGAGGCCGCCGAGGCCTGGCTGCGGGCGATCAACGACGCCCGGCTCGCGATGGGCACCCGGCTGGACATCACCGCCGAGACCGACCTGAGCGAGGAGCTCGAGCTGGCGGTGGTGCACGATCCGGGCTCGAGCCGGGTCTTCCAGCTCAGCGTGTACGCCTACCTGGGCTATCTCCAGGAGTCGCTGCTGAACGCGCTGCCCGGGATCGACTGAGGATGTGGGGACGGCCATATCCGGGCCGGGGAAATCTCACGGTAATGTGAACAGCGTGCTGACCATCGACAGCGCGATCGTCGACGCGATCGTCGCCCACGCCCGCCGGGACCACCCCGACGAGGCCTGCGGCGTGGTCGCCGGCCCGATCGGCAGCGACCTGCCGGCCCGGCTCATCCCGATGGACAACGCCGCGCGGTCGATGACGTTCTACGAGTTCGACTCGATGGAATATCTCCGGGTCTGGCGCGAGATGGACGACAACGACGAGGAAGCCGTTGTGATCTACCACTCGCACACGGCCACCGAGGCCTATCCGTCGCGCACCGATGCGGACATCGCCGGCTGGCCGGACGCGCACTACCTGCTCGTCTCGACCCGTGAACCCGACTCCGAGGAGATCAGGTCGTTCCGCATCGTGGACGGTGTGGTGACCGAGGAAGAGATCAACATCGCGGATGCGACGGTAGACGCGTGAAGGTGAGTCTTCAGTCCGCTCAAGGGCGGTGGTGGGGCGGTCGGACGGGCAGTCTGGTGCAGTCGTACATGTTCGGGCAGAGCCCGGTGTCGGTGGTCTACGAGTGTCGCTGACGACACTGCCGTAGGCCCCCGTCCGTTGTTCGACCCTTACTCAGGAGCATTCACGTCATGGCTATCGAAGTTCGCGTCCCCACCATTCTGCGCAGCTACACCGGCGGCTCGAAGGTCGTCGAGGGTTCCGGCGACACGCTCACCGCGCTGCTCGACGACCTCGACGCCAAGCACAACGGCCTCAAGGGCCGGCTGATCACGCCCGAGGGCGGCCTCCACCGCTTCGTCAACATCTACGTCAACGACGAGGACGTGCGCTTCCTCGGCGCGCTGGACGCCAAGCTCAACGACGGTGACTCGATCACCATCCTGCCGGCCGTCGCGGGTGGCGCCCTGGGCTTCGCAGCCGCCGCCGCCCTGCTCGGGCGCTAACTCCGGTGGCTCGCTACGAGAGCCTGCTGGACGCGTGTGGGGGCACGCCGCTAGTCGGCCTGCCCCGACTCTCGCCGGCCGTCGACGAGGGCGCGCCGCCGGTGCGCCTCTGGGCCAAGCTCGAGGACCGCAACCCGACCGGCAGCGTCAAGGACCGGCCGGCGCTGTTCATGGTGCGCGAGGCCGAGGAGTCCGGCCACCTGCGCCCGGGCGACACGATCCTGGAGCCGACCAGCGGCAACACCGGCATCGCCCTGGCCATGGTGGCGAAACTGCGCGGCTATCGTGTCGTCTGCGTCATGCCGGAGAACGTCTCCGCCGAGCGGATCCAGCTGCTTCGGATGTACGGCGCGGAGATCATCTTCTCACCGGCCGCGGGCGGGTCGAACCAGGCCGTGGCGACGGCCAAGCAGATCGCCGCCGAGCACCCGGACTGGAAGATGCTGTTCCAGTACGGCAACCCGGCGAACGCCCGGGCCCACTACGAGACCACCGGCCCGGAACTGCTGCACGACCTGCCCACGATCACGCACTTCGTGGCCGGGCTGGGCACCACCGGCACGCTGATGGGCACCGGGCGGTTCCTCAAGGAAAAGGTCGAGGGCATCCAGATCGTCGCGGCCGAGCCGCGCTACGGCGAGCTGGTGTACGGCCTGCGCAACATCGACGAGGGCTACGTGCCCGAGCTGTACGACGCGACCGTGCTGGACCGGCGGTTCTCGGTCGGCACCCGGGACGCCGTGCTGCGTACCCGGCAGTTGGTCGAGGTCGAGGGGATCTTCGCCGGGTTCTCCAGCGGAGCGATCCTGCACGCGGCGCTGGCCGTGGCGCACGAGGCGGTCCGCGACGGCCGGCGCGCCGACGTGGCGTTCGTCATAGCCGACGGCGGCTGGAAGTACCTTTCGACCGGCGCCTATGGCGGCACTCTGAACGACGCGGAAGAGGCCCTCGAAGGGCAGCTCTGGGCCTAATAGAGCGCCGCGATCAGCAGGTCTATCGCGAGTGGTGCCGTGGCGGCCAGCAATAGCAGCCACGGCAGCACCGGGCGGTGGATCGACAGGAACGATCCGACGACCAGGGCGACGCTCGCGAGTCCGAAAAGGGACAGCGTCGGAACGTACCAGAACGCCGTACCGCCGAAGACCGTGACCATTGCGCGCACCCCGACCCCGACGCCCGCGAGGCCGAGTGTGGCGGCATAAAGAGCCATGGTGAGAAGGCGCGCCGGCGACGGGGCCGGGTCGTCCGCCGCCGGAAAGCGGAAAAGGGTCTCGCGGTCCCCGAAACCCGTGGGCGCCGGTGTAATCTCCCAGCCACCGAACGGCATGATCTCCGCCGCCTCGGTCCGCGTGCTGCGGTTCTGCTCGACCGTGGTCACGCTGCCTCCGTTCCGTTCCGTCCCTAGAAGTCCTCACTTTGTGCAACGCAAACGACTCACCGGACGTAACGGGAATTGCGTTAATGACCGAGGTCACGGGCGGTGTGATGTACGTTGTCGATTTAGCGACAAATCGATCAGACGTTTACACGGTGCGCAGGTCCGGGGATACGCTTCGCACCGTGATTGACTGGTCTGACGAACCTGCCACGGACCGGTCCAGCGGGGCGTCGACGACCCAGCGTGAGCCAAAGGGACCCGCATGCGACTGACCGTTCTCGGCTGCGCCGGCAGTTTTCCCGGGCCCGAGTCGGCGTGTTCCGCCTATCTTGTCGAGGCCGAGGGCTTCCGCTTGCTGCTCGATTTCGGCTCGGGCTCGCTCTCCGCGCTCCAGCGCTACACCGACATGAACAGCATCGACGCGATCATCCTGACCCACCTGCACAGCGATCACATGCTGGACGCCTGCCTGTATGTGATCGTCCGCCGTTACGACCCTGGCGGGGCTCGTCCGGCCATTCCGGTGTACGCGCCGCTGGGCGCCGCCGAGCGGATCTCCGCGGCGTACAGCTCGGACAACGAGCAGGTCGACGACGTGTACACGTTCTACGGCCTACAGCCGGGCACGTTTCCGATCGGGCCGTTCACGATCACCGTGGACCGGGTCAACCATCCGGTGGAGACCTATGGCGTACGCGTCGAGCACGGTGGAAAGATCATCACGTACTCGTCCGACACCGCGCCCTGCGAGGCCCTGCTGCGGCTGGCCGCCGGGTCCGACCTGTTCCTCTGCGAGGCCAGCTACCTGGACGGCGTGGACAACCCGCCGGGCCTGCACCTGACCGGCGGCGAGGCCGGCGAGGCGGCCACCAAGGCGGACGTCGGACGGCTTTTGCTGACCCATTTGATACCTGCGTGGTTCTCTGAGGCATCTATTGTGGATGCGGCTTCCGCCGCCTATGCGGGGCCGGTTGAGGTGGTTCGTCCGGGCGCCCGGTACGATCTCTAAGCCCGAACCGGGGGCGGGGGCGCACCGAGCACCGTTGCACGACCGGATCGTGATCTTGGAGTTGCTGCATGCGCATCGTCCGCCTGGCCAACTTCGTGACGACGCATACCGGTGGGCTCCGCACAGCACTACGCAACCTCGGTGAGGGCTATCAACGCGCCGGCCACGAGGCGGTGCTGATCGTTCCCGGGCGTGAGCGCTCCGACATCATGACCTCCCAGGGCCGGGTCATCACGCTGCCCAGCTCCCCGCTGCCGCGCACCGGCGGCTACCGGGTGATGGCCGGCCGGCGCGAGCTCACCCGGCTGCTCGACGAGCTCGAGCCCGACCGCATCGAGGTCTCCGACCGGGCCACCCTGCGCTGGACCGGCGCGTGGGCACGGCAGCACGGCGTCGGGTCGATGATGGTCTCCCACGAGAGCCTGGCCGGCCTGCTCGGCGTCTGGGGCATGCCGAAACGTGACGCGCTCGCCGACCGGCTCAACCGCCGCACCGCCGAGACCTTCGACACGATCGTCTGCACCACCGCGTTCGCCGCCGCCGAGTTCCGCCGGCTGGGCGTGCCCAACCTGGTCGAGCTGCCGCTCGGCGTCGACCTCGACGAGTTCCACCCGCGGCAGGCCGACCCGGCCGTCCGGGCCCGCTACGCCCGCCCCGGCGAGCTGCTGGTGGTCTACGCCAGCCGGCTCTCCGCGGCCAAACGGCCCGAGCTGGCGGTGGACACGATCGCGGCGCTGCGCAACGCGAAGGTGCCGGCCGTGCTGGTGCTGGCCGGGGACGGCACCCGGCGGACCGCGCTGGCCTATCGGGCGGCCCGGCTGCCGGTACGCTTCGCCGGGCACATCGCCGGCCGCGCCGCGGTCGCGGCGCTGCTGGCCAGCGCCGATGTGGTGGTGCAGCCGGGCCCGGTGGAGACGTTCGGCCTGGCCGCGGTGGAGGCACTTGCCTGCGGTACGCCGGTCGTGGTCAACGAGTCCAGCGCGCTGCCGGAGGTAATCGGCGACGCGGGAGTGGCCGTGGCCGGGACCCCGGAGGCGTTCGCCGACGGCGTGCGCGAGCTGATGGAGCGGCCCGAGCCGGAGCGGCGCGCGGCCGCCCGCGAGCGAGCCGAGCGGTTCGGCTGGCCCCAGGCGGTGGACGGCTTCCTGCGGGCGCACGGCCTGGCCCCCGACGCGGCGACGGCCGGCCTGGCGATCACCCGGCAGCGCCCGTCGGCGGTGCTGCGGCCCGCGGCGCCGCAGCCCGGCCTCGGGTTGTCCACAGGCGGCGGGGCGGGCTGAGCGCGGCCGGCGCCGAACGAATAAGGTTTGGGGCATGGCGCGACCCGACGGCCGAGCGGCCGACCAGCTTCGACCCGTGACCCTCACCCGGCGGTGGAGCATCCATCCCGAGGGCTCGGTGCTCGTCGAGTTCGGCGACACCCGGGTGCTCTGCACCGCCAGCGTCACCGAGGGCGTCCCGCGCTGGCGCAAGGGCTCCGGCCTCGGCTGGGTCACCGCGGAGTATGCGATGCTCCCCCGCGCCACCAATACCCGAGGCGACCGGGAAAGCGTCAAGGGCAAGGTCGGCGGTCGTACGCAGGAGATCTCCCGGCTGATCGGGCGCAGTCTGCGGGCCTGCATCGACCTCAAGGCCCTCGGCGAAAACTCCATCGTGCTCGACTGCGACGTCCTGCAGGCCGACGGCGGCACCCGCACGGCGGCGATCACCGGCGCCTACGTGGCGCTGGTCGACGCGGTGACCTGGCTGGCCGAGCGCAAGTCCCTGGCCGGCAAGGTCGAGGCGGTCATGCATCGCTCGATCCAGGCGGTCAGCGTCGGCATCGTCGGCGGCGAGCCCCGCCTCGACCTGATGTATCTCGAGGATTCCGCGGCCGACGTCGATATGAACGTGGTATGCACCGGCGACGGTGACTTCGTCGAGGTGCAGGGCACGGGGGAGAACGGCGTGTTCCGCCGCGACCAGATGGACGTGCTGCTCGACCTGGCCGTCGCCGGCTGTGCCGACCTGGCCGCCGCCCAGCAGAAGGCGTTAGCGGCATGACCGCCGGCACCGAGCGGCCCGCGCGCATGGTGCGCGCTGAGGCAGCGCGCATGGTGCGCGCACAGGCGGCGGGCGAGGGCGCGGCATGAGCGCGAGACTGCTGCTCGCCACGGCGAACAAGAAAAAGCTGGTGGAGCTGCAGCGCATCCTCGACCTGGCGCTCGGTGCGGAGCGGATCGCGCTGGTCGGCCTGGGCGATTTCGAGGGCTACCCCGACGTGCCCGAGACGGGCCTGACCTTCGGGGAAAACGCGCTGATCAAGGCCCGCGAGGGCGCCGAGCGCACCGGGCTGCCCACGGTGGCCGACGACTCGGGCCTCGCGATCGACGCGCTCAACGGGATGCCTGGGGTGTTCAGCGCCCGGTGGGCCGGCAAGCACGGCGACGACACCGCCAATCTCGACCTGGTGCTGGCCCAGATCTCCGACGTCCACGACGGGCAGCGGGGCGGGGCGTTCGTCTGCGCGGCGGCGCTCGTGCTGCCGAGCGGTCGCGAGCACCTGGTGGAGGGCAAGCAGCGCGGGACGATCCTGCGGTCACGGCGGGGCGAGGGCGGCTTCGGCTACGACCCGATCTTCCTGGGCGACGGCCAGACGAAGACCAACGCCGAGCTGACCCCGGTGGAGAAAGACGCGATCAGCCACCGGGGCAAGGCGTTCCGCGAGCTGGCCAAGGTGATCGCCAAGGAACTGCCGAGCTGACCCGGCCCGAATCGGCGCGCTGAGCTCAGCCGGTGACCAGGTTGACCAGCTTTGGCGGGCGGACGATCGTGCGGGTCACTCGCAGGCCGGCCGCGGCCGGCGAGGCCAGGGCCAGGTCGGTCAGGGTCGCCTCGCTGATGTCCGGCGGGACGTGCAGGCGGTCGCGCAGTCTGCCGTTGACCTGGACGGCGCAGACCACGGTCTCGGCGGCGGCCAGGGCCGGGTCGATCGTGGGCCAGCCGGCGACCGCCACGCCGGGCGGGTGGCCCAGGCGGTGCCACATCTCCTCGGCGGTGTAGGGGGCGAAGAGCGACAGCACGACGGCCACCGCCTCGGCGGTCTCGCGGAGGGCCGGGTCGTCGCCGGGGGCCGAGCGGGCGGCGTTGACCAGTTCCATCGTGCGGGCCAGGGCAACGTTCAGACGGGTCGCTTCCATCAGGTCGGTGATTTCCCGCAGCAGCCGGTGGGTGGTGCGGCGCAGCGGGCTGGCGGTCGCGGCCTCGGCCAGGGCGGACGCTGCGAAGGCCGCGCGGCCTTCGCGGGCCGGGGTGGTGGCCGCGCGGTCTTCGCGGGCCGGGGTGGTGGCCGCGCGGTCGGACAGGCGCAGGGCTCGGGTCAGGAATCGGATCGAGCCGCCGGGGGAGACGTCGGCCCAGTCGATGTCGTCCTCGGGCGGGCCGGCGAAAATCATCGACACCCGGACCGCGTCGACGCCGTAGCGGTTCAGCTGGTCGGTCAGGTCGGCCACGTTGCCCTTGGACTTGCTCATCGCGGCGCCGTTCATGATCACCTGGCCCTGGTTGGTCAGGACGCGGAACGGCTCGTCGAAGTCGATCAGGCCCAGGTCGTGCAGGACCTTGGTGAAGAAGCGGGCGTACAGCAGGTGCAGCACCGCGTGCTCCCGGCCGCCGATGTAGTGGTCGACCGGGCGCGCCCGGGCCGGGTCGAACGGACCGTCCGAATAGGACGCGTCCGGGTAGCGCAGGAAGTACCACGACGAGTCGACGAACGTGTCCATCGTGTCGGTGTCGCGCTCGGCCGGGCCGCCGCACGACGGGCAATCGACCGTCACCCAGGAGGTCGCCGCCGCCAGCGGGGAGACGCCGCGCGGCGCCAGTTCCTCGCCGCGCAGGTCGGGCAGCTCCACCGGCAGTTGGTCGTCGGGCACCGGTACCTCGCCGCAGGACGGGCAGTGCACGATCGGGATCGGGCAGCCCCAGAACCGCTGCCGCGAGATCAGCCAGTCGTGCAGCCGCAACCCGCCGTCGGCCGAGCGGCCGATCCAGTTGCGCTGCATGGTCAGCACGCTCTCCGGCCAGCGCCCCTCCAGCGAAGCCATATCGTCGAGCAGCCGATCGGCATAGGAGGTGATCCGGAAGAACCACTGCGTCAGGTCTCGAGAAGTCACCGAGCTGCCGCAGCGCTCGCAGCGGCCACCCACTACCTGCTCGTTGGCCAGGACCGTCTGGTCGACGGGGCACCAGTTGACCGCGGCCGAAGCACGGTACGCCAGGCCACGCTCGAAGAACCGCAGGAACAGCCACTGCGTCCACCGGTAGTACGACGGATCGCTGGTGTGCAGCCGGGTCCGCCAGTCGGCCGAGACCGCGTACCGCCGGAACGACGACGCCTGCGTCTCGATGTTCGCATACGTCCACACGGCCGGATGCAGGCCTCGCTTGATGGCCGCGTTCTCGGCGGGCAGCCCGAACGAGTCCCACCCGATCGGATGCAGCACCTCGAAACCGCGCAGCCGCCAGTACCGCGCGATGGCGTCGCCGATCGCATACACCTCGGCGTGCCCCATGTGCAGGTCGCCCGAGGGATAGGCGAACATCGACACCACGGAGAACGACGGGCGGTCCGGGCGGAAGAGGCCGAGCGACTCCCAGACCGGCAGCCAGCGGTCCTGCAGCGCGCGGAAGTCGTAGCCCGTCATGGCCGGACGTTAACGCCGGACGGCCGCCGCCCGCCTCCTCTTTCTCGCCTGCCGGAGCACCCGCGCCGCGAACCCGGGCCGGAACAGCACCG
>Ga0307509_10007229_pt1 | contig 14612 bp, 14 predicted proteins | sample 10_EM_MG_FD_202245 | JGI IMG/M metagenome (GOLD analysis project Ga0307509, IMG submission 202245) | Populus trichocarpa ectomycorrhiza microbial communities from riparian zone in the Pacific Northwest, United States - 10_EM | ecosystem: Host-associated > Plants > Roots > Unclassified | place... | reverse complement strand
TGCTTTATCACTGCACCATCTCCTGTCCAACCACACCCTGAGAGCAAAGACGGAAGGGAGTGCAGTCTTTGCTCTCTCGGAAACCGTTTCTTCCATTTTAAATAAGACGAACAGGGTTTCCCTGTTGGCTTTGCAAACCACGCTACAGCACTCTCCACAGGCATGACGGCGGATGGCTCCGCTTTCTCTGGAGATTTCGGAGGACTGGGAGGTCTGTGAGGTTGCCCAATTGGTAGAACAGGAAGTTGGGAAATCATCCCTGCTGAGGAACTCGGCTCAGGCGATCTGAATACATTCGTTTTTGATACCAAAGGTCCTGAATCTGAAGAGCATCCCCTGCTAACACACTCTGCAGCCCTCTCAGTTCGAGCCTTGATGAGCGAGGTTGGAGAAAATTCTCGTCGAGCCTTCTTCTTTTCCAACTGGCCCAGCTTTCCTTCCCATAGTTCTGTTCTCTCCTTTCGCTTCAGTGCAGAATTGATACTGGGAGAGGCGTTCTTCTGGAAAAGGCCGCTGCACCAGTCATCTAAATCTTTATGTGCCCTGTCTCGACCGACCGAAGTTCTCGCTATCTGGTGAAGCGCCTCAAGGTCCATGGCTTCTCGCCAATTGCGCTCGCTGGGACGGTAGATCTTTGTAATTCGTGGAAATCGCAATTTATAATGCTGCGCATATTCATTTCAGCTTTTTTTCATCATGAAGACATGGGCTCACTTACACGGCTATGAGGTGCTTTGGTGAACCCCGCACCGAACAGCTCTGCAACCAATGGAGTGCGCAAGATGACTGATGGAGGACTAAGTCCGCTGAGAATGGAGAAGGTGAATGGAAGAATAGATGTGTCCTGCATGATTTTTGATAAGTCAAGTACTGAAAGATAGCCCACAGAGGACATATACCAATGATGAATACGCGACCGGGTCCGAGGTTTTAATAAGGAAGTTTAATTCCTCGAGTTGTTGTCGCGTCAGACCATATGCTACGGTAAAGTATGCATGAAATCTAGGACTCTGCGCGTTCTGAAATAATAGATCGTAAGCTGAACTTCACAAAGTAAAAAGAGGATATTTACTGCTTCGTGTTTACTTTCCAAGGCACCAACATAAAATGTGGTAAATGTCGTCGGTGGCACTGATAATAGCAGCTTACTGAGTCCAACAAACAACGAACTAGGATAGATTACCCACCACGCAAGCTCCTCCCTCGAATTTTCTCCCAACTCGCGCCCAGAATGACCAAGTCGACTGTATCACCGAATCCAGGAATGTAATCCTTTTTAAGCTTAACCCATGGTCTTCGGTAATCATTATATCTGGATTCTTCTGCCTTCAACACAAGCCCTTCCTGATGGTCGGCGATGTGTTCTGAGAAGATCCTTTGCAAGCATAGCCCCGGGTTTTCTGCAGTCATCTTGATGGGGTAACGATTGGCGAGGATAGTTCTTCCGGGTTCCTGATGGATCAGGTTTTCGAGGATTTCGCGTCGCCGAGAGTATGGTTGCGCATGAATGGGTTCTGAATTTAAATAAATAATGTCGAAGAAGACGAGTCCTAAGCTGCATTGTTCGTTGGCTTCGCTATTCATGGATTCACGCCTTCCCGATGCCAATGCGAAATCAGTAGATTGCGGCTATGTCAGATGAAAACGCACTCATACGTGGGCCCATGACGATATCTGCGCTTCGCCCGAATTCCATGTGCAGTGTCTTCGATCAATTGTCGGATACGCCAAAACTCTGTGAGGTGTCTGGTCAGTCAACTCATTTCTTTAGATTACATGTCATAATGAGCATTTACCGTCCACCCTGTCGCCATGAAACGCCACCATCTCAGCATCCAGGATGACATTCTGCGTCACTTGATATGTCCCAGATCGTCGTTGACATGTGCCATCGAGTCCGAGAGCGGACCGAATGAGGGTATGCACACCATGTCGGTCGTTCGTGGAGTCTCGCTTGCTCTTGCTGAAGATCGTGATGTGCGAGGACATACCGTCGGGGCGTATCTCCACGTGGATTTGCGCACGCTCGCCGTCATACTTGGTCTCCGCCCATACTTTACTGGAACCTCGGAGAAATTCGAGGGCATGGGCACATCCCTGGGCCTTTTCTGATTTGGGAATCTGCACAATGCACTGGCATGAGAGTGAATCCAAGGGGAAGGACAGGACTTACAGCAACCGGGGAGGCGATAGTTGGGTGTATGTCACTCCAGCGCGAATTTGACTGAGGGTGGTCGGCGAATGCTGCTGCTTCGTCAAGAGAGGACCGCATGCGGTAGAAAGACGAGAGACGCCTTGAGGGGTCCCAGACATCCATGGCATGTTCCTTGTTGAGCATTTTAACGGAAGACGCGTTGAATTTGGTTAGGGCAGTGGTGTAATGAAATTCGATTAACGGGTACATGAGTGGCCTCAGGTCCTTCAGGATGATTTGGGTGAGTACCGACGCGTCCTCCGGGGAGATATGGCGGAAAAGAGTGCGTAGGATGGTCGAGCGTGGCCGGCTGTGTTGCTTTGGGTATTTAGAACGGACGGATTTGTCAGAGTACCCGGACTTTGCAGCTAATTCATCCAAGAGTTCGTCTATAGCTGCGATAGAGATGGTGCTGTCGAAACCATCTTCGTGCTGGATCAAGAGTAGGCCGTTCGATGGTGTAAGTTATGCTATAGGAATAATGGGACTTACTGGACATGTTCGCTCCAAGACAATCTTCAACTCTTGCCCAAGGCAGCCTGAAGCTTCTTCTAGACTCCATTTCTCGAAGACCTTGACGTCTACCCCAAAGCAATCCGCGAGCATTTGTACCATTCTCGTTTCTTGCATGTCATATCTGCGGCGGATGTCTTCCTCCGGAAAGAGCAGCCGAAAGCATATTGCGGTGGTGTTTGGAGGAAGAGGCGAAAAGCGTTTGCGCAGTTCGGTCACCCATCTAGAAAAGACTTGAAGGGCAGGATAGTCAAATTGCGAGGTTGATTGTCTGAGACGGGTAATGGAGGACGTGGGTTGTATTTTGGATATTTCCCTGATGAGAGAACAGAAGCTGATTTATAAACAGAAGTCAATGTAAGTCGTTTGGGCTAAAGGCGATACTGACAAAGAGAAAGGGACATCTTGAGGCATCGTTTGTGGTTGACCCGAAGGATCGCGTCGCGTCATAATCAGTCGCGTGATGGGCCACATCGCAAATTGGATAATAGATTGGCTAGTTGACGAAGAGATCATCTTGGACAAATTAAATATTCTTTGTTACAAAGTTCAACACCTGATTAAGTGTAATGGTAAAGTAACCACGAAAGGATCCCAGTTGGAATATAAAAGCAGGGAGTCAAAACACAAAGAAAGCAACAACTACCAACTGAGTGTCTGAACTGAATGTACATAAACTGAGGTATAAGATGGAAAAGAAAGATTAAAATATATGTTAAACAGAAGAGACCCGAAAGAGGTTTGAAAGGCATATGTATAACCGCATGTCCACCAAATTCGCGCACGCAACAGGAGCAACCAGGCTGGGCGTAGGAGCGGATAACCGAGACAGATACCTATGGATATTCTTTTTCGAAGTGTATATGATCCGCTCGCACCTCCTTCATCGTGATTTCATCACGACCATTCAACTCCATGGAGTTGTTGTTGTACATGATGCCTCCACCACCATCCATTCGCATTTCACCTTCCACGCGAAGGCCCCCGTTTTCCACCCGTAGGTCATTTGCAGGCGTTGCAGGCCGTGACGACGCGAGGCCTGAAGACGTCGCTGTCGCTGTGGAGATAAGATGTTGATTATGAGGGTAATACGATCTCCGCTGCATCTTCTTGAAGTCGTAGGATGTGAATCTGAAGAGAAACATAAGCTTGGAAAGAACAAGGGTACCGAATTGACGAACTGTTCTTCCATTTGCCTCATTTCGGCACTCAGGTTATCTTGGTTGGCCTTTCGTGCTTTTGCTTTCAGAGGGTTATCTTCCAGGAGTAATTCTTCCAATTCATGGGAAGCATCAAAGTTGGCTTTATTCGCCTATAAATAAATTGCCAGTTATCATACTTATAATTAGACGGAAACAAGTAATAATGATCTCACGTCAGGTGTGAAAGGTGGTATTTGCTCCTTAGTTTCCAAGGTATCCCAGTCGATAGGTTTAAACCAAGGATGTCTGCGCAACTCTTGGAACCCTTCACCATTGGGCTTGCAACCGAAACGTTTACTTGGATCGCGTTCCAAGAGCTGGATAAGTGGTATGTCACAAGGTGGAGATAACCCAGATGGAAAAGCAACATACCCCCTTTAACACCTGCATCCCGCTACGACTGGACTTCTTCTCCGCATCATCGGGCCACTTCAACGGATCCCTGGAGATGCTGTAGGTAAGGTCACTATTGGACCTACCTCTAAATGGCCGACGACCGAATATAAGTTCGTAGCCGCAGACACCAAGCGACCACCAATCAATGGAATATGTGTACCCTCGTTTCAGGAGGATTCTATACATGACATCAGATCCGGTCAAGCATCATGGGATTGACAACACACTCGGGAGCCATGTATGCCATCGATCCCGCCACCCCAGTTAATTTGCGTTCACCAAAATGAACTGCAATATTAAAGTCGGTCAAATGTGCGTTACCGCGCTCGTCCAGAAGGATGTTGTCTGGTTTAAGATCTCTGAGTTGATGTAATGAATTTGAATTAGCGCGATAGACATCTAGAGCGGAATGTTGAGTGCCCACCGGTGCATAATGCCCATTTCATGGAGGAATGATAGCGCAGAAGAGAGTTGGGCCAAATAGAATCTGACGGTCTCTTCAGGCAATGAGCCCAGCCGTTCGAGGTGGACTATTGGGGCCGTTAGCAGACGCATGGCGTCATGGCATTTGATTATCCAGGTAGCACTCACAGCGAAGGTCGCCACCTAACATAAGGTCCAATACGAAGAAACAATTCTCGTCGTCTTGGAAGGCGTATCGCAAATTCACGATAAATGGGTGGTCGACCTAAAGGCGGGGCTTGATAAGCAGATTTGTGAAGATGGGGGTGGAGAACCGACCTCTTCCAGAAGACGCCGTTCTTGAACGACATTGGGTACCGCTTTCATCTTTACGCATTTCGCCTTGTTGATATACTTGAGGGCATAGAGCTCACGGGTTTGTTTGTGCTGAACGACCCGAACCTTTGAAATGGCAGAGTTTGTCAAATTGTGGAAAGGACGATGGGTACAAAATAGAGAGTCAACGAACCTTTCCAAATGCACCTTTGCCTACGCATCGCAGCAGCGCGAAATGGAAGAGATTGACTTCGCCATCAAAGTCGATGGGCTAGATAGAGGGGTGAGGAAAATATATTTAGACCAAAAAATGGACAGCTACCTGTGACCTGCAGCATACAGCACCCATTTCAAGCCGTTAATGGGTTCGTCCTGGTAGATATCCGGGACCCGGGTGGAAAAAAAGGTTGGTATAATGAGGAGAGGGGGGGAGGCAGGGTGATCAAAGGAATGAGCGGAGACAAATTACAGTGGCCTGCTGGGTATCCTTAGGGGGTATTTATGAAGGGAGGATGCGTTTCAATGTCGTTGGGGGCGTTGGGGACAGCGTCGTCGAGCTCGAAGCCAGAGCATGTGTGTGACACAACATTTCTCGCGGTCACAAGGGGAGTCACATTCCAGGATTTCAACCCACAATGTCCCGCCGCCCCGACTTTCTGCGCCCCCTTGTCCTTTCTGGGCCCTCTGGCGTAGGAAAGAGTACGCTTCTCAAGCGTCTCTTTGCAGAATTTCCGGACAAATTCGGGTTCAGCGTCTCGCGTGTGTACCATCTCTCCAGCAGGCTTTTCCTGGTATTCAACGGGCCACACAGATACCACTCGTAACCCCCGTCCAGGGGAGGTCAACGGGAAACAATACCATTTTATTACAGTTCAGGCCTTCAAGGATCTAATAGAGGAGAACGCCTTCATTGAACATGCCGAGTTCTCTGGCAATTTTTATGGGACCAGCTTTGAGACGGTTAGACAGGTCCAAGAGCAGGGACGACGCTGCATCCTTGACATTGAGGCTCAGGTGACAGAGAAACACTTGTTTGGATTAGCATGTTGCTCATTCCTTGTCTATAGGGTGTTCGGCAAATAAAAAACACGAAACTGAACCCAGTTTACCTCTTCATCTCACCCCCCGACCTAGCGTCGCTCCGGGCCCGACTGCAGCAACGTGGGACAGAAACGGAAAGCTCTGTACAAAGGCGCCTGGCCACCGCGCTCAAGGAAATTGAATTTGCAAAGGAGCCCAACGTTCACGATCTCGTCATCGTCAACGACGACCTTGACCGAGCGTACGAACTCTTTAAAAAGGTTGCTCAGGGCGAGCTTATTGTCGGAGACAAGCTTCCTGCCCTTGAATGATTGGTTGGATGGATATTTCTATTTATAATATATATCACGTAAAGATAGAGCCCAAGTCCCAAGCCCACAATATAATTTATTAGTCACCGACCAGTCTTTTCCTTTCCCACCATGGCTACTTGTCATGACATCGAGGGATGGCACGCAGTATCTCGCCTTCGCGATTTCGACTTGACCTCATGCTTTGAGGAAGGCATCTTACTTTCCGGTCTCCTTTCGGCCATCATCCTACTTTCCCTCTTGAGGACCTTTTTGATTTGCTCGAGGGAACCTCTCAGACGGTCTCGTAAAAGCCACTCCTTGTTGAGAGCAAAGCTCGTGAGTCCCTCCCAGTTCAAACCCCAGAGTTCCTACTAATTGCTCCATCATTAGGTCCTACTTACCCTCTCCATCACGGCCAGCGTCGCGAATGGTTTGTTTATCCTCACTTCAAAAATTTCCGTTCCTGTTCTTCAGGCTTACATATTGGAACTGTTCGCGTTGACCTCCATCCTCGTCTTCACGTACTACAACCACACTCGCACCAGGACCGCGTCGGCTCTCCTTCTGGTGTTTTGGCCGCTTCTAGTTGCGGCAATTCTCATCTGGACTCGTACCACTGTATCTAGAGATGAGCGATCCGTTGCCCAGGTTCTCGCGTTAAAATGGACCGTTGTTGGATTGGGCTTCCTTTCTTACATCTTGGAATGTCTGGGTTCCGAGCCAGACCCGCAACCATCGAACAAGGCTGTGGAAGAGAACCCAATTCTGACCGCGAATTTGTACAGCATATGGGTAACGCGATCCCAACCTTTCCTTTTCCTCGTTCTCATCGCTTCAAACGTTATAGACATTCGGGTGGATGACGCAGCTCATGAAGAAAGGAGCGAGTAAATTCATTACGGAGGAAGACCTATTCCCATTGGAGACCTCAGATGAATCCGTTAACCTAGGTAATAAGCTCAAAGAGGCTATGGAGAAGCAGTGAGTGTATCACTAGTAAACAAGAACATGTCTCTAATACGATGCAGTACATTGTGGAAGGCGTTGTTCATTGCATACGGAGGTCCTTACGCAGTTGCCGCTGCTTTAAAGGTTTTACAGGATCTTCTCGCTTTCCTTCAACCTCAGTTACTCCGGCTCCTCCTGAGCTACATTTCAGTTTACCAAAGTACTCGACTCGTTCCAGATCGTAAACCAAGCGATCTCGAAGGCTTTGCTCTCGCCCTCATCATGTTCATCGCATCCGTCATTCAGACTATTTGCCTCAATCAAGTTTGCCGTTTCCTTCTTGCTTCCTTTGAATGGTATCTAACCTTTTGTATTCAGTACTTCCAACGCACATTCGAAACAGGGTATGTTGTGTTACCCATTCTCTTCCATTCTGACAATATGTTGCACAGAATGCGCGTTCGTGCTGGTCTCGTCACGGCGATCTACCAGAAGGCTTTGGTGCTTTCCAACGATGAACGTACTCGTGGATCAGGCGACATCGTCAATTTGATGTCTGTGGATGCTACTCGCCTTCAAGACCTTTGCACGTATGGTCTAATCGCCATTTCTGGTCCTCTTCAAGTTAGTTCTTCACTCTCCGAACGATTTTTTTCTGATTTGTCTTTAGATTACACTTGCCTTCATCTCGCTGTACGATTTGCTCGGGTGGGCAGCCTTCGTCGGTGTGGCTATCATGGTTTTCTCAATCCCACTGAACACACGTGGGCCTCATCTTTCTGCCTATGAACCTTCAGCTTACCTGCATTGCAGTCATCGCTCGAGTCCTCAAACGTATGCAAGAGCAACAAATGAAAAATCGCGATAAACGAACTCGCCTAATGAGTGAACTCCTCGCTAATATTAAAAGGTGATTACTTGCTATGATTTCAAAGATGCTTTCTGACACTGTTCTAGTATCAAACTATATGCTTGGGAATACAGCTTCATTCGCAAAATTTCCGAGGTTCGTAATAACCAGGAATTGAAGATGCTCAGGAAGATTGGCATTGTGACAGTACGTTCAGTGAACGAAATTCCTCTTATTTGCTTATGGCCATACAGTCTTGGAATATGGCCCTCTGGAGTGGAATCCCTCTTCTTGTCGCGTTCAGCTCCTTTGCTACCGCCGCGCTTACGTCTTCTAAACCTCTAACCTCCGACATCATCTTCCCTGCTATCTCTCTATTCATGCTTCTGCAATTCCCACTTGCCATGGTATGTCGCAAAAAAAAGAATGTTATAAGTTTATTCTTTTGACTCCCTATTTAGTTTAGTCAAGTGACTTCAAACATCATTGAGGCTATCGTTTCCGTACAACGCCTTTCTTCTTTCCTTACGGCTGATGAACTCCAGCCAGATGCCCGTAAGTTAATTGAGAAACCAAACTTGCAACTCGGAGATGAGGTAGGCCACCTGATTGAAAGAGGAAGAAGACATCCAATGATGAAAAATCTTACAGGTGCTGTCGATCAAGGACGCTGATTTCTCTTGGTCCAAAACAAACACCGAGCCGACTCTCGAGGGAATCAACTTGACCGTTCTCAAAGGAGAACTCGTCGGAATCCTTGGTCGGGTTGGCGCTGGAAAGGTCAACTTCTCCCGCTCTGGTTGCATTTGTTTGCTCACTAGCTTGTTCGTATAGTCGAGTCTGCTATCTGCTATTATTGGAGAGATGAATCGTCAAGAAGGAGAGGTTGTTGTTAGAGGCAGCATCGCATACGCGCCTCAGAACCCTTGGTAGGCCAAAAGAATATATGACGCATCTTTTATGGAGGGCTCATTCAGATTATTCAAGGATTATGTCTGCTACGGTCCGCGAAAATATCATTTTTTTTCATGAATATGAAGAAACCTTCTATAATCTTGTTATTGAAGGTGAATATAGATGATTTGCTTGTTGGTTGTCTGACACATTAGTAGGTTGTGCTCTCGGACAAGACCTGGCGTTGTTACCCAATGGCGATCTGACAGAGGTTGGCGAAAAGGGTAAGCTTCTCCATTCTCTCGATCATCGGGCCATCTAATCACCCGTCTGTTTTTCAGGTATAACGGTATACCACATTATATTCTGGGGTGGAGTCCGAACTGATGAACATCTCTAGTTGAGCGGTGGCCAACGAGCTCGTATCGCTCTTGCCCGTGCCGTTTATGCTCGTGCCGACCTGTATGTTCCTAACTCGAATGATTTTGATATTCTTTGACAACATGTCTAGTGTCCTTCTCGATGACTGTCTAGCTGCAGTTGATAGCCATGTTGCCCGCCATGTTTTTGGTGTGTTGCATGTCTATTTTTATTACTCTAAACTCAAGAGATTGCAGACAATGTGATTGGACCAAATGGTTTACTATCGACAAAGGCTCGTATCCTCGTCACGAATAGCATATCATTTGTTCGACAATTCGACTCTTTGGTCTTCATTCGGCGCGGGATTGTCCTCGAGAAAGGTTCCTATCGATCTCTGGTCGCAAACCCGAATAGCGAAATCTCAAAACTTGTGTAAAAATCATTCTCCCCATGTCCTCGTTTTTTGATTTTGATTAGTTTCCTTTGGGTTATGTAGCAAAGGGCACGGCACAGGGAGTGATACCTCTGGCTCATCGACACCTTTCTTTACCAGTGGTTCTGTTACACCAGTCGATGAGAACCAAGACGGTTTCCTCAAAATTGAGGAGCAAGTCACTGCATTATCAGAGAAACTCCGACATAGGGAAAGCTTCCACAAGGCTCATGTCATCCCCACTGTCTCGACTCATATACCCTCGAAAGGCCTGTCAAAGGAGCATCAAGAGCAAGGCCGTGTCAAGATCGATGTTTACAAACGCTACATCCAAGCCGCCTCAAAAGTGGGCTTTGCCTTCTTTTTGTTTGCCACTATCGCTCAGCAAGCTGCATCCGTGATGGCCACATTAACCCTGCGATATTGGGGTGAACACAATCGTGAAAATGGGAGCAACTCAGGGATGTTCCAGTACCTTTTGGTATATGGGTTATTCTCTCTTTCTTCGAGCCTCCTTGGAGCGATCTCGGCTATCACCATGTGGGTTTATTGTGCATTGAAAAGTTCAAAGCGTTTGCATGATTCGGTAAGCTTAGCTTCTTTGTAACCATTTTGGAATCTCTAACCTGACATACAGATGCTCGAATCTCTCATCCGTGCTCCGCTGAGTTTCTTTGAGTTGACGCCTACTGGCAGGTTCGCTTATGGTGCCTCACATTGCATTTTGACATATTCATTGATACTTCCATAGAATTTTGAACCTGTTCTCACGTGATACCTATGTTGTGGACCAAATTCTTGCTCGTGTGATTCAAGGCCTTTGTCGAACCCTGGCCGTCTGCTTGTTTATCGTTCTTGTTATTGGTGTCAGCTTCCCGCCATTTTTGCTTTCCCTTTTCCCTCTCGGATGGTTTTATCTGCGTGTTATGAAGTGAGGATTGACTCTTTCTCTGTGGCACCCAGATAGCTAATTATATTAATAGATATTATCTCGCTACTTCGCGTGAGCTCAAGCGAATTGATGCAGTCACTCGGTCACCTATCTTCGCATGGTTCTCAGAGTCGCTTGCGGGCTTGTCGACCATTCGCGCCTTTCACCATCAACCAATTTTCGTCTCGATTAACCAGAGGCGCATTGACCACAACCAAATCTGTTACCTTCCGAGTATATCGGTCAACCGCTGGCTGGCTGTTCGCTTAGAATTCGTTGGCGCAATGATTATTTTGACTGTGGCATGCCTTGCTATGTCGGCCTTGATCACAACGGGTGTTGATGCCGGTCTTGTTGGGCTTGTTCTATCATATGCTTTGAACACAACCTCATCTCTTGTGGGCAAAATTCTTTGAATTATCCCATCTATCATTATTGACATTATGCTTAGAATTGGGTTGTCCGTTCTGCAAGTGAAGTTGAGCAGAATATTGTTAGCGTTGAACGTGTCCTCCACCAAACGGAAGTTGCTCCGGAAGCTCCGTTAGAAATTCAAGAGACTAAACCTCCTGGTACTTGGCCCTCGAAAGGAGTCATTGAATTCAAGTAAGGTCTCGCAAGCTTTCTATACATTTTTTTCTAATTTTGTGTCTAGAGATTATTCTACGAGATATCGGCCTGGATTAGATTTGGTCTTGAAGGATATTTCACTAAAGATTGTAAGAATATTAAATACTCATCATTGAACTTGACTGCTGACTATTTCAGAACGCTCGAGAAAAAATTGGTGTTTGTGGAAGAACTGGAGCCGGAAAATCATCTGTGTGTTCATTTTATTTTATTTATTGAAAAAAAAAAACAACTTATGCAACTTTTAGCTGCTTCTTGCATTGTTTCGCATTATCGAGCCTGCAGCCGGAACAATACTTGTTGATGACGTGGACATTTCCAGGATTGGTCTTTATGACTGTATGTTCATTCCATTTTCTTTACGGGCTAAAGACTTAATCAGTTTTAGTGAGATCTGCTTTGTCAATTGTTCCTCAATCACCTGATCTGTTTGAAGGAACTCTCAGGGAGAACATTGATCCTGTTGGTGAATATTCAGATGCAGACATATGGACAGCCCTTGAACAGGTATATATATATATTTAACATAAATTTCCTATTAACTTTTTCTAGGCTCATTTGAAAGAGTATGTTGAAGGTTTACCAGAAAAGCTAGATGCACTTGTGCGAGAAGGTGGATCATCTTTGTCTGCAGGACAAAGGCAACTGCTCTGTTTTTCCAGGGCTCTTTTAAGAAAGGTGAAACAATATTAAAACAAGTTTTAATTCATCTAATTATTGTCTAAACAAAACAGTCAAAAATTCTTGTTTTAGATGAAGGCAGGTTTTCTAAATTTCATGTTTGTCTTTGGCCATTATTTATTTATAAGTTCTAGCCACATCTGCTGTTGACTTGGACACAGACAAGGCCATTCAAGAAATTATACATGGACCAGCATTTGCTGATGTTACAATGTTAACAATTGCGTAAGTCAGATCACATATTAAATTTATCTAATAATAACTTGGACTATAGGCATCGACTCAATACAATTCTTGATTCAGATCGTGTGATTGTTATGGATGTGGGCAATGTATGTATCTTTTTATCTATTGATGAATATACTAATACTATCTCAAGGTGGTTGAATTTGATTCTCCTGCCAACTTGCTGAAGAACAATACATCAATTTTTTATTCACTTACTAAAGAAGCTGGTTTAGTACAATAGTTTTTTATTGACACTTAACCAAAGTGAAATATAATTAGTATTTGAAAGGCCAGTTGTAAGGCTGCTCCTTACATTGGACATTTGTTACTATTTGTATTATAAGGAGGTCTTGAGACCTGTAAACATTTCTTTATCTTTCTTGTTTCTGACTTTTATACTTGCTTTCAAACATCTGAATACATGTTCTTTAGGCTTGAATATAAGTTTCTTTTTCTCACTCAATGTTTCCTGCAGTATAGGTTTTCATATTTTTTTGAATGCTAAGCCACTGGGGCAAGCATCACAGCAAGCTGTGAAATCTGTAGATGCAGGATCCCAATCTGATCTGTGGACACTGGTGTCAGACTTGATATGATAGGTGGCCCATAAGAGGTCATTACAGAGAGCATTGTTAATCCAGATACAGTAAGTAAGGTCGTGGAGTCCAGAGATTTTATAGTAAAAGTTATTAAGACAGGGGCAGAGGAGAGAAAAGATGTTAAACACCCAATTCACCCAATCTTCCATCTGTTACCAGTGTTTCAGATAATAACTGGATTTCCCACTCACAGGTCTAATGGCCCAAGCATTCAATGCATCACAGAGATAGTGGCATTGCTTAGGGGAAAGTATGAGGGCCATCACACTGGAGGTAAGAACCAGGGCACTTCATTTGAAGTGCCTTAGACACATGCAAGGGGGTGACAGTAAAAGAGTCTGAGATATCATGTGAGTTAGTTAGTCCAGCATGAATGGCCTTAGAAAAATTTTGACTTTGGCCGAATTTTGGCTGGAAAAATCATGCATTAGGCCCACGCCCAAAATGGGGTACTGATTTTCCAGATTTAGACCATTTCACAATGGACAATGGATCATCAACCAGGCCCATGATGGCCCACATGTTCGAGCCACAGCAGCAAATGAATTTTAATGAGAGTAGACATGTTCGAAACCCCAAACAAATTTTCTCCCAGTTAACACACCTAAAATATTGATGAAGAAAGTGTTGGAGGTGAGGATTTCTGTCTTAATTGATATTCAGTTGAATCATTCCATTTCTAGAATCCTGATAACCTCACCATTAATGCCAATGGGCGCGTTCTCTGCCCACAATGTAATACATTGATTAATGTAGGGAAAGTCAGCCTACTGAATTTCTATGAACATCACAAAGGTAGCACCCAATGTTCAAAAAACAAGAAAAAATGGAAGGAGGCTGATCTTGTCAATTGAACAAAGTTACTGGCAATGTCATTCTTTGGTCCATGGCCTGCCAAAGTCCTGCTGACAGTAACAAACCCTCCACCCATCCAACCGACTTCATTCATTCCAACCACTCCTAGCCACATGGCAGCAGAGAGGCTCGAGTCTATTGTTACTACCTCTCACAATCCCAAACCTATCTGCAGATGTCTCATTGCACATCAACTTCTCAGATCACTTCATGAAAAGATTTCCACACTTCCAAAGAATACCAAGGAGTAGGGATTGTCAGGGGTAACCCTGGGGTATTTCAGCTGTACCCTTACCCTTACCCTTGAAAACCCTTACCCACAGTCAGGGTAAGGGTTTTGTGAGGGTACAGAAATTTCAACCCCTACCCTTACCCTCCTGTACCCTACCCCAGACCCCCCGGGGTTTTGAAACCCTTGACAATCCCTACCAAGGAGGCAGGCAATGATCACCCACTTGCAGGATTTTCAGGTGATCCAACAGGCACTGTGGAGGGTGGCAAAGACACTTGGGAAAAGTGGGATGGCCCGCTCAACACACTTCTTCAGAAGGATCCAGAGGAATTGGACAAGTTGGTGGTGATCAGACACTAGGGACTTGGAGGATTCCATCGGTTCCTCTCTTATCTTGTATCTGAGCATGGCATCCAAGGCTATCTGCTTGAGAGGAAAATGGAGAGATTGTTTTCTGCCATTGATAGAGTGTGAGCCACAATATTAATCATAGAAAATTTCTTTAAACTTACAAAGATCATTTAGCTGTAACTTGGCACAAGAAACAGCTGTTGAACCTCATCAAGAACATTCTGAAGACTTGGAGCCATT
>Ga0307509_10007228_pt1 | contig 14615 bp, 13 predicted proteins | sample 10_EM_MG_FD_202245 | JGI IMG/M metagenome (GOLD analysis project Ga0307509, IMG submission 202245) | Populus trichocarpa ectomycorrhiza microbial communities from riparian zone in the Pacific Northwest, United States - 10_EM | ecosystem: Host-associated > Plants > Roots > Unclassified | place... | reverse complement strand
GTGTAGGGAACTCGAGAACGCGAGGTGTAGAAAGGATGGTGTTCTCGTTGTCGAATGGAGTTCCATGGTAGTATATGTATAGGGGGGTCCACGGACCCGTACTTTCTAAGCTATGACCCCGCAATGGCCCAGCAACCGGATATACCTTTTTCCGCCACCTCTTCTTGACATAACGCCTGTTCCCCAAGCTCTCCCACCTGTGCTTTCCCAATTGGCAACGGGTTGTACCAACCCACTATCTATCAGTGCTTGGGCTCCTAGTCTTCGCAATGTCAGACAAAACACGCGACGAAGGGGCAGCATTTTCTAGACAGGGTATACCTTATGTAAGTTTAGCCAGTCAGATCCCATTAACTTGTATCTGTGATTTTTTAGGTTGGCCAGCTAAGCCTGATGCGGCAGTGTGCAGCGATTTCCATTGCTAAATATATGTTGGATTTAACTTGCTTTAACCTTGCTTAGAAGTTTTATAGCAGTGACTGGCCAATTTGAACCCCAGCTAGAGGGAACTTGCTTGGGATAAGGTTAGTGTACAGTTTGAATTGGTTGTGACAGGGCGTAGGCAGTCACAAGGGGAGAAGGGAATTCAGAATTGGATGAAGCAAACAATTTCGATGCCTGTATTAATCTTGTAGAGGCTTCATCAGTTTGATGTGTTGCTTCCCGCTTGTTTATTTATTCATCCCAACACCTCTTTTTCACTTTTTCTATTCATGCTTAAACTTGGACTTGTGTCTATTTCTAACCCGAGGCACCAGGGCGCATGTTGAACAATTTTACCTAGCACGACCTGACCCGGAGCCACCAATCGAACATAGATCTGCGTCGCTAGGAACAGGCGGGATTTTGGCCAGTCAATGTGGTATTAGTTGTCGTACTGTGCAGGTAGTACTGTACAGAAGTGATAAAAGGGCACATTGTTCACTTAAACTCTCTAAAATTGGCTTATTAAGCTATCCTTGGAATTGTGCGTTTCATTACACTTTCTGTGTTAGTGTGAATGAGCCGTGGAGGGTTGGACTCTGGGGATGTGTAATAGTGGTTGCCATCATTCTATACTCAATTGGTTTGTCCATCTGCCTTTTCACCACAATCACTCCCGTGGCAGCGGAAATCCAAACCCCATCACCTCACCTCTACAACGTCCTACCAAGCATGGTATATTTGCCGAGCTATCAAGATGGAGTATTTCATGCAACCCGTGTATATCCTCCGCGATGCCCCTCCATGGAGAACACCCTCCTCAATATAACTTGGCACGCTTTGCTACAGTGTCACGAGGCGTTTGGTCAGCCAGTAAATTTTGGATGCAAGAGCGAGAGAGAGTAGATGGGAAGACAGGGATGAGAGGGGGACTTTAATCAGTAACTGCATGAGTGGTCTACAGTAGGAACTGGAATAGTGGAGAAGTTTGCGGTAGTACAAGTATCCACTCAAGTTACCAGTTGCTGAAAAAGACTGGTAAGAAAAACTATCTAACTTTGGATCATGCTAGTACGAATTAGTCACAGCGATCGCAGGCTTCTGATTTCCTGACGTCAAACCTTACCTCGACATCTTATCCAAGGTTCTGTCAACTTTATCCCTGTAATTTCGCGCCTCCAGCATTTTCGAATAGAGCCGCAATGTCTTGGCAATCATGGCAAAGCAGCTACGGTGGAACCTCCGACAATTCCAGCACGGTGGGAGTAGAGAAAACAAACGTAAAAATTACTTGCTCGGGCACACAAAAAATTGAGTAGCGAGGCTAAATTTTCACACTAAATTTTCTGACAGTGGCTTTCTGGAATCAAGATCCTTAGAACATGTTGAAATTGTCAACTATTAGAGACTTGGAACTTTTAGAGAGATTTTCTGTAAACATGGTGGATCCGCAGACACTGGAGTTAATAGAGGGTTGGAAATTTCGGAGGGGGGAAGAATTAGAGGTTCCACTGCCTAAGTTAAGCTGCTCGGCTGTCGCTTGTCTCGCGAGCCGTGCCTACCCACAGGGCCCGCCACCCCCCCCCCCACCTTGCATCGTATGGCTCCATCGGTCCTCTTTTTTTTTCCGTATCGGGAGACGTGATGCGCATCACGGCTAGTCACCGTGAGTCTCTTCTGAAGGCCTTTATCGCTAATGGGTATAATATTTTGGTGGATCGACTAAGAGCTGAGGAGTATCTACAGCCAAAAGGGACCCGTTCTCCCTTGAGCGGAGTACCGCCGTTCCGGGACCGATTGCCCGAACCTTTGTTTAGAAATAACATATTATATCTCGATCACGCTGGAAGACCTCCCCCTATGCGACGTCGCTAATTCACCCTGTTTCCGAAGCCTATGCACAAACTTATACGGCAATCCGCACTTTCTGTCGTGGTTATTTCCGAAGACTACCAAACGAGCAGACGACATATGGCACTACGTGCTCCACCTATTATACGATAATCCCGGGAAGTTTAGTATCGTCTTCTGTTCGAACACTATTCAGGAATAGAGCTAGTTCTGGCTAGAGAGCGAGACGGCCGGATTCTCTTCGGACACGGAGCTTGGAGCTTGACGGAAGTGGGGCTATGTGGGGAGGATTCACTGGGGCTGTTTGCATGGCCAACCCGGTCTCACCTGCCCGGGGGGGCGGCTACCCAAAGATTGGGCTATGAGACGGCTAGATAATTAGCACTGATGGTACTCCCTGCTGGGTCCCGTGGAATTAGTTTCTTACTCCCTGCTTAACTTGAGCGATTCTCAGCAGCGTCAGACTTCATGGTACTAAGTTTCTATACGTTGTTTAGATACCGCCATCTCCACTCACGAATGATTATACGGCGGGATTTAATAATATCTGCTGTCATGCTTTCTCACCCGCCAAAATTATTCAGGTGCTACTCCGTGAGCTTAAGCATAGGAAGGGCATAAGCTTCGTCAGATCTATACCCCGGGAGGGTAGGAATACAAAGTCCTACTCTAGCTTTCGATATGAAACCCGCAGATGAGCCGTAGGTTGGACACGCAATGGTGGAGAAGTCTGCATCTGGCATGAACATCCAGACACCTACAGGGAGGAGGTGTGATCTCGGTGGCATTGAAACGGGGGTTGGACTCGAGCCTTGGGAAATTAAGCAATATTACCTGGCTGGTCACAGGTGTTGGGACCAGCAGGATGTTATGCATGAGAAACATACTGGTGCTATCAGGATATCACTCGGGTATGGGCGCTATGGGCGGTTTGGTGGTATTTGTTACGGTTCTGGAAGAATTTAAATTTGATGGAGAGTATTTTAATATTTTGGGTCTCTAGGGGCGGGTCGGAAAGCCTGAGTCTCTAGTTGGGAGCTTGATCATCTGTGTGTAGTACACTGTGTACCGAGGAGGTGCTGCTGACTGCGTACTAATTGCGAGTAGCTCCTATCAAGTTGTGCAGGGTTTCATGATACGTCTCGGAGAATACTGGAGAGTTCGGCCTCGCACATCGCTTAGGATAGAGAGTGGTGCCTAGCACACTTGGGCACCGGATCAGCAATAGATCGGGAAAGGATTGGCACCCCCGTTATTCCATTAGAATTGTTTTGCTTAACCATCTTAGATACAACAAAATGGCCCTCATCAACCCCCGGATTGATCTCGTATGCGGATACCATGCCCAGTGTTCGCAACGGGGCAGTCCGTCCGTCCTGGGCCAGGACGAGGACGGACGACATTTCGTCGTCCCGTCCCGTCTTTTCCAAAACTTGCCCGACAGGTTAAAACAAGGGACCAGGACGGACGACATTGTGTCGTCCCGTCCAGTCATTTTCCGAACTTGCCCGACAAGTAAGAGCCAAGGACCAGGACGGACGACATTGTGTCGTCCCCCGTCGTCCCCCACCGTCCTCTGTCGTCCCCCGCCGTCCCCCGCCGTCTTCCGCTGTTTTCCGATGTTTTCCGCCGTCCCCTGCCGTCCCCCATCATCCCCGGCGGCCCTATGTAGGGACTTACCGTCCCATACCAGAAGATGTCTCACATCATGGGGCTCGTCGTCCTTCGTAATGACGGCCGTCCTCGAAGTTCAAGGACGAGAACGGACGGCATTTTGTCGTCCCGTCCGGTCATTTTCTAAAGTTGCCCGACAAGTAGGAATGAAAGACGAGGACGGACCACGTCCTGCCGTCCCGTCTCGTCCCGGGCTCTTGGCAGTCCCCCCACCGGGCCCCACGGGGGCCCCGGACGGCTGCGAACACTGACCATGCCTAGTAGCCCATCTACTAAACTCCTCCGTTTCCGGAATCAGAGTATCCCCTCCTTTTCCCCTTCGGGAAGCTGTGTCTTAGGGTCCGGCAAGTCCAAAGTTTGCAGGGACGGGATCGCCGCCCTAACATACACCCTCCTGCACATTAGTGATTTACCTATGATATACTATTAGCACCCCCCGGACCCTCGCAAGATTCCCCGCTATTCCTGAGAGCCGGTATTCCGATCACACCTTAATGCGCCGAGCTCCACCTAGGAGAAAGATGGCAGAACTGCCCCACAACTCTTATAAAACGAATCCCCAATCCTCCTGATCAACAGCCCCTCCATAGGCAAACTAAATAAAACGATTAGCTACACGGGGGAGAAGGGAGTGAAACCCGATGTATTCCGTGAGAGCATCGTCATCCGCTAAACGACTGTGGCAAAAAAGCCTATGCGGAGGGCGTTTGGGGGTGTGTAGAGCTTGGACAAGGGCACTTTCAAGTACGGTCTTCCCCCATTCTTTGTGTTCTCTGAATTGTAGATCGGTGGAGGTCTAGTTCGGCCCCCGCCGCCGCTGCCGGACGGTCTACGGAAACCAGGAAACCAGGAAACCAGGAAAAGAATGAAGAGCAGTATAACGTTAATACGTCACTTCGGTGAAGGCGAGAATTGATGTAAGGGTTCTGTTTTAACAGCACGCTGTGCGCAAGTCAGGGTGCGAAGGATTAGGGCTAGGGGTGCTTTCCCCCCGATCTGGCAGGACGGGGATGGGCAGGAGCTGGATGAGAACCTTTTGGTGGGCCAGGAATGGGTTGACTAAAGATTCTCACACTGAATTTTTTCCACTCAGTGTCTCCTTCATATGATACCCCGAGCACGCGTGCGCCCCCTTAGCGGTGATTCTTGCCTCCGTAATAATATATATTATTTTTTTGGTATAGTTTTAGTACCGTAGTTGCACGGAACCGAATGATTGGGACAATATTAGTAACGATGGAACCCATGCACATACCAGCACTGTACACCATAAAAACCAGAACGATTTAATTTCGCCCCCGGACGTTGGAGCATTGTAGTAAAGTCGGGAACTTTATTGATTCCCTTCCCCTAGGCTGGGGGGTGAGGTAGAGAGTTTTCTGAATTCCCCCCGCCGCCTATCCAAGGGAGGATATTTTCGACCTCTTGACGTGAGGCTTAATTGCTCCAGCTCTTACGGTAGGGAGGGCAAACATTTGCTGAACAGTGGTAGCGGACATTGAAGCAACCTTGTATACACATCCTATCGGTTTCACATCACCGGTTTTAATGCAGGAGCAAACTTACGGTCGCGGAACAAACCTCCGCAAAATAATTACTCAGCGTCTGCCCCCAAGGATTTTGTAAATATTATAACCCATCCAATCCTCTGTATCATACATGGGCTTCTTCTCAACGGCACTCCATCCACCCCCGTATGGTAATTCTCCAGGCTAAACGGCACAGGCAGGTGCCTCCTCCTTCTGCCCCCACATCCAACCAGCTGTTTAGCGTGCTTCACACCCAGAGGTTGCGCTATGCACGGGATTTTGTAATTGGGGTTACCGAATGGAGGGGTGGAAAAAAGGACAGCGCGAGGCGCTATCAACTGAGAGCTAGATAGGTGGATTGGCATACTGGTCGAGCATAGAATATGCTTTTGCGCTGATATGGTGTGTTGGAGCACCAATGTTAAACCGGAAAGTGTAGCGCACGCCTTTAATCTAATAATAATATTATGCAATATAGAATATTCGTGCGGTGGAAGAAACTAGGGCCTAGGGGCCGCAGGACCGTCTAGCAAATAGGGGAATGGGGGGTATATGCCTATTCAGCCATCCAGAGGCGTGATTGTTGCAAGTGATACCGGTGAGGCTAGCTGTTAATATGTGATGGTGGGTATTTGTTGGTCGAGTGCGCAAATGCAAGTAACTTACATGTATCAACCGGTATGTCTCAGGATCAGGATTACAGACTGCGATTGGCGGCCTGATTGTACTCGAGTACTCGAGTACCGTACAGCGCAGACATTTCAGGCTCATACATCTATTCAAATAACCTATGCATAAATCAATGGGTAACTCATTTTTAGGAGGTTGAACACAAATACTACCGTTCTCCCCCTCCCCCTTCTTCACCAATTTTTGCGTGTCTGCTCTCCTGTTCCCCACGGTTATAGCTGCTTACATTAAGTTACGGTCACACGGAAAAGATGTGAGTCCTCGTTTGCTTTTTTTTTTTAACACATGACAGGAACGACCAATGCTTTCGGCATCCCCTCATCTTCGACCGACTAGGATTACAAGAAGGACTTGGCGATCTCCCGCTGCATCTGGACAAGGATGGATGGCATTCAGTCCTCGGGACATGGAGCGGTGCTACCGATAATCCAAATTCAGCCAATCTGGTAAGCGAAGTAAACCAAGAAAACAACCCTGCCATTCCCGCTCCCGCGGTAGACCCCGCAAGGAATGTCCATCCTGGCCCCGCGACAATCTTCTGCCAATACTACAGGTGCTCTGGTAATAGGTTAGAAATTCTTTTTTACTCGCCGCTATTCTTACTTACTGCATCACACTAACATGTATCCATAACCTCCGCAGCGGTCCTCATACATGCGCCCCAGGCAGATTCACTTGTGCGGCTCCGAATTGCTCTTGGCCAGGAACCTTCAAGACAAAGCAAGCGTTCAACAGGCACTACCGAGCAAAGCACCACAATGACCGTGTCGATTGTCCGGTTGAAGGGTGTGTGCGTGTTGGAGCTCAAGGGATTAAGCGTGCAGATAATCTTGCTGCTCACATGTGGAACAAGCACCGTATTCATCACGCTAGGCTACCATTGAGGGATTAGATTTGTCGGTGCCGGGGTCATTTGTCTTTCCGGAGGTGTTGTTATCTTATGTCTTTGCTTAACGGAATAGTCCTTTTCTCATAACATTCATTGTCGTGCTCCAAGTTTGTCCTATTTCCTATCTACCCAACTCCCAATCCCTCACTCATACCTCACCACGGTATGCTTTCAAGTCCTTTTGTCATTTCATATCGTCTATCCCCCAACACCTGTTCGTTCCACAAGTTCAACACCCATTTTGTGCTTTTGTTCTTCTACTTTTAACACTCACTCATCTTTCCTCTCTCTTTACGCAAATCACTTGGCCCCCTGCTTTTCCTAATCCTCACCCGACCCCCCTTATGAACTCAGACAGCTGCCCAATATGCAATCAAATTGAAACCTCTCCTCTCACGTGTATTAAGTTATCCCAGCCAATGTGCGTTCTGTTACACTCTCTGTATTTACGTAAGTGGACCGAGGAGGATTGGACTTTGGGGATGCATAATCTAGTAGTTGCCATTATTCTACACTCTTCCTCTAGCCCTTTCATTGCTCTACCGAACTACCATTTCAACAAAATCACTCCCATGCCAACCAGAATCTTGATTGCCAACGCGGTGCCTTTGATACCTTCTAAATTCCAAAATGTATAATCCTCACCATAGGGCGTTCCTTAATCACTGATAGAAGTATAACATCGAAGAAATGAAATGCTGGCTCCTCCAACCCTCGGTGAGGGGATGCCCCATCCAGGTTGAAAACCGAGGGGGCCAAAGAGCCCACAGTACCATTGTTTTCCGTGTTTTACTCAGGAAACTTGAATTTACAGACCATAAATTTACATTAAATGTGCTTTTGAAAAACCGGAGTTCGCTATTGCTAGAATCCCAGGAAGCGGACAACTAAACAACTTACTTCAGGCATCAGGTTAAGGCTTCGCCATTCAAACGGTAACACTAAGCTCTGCTCTCGACCTCGTATTAAATTCTATTACCTCACCTCTACAGCGTCTTACAAAGCACGGTATATTTTGCAGAGCTATCAAGATCGAGTATTTCACGCGGCTAGTGTATATCCCCAGTGGCGCGCGCCTCATTGTGAGCATCCCCTTCCACAAAACTCAGGCATGCTTTGCCTCTGTGTCATAGAATGCATGTGGTTCGCGAGTGGGTGGGCTGAGAATCTTGGATGCGAGAGCAAAACAGAAGAGATGGGAAGAAAGAAAGGAACAAGGGGGGACTGCGGTCTTTAACAGCAGGAGTGCGGTAAGAACTGGGACAGTTGAGAATCTTGCTAGCGGTGGCGCAATTTTCCGCTCAAGTCACTGGTTGGCAAAAGGAGCGGGTAGGAAAAATTCTCTAGAAAGGGATCAGGCTAGCACAAATCAGTGTGGGGGTCAACGAACACGGGGTTCAGCGAACATGCTAAGCAAAATCACTCTTGGTCAATGCACTTTTTAGTGTATTGTTCGTTGAGCCCCCGTGTTCGTTGACCCCCCTCCTAATCTAATACGGTAGAGATCAGAGGCTCCTAATTTCCCGCGATCAAACCTTATCTCAACATCTTATCCAGCGCTTTGATTATCCCTGTAATTTCGCCCTTCAGCATTTTCGAATGGAGCCGCAATGTCTTAGCAACCATGCAAGAGCAAACTCGTCGATAAGAGGCTCGGCTGTCGCTTATCTCGCCAACCAAGCCTATCCATGGGACCTACTGCTTCCCCCACTTTTCATGGAAGGGTTCCGCTAGACTCCAGTCTCGTCCTGGTATATCGTGTACGGTATACATCGTGGCTGCGCACCGGGAGTCTCTTTTGAAGGGAGCCGTCGCTAATGGGTATAACGCATTGATGGAAGGACACAGACAGGGCAACGCAACAGCTACGACCAAAAGATTCCCACCCTCCTCCAAGTAGAGTACCATCATTCCGGGGCTGATTGCTCAAACGGTCGTTTAGAGATAACGTAGGTTGATCACGTAGAGCGCATCACTAGAACACCCCCCCCCCCCCCACCCCAAAGACCCACGCCCAAACCTCTGCGGCGGCCTTGGTTTCCCGTCGTTCTCATCTTGGAAACCCACCAAACCAATAAACTACATCCGGCACTGCGCGCTCTACCCTTCCCATGCTGATCCTGTTCAGTCCGACGTTGTTTTTTGTGCGAACGCCGCAGCGGGGACAACGCTAGTTCTTAAAGTATTCGTGGCTCAAAATGGCGGCTTCAAGTACTAATTCCATGTCTATGTACATACAAGCCTTGTCAAGGTGTAAGAGTTAACGAGAGAGCCCGGCGGCTTCTTTTCCGGCTCAAAGGTGAAAATTTGGTTGAAGTAACTGCTATGTACGGAGAATTTGCAAGCATTATTCGCATGGCCGGCACAACCCAACTGCTCCAGGAGGCGGCTGCGGGAGGATCGGGCTGGGAGAATGCTAGATAGATGGCATTCTCGGTTGGATGACGCAGCATTGGCCTCTTCCGCCCAATTTGATTTGAGTGATCCTTGAGCAGCGCCAGCCTTCGTAGTGCTAACTTTCTTCAAGACGTTTGGACTCCCGTTTCTAGGAGTATCAATCATTTGGAAAGGCCCAGTCAGCACAGTCTAGCCACGGTAGACGCGGTGGTTGTGGATGGGAGACGAAGTTTTCATGTATGGGAGACAGACTCGATCGATGTGTATTCGCGGGACGGAACTTTGGATTTCCACTCCCTATATTCCTTGGTTGCCTCCATTTCTGCCCACAAACGATGTGTGGTGGCTTTGATAATAGTTCCTGTACACTTTCTCACTCATCCGGATTATCCACGAACTACTAAGGTAGAGAGGTTGGCATCTGTCAAGAACACCTATATCCGGATAGGGGGAATGTATGATTCCGGTGGTACCGAAACCTCGGCTGGCCTTGAGCTCACTTGGCGTGAATATCAGGACTTGTGGGGGGGTTATTAGGGTATCATTTGAGGCACTATTGGCGATCGGATACCATTTGCCAAATATCTGAAAGAATTTTATCTTGATGGGGAGGTTGTCAGTTTGGGTCGCCATGGCCGGCTGGGAGGCTAGAGGCTGTAGTTGGGAGTTTATCCATCTGCGCTGACCGGGTGGTGACAGCCGATTACCTACCGACTTTGTTGTGGATCCTGTCAAGTCGGGCGGAGACTCTGAGATACCGCGCGGTGAGTGCTAGGATATTCGACCCTGCGGGTTTGCTCGGGATAGAGAATGGTGCTTGGAACACTCGGGCGCTAGATCAGTGATTGCTCACCAAAATTCTGGTATACTCCTTCATTTCGCGGGAATTGCCTTGCTAAATCATTTCAGACACAATAAAACGGCTCTCATCCGCCGCCTCCACAAGCCCTCCTCCACTTCCCCATTCCAAGTACCCCTCTCCCTAACCTATCCAGAAAGTTTTACCTTAAAGGCTAGTCAATCCCGCATTTGCGGCGACTGGATTGCGGCCTTAGTATACACTTCCCCTCACAGGACTGACTTTTTCACTACGGCAGCCGGCATTCCCCGCACTCTCTCACAATTCCCTGCTTTGATAGACAACCGGCACTTCAAGCCTTGTACCAAGGCACAGCGCTCCATCCGTGGGAAAGAGGGCAGAATGGTACCAACACCTTTATCGGAAAATTCACCAATCCTCCTAATCGACAACAGCTCCAAGACAAACTAGGCAAAGCAGTTGTGTATACCGGCGAGGAGCTTATAAAACCCAAAGTATTCCGGGGGAACATCGTCAGCCGCAAAACGTCTATGGTAAAAATGCCTACGCGGAGCACCCCCGGAAGCGTGTGAAGGTCAGACAAGAAGGTTTTTGGGTACCACATTCCTCCGCTCTTGGGGATCTCTAGGCTGTAGACTGATGGGAAGTTAGTTCCTCAGCCCCTGTCGCCGCTGCCACTCGGAATGCGTGGACTAGGAGACGGCGGATAGGAATAGCGCCTATGTCAAGTTAGCCAAGACAAGGAGGATCAATGAAAGGGGTTTATTTGGATAGCATGCTGCGCGCACTTGCCTCTTGAGAGCGGGTCCAGGATGCCAAAGGCTAGGGTTGGGGTGTTGGTAGTGTTTGGCAGGACGGGAATGTGGAAGAGACAGATGCGGACTATTTGGTGCGTTGGGCGGGCGCTACTTGGTGATTTTTCATCTGTTTTTCCTAAGGCAGACGTGCACCCCCCATGTTTATTTTTATTTCATTTTCCTTGGCACAATAGTACTGTTACGGTTTAAAATTGACTTTCTTAACTTGCTGTTTTCTAGCTTATCTACGATTAACTTTTACTAAATAGATGGTTAGTCACAATCTTGGCTTTGGGAGGTTTCGCGGTTCTGCAGGGGTGGCTGTTGCCTAGGCTTGGCAGACAGGGGCTTCTATGTAAGTTAGGTTTTGTCTTCTCTCACGCTTTCCACCATTCTTTTTCCTCAGAGGACAAAAAATGGCAATGAAGAAGCGGCAACGAGGATCGTGTGGCTTGAAGAAGGAAAATTGGACCTGTACTTAGCTAGTCGGGCAACCTGCTGGGCTGGGCTTTCTTTGTGACAGGAATTTTCTGGTTTTGTGCAGTTTGCAGGGTTGGTTTTGCGACATAGCTTAGTGAGTTTGAATTGATCGTGACTTGTGCAGTTTTATTTTCTACTTGGAGGTTCTTTGAAAGTGACAGTTGTTTTCATGTACTTCTCCCCTGCCGTAAAGTAGATACCATTCCACCATTTCTTGTTTTCAGTACTTGTTTTGGAACAATCAAGGCAACGCTAGAACACCCATACACCGCAAGAAGCGGAAAAATCAAACTCCGCCGCGGGCCCTCGACTGCCTTTGCTTGTAGGGTCCGGCATGTTAGGCTGGGGTTGGGGTGGCCGGTTTTTTCGTAGCTTCTTCGCCCCCATTTCCAACAGAAGGGATTTTGGACGTTATAACACAATGTTTTATTATTCCACCTCTAACCGTGTGTGCAAACATTCTCAAAATATCGGTATCAAACTTCCAAGCAACCTTGTACACTATTACCTTCCCACCCATCCCTCCATCCGCAGTTTCAGTGCGGAAGCGAAGTCAGGGCAATTACCCTACATCTGCTTCGAAGAAGTATCCAATCGCCTCTATGAATAACACGCCTCTCACCCCTGCAGGGAAATCCTCCAAGTTAAATGGCGTAAGTAGATACCTCCTATTCATCCGGCCACTTTCAAATTACTATTTTGCGTCCTCAGCACCCGACTGCTCCGTGGTAACCGCACCATTGTTATTGGCGGTATTAAAAGAAAGAGTAGAAAATTAGATAGGTGTGGTAGAACGAGATGCCGCCTCGTGAGAACCGTATGGCAAAACACATCGAGCTCGCTTTTACCAGACATGGTGTGATAGAGCACGAGTATCAAGCCTGAAAGTGATCACACTTTGGATCTGCAATGTAACATATAATAGTCCCCCGCTGTGAGAAACAGGAACCCAGGAGCTGCAGCATCGTCTGGGAAATGCGAAAATAACAGCATAAGGTATCCCGGTCAGGCAATTCAGAGCCCTGGCTATTGCAAGAGATATGGATGAGGCCAGTGGTTGATATGTGACGGTGGGAATTTGTTGGTTGAGAGTGCAAATACCGTACAAGTACAAGTACAAGTACCACACAAGCATGTATGTCTCAGGATTGGTAGAACGGCCTACAATAGCTAGCCTGGTTGAACAGCGCAGATATTTCAGGCTCATGCAAGTCGTAGAATAACTCATACACGAATCAATGCGTAACCCATTCTCTGAAGGTTCAACACATATACTACCGCCTGCCCCCTCCCCCTTTTTCACCAAATTTTGCGTGTTCGCTATCCTCCTTTTTTTTCAGTTATAGCACCTTACATTGAGTTACGGTCACACAAAAAAGATGTAAGCCGTGGTTTGCTTTTTTTTATTTAACTTTTGCAGGTTTAATTGTGCACATTCGCTCGCATCGGGAAACCTCTCTCTGGTTGAGCACGACGAACAAGGCCACCCGGTTGGATTACATCCAGGACTCGGCAATCTCCCATTGCGTCTAGATAAGGATGGGTGGTATTCGGTTCTTGGTTCCTGGGATGGTACCGCCAATGATCCCAATCCAGCCGATCGCGTAAGCGAGGTAAATCCGGAGAACGAACCTGCCATCCCCGCCGCCGCCATGGGCCCTCCAAGGAATGTCCGCCCCAGCCTCCCAAGAATCTTCTGCCAATACCCCAAGTGCTCTGGCAACAGGTTAGCTGCCCCCTCCTACTCAGCACTGTACCCCTACTCACTGTATCACACTAACATGTACTCATAACTCCCAGTGGCCCTCATACTTGTGCCCCAGGCAGATTTACCTGCGAAGCCCCAAATTGCTTTTGGCCAGGAACCTTTAAGACGAGACAGGCCTTCAACAGGCACTACCACGCCATGCACCACAATGACCGTGTAGATTGTCCTGTTGAAGGATGCATGCGTGTTGGTGCTCAGGGGATCAAGCGGGCTGATAATCTTGCTGCCCACATGTGGAACAAGCACCGTATGTCATTCTAGGCCGCTATCTAAGAATTAGGGTTGCTAGTGCTAGGATCGTTTATGTTACTGGAGATGTTGTCTTCTGATGTCTTTGCTTGATGGAGTAGTCATTCTCTTATAACCTTCGTTGTTTTCCCTTGTGTTTATCTTATTTCCTATCTGCTCTGCCCTCGGTTCTGCACTCATACCCGCTCAATTACGGTATACCTTCAAGCCCTTTCCCCATTTCATATCATGTAGCCACCGTCATCTGTTTGTTCCACCAGATCAATGACTGTATTGTGCTTTCTTCTTCTTCTTGCCCCTTTTGCCACCCACCCATGTTTCCTCTTTCTTCACACAAATCACTTGCCCTCTACTTTTCCTGGTCCTCTCTTGATTCTCCTTATGCACCCAGACAGCTTTCGAGTATGTAATAAATTTCAAGCCTCTCCTCTTGTGACTTCTCCACACGAATTAATACTTTCGGCCAGTGTTCTCAACGGGGCAGTCCGTCCGTCCTGAAGGCGGACGGCGGTGGACGGCGTTAAGCGGTCCCGTCCGGTCTTTTTCAAAACTTGCCCTGCGCCCCGGTGCGAAGGACTATAAGCCCCGCCGTCCCCCGCCGTCCACTGTGAAACATGTTTCATGCCAAGGAACACTCTCGAATTAGTAAGAAATCTCGCCTCGGGGCAAGATTGCTTATGTCATCCCAGCTTTCCTCAGTGCCTGGAGGCGGGAATATTCTTATTATTCCTATAGCAGGAATCCGAGTGCTAGTCTAAGATAGAAAAAAGAAGCAGGGGAACATACAACGAGCACAACGCCACCAGGTTTTTCCATCAGAAGTTGTATACGGTACTCCGAACCATTTTCAGAACAGACGCAACTCTTTCTCATCCTACGCCAGGTACGATTTCTGGATTAAGCGATATGCCCGATGCCCGACCCTAGCGGTATATTATGGGATATATTCTACACCTATTTATCTCTCCTAGATAGCCTCAGGTTTCTTTTAATCTTATTAGATGAATTTCTGTATTTGCTCGAGAAGGGTGTCATGAAATGCTGTTGA
>Ga0307509_10007227_pt1 | contig 14617 bp, 7 predicted proteins | sample 10_EM_MG_FD_202245 | JGI IMG/M metagenome (GOLD analysis project Ga0307509, IMG submission 202245) | Populus trichocarpa ectomycorrhiza microbial communities from riparian zone in the Pacific Northwest, United States - 10_EM | ecosystem: Host-associated > Plants > Roots > Unclassified | place... | reverse complement strand
AAAATGATCTGAAAACACCAAAAATATATCAATTTGAAGCAAATAAAAATATAAATAAAAATTTATTTTTTTAAAGCGCTTTTGAAACACAAAAACAAACAGGATTTTACGAAACTCAGTTAAAAAAGCATGTAAAAACTGTGTTTCAAACTCAATTTTTTAGTGGGTCCCGCAGTACGAAACGCAGTTTGGTTTATCACTAAACACCTTGTTGCGCTTGTTTCACCGCAAACGTAAAAGCTGGTGAAAAACAAGCCTAGCCTTAGTAACCGTATCGAAATCGAAATTATATTTTTTTAAAATTTATTTATTTTTTGATATTTTTAAAAAAATTTGATATTAAAAATAATTTTTAAAAAATAAAAAATATATTATTTTAATATATTTTCAAGTCAAAATCATTTAAAAAAATAATTACTACAATACTTATAAATACTTTCCAATATTATTATTTAACTCTCTCTCTTCAACAATATGTAAAAATAAAATAAAAAGATGTCAGACATCACCGACTCCAAACATTACATTGCAATTAAAAAAAAAAGATCTAAAACAGTATAAAATGACGTCGTACTTAGAACTTGAATAGTTTCGTTGATGTCTAAATATAGATAAATAGGTCTCAAAGTTGAATCCAGTACATTTTTATGATTTTACATTTTTTATTTTTCTTCTTGCACCAATCAAGTCAACGTATATATTGATGCTTTGGTGCGGAAGGTTTGCGCAATTGTGCCCTTTTTATAATTACTTCTATCAATGTTTTAACCTTTCCAATTTCTTGTATGGATTGATTATTATTTCCTTTCGTATGAATGTTTCTTCATTCAATTAAATCTCTATTTGTTTCTTTATTTTTATGTTTTAAAATTGCTTTTGAAATTCTTTTATTCTATGAATGTTTTAACCTTTCCAATTTCTTGTATGGATTGATCAGTTCCTTTTGTATGAATGTTTTTTTATTAAATTAAATCTGTATTTTTTATATATTTTAAAATTCATTTTTATTTTAAATTAATTATTTTTTGATATTTTCAGATCGTTTTATATATACTATACTGATATTAAAATAATTTAATATATTTTTAAATAAAAAATATTTTAAAAAATAATTACTACAATACTCCTAAACATTAAAGTATATGAGATTTTTCCTGGTCGTGATTCAAACAACTGGGGATTGAATGTTTCTTCAGTGGAGAAGTGTACGCTAGGGATTTCATATCAAAATTGGATAATCCCTTCAACTCGTAGCGCTTCAGTTAAGCATCTCAGTTTTTCATAAGAAATATTAATTAAGTAATTATACGATGAATTGGTCTCAAGTCGCATGCTGACAGTCCATTTGTTGCCAAGTTTCTCTACAAAGAACAATCACCATGCATGGTTTTTTTAATCACCATGTTAATTAAGTAATTATATTGGGCCACGCAACCAATATATATATATATATATATGAGAGAAAGAGAGAGAGAGATGAACACAATTTCATACAATGTTGTGTGCCAATAGAAATTCCAGGTATAAATCATATGTGTTCATGTTACAAATTTAAAAGATCGCATCTATATATTATCAAATATCACAACTCCAACCATCTAGGTGGTGGTCCAGTGGTAAGAGCTTGGGACTAAGAATTTTGTTTTTTCTGTGGTCTCAGGTTCGAGTCATGTGGTTGCTTATATGATGGTCACTGGAGGTTTATATGGTCGTTAACTTCAGGACCAATGAGATTAGTCGAGGTGCGCGCAAGCTGGCCCGGACACCCACATTAAACTAAAAAAAATATCACAACTCTACCCTACCATTAATTATCTATATGACTTTTCATTTGGAATTTCAATAAGTCTATATTTTGTTACTCATTTTATTTTTTTATTATTAATATAAATATTCAGATAAATTTTCACATACCTCAATTAATTTCGGAGATTCTTTACACCTTATTCTTGACAAACACTTTTGTTGCCGAAAATGAAATTTCACATGGTTCTCTTGTTCGAAATTCACGTTATTAGCCTTTCTTTAGTTCCCTTCATCGTACATTCTTCCACTCGATTACAAAAAGAAAACTATATACGTCTTCTTTAATATATACTACATGGTTGTCCCGTGCAGCGTGTCGTGGGCTAATCCCTTTTTTCTTTCATCATAAAAAAAAAAGTAAAGACAAAGTAAGCGTTCCAAAATAAAATAAAAAAACATGAGATTCAGGAGATTGATTTCACCCGGTTCAATAAACATGTATAATTTTGATAGTGTAAATATAAAAAAATAATAGAAAAAAAACAATTTATATTCATTTAGGTTAGCATGCTAAATTTATGACGTCATCATGATATCAGAGTAACCTCATCAAAAAATAAATTAAAAATTTAATTATCAAACAATTCAATATGAAAGAAAAAATTTAAAATAAAAATAACAACAACAAAAAAAATCGTAGATTGAATATAGGATTAAAATAACCCTCTAAACAAATGAAAAAAAAATAGAAATACCAATTCCAAACAAATAAATTTCTCAAATTTCTCTAGAATGTTAAGAGCTGTAACACGTAAACGTCAATCTTACCGATTCAACATTTCTTGGAAATATCTAAATCTTATAGGCTATATAATATAACTATATATCATAAAATTCAGGCTTTTGATCCATGTTCATGATTGAAATCTTGTCCAAGAAAAAACTAGAACAAGGGGTCGTGGGAGCACCCTATCACCGGCCCTAGGCATGGCTGGAACTGAACAAATCTCCTATAAGGTTATGAAAAGTATTAAAAAAAGCTAATTAACATCTACTTATTGCAATAATTTTGCTCCTACAAGGGTACTATGTAGCATATAGCATCTGACAATGGCTTATTGCTACAATAATGCATCCCTAGAGGAGAGTAGCAGTAATACTAATGGGACCAATAATTAAGTTCAACTAATTCATTAATAGTTCATTGACTTCTTTTCAAATTGAAGTGAAGTGGTGAAATAATACCAAGATTTCATATTCGATTTTAAACATTGTCTGCTTTGTTTAAAATCTGTTTAAAATTAATATTTAGATGTAACTTAACTGGTTAGATTTTAGATTTATTTTTTAATGATTATAAATTGAAGTCTTTTTAAGATCACTAGAGGCTTACATGTTTGTTAACTTTAGAGCTCGTGGGATTAGTCGAGGTACGTGCAAGCTAGTCCGGATACCTACGTTAATAAAAAAAAATATGTTTAAAATGAACATAATATTATATTATGATCTTGCTAGTAAAAAAAATAAAAAATCAAATTCATTCAACAAAATGATGTTTATTCTTTCGTTTATTTTTAAGTAATTTATTTTTTAATTTTCATAAGACTTTATTCAAAACACAATTTCAAAATGTAGCCTACCTTGGTTATAGATGGCTTGAAACAGGTGATAACGTATCATCATATATTTATTCTTTCGTTTATTTCTCCCACGCAATCTACCTTCTTTTACCTCACTGATTTCCATAAGCAAGCATTTCTTCCTGAACCATAAACCATGTTGATATTCTTCTTGGAAGAACAGTAGCCCTAAACACTGTGCGGTGTCGGCACAGCTCTCGATCGAACCCACAACTTAATTAATTAGATCATTACAATGGATTCAATTAACTGGGGAAGGTCAATATATATAAATATATATATCCAAGAGAAAGGCACAAGATATCATATGAATCACTACAACGTGATTGTAGAATCTTTTTACGTTTAATAATACAAGAAATTAATCTATTTTACTGTTTTACATGCACTAAGTCTTAAAGATAATGTGGGCTCAAATAAACGAGTAATATCAATTAAAGTATTCCCTGCCAAGTGCCAACCATCTATCGAGTAGTACAAACGACATCCAAAATAGTTGCAAGAGTTCATGCATGCTCGAGTCTTATGAAGATTCACATGGTGCTTCATTCAATTGACTCAATATCCTCATGGATCTGGTTTTACTTTATAAAAGTAACGCAAATCATGGATTTTCCAACCTTAACAACATCGATGAAATATATATATATTAATTTTATTTATGAAAGTTAGAGCCAATTAAGTATTCTAAATCAGTAAATCACTCGTGTTGATCTACAAAGAGAGTGAGAGAACACAGCTACCTGTTGCGCAAATTGATTTTTTCTTTTTTTGAAATAGGTGGTGTTGCCTGCGGCTGATACAAGTAAAAACCTACAAAAGATCAGGAGAGGAAGAGTCATGTTACTCAACTAATCAGATCTTGAATTTATTTTTTAGAGATTATCAGTTTGAATCTTATAAATTTCAGGCCACTGAAAACTTACATAGTCATTAACTTCAAAGCCCGTAGAATTAGTTGAGATGCGCGCAAACTAGCCCGAACACTCACGTTAATAAAAAAATTCGGTTTGATTATTTTTGTTTTTTATAAAAACCAAACCGAACTGAATTAATATATACGTAACACACTTAAACAAATATCATCCACATAGTTTCAACATTATCATCAAACAAATTTTTATATCAATTTTACCCTTATGCTTTCAAAAATCTTAACAAAAGATTTTGCTTTTTATTTATATTTTGTAAGAAACTCAATGTCCTTCGTGGAGTAATTTTAACAATAATTTTTATTGAGAAATCAAAATAATATAATGATGAAATTGATATAAAGTGATTTAAGTCAAGATTACTATAATAATTTATTGAAGGTATATTTAGACTTTGCCTTGGTATTTATTTCAAGCCCTACAAAAGAAAAAGTCCACAATAGTTGTGGAGATCGCACCAAATCTCCTGTCGTATTTGGAGGTTGAAAGAATTAATATCGACTCCCCTCGCCAATCGCCGTATGACATGGTTGTTGACTAACAAAACTTTATCCTCCTCCCTTTAATTTCTCGACGGCCATGACGGTAATGCTTACAACTTTTTCCAAATGCCATAGCCCACAGGGACCACCGGGACAAGGTTCAGGGAGAGGAGCATCATCGTCCCGGTTAGTCAAGACTGGTATTTGGATGGTATTTCGGGTGCTTGGTTTCCTAAACCAAGAGCTGCCTAACCCATCTTCTATACATCAAACCTAACCTTGACTTTGGCACAAGCTAGTCTTCGACAGGCTCTGTCTAAAAATTCTAAATCTTCCCAAAGTATTCAAGTTAGATGGGAATTCGTCAAACAATGATATTTTAAAATACATGCAAACATGTAAAATTTTTGAGGTACAATTATAGCTGACTGTACACATTCTCAATCCGTATCTTGCAGTGGATTGTGATTTGTGAGGAACAAGAAGGCTTCCTTCGGGATAACTATGGCATTATTAATTAGGATTACTGTAGGTTTTAGCATCAAGAGTTCTAACTGTAGTTCTGGTAAAAAGAAAATCTTCAGAAATCTACGTTGTTAAAACGCTTTTGTATCACATAATACTGAAAAAATCTCACAAGCTTTACCTTACAATCTGTGGCTTTTTTACTCTCAACTAATTCTTGAACTTCTATTACTCCGCTGCATCGTTTTTAAAATTGCAAAAAAAGGAAAAGCTAGACTTAACTTAGGCTATGAATCAGACAAGACATTGAACAAGATTGATCTTGTTGGATTTTAATGACCTGATCGAACCTGAACAAGTTAACAGGGAGAAATTTTTTTAAAATAAAGAACGAAACAATAGTGTTTTGATTGACTCGATAACCCATACACTCTTCTAGGTCAGTCCTGAACCCGAACTAACAGCTACAGTGTTGCACGATTAACACCATTTTGAAGTACATTTTGTATCATGATCTGGATTTTTAAAAAATGAGAATGTTGTAGTTTGAATTTTAATATTTGAGGGCTGGAAAATGCAACAAATGGCACATAAAGATTGGATAACCTTGATGTAATTGTATACACCTCTTGGATATTTATTCATCCAAGAGCTTATTCCAAGCAGGGTGATACAACCATAATCCAACTATGGTTGTAGATGCCCATTTTCAACTTGTGGAAGTTCATCTATGTCTAGCAATCAAACTGTTTACTTTCTTTCACAAAAGAATATATTCCAACCGCAGTCTAGCAGGAGGCACAGGAAATTGCCAAGAACCACAGGTGATTAAGGGGGGAGTAAGAAAAACAGGCTTGTATAAACATCAGCATCGAGCAAAACTTACATTTTACTCGGTTAGCTTGCAAGACAGTCACATATTTAAATAATGGATTTTCTCAATTGGAAACAGTCATGGAGTGATGCAGGAGCACTCAGCTCTGCATTGAAATGTAAGTTAAAATATGCCAAATGTCTATCAGCTCTAAATCATCATAGTTGAGATACCGCTGATGATATATTGAACCTTTCTATATGAATAAAGTTGTGAAGAGCTAATTATCATTACACAAAACCTGGATGAGCAGCTTCGATCCCCAATCCCTGAGCTGATGACTCGAAGTTGCTTCGCTCTGACAGCATAGTATAAAAACACTGTCTCGGCGATGATATATACACACAGGAACCTTTATCAGCAAAAGTGACAGAAACTGAGTTACATTCCCTGAAATACGTTCAAAATTTCAAGAACAACATATGTTAAACTGAGTTAGTTACCCTGAAAGGTTCAAGATTTCAAGAACAACAAATGTACCTGAGATGAGCATAAAGGATTCTGAATTCTGTTCATATTTAGATTTAGGTCCCATTGAAAAGCACTGCTACAAAAATTTGATTTTTTTTTTCAAATTAATATTTTTTTATGTTTGTAGATCGTTTTGATATGTTAAAGTCAAAAATAAATTTTAAAAAATAAAAAAATATTATTCGATACATTTTAAAACAAAAAATACTTTAAAAAGCAACCGCTACCATGTTATCAAACAGGCTCTTAACCTCAAAACTTATAGGGGAAAATCAATGAAATCAATGTGGCTAGAAAACTGTTTCATGTCAACTTGGCACCAGCAATTTGACACATCACACTGGAAGATTTCCTTCTTTTTTTCTTTCTTTCTTTCTTTTTTTTTTTTAAAAAAAAAAACCTTAATCCCTCATTCTGAGAACCGATTGCAGTAATCTCACATCTGTTAGAAAATTAATCTAGTGCAATTTGACTTAAGAAGGTAACTGTCAACATTCTCTCTCTCCAACCTGTGTTTCACCAAACATATTCTATTACCTTTATGTTTGCATCAAAATAATCTACTGCAGCCACATTATAATTTTATGACATCTAATTTTTACTCCAACAGTTTGTTCAGTCGCCTCCAAGTCATGTTAGAAAATTAAATTTAAAAGAGATCGAGACAGGGAAAAATACTAACGGCAAAGAAGACAGGGAAAAATACTAACAGCAAAGAAGGTCGTACCCTCGCAAGAGCATGTAAATCATGTTGCATCAGAATATCATGAATATTCAGAGAAGGCTTCAGAGATTCGAAGACTCCCAGCTAGCATAAACAGCTCCAATGAGCTTCTCATGCAAGGTGGTCCCAGAGCAAGCAACTATGCCCCGATCAAGACCTTCTAAGTACAAACCCCTTGAGAAGTCCAGGGGGTGGCCTCCAGCATCAGTTACCACACCACCAGCCTCTTCTACAATGATAACCCCAGCAGCATGATCCCATATCTTCTCTTTGTACCCTGACTGAGCAAATTTCATAAAGATCTCAGCATCACCTCGAGCTATGGCTGCATATTTCACCATGCTATGAACACGCAAGGGCTGTTTGCTGTCATCAAGAGTGTGAAAGGATATATGAGGACCAAAACAGAACAGGAACCCTGCTAATTGTGAAACCCACCCACATGGATGTAAATGTATCCAAAGAAGTAGGCGGCCTCTTGCTCTAAAAACTTTGCAATGAACTAAAAAGGAAAAGCAACTGAAAATCAAATAAATGACTTGAAAGGAGAAACAAGGAGAGCAGATGCATTCTTTCCACTAATAAAAGCTTTAGCATGATATGACATAAATCATGCTTGATTGTACGCATAAAGCATTTGTTTTGGCAATTCAAAACAATACAAGGTAACTGAACTATAATTGCTACTTCGAGGCAGTTAAATTCTGTTTGTCCTCTAAAATCTTAAAACCAGGAATTTAGACAACTTAGAAGACCGAGTTTTTTCCACAACCTTGTTAAAATTTTTAAGACATTCATCAGGTTCGCAGTCATTGTTACCATACTACGATATGAACATTGAAACATTAAGCTATAGAAGTTATTGTAAGATATAGTCTACCTCTTGTCTACCCCTTGTGCTAATGCTTTCAGTGAGAAATCCTTCTTCTAAAATTCATCAAGGAACTAAAAGAAAGAAACTTTACTACCATGCCTCTCCGATTGAGCATCAAAGAAGAAATAAGTCATTTAAAACTCTAGGCCTTAAAAACTTTCATTTTTTCATTTCTTAGTCAGTCGAAGTTAGCATCTGCCAAGCAATCATTTCAACCATGCAGTGGGAAGAATAGTTTAAACTCTAAACATGTAGGGAAAAGTAAAAGAAATACAACACACTTAAGCCCCATGCTGTGAGCAACTCCAGCAGTGAAGGAATGGTTTGTGTTGGCTTTCTCCACTGGTTCACAGAAGGTTGCCAGTGCGGGGTCATCAATTGCAGAAACTTGAACTCTTTGTGCAGAATTTGACCAAGTATGTTTCTTATTTCCATGTATTAACGGCTGCATCCATGCCTCACCACTGCCTCTCTGTGCATACAGCACGCATCCTTTTTCCCATGTGTCAGAAGTATCAGACATTTTTGGCATGCTCTGATAGGACTGATGATGATTTAGCCATTCTTTCTTCCGAGGGTAATTAGGGCACCCAAGCACTCCAATCACAACTTTTCCCTCCTCTATCAATGCAAGAGCCACAGCATATTGGTCCCCACGCACAAATCCTAATGTTCCATCGACAGGATCGAGTACCCAATGTCTTCCATTGCGTCCCCCAGTTGAGTTGCATCGGCTTATGGCCTCAAGAATTTGTGAGGTTCCAAGAGCTTCCTTGGGACTCTGAAGACCATATTTTGGTGCTTCAGCTAAGCATTCATTCACAGTGTTCACAACAGCTGTCAGCAAACCTACTGAATCAGAGTTTGAGAGAGTTTGAACATCTTCTTCAGCAACTATTGACACCTTTTGATTGCTAAAAGATGCCGACAGCATCAAGCTAACTGTTGCTTGAACACTCCAATCTGCTCAAGCAGTGGCACCAAGAGAATTAGTCAATTAGTATATGGTGAAACATACAAAAAGAAAACAAAATGACTTGGGAAAGATAACACCTTGGAGATTAGAACTTTTGGCATGAATAAGCCTTCAAATGCTTATGTACGCCAAACTATCAAGTCAACAAGCCCCATAAATATATTGTTGAATTATCAACACCAAAGGAATATTAAAAGAGCAATTTTATTTGGTACACATTGCCAAATAAACAATCTAATTAAACTCTCTCTCTCTGTTTTTTCTTTTTTTTTTTTGGTTAAAGAAACAGGTTTCAAGCATTTAGCCCACTGCTTGAAAACATAAACAATTAACCAATTCCACATAGCATCCTAAGACGTTCTAATTCTTAGAAGCACCGAATATGGACGTCCTATTATTAGTAACTACGCCATTAATTAAGCCTGAGCTTGTTCACCAGGAGTACAAAACATTCTTAGTTTTGAAACGGGCAACAGCAGAACTTTAAACAAGTTAATATTTCCACCGCAAAATTAAAGCGCACACACAAACACCAAATAATTAATTGCATTTCACATGAAAATATCATAGTATGAATATTTCCAATCACTCAAATTTCAATAATTCCAATGCTAACATTTCCCAATCCCTCTCTCTCTCAGCAACCAAAACAAACAATTACCAACACCACATTACAAATGCAGATCACCCAATTAAGCCAAAAACCTCATTCAAAGCACATCCATTAAAAACTTTTAAAAAAAAAACAAACGAAAAATAAAAAAAATTGAATTACCTGCAACAGTAACAAGAGAATCATCATCTTTAGACTTAACATGGTCATTACTAGTCGAAGAAACCAAGCCCTCTTGAACTCGCTGGCAAAGAGAACAAGCCATGTGAACAACTCGAACAGCCACATCCAATTCCTTAGCGTAATTGTTCTCTCCCATGTTTTTTATTTATCTCGTTAACCAATGTTACGAGATGCAGAGTTCGGATTTCTAACAGCCCGCCTCAGAATTTGTCCTAAAATTCATCAAAAAAAAAAAAGAAATCACGTTCTTAACGCGAGATATTTGAAAGCCACATACTTCTGTTTGCTTTTTGATGAATTTTAGTGGCGGCCATTTGGTTGTTGCGTACTTTGGGGTTTTCTTTTCCAGCTTTTTTACGAAGAAGCGGAAACTATGTGGGTTCGAGACTTGTCAGTGTAGAAACGACTCGAGTAGCGGGTTCCATACTTCTGAAAAGTAATATTCCTCTTCCTGAAAAGAGAAAAACAAGATTTCCTTTTTCGCACGTATGGAGTTTAGGAGAAGTTAATTCGGAAAAATATCCTATCCTATCGGATTTTCATCACTTCTATCTTCATTTTTTGAGTTTAGGGTTAATAATTCATGTTTTATTCAAACACAAATCCCTTAAATAAAAAAATAAGACCTTTTTATGTCTAAATTAATAAAGCATGGAGGAAAATAATGTATAAAAAGAAAAAAAAAATATATATATATAGAGTCTATAGACACACACACACACCAAATGATTATTGGATATCTATATACTCTGTAATCATATGAATCAACATTGTGAAAGAGTAGGTTGTAGACATTTTACTTGTATAGGTAATTTATGGAGAATGATTGTTTTGTTGTGAACGACCGCCTATGACATCGTGTTAAATTACATAATTATTAACCAAAAAATAATAAATTAAATGTAAAACTTTTATGATTAAGGGTGAAAATTCTCAGTTAATTAGCATAAAAATCAGATAAAATAAAATAAAAATATGTACGTGAAAGTATTTGTGGTTTAAGGGGGCGTTTGTTTGCCCAAAAAGTGGTTATCTGGAAACTATTTTTCAAATTTTCATGTGTTTGTTTGCCATTATAAAAGTTGGTCAACATAAAATACTTTCCAGTCAAATGAAAATTTAGCTTGATTTCCAGGAAAGTGTTTTCCTTTGATTTTGGGCGGAAAACATTTTTCAAAAGTTGTGAAAAAATTAGAAATATCATATCATTTGTTGATTATATCAAATTTGATTCTCAAACTTTTAATTGATATATATTTTGTTTGAATCTTTTTTTTAATTTCATCCCTTAAAATTTGATTTTTATATTAATTTTGGTCTTTATTTTTATGATTGTTATTTGATTTTCTCTTATCATTCAACCTTTTAATTTGTAAAATTTGTTTCTCATTATTTTAATAATCTTGAAAAAAAATATATTAATAAGCTATTTTCCAGTTCATTTTTCATAACATAACAAAATACTGGAAAGTGTTTTCCAACTTAGTTTTCATAACACTACCAAACATCAAAAAATAATTCACTTTTCAGGAATTCACTTTCCAAGAAAACTACTTTTCAAAAAAAAACTACTTTCTAGCAAACAAACGTGACCTAAGATTTGAAAGAAATAACAAATGGGACTTAACATCTAGTGGCATTATCATAAATAAATGAAAATTGGTCTTCCTTCCTCTTAGCGCCCGTTTAAGATAGCGTTTGAAACGGAGTTTTTAAAAAAATTAAATTTTTTTATGGTTTTAGATTGTGTTTGATGTGCTGATATTAAAATGAATTTTAAAAAAATATTATTTTAATATATTTTCAAATAAAAAACACTTTGAAAAGCAACTGATAGCATTATCCCAAACACCCATTTAATAAAGTCAATGGTTTGCGAAGGAAAAAAAACATGATTTTTTGTTCTTCCTCTCCTTCAATTCTTCATTTCCTTTTTAAATCTTAGGGCATTGAGAGTGAGAAATGAGTGATTCCTACCAAAGTAATATAACCAAATTAGTGTGTATATATATATATATATATATAAAAAAACCTATAGAGAAAGAGGGGTTAGAAGTTTAGTGGATATAGAAAGAAAGTGATAAATTGAAAGAGCGGAAGAGAAATCTTTGGAATTCATGGCAAAAAGCTTAGCAAAATTAGTCAATTAGTTGTGGTTAGGGACTTTTTTCCATTTAAATGCACTTTCCATGTTAATTTTTTCATAGGGGATTGAAAATCCTCAAATAGGAAATTTTAGGGCTTATGTGAATTAATAGGAAAAATGTAAATTTGTGTAAATTGTTAGTTAATTGTGTTGAATATCACATGATTAAGGATTAAATTGAGAAAATTGAAAACCAATTAGGGAAAAAAATTAACATGTTTTAGATAATGTTGTTATGCTTAAATTTGATGATAGTGTGTTTAAATCTTGATGATAATTTATATGAAATAAATTGGTGATATGAAATGAGTTTTGGAAATGGATTACAAACATACTGTGTTTTAAAGTTATCGATGAAGTTTTTATATGTATTAAAGTCAATTGTTTAGAAAAAAAAAACTAATTACTTGTTGTGTTATAAAAATGTATCGTTATTGTTTCATAATTTAAATAATTTCACAATAATTGTGAGAATTGTAAATGATGAAGTAGAATTTCAACAAGAAAAATATTTTTTTCATCTCGAAAAAATTCCATTTATTTCGTTAAAAATCACTTTAAATAATTAAGAGTTAATAAGTATTTGCACTTAATATATTATAAATCTTATCTTATTTTACCATAAATATAAAAAAAAATCAATCTTCAAATAATCATAAATGACGAAGCAATTTCGGCACCATTTCTTACAAATTCCGCATCTCCTTATAGTTTGTTGTTTATTAGTTGTCGTGTGAAAGCTATATTTGTCACTTTTCAGTTTTTATATATATATAAAGATTTTATTTGTGCTAGCGTATTTGGAAGTGTGATAATAATTTATTTTTAAAGTATTTTTTATTTTAAAACATATTAAAATAATATTTTTTAATTTTTTAATTTTACATTAGCATATTAAAATAATTTAAAAATACTAAAAATATATTAATTTAAAAAAATAAAAATAAATTGTTTTTAAAACTTTTAAAAATAAATTGTTTAAAATATAAAAACAATAAAGAAGGAGAGAAAGCTGGTTAATCTTGACAGCTGAGTACATTTTCCAGATTCTAAGAAAAGTCTAATTTGAACTATTTTACAAGCATTTATTGCCATGGGCCATCTTTTCTGAGTCCTCTTTGTCTCCCATCCACCCCTCCTACTAATCAATTATCACATTAGATAGCTTTAGCTCACACAAGGTTCATGTTTATACTAGTAAATTTAGTAATTGACTAGATATTTCTCTGCGTTACGTTACGTTACGAGTAAAATTAAATTTTTTATTCAAAATGTAAAAAAATACTTACATATTGTTATTATAAAGCACAACTCACTATCAATCCAATATTAAAAGATTAAATTAAAAAAAAAAAATCAATTAAAAAAATATTCCGAGTCAACTCAAATTTACTTGTTAAACCTAGATTACGAGACCAGAATAACTCTATAGAAAAAAAAAACAATTATTAAGTCAAATTTTTAATCAATTCAATGTTGAAGAATAAAATTGAAAAAACATATTAAATTAAAAAAAACCCAAAAAAACTCGAGTCACCTTAGCTAACTCGCAAAACTCGTGACCTGAGTTATGAGATGTGATAACGCCATAGAAATAAAATATAATAAACATGAATCTAAATTTTTAATCAATCTAATGTTAAAGGATGGATTTGAGAAAAAAAATCAATTAAAAAAAATAAAAAAATAACTCGAGTCATAAGAAAAAATAAAACTAAATTATAAAACGCCAATGTATTTTACTACTAATTGTTATAATGATATGTCAAGAGTATATGTTAATAAATGGTCTGCATGCCTATGAGAAAGTTTAATTTATGATTCTAATAAAAAAAAAGTTTTTGTGTTTAGCTTGTTATACTGAATCTATATTAGAGATGCTTTCACAAGTAGAGAAGGGATTATTTTTTTCTTCTTATTTCTTTCTTGATAATGGAAGTTTCATTTAAAATTTTAAGTATACATGGGATGATGATAGCACACTTAATGATTGTTGCATGTGTTAATGCATTATATTTTATAAAAGTATTTTTTATTTAAAAATATATTAAAATATATTTTTAATTTTTAATATCAATACATTAACTTTTAGTACTACATCATCAACTCATTAAACTAAACTCTGATGGGTATACTTTAACTGATCAGCTTCTAGATTTGCTCTCTAGAAATTACCAGTTTGAATCTTATAAATATCAGAGTTATTTGAAACTTACATAGTTATTAACTTTAAAAATTATAAAATTAATCGAGATACATACAAACTAATCTAGACATTTATATTAATAAAAAATTAAATTAAACTAGCAACCAAAGTACACATCAGAGTTTCTTTTTCTTTTCTCCCTTTTATCATATGGGCACCCACCTGAAAGTTACTAATCCATTCAAATCAACAGCCTAAAAATTAATTTTGCTGTTACACAACGACAAACTCATCTCAACTTAACCTAGAAACCCTGGCTTATATTGTACGGCTGTCAACCACTAA
>Ga0307509_10007226_pt1 | contig 14617 bp, 8 predicted proteins | sample 10_EM_MG_FD_202245 | JGI IMG/M metagenome (GOLD analysis project Ga0307509, IMG submission 202245) | Populus trichocarpa ectomycorrhiza microbial communities from riparian zone in the Pacific Northwest, United States - 10_EM | ecosystem: Host-associated > Plants > Roots > Unclassified | place... | reverse complement strand
TGAATTTTCTTTATTTTTTTTATTTCCCCCCCCCCCCCCCCCCCTTTTTATTTTATTTTATTTTTATTTTTTTCCTATTTTTTTCATATTCCCTTTCACTCTACCGCTGCCTCTCTCCCTTTCTCTGTGTATCATATCGTACCTCTCCTTTTTCAGTTTTTAATTTTGACTTCCTTGCCCTTCCTTATAGCGCTGTACCCTCCTACCTGCTTATGAAGTTCGAGCGTAGGTCCTGTATGCGTCTCTCTCGGACCGGAGTGTATCTGCCGACCTGCCCATGCAGACAGACAAGTCAAGCAGCTTCTACTGCCAGTGCAAGCCAGCCAGCCAGTATCGAAATCCCGTAATCTCCTCCCGCTTTCCGGACTCCAGTTCAATCAAAGTTTCGTTTTTCCCTCCAGAAAATTGTGGATAGAAAAAGAAGAAAATTTATTGCTTGAACATCTGCTCTTGCTGGAGGAGGTATGCTGATTTATGTCATGTGCTCGCAATATAATTCTGCCCGGCTGTAAATTACCAGTTCCAAATGGAAATTTTCAGGTTTTTCTAGAAGCAATCCTGTTCTTTCCCAAAGCTAGCGTGCGAGAGTCAGGATAAGGTAATTTAAGATAGTTCGCGTTTATTTTTTTAGCAGGGCAGGTATTCCAAGACCGGTGATTTAGATGCAGCCCAGGCTAACCTATGCCGATCCGGTATGCATGCCCCCTCTCTTCCTCTTTCTGTCTCTGTTCCTCATAAGTAGTCAAACGCACACTGTATGCATGTACGCATCTGCTCTCGCAAACCAATTAATTCTACCGAGTAAGCCGTGCATTGGTTGAAGTGATACGTACACAAGATATGCTGTCCTGTGTTCCTTCCCCCCATTCTCTAGGTAGCGCCAAATGCGCGCATCCGTAAACGTTCTCTTCCTCTTGATGGCAATACCGCACCCTGCACTGTGGTGGTGTAGCGTACACTGCTATACCGGTATAGTATAGGTGGGCAGGAGTACCTTGTCTCGCCTTGCCCTTCTTTATATCTTAGAAGAAAACGAAAAAAGTAACCCCCACCGCCTGAATTAACGGAATGGAGTGACACCGGGTGAAGCAGTACAATGCTGGTATGTTAGCTCGAACCGCCAGTGCCTCGGGTCTAGGCCGAGTCAGTGGCCTTTTTTTACCATTATTTATTTGTTCGACCCATCATTCATCAGTCAGACACAGCGTCTCAATCTGACTTAAAACGGCGCGCGCTCCTTATCATCTCGGTTGGGTACATGCAGATCCCTGGTGTCTCTCACCGTCCAAAGGGTGGTGTCGGTCGGTGATGACAGGAGAGGGAGGGAGGAGGGGGGGATTGCCCGCTTCCCTCCTTTTCACAGCCATCTCAATGAGATTTCACGGAAAAAATCACGGCCCCTTGTTACCGCACTGTATACCTCCTCAACCTGCCGCTGCCCTTCAGTATGAAGTTGACATCTCAAAGTGCCGATGCCCAATGCAAGTGACTTTGGATTATAATGCTATCCACCCCTTAGTATATTTAGTTCCTAACGGAATTTAACTCAAGGCACTTCACAGGAATTGAGGTACTCACCTCCGCTCAAACTCCTTCCTCCCCCGCTCGTCCCGCAATATCCTACGCTACCCCCGCGAACCTTCTCTCCTTCTTTGCACATGCTGCATATGTATATGACATGGCACGTAGACGGTCAAAGTAATTCCCTCTTCCCAAGTGGGGCAGGAGAAATCATGGTGTTCTCCATTCGATAAATTGTAGAGATCTAGCACCCCGGAAGAGCGACTATCGGTGGGTCCAAACATAATCTGAGAAACGAACCCCCTCAAGCGGGCGGAAACCGTTCCAACCTCCCAATTCCAACATCTCACATCATCTCATCCCGCACCAATTCTCTTTTGGAGATGACAATGGCCCCTATAGCGTTGCGCAAGATCAAGCTAGCGGGGGAAGGACAAAAGACAAGATAAAAACAGATGGAGGAATAAAGTAGACCTTCCAAGAAACAGTCTCCGGAAAAATATTTTAAAGTGAGAAAAGCCCCCGTCTGCTCCGCCTAAGCGCTTGCCGCCGAGATCTTAAAGGAAGCCCATCTGAGTACAGTACCAATACAGCAACTGCCGACAGTTCTATTATATTCCCTGTATGCGTTCGTAGTAAATAGGTGATTTCTTGTACTTGTATCTGGCATAAAGTATTTGAAAATGCGACAAGGTTTTTTTCCGCTGGTCGGGTGGACGTATAACAATAGCCGTATTTTAGATATCATACTTATTACCAGATACAGGTACCAGTGATTGTATCCACAGTCCCAAACCCCCGTTTTTCACGAGAACTATTATTCCGGAGTGATTTCCTTTGCGTTACACCCCCTCTACGGCTTCCCTGAGGAATCCGGATCGTATCGCCTTCATCCAACCTCCTTGCGTGATGTCCTCCGGGCCAAGTAACCAGGATATCCCGTCCCCGCCCCAGTAACTTGCAAGTTATGGAGCTTGACCTTGCCTAAGGCCTGCTAAAACAGATCTAACCCCTATAGAGGGGAAGGGTAAAAAAGCCTTGCTGAACGACGTGCTCCCCTGGCGGTTGCACATACCATACAACGGCAGTTTCACCACCGATCAGGATATGGATTGGGTGAACGGGTGCTTTGTAGAAAGTATCAGTATTTGGGTGAGTTTATTCCGACTTATCGCCCCTATTCCCTGGAACCTGGGAACCGATATATACCCTCGCGCTGCTGTAAAGAGACAATTTAAGCTTGATTGGGATTATCAAACTAATATTGGAATTACCGATCCCCAGTTCCTTCGCATAGGAGCTGAACATCTCTGCACGCCCGCACGATGCTGGGAAGGCCCACCTGCCCCATATTCCCGGCCAAAATTTCTGCGGCTCCGATCACCTTCCGCTCCCGTCTTCATTCTCCGATATCGGTACCGAGAATTTGCAGCCTCGCGAGCTAGAGCAGTCCTACCACTCATGATTTCCTAGACAGTACTGCTTTTTATTATCATTGCAGATTCCAAACACCCTGCTTACCCTGGGGGGGTATCTTGGGCCCGGCGCATTGTCCCCACATCCCGAGAATATCCAACATAACCTATGTTACTCGGGACGCCCGTTGGACGGGGCTTGCGGAAAGGGCTTCTGCAGATGCGGAGTCAAAACACCAGTCAACCCAGGCATATATACCGGCATTTATATAGTGACCTCCAGGCCGATGTGGATTGAATCCTGGCAACGCCACTCCTGATAAGGATTTGCTACTCGAGGGGAAGCGTTGGCATTAACTTACAGATTTTGTCTCTTACCAAACAACCCTTTTCCTCTCCCGTTAGCGTCACTGCCCCCCCCCCCGAAGGAAGAAGAATACCGAGAGAGAGAGAAAGCGATAACAAGTTTAACTTTCCTTTTTTTGTACCTACACACCCTCAACAGCCCACCTGCCCTTGCGCCATGCGGTTGCAACAGCGTCGAAAATTCAAAATCGACGAGAATGCACCCGTATTTAGGAGAGCGAGATGAAAGATCACTCTTCCAGGGTCCCTAACCAAACCATGAGCCGACCGAGGTAAACCTTTAGTAACACCATTAAACCTACAGAGGCCAGGTATCCGGTGCTTCTATCGCGTCAATATGTAATTTGCCGTAGCCCTGGACCCCGCCCAACCCTCTTGCTTGCTACGATGCTTTAGTCTCGAATGACATGGATACGATAGCAGCTCGCGATCGCAAGCGACCGGGCAAAGAATCGAACTATGTAAGTTATAAGTTATCCCAATAAGGTGGGTTCCTTACCCGCCTCCCCATGCCTCACCGCCTGCGTTTGTTTCCCTCTCATAGACTTCCTGCGTTAATCAATCAATGGCTCTGTTCCCTGCCCAACCCAACCCCAATTGATTGCTTGAGCAGGTGTTACCAATCACGATCATGGTAGCAGGATGAAGGGCTGAGAGCGGTAGATCCAAACAAAATGCGAGAAAGACAGCTGGCAAAAGCTTTAGCCCAGGGCGCGCCATGGTAGAAAATAGACTGTGGCTCTGGGGCATTCATCCCCTCTCTACCGTTGTTCAGGTGATCAACCCTGTTTCGATCGAGAATCGAGACGCAAGTGAACCACGGCTGTCCGACAGGGGATAGGAAGGAGGTCAAAGCTTTAAGAGGGATTATTGACATGCCAACGCAATACGAGAAATGGATTCAATGGATGGCGAGAATGATATCATGGCAGACCGTATGGGAGCTCTGTGCTGACTGCTTAGAATGGTTGATTGACTACCGGTGAGATAACTAGTCTTAGGCGTATTGCTAGAATTCCTTGACTCAATACTTAATTCCGGGTGCTCCAGTGGAGCTCGAAGACTGCAGAAACGCTGAAAAGCCAAATGATGCCCCGGGAGTGTTCGTTTGGATAACTTTTGAGGTAACCTCAAGTGTATTTCTCGAAAAAGCGACCAGATATGGCCCGTGTTTCGTCAAACTAATTCGCTTAAATAGTGAGGGCCTAGCCCATGATGCTGTGCTTAGAATTGTAGGATACCGGTAACTGTTAAAAACCCCACCGGCACTTAAACAAAGGATGATACCAGTAGCAGACAAAAGCTATCATAGAACGGCGGACTCTCTATGTACCGGTATCATCCGAGGAGGGAGAAAGATACAGAACACCCGCAACAGCCAATGGTTTCTCGCAATATGACTGGCTCTCCTCTGTAGCCACCGGCAGTCGACGATTTTTCCTGCTCATCTGCGACTCCACTTGACAAGGGGCCCATGACGTTGGGCGTGATTTTTCTTTTATCCCACTGACCCGGGGCACTGGTTCCACACCCAAATGCAGAGACTATTCATGACCCGAAACCAAGGCTGGCCCCCAACTGGCAAGAACGGAGTTGGCAAAAGTAGCCAGGGAAAGGTGTCAGTGGCGGGTAAGTGGGAATTTCTTTAGGCGGACCCCCCCCGAAGGCAACCCCATTGCACAGCTCTCCTGCGGGTTTATTAGCGGTAACCTATGGAGAGCAACGAAAGAGTAACCCTCATGGTGTGGATGCACAATCGAGTCCAAGTGAGTGGGGCAACTGGAGTGTCGGGACATGTAACAAGAGTCCTGCAGCTCTGGTTGGCTTAGAAATCTCTTCTCCCCAAGTGCCTGACCCAAACCCGCCGGGTTCACTCCCTCTCTCCCATACATCTGGTCGCGGCCTCTTTTCCACCGCCCACACTCCATTCCCGGGACTGCGAGAGCACTAGAGGGAGTAGAATACCGGTAGTTGAGAAATAAGAGTAGATTGAGTAAAATAAAAACGGGCCAAGAGGAAAAGGGAAAGAAGGGGAGGATACCAAGGATTAAATGAAATTAATAATAAAAAATAAGGCGAAAACCCAATAATAATAAAAAAATGAAGAACAGGCGAAAAGCAGAAAAGGAAAGAGAGAAAAAAGGTGAGTGAGAAGGTTCTTCCTCACCCAGACGGGCGGGGTGCAATCAACGGAACACGCATGCGCTGCAAGCAGATGGATGCACATCTTTCTGTTTCGCTGCAAAGCTGGTTGGCTTGGATCCCCCGCCCGGGAAAGAAGGGTGCCTGGCTGCGAGCTTGCTTCCTGGCTGCGTCGCTTTATTTTTGCCTACTGCCGAATCTGCGCTTTCCCTTTCGTCGCTTCACGCCCGAGCATCACACCCTGCAGCCCAGATCAACAGGATGCTTTTCAATTAGCGATTGTCATGTCTTCATGATAATTCCCATTATTCCATTTTTTGCCTTTTCCGTGCCCAATTGCTGGAATAGTAAGCAGAAAACAGGGAGAATAATGAGCCCGGCGTGAAGGCTTGAGTCCAGGGATAGCGTGTATAGTACCATGCATGTACACAAGGGAAGTGGCATGCTGGGTCGGGAATGTACACCACTGTGGTACCATGCTCCACGGTTCAATTATGGTAAAAAAGAATATAGATGATGTGGTCGGGAAAGGAGACTTAGGAGAAGGGTAGGTCAGGGCATCTGCAGATTGAGGAGGAGGGGAGAAACGGGAGGAAAGGGAAGAGGAGGGGGAGGGGGAGGGAGGGAGGGAGGATGAGAGGAGGGATGGGGCGCTGGAGAAATGGCAAGATAGGCCGGGAAGGAGGGGACACCGGTATTATGGAAACTATTTTGTATGACTACCGTGCTGTGTGGGTAGCATGGGACGGTAGAGGGAGCAGATCTGGAAACCAATGCCCCGGGCAGTGAGCCACTATGTTGTGCTAGTACTGGGAGTGTAGCAGGTGCAGCACCCCTCGAAGCTACGGCAAACAACACCCTTCAACATTTCAACCGTTTCTAAAGTACTGGTACTCGTACTCTAATATTGTGCGACATGATATGGACGCAGAAAGGCTGCCGGCATATCATCTGGAATGGGTTGTCGGACATATCATAAGAATATCTAGAGAGTGCCAGCAGACATGGACCGGGGCAGTTCAAGAGCAGGCCCATGAACCAGACCACGGTGCGGTGCAGAGTTACGCACGATAGGAGAGGAACTGAAGGGACCCGCGGCGAGGGTTGGGTTGGGTTGGGGGGGGGCAAGGGGGGGGGGGGCATTTCAAGAAGAGGAGAAGAGCTGCGCTGCACGGTAGGGAGGAATTGGTATAATATCCTCACCCGCATAACATACATAACATAGGAAGCAGTGGGGTGGATCATGGGTGGCAGATGGTTCGTTCAGGTTGATCAGGAGCCCATCCAGTTATGCATACGCATAATTCATCAACCCACCACACCCTCCTTGATGCACACACGCGGAGACACACACGCACACATACCACAAAAGGGTCCTAGTCGATGGGGTATGGGGAGCGAGCGCTCAGTTATGGTACTTGTATGATATCCCATCCCTGGACGCTCACCCGCTCGCCCATCCACTCAGCACTAACTAAGCAGCATCAACACTACTGGGAAAGGGGATCCCAGCAGTCTGGTTCGGGTTCCTTACCACCCTCTCTGCTCTGCTCATAAAAGTATATTTACGCATCGCTCCTTCCTCTCTTCTTTTCCCCTTCTCCCCCACCCGATTTTAGCACCCGCCCGTCAAAAAAAATACTTTTGCTGCCCTCTTGATCCCCCCAGTTCCTTTACCGCCATCTCTCCCTTCTCTCACCTCTCCTCCTCCTCCTTCTCTCTCTCACCCTTTCCATCTCCATATCTCCTATCACTTCCCTCCCTCCCCCCGCCTCTCCCTTCGTCTGCTAAATTGCAATCTTCGACCTGTCTTCGCTGCCATACTTCGCTCTTCGTCTGCCCTCAGCTTTTCCACCCCTTGGCCCTCACTGACCCTCCCACGCCAAGGCCAACTCGCTGCTGCGAGTCTTGCTCGATTCCCCGGCTTGAATAAAGAGTAAATAATAATAATCATGACTTTTAACCTGTAAGAGACCCTCTCTCTCTCGCTTCGTGACTCAAATGGTCGAAGCAAAAATATAAAAAATTCAAATCAGAGATGTGGATTTCGCTCACATCAGTATCAATTGACAGCAACACGCACCAATTTGAGAATGGTCGACGGTTTCACGGCTACCGAGGTGGTGCCTACATGTATCCGAATGATGAGGTTTGCGCAATTTTTTCCTTCAAATACCATGAACGAGCCTTTTTATATATTTTACGAAATATCAAGGAGGTCGTGAATTTAATACTAACGTCCCTAAAGAAAGAGCAGGATCGCCTTGACATTTACCACAAGATGTTTCTTGTGACACGACAGGACGAACTTCACCGTGCCCCAATCACTAGAAACTATTCCCCACCCAGAATCCTGGATCTCGGTACCGGAACCGGCATTTGGGCAATTGATATGGCCGAGTAAGTTTTCCTCGTGCTCTTACCACAAAAATGGCTACTAATTTATCAACCAGCAAATATCCTGATGCAGAGGTAGAAAGGATTCTTTTAATAACATCACAGTTGAACCGTTCTAACGCCTAACTCGCGACAGGTCATCGGCATCGATTTATCATTAATACAGCCGAAATGGTAGGCAAACGAAACCCAATTACAGGAAGAATTATCTTGCTAACTTAATGTTGCATAGGATTCCACGTAACCTTCGATTCCAAATTAGCGATTTTGAAAGCGAATGGACATTAGGGAAGGACTCTTTTGACTTGATTCATCTTCGAGCCGGCTGTGGGAGCGTCTCTAGTTGGCCTACGCTCTTTCGTCGAGCGTTTGAGTACGTCTCTACACCAATCTAGCATACATAACCCAAAGCTAATGAACATTACTTTTAGGCATCTCAAGCCCGGCTACGGCTGGATTGAATACGTCGACATCGATATTCAGGCTCGTACTGATGACGGTACACTCACCACTGGCCATGCTTTGTATCAGTGGCAGCAATACTTGCTTGAAACCACAGAGCGCGCAGGCAAACCGCTGAGATACGAGGCACGGACGGGCCAATTGCTTAGGGAAGCGGGTTTTGTAGACGTCCAAGAGGTAGTGCTGAAGCTTCCATTAAGCCCCTGGCCGTCGGATCCATATCTCAGAGACTGCGGACGCTGGTACAATCTTGGACTCTCAGAGGCCCTTGAGGGGTATACATTAGCGCCTATGACCAGGGTAGGAGGGTGGTCGGTCGACGATGTGAAAAATCTACTTGGGCCAGTACAGAAAGATATCAACAACCGACGGATACACGCGTATAGTGATATGTATGTGTTTGCTTTCCAGACAACCTTTTGAAAACTCACTAACGCTTATTCCTTAGGCACATCTGGATAGCTCGAAGGCCGGACTGGGGCGTCGAAGATAAGAAAATTTCCAGCATCAAGCGGGTGATAACGAAATAGTGATCTTTCTTCTCGATCTCAATTCTCTAGACCGGAGTTTTTGATTCCTTTCATTGTAGCGTACTGGACCGCCTGCTAAAAGTCGACTTGAACCGGACTATCAAGACCCCCTCAAATTAATTGTTAACGGTGGTAATTAAAGGAATCGGCCGATGTTGCCCACCTTTGTCTATTGCATACAATTCTCCCCCTTTCTTGTCTTTTTTTTCCTCTCCCCCTTGTTTGATATGGTGTTGTTTGGCGTACCATTGATTTTCTTGATATCGTTTTCTATTTTTTCTATTATATCCTTCCGGAGGAAAAAGGGGGGGGGGTTGGCTGCGGGAGAGGCCGGCGGACGTTTTTTTCAAAAAAAAAATTCTTTCTATCATACTTACGACATTATTTCTGGGGAAAAATGGGTTCTGGGGTTTTATTCAACGTTTGCCACTTTGTTTTATTTTTTTCAATCACTTCCCGTTTCATCTTTTTAAAAAGAGATTAATTTCTCTTTACGATATGATCTTGTAACTAGGGGCGTTTTTTCTTCATTTTCTATTTCTCTGTTTTTATTTTTTTATCCTTTATTTTCATTTTCATGCTCTATCACACTTCGTTCGATTCGTCCTACTTCACCTTTTACGCTTTATGTTTTAGTATTCTTGCTCTGGCGGGGACCTGATTGGAGAATATTCACTAGCAATTGGGAAAGACATAATTTAAACAAATAAAAAGGAATCGTTCGTGCTAGTTACAAAGCATCCTTAGCCTCCGCAATGAGCTCACGGGGTTGGTTACTATGAGCGTATCGCATTACACCGGAGCCTGGGATGTTCCGTCCAAAGGAAAACGTCGATCCAGCGATGGCTTTGCCCATCGTACTGTATCACATTATCACACTGTAGGTTGGTATTCATCCCTCAAAGAAAGAGAAACGTATTGTAATCAAAGCAATGGAGAATATCACAATCCGAGATTGTACCATACCACCTAACTCCCTTCTTCGTTATTCTGCTACCGTGACGCCAACCAGTACAGTTCAGTCCGTATCAGTTGGCTGTTACCATACTGTACCTAGCTAACCAAGATCTTCATGAACTGTAGTTTAGCGAAGCGGCACGCGATGAAAAAGAGATATCATACCATAGCCGTAGGTCAGAGAAGAGGAAGTGAAGTGAAGTGAAGCGGGGGCAGGCGGTCTGAGGGCCTGGGGACGTCTGAAACATCCACCCACAGCCGCAGGGTTGTTCATAACCCTACCGTACTGTGAGTCTGTGACAAAAACCTTTTTCCTTCTTTTGGAAAAAATAATAATACAAGGGCGTTGCTATGGTGAGGGAGGGAGGGGAAGGGAAGTCATACGGGCTTGCCTATACTGGAGTTTTGCGGGGGCCGGTTTTCTTTTGGGGGGGGGCATGTGAGCTCTTGAAAGAATGGTGCAGCGAAAGCATCGGAGAGTGAGTGCTCAGAGCGAATACTCGAGTATAAGATATTCGGGCCCTGGCTGGCCCGCGAAGAAAGATATCAGAACCTGGCCGCTTTTGTTCTGTGATGCGGATGGCAAATAAACTGTAGAGTTTGGTTGGGTTCTAGTGAGGTTACCGTGATGTGTCCCAGCGTGCCGCAACCGCTTTCAAATTTAGAACTTGCTGTCGGCTAATTTGCGTTGTCTTGACGACCATTACACTATTTTGTTGTTTACGTCTTGGCACTTTCAACCTACAAAAGCTACTTGGAGCTCGCTCTCTCTATGAATTTCTCCTTCCTACCATCTCCATCTTCCACACTGCTTCTCCTCATATAAGAAACCCTCCATCCGCTCTTATTACACAATAACTGCTGGATAGTTCATCTTGCTACTTCACTTTTTCTTTTCGAACAGCACAATTCTCAGAGACAGCCATCGGCGTTCAGGAATCATTTGGTTGAGATCCTGTTCAAGATACAACGATTCACCAGCAACTATATTATATCTCCTATATATAACTCGGTTTAGATATCGTTTTAATTCGAAATGGCTACTACAGCTGTGCAGACACCAGTGAGATCTCACTCCAAAATTTTCTCCACCAGGGCCGCGGGTGGTCGTATGCCGCTTACTCCCTCCCCTCGGGGAAGGAATAGCCCAAACAACGTCTCTCCTTTCACCCCTCCTGCTCGCCGTCGTCATCACGACCCTTCATGGCATGCCGATCCTCCCCGCAAGGCCAATCTCTTTGGAGATGCTCCTTCCCGGGCTAGTAGCTCGTTGACTTCTGCCTTTGCTTCATTGAATGTTTCGGGTTCATCAAAGTCTCGCTCGTCGAGAGTCGCTCCTTCACCGAAGTCGAATATCGCTAGATCGGCTGCCTCCCCGCTTCGCCTTGATCTTGGTGTTAGCGATTGGGCATTAACTGGAACTGGTACTACTGCGGGTCAGACCCCTGTCAAGAGGAAGACTAGATCTGGGACTGGAAAGACCACTATCCGGATCAACGGCGATCGTTTCATTCCCACCCGTGGGGCATCTTCTCCGACTGCTTCCTCGAAGATTGAACACCCTTCCCGTCCGGGTACTGCCCATGGCCGGTCTAATTCTGTTTTGAGCGGTGGCGTGTTTGGTAGCGATGATATCGATTCAACCAATTCTACCTCTAGCGATGATACCAGCGAGCTTTACCAGCGTCCCAATACCGATTCTAGGGAGTATGAGTCTTCAATTGCCGCCGCTTGTGGTGTTAACCTTGCTACTCGTATCTTGGCCTTCAAGCCTTCGGCGCCGGAGTCGTCCAAGCCAATTGATCTGAGATCGCAATACAATCGCCCGCTCAAGCCAGTCGCCTCGGCAGCTCAATTCCGCCGCCGTATCTTGACTGCGCCAGAGCGTGTTCTTGACGCTCCTGGCCTTATCGATGACTATTACCTCAACCTTCTCGATTGGTCTTCGAGCAACCAGGTCGCCATCGGCCTCGAGCGTCACGTATACGTCTGGAATGCCGACACCGGAAACGTTAATGCCCTGTGCGAGACCTCGCCAGACACCTACGTTACATCTGTCAAGTGGTCAGGAGACGGTGCCTACATCGCTCTCGGGCTCGACTCTGGCGACGTTCAGATCTGGGACGTGGAAGACCAGGCTAAGCTTCGCACCATGAGCGGCCATCAATCTCGCGTAGGGGTCATGAGTTGGAACAAGGCCATCCTTTCCACCGGCTCTCGCTCCGGCAACATCTTTAACCATGACGTCCGCATCGCGGAGCACAAAACTGCCGAGCTCCTCTCGCACACCTCTGAAGTCTGCGGTTTGGAGTGGAGGTCTGATGGCGCACAACTCGCGAGTGGTGGTAACGATAACCTTGTCAATATCTGGGACGCCAGGTCCATTCAGACACCCAAGTGGACTAAGACCAACCACAAGGCTGCGGTTAAAGCCCTCGCTTGGTGCCCCTGGCAACTCAACCTTCTTTCTACCGGGGGCGGCAACTACGACCGTTGCATCCACTTCTGGAATTCAACTACTGGCGCCAGGGTCAACTCGATCGATACTGGTAGCCAGGTTACCAGTTTGAAGTGGAGCACCAAGTAAGGGCTTCCTCCCTGCGAGCTCACTTCGTCATCTATTTTTCTTTGTTGCATAGCTAATTCCCTCTATTATAGTTACCGAGAACTAGTCTCCTGCCATGGAATGCCTGACAACCAACTCAACATCTGGAGCTACCCAAACCTTGTCCGCAACGTAGAGATCCCTGCCCACGAGACGAGAATCCTACATTCTGCTCTCAGCCCCGACGGCCAGACCTTGGCGACCTGCGCTAGTGACGAGAATCTCAAGTTCTGGAAGTTGTTTGAGAAGCGCCCTGGTTCTTCTGGCAGCGCTCGTGAGGGGTCGAGTATTACTGGGAAAGGGAATAAGATGGCGAAGCAGATGACTATTCGGTAGATCAGGATTAGGAACCTAGGGAAAGGGGGGGAGATGAATGAGTTTAGGTGAGGGGGGGCTCCGTTTAAACGACTAGCAACAAATCGTCGAGTTTCTATCTTATCATCGACAATTTCAAAGTTTACGGGTCAGCCCAATTCATACATGCACGAAGAATGGTCGTCCTTTCACCCTCCGCCCTTGTTCTTCCCCACTCCTTTTCTTTCTTCTTTATTTATTTCTTACATGCATGTCATGCGTCTTATACCGGTACAGTAGCGCAGCCAAATACCTCTCAACCGCAAAAAAAATTCCATCACTTGTTTTTCATTGATTCATTCACGATGAGATGGATGAGAGCATCAGCCTATGTCTAAGTGGAACGTGCATATTTTGGTGTTTCCTCTTTCTCCAGCTATTCATTTCTTTTTTTGCATGCATAACATGGGGAATTATCGAATAAGGTTTACCTTATACTAGCATACCGGGAGTTTCGTGTGTTTGTTTTTCTTTTGCCTTGCATACTAACAGCAGTGAAGTGAAACTGACCAACTGGCCCATTGATTTAGCTAACTATCATGTATATAATAAAAGTGGATGAGTTGCGGAGGAAAGGAGTGAAGAGGGAGAGGAGAGGAAGTGAGCGAAGGGGGGGGGGTTCTTGGGTTCCTTTCTTCGTTTTCGTATGCTTTTTAGGTCCGCGAGGATCAGGAATATTCTAGGTGGTGGTGGTGGGTGTGTTTTTGTTTTTTTTTGGTTTGGTGTGTGAGCGAGTTTTGTGTGTTTACCAGTATATGGTGGTATTCTAGTTGTTGGGTTTTTTGCACTACGAGTTTTTGTTTTGTTTTGTTTTGTTTTTCCGTTGAAAGTGCATTATACTGTTCTATACCGCCCTGTACTGTACGGTGCTTCCTCGTAGTGTCCAAGCGTCTCTTCCTTCTTCCTTTTTAAAATAAATAAATAAAGAACCACCATTGCATGTCACCCAGATCCAAGAGAAGAGGGAAAGGGCCAGATTTGGCGGTATGCATTATTAGTCCTCCATTTATCTTTTTTTAAAAATAAGAATAAAAATTAAAAAATTAAAAAATAACCCCCTTCGACAACTGCAAGTAATTAGATATTGGATTGGCTTGAATACTCACTCATGTGAAGATTTGTTCGGCGCTCAGGAAGTGAAGGCAAGTGAGCTTAAGTGCGCTTCTTTGCTTGCAACGGGCGCATCCAGAGTGTAATATTATGGTAAATTAGTTAGTAATTGTATCATGAGAGCACCAGTGCTTCTAGAAGGCCATCACGACCTCTCACTACGGCCTGTTCAGTAAGGTTATTCATTCGCATGAGGATTCTCGAGCCGTCCTTTTCCGAATCCCCTGAAGTGACGATGGTAATGCCAATATTAATCGTGAACAGAGGAGGCAGCGAGCCCACAACGGCCCACGAGAACCAGAGCATCAGTAGTATCATACTAGGGGTTTTCAAAGTTAAAAAAGTTGACGGAAAGTAGGTTACTGTGGCGTTTTGGGTAAGCTTGGCATACACAAAAATGGTTAATTTACAATCACTTTACCATACCATACCATACATTTTTTTCAGGTAGAGACAGAGGTCAAGAGGTCTGTAACGAGCCAAGATCAGAGTTTTGGCTTTGGTAATGAGAGAATACTTCCATGCGGGTTAAGTACTTGGGCCTTATTAACTACCAACTTGAACAAGCCAAAGGTATCTCAACTTCTTAGTAGAAGATAAGAATTTTCTTCGCTCTTACAGTATTATACTAGCTCAAAGAAAAATCTGTCCCCAGCTTTTAGAGATGTGCCTGCTAAACCCACCCACCCCCCAATGCCTAGGGGAACAGACTTGTTATTTGGGCGAGTACATACCAAACTTGCTCACTTTACTCAATC
>Ga0307509_10007225_pt1 | contig 14619 bp, 17 predicted proteins | sample 10_EM_MG_FD_202245 | JGI IMG/M metagenome (GOLD analysis project Ga0307509, IMG submission 202245) | Populus trichocarpa ectomycorrhiza microbial communities from riparian zone in the Pacific Northwest, United States - 10_EM | ecosystem: Host-associated > Plants > Roots > Unclassified | place... | reverse complement strand
AGTGTGATATAAAGTGTTGTCACAATGGTGGTCATGAGTCTGCCGGACGGTTCGCCAGACTGTCCGGCGGATTGTCCGCGGCTTGATTTTCCAGTAAACGAGATGCCCTCCGGGTTGGAAATAAGAAATAGGTGCTGGCGTTGGCTCGGCGAGCGACTGACATTGGATGAGAACACCCGCGTGACAGATCACGCGGGTGTGACTTCTCGTACGAAAGCGTGCCACATCGCTTGGTCTGATTCTTCGTCGACTTTATCCACCATCGCCTCGCGTCTCGGTTTCATTCTCGACTCAGAATCCCGACAAATATTAACAATTCTTTTTCCCACCTACCCACCCTTAACCATTGGTAGAGTAGGGCCCTTGGGAACAGGGTTCATCCGCCTGCATCCCCATCGGCCCTTCGCCCTGGAGACTATACGGCTCATTCTTCGAGCCATCTCCATCCCCCAAATATACTACCATGGTTAATATTCCTATAAGAGCACGATGACAACGGACGAGAGAAAACTTTGAGTCAATGATATGCATATGCGATTCCAGAATCACCCTATTCCACTAAGGGGTAGGCATAAGTGTTCCACTCTTGAAATGCGCAGGCAATTAATTGAATGCCAAAAATTCCCACAAAAGGGGATTTGTTAAGCACCTGGTATGGTATGAGCTGCTACATACTACTGCAGCAATTGCATTATATCATCGAGTCCCAAGATCACAAGTGATTAAACAGGAAGTCGTTTATAAGAAAAGGAGCTTTAGAAAGAAGGCGAATACATATCCAAGAGCCAGTATCACGTAGGTTGCTTTTAATCACAAATATCGCGGTGTTGAAGATCAGTAGGTTGTTGAGGGATCCATCCGTTTGCAAGACCAGCTTTATACGACCACTCGTCGGCGTTCTCAGCCTTCCACGTCCATTGGATCCAACCGCCAGCTTTTTCGTATGTGATTACTTGGGCTTCCCAATATTTTCGTAGGAAATCTTTGTATTCTTTGCTGAATGTCGACGCATCTCCGGTGAGGCCAGCGCAACTGCCAACGCGGGTGGAGCCAGGGTAACTTCCGTCATAGCGAGAGCCAACACCCCAACCGTTAAGGTATTTGGCACAGTCGTTGGCTGCTGGGGTCCACTCTCCAACAACGGCCAACAAGCTAGATAAGGTGAGATCACATTCTCGGTCACAGGCTTCCGAGATATGTTGTTCATAGCTCCTCTGATTCTCCTGTAGTCAAATAAGCCACTTACATAACTTCCATGTTGAAGGTAAGTACTCACGGCCACTGAAAACATTTGGTATATGTGAGTATCGAGAATAACACCGTCCCACTGTGGCGATGGCATAAAATTATCCCAATAGCTTATCGGTTGGAATGCATCGTGAATCATAACAACAGTGTTACTCTCCTGCGATGTGCCATAGGGATGCCTGAATGATGACATTAACTTTCGTACAGTGTTAACTTGAAGTGTAACACACCTTATGATGTCGTAGCTGTCGTACCAGTACTGTAGAACAGGGAAGGTGAATTTAATGCACAGTATATCACAGTGGTCGCCTACCTGCTTTGTAACTTTCAGGATATCCTCGCCGTCGAAACCAGCAGGTCTGCGGAGTGCTTGTCAAAACCCTTGATTAAAATCGGTAAAAGTTAGGCATACTCGTTCAAAGGCGCGATCGTTGGAACAGTGCTTGTTTCGTCTTTGAACATAGAGGCAATTGTCTTGATAACAGCTTTGGTACGCTCGACATTCTTGGGGTCGGTATGCCATAAACTAAAGGAAATCGTGTATGAATTTATCCATTGAATTTCGATTCGGGAAATACTTACGGCTTTGGTAGCTTTTGTCCAGAATTATCGAAACTAATTCGGGTCAAAGGGCGTTCTTCTGTGATATGTGGACACATACCCATTCTGACTTCCAGGAGCACCTATTGGGTTACCATTAGAACCTCTGCGCATATGGCAACAGCGGAACGCGGCTTACCATGAAGATCTACGATTAATTTCAACCCAAATTTCTTCGCCCAAGAAACTGCCTGGAGTAAGTAGGGTAACTGTCCTTGCACGTATGGTTCTCCCCCAGAAACGTCGAAAGCCCAGTATCCTATAGGAACACGGACGTGGTTAAGCCTAGAAATAGTTATGAGAGTTGGCTGATTATGGGACAGAACTGGACGCACCCAGCGCCAGCAATAGCCTCGAAATCTGCCTCAGTAATCCAGGTGTCCCAATGATGTTTGAGAGTGGCCAGGGCATTTGCTTTATCCTGGTATTGCCCGAAGGTGTACTCATCGACGATCCGTGAGTCACCGGTGTTGTCAAAGAGAGAAGGTGTGATCCAGGGCTGGAGGCCGGCAGAACCCATCATCAGCATATGCAAAAATGGAACCACACATTAGAAGAACATACCTCAAGAACAAGCCAGCCGCCAATATTTACACCGCGAACCTTTTGTGCACCGTATGGAAAACCCAAGGCGAGGCCATAGATAGAGGGAAGGAGTGACAAACCGTACAAGACGGCTGCGATGAGATGGCAAAAGATTGTCATAAAAACGAATGTGGTTGGTAAAAGAGTGTCTTTGAGAGTTTGAGGTTAACGGAGAGAGAGGCTGACTGAGGATTGGGGAAGTGCTAGAATTTATACGAACCATTATTAGCCTGGTCCTGGATGAAAAAAAAGGTACTAGCACCGAATTCATGTCATTACGTTGTCAAACCACTTGGTCGGGAGCGAATAACGCTCGGCAAATATGTTCATTCACAAGGGTAGCTCCAAGGGCTCCAACAAAGGAATTCACCAGTACATAGTTGAGAGATGCAATTGAAATCCACTTTCCACTGGCCGCGTCGCAGCATATCGCAAAGTTGTGGTGCGTTCTCATGTCCAAGCTGGGGCAGTTAGAATGAGATATATCTGCTCTTTTTCTTTGCTTTATAAGAGAGAGAAGAGGATGGGATGTTAATGGAGATGATGAGCAAACTATTCGGGTGGATACGAATCGGAATAGCGCTCCCAAAACTTGGATCACGTGACTTTCCAAAGCTCTAAATAGTAAAATGACGCGACTCAAAGGGAAACGAGTCAGAGAATGGGAAGTCAAGCCGCCAGAGGACCTAAGCGCTTGGGTAGCCAGATGAGAGGACCGAACCGGATGCCAGGTGGCTGTACCAAACACTGGAGGGAGTAGGTGGGTGGGAGAGAAAAAATGTAGTAGGAGAGACCTTGAACTTGAATGGAGGGGGAAAACCTCACTGCGAAGGAAAATCGAGAGCGGCAAGGGGAAGAAAAGATGCAGCTCGGAAGCATTCTGTTTGCGAGTTGTATTTACAAGTTGTACGAGCAATGGATTTTGGCTATCTTATCTTATCCTATGATGAGTTCACCCTGCGGGCTCCTCCGAGTCATCTCAGAATTAGCCACCTTGCACTGGCAGCACCTTCCTCCAGTGGTTCAACTTGAAATTGTAAGTGGTGGATGAACAAGAATAAACAATTCGAGCGATTTCACCATTTATGGTCATTTGGCCCCACAGCATTCCAGTTGCGCACAGCACTTACATAAGACTCTCGGTGGCCTCGGTGGTTCGATAAACACCCCAGCCAGAGCCTGTCAACACTTTCTCTGAGAAGTTACCGATTTCAAGTGACGATTCTGGTGGAGGCAAAAAAGGAATCACGCAATTATATACCAATGAGCCTGTAATTCATCCACAAATATTAGGAAACTGGAAGTCTGTTGGGTTTTGAGGAATCCATCCATTGGCCAAACCAGCCTGGTAGCTCCACTCATCCGCATTCTCTGCTTTCCAAGTCCATTGAATCCATCCTTGACCCTTTTCGTAAGTCATAACCTGAGCTTCCCAATACTGTCTCAGAAACGTCTTGTAGCTCGAGCTGAAGGAAGATGCCTTTCCAGTTAGACCCGTACAGCTTCCCACACGGGTGGATCCTGGAAAGGAGCCGTCAAACCGTGATCCAACGCCGCGTCCATTCAAGTATTTCGCGCAATCGTTTGCTGCAGGGGTCCATTCGCCGACGACTGTCCAGAGGGGGGAACTAGAGAGCGATGAACCCTGTCCACAAGCTGTTGATATGTGCTGTGCGTTGCTCATCTGGTTGCCCTATGTCCGGTCCGGCTTGCAAGTCAGCAAAAATAAGAAAGTCAGTCGCAAATCCGCGACTTACAGCTACGGAAAACATCTGATAGATGTGAGTGTCGAGAATGACGCCCTGCCAGTTTGGAGGAGGCATGAACCCATTCCAGAACGAAAGAGGTTGGAATGCGTCGTGAATCATGACTACGAGGTTGCTCTGTTCCGAAGTTCCGAACGGGAATCTTTGGTGTGGAAAGCATCAGAAAACATCGGATTGAGAGGCAGTGTTCAATGTGTACCGAATATTTCCATAGCTATCGAACCAATACTTGAAAGAGCTTCAATAAGAACGAAAAATATATATTCAGAGACCGACCTGCTTAGCGACAGATAGTAATTGGCTACTAAAAAAACCAGCTGGCCTTCACATAAAAGATATCATATCAACTTGGGACTCCATATTTTGCAAACACTTACTCATTTAATGGTCCAATCACAGGGACAACACCGGTATTTCCCGCAAATTGGGAAGCCAACTTCTTGATGATAGCACTAGTGCGGTCGATATTGCTTTGACTCGTTTGCCATGTGCTATACATTTCAAAACAGGTCAGTGAATAATATTTATGAGCTAGGCTGAACACACGGCGAGCTCATTTTTTGGCCAGAATTATCAAATCTATAGAGAAAATAAGAAAATAAGGATTCATCCGAGGAGAACTGCGCGCAAGTAACAGACCCGTTTTGACTTCCAGGAGCACCTGAAGCAGGGGTCTTGATTCAATACAAGTGGACCCGAAGCATTACATAAGGCTTCTTACCATGAAGATCAACGATAAGTTTCAAGCCATGAGCCTGAGCCCACGTAACAGCTTTCGTTAAGAAAGGAAGCTGTCCTTGAATATAGGGTTCTCCTGCAGAAACGTCCCATGCCCAGTATCCGATCGGAAGCCTCACATGGTTGAGCCTATTGGAGACGATCATTTGTTTATCCTCCTTCGACCTGAGCGACGTTATGACTCACCCAGCAGCTGCAATCGCGGCAAAATCGGACTCGGTTATCCAGGTATTCCAGTGATTTTGCAAGACGTTCAGAGCGGTGGTTTTATCCTGGAATTGTCCAAAGGTAAATTCATCAATTATACGCGGATCCCCTGTGTTGTCAAATAAAGAGGGTGTTATCCAAGGCTATGAACGTCCGTCGTGAGTTGGACTCCACTGGAAAGATTGCATATGCCGAACCTCTAGGACAAGCCAACCTCCGAGATTAACACCGCGAACCTTTTCAGATCCGTACGGAAACCCAAGGTTCAGGCCGAACGTCGCTGGAAGGAGGAATAGGACACCAATGGTAGCCAAAATATGGGGTAAAGGACTCATTGAGGGGGACCAGCGTGGACAATATCGACAGCCATTGCACACATCACCACTTTATACCAAATCAGTGGATCAACCAAGCTCAAAGAAAGGGCAAAGCATACCAGGCAACGTTATGGGTCAGGAATAGGTCCGTTACCTTCTCTGGCCAAGGAACCAATATGGATAAAAGCTGCTACCACGCAGGCAAATTTTTTTTCTTTTGTAAAAGGTAACCATATCACAGGAAGGCCCAGGAAGCACGATGGTCGAGGTACACGTGAACAAAATCCTGCACTTTTGAAGGGCTTCATACAAGGCCGAGAATCTATAGGAGCAACAGAAGCTGAGCCAATGCTGGGAAAAAGAGCTGGTGCTTCTTAATGGAAAACATGCGAGGCAGGGGAAGTAGTGCGACGAGTTTGGAAAGGATTCCCTCATCCTCGTGGTACTAATAAGGTCAACAATCAGCCGAGAAACAAGCTATATCCGGCGCGCCTATTGTTAGTGCAGAGTATGATGGCAAAAGGGGTAGGGGTTACCGATGTACGACGTCGTTATAATAGGACTTCGGTGAGAGTATCGTCGGGTGTCATTTGTCCAGAAGCCTAGCGACCGACCAGCGTGGAAAACGTTTTGTTTCTGATGTTCCTACATAGTTGACATTGACTAAGCCACACACTCTCTGGAGAGACAGCTTGGAGAAAATGAGCCGAGGTTACACGCCCTGCACTTTGAGGCCATCGATGGCACCGACGACTTGAAAAACGGCCCTTGACCTCAAACAGGATTTCATTATATCGTGCGGCAATGGCCGAACCTTACATAAAGCTTCCCTGCAGCTTCCCTGCTTGGTTCGTAATTAAGTCCGCTGCAATCATGACCATCGATATCCTCCAAAAGCGCTATGAGGCCGCCGGTCAAGGCCATCTCTTCAAATTCTGGTCAAAGCTCGCACAGAAAGAGCAAGGGGATCTGAAGACCCAGCTTGAGGAGCTCAACATCGAGCGCGTTAATCGCATTTACGCCAAAGCCGTCGCTTCTGAGGCGGAAGCCACTAATCCCAGTACACCAATGGAATCTATCGAGCCTTTACCAAAAGGCGCCTCCGAGTCTGTCGCTGATCCCGCGAAAGCTAAAGCCTGGAGACAAACTGGCTTGGACGCGATTGCCCGCGGCGAGGTAGGCGTGCTTCTGATGGCGGGTGGGCAGGGTACTAGGCTGGGCAGCAGTGCTCCAAAGGGCTGCTATGACATCGGACTGCCATCTCACAAATCCCTATTCCAATACCAGGCTGAGCGCATCGCCCGTTTGCAAACAGTTGCAGAGATCGAATTGTCCAAACTTGCCAGATCGGTTGTTATTCCGTGGTATATCATGACAAGCGGTCCGACGCGCCGTGATACAGAGGATTTCTTCAAACAAAACTCTTACTTTGGTCTGGACTCTAAAAATGTTATCTTCTTTGAACAAGGTTGGCAGAATAACGCGTTCATATACGCGCCGTTGACTTCTCTTCAGGTACACTGCCATGCCTCACGATGGAGGGCAAGGTCTTGCTCGAGACCCCATCAAAAGTAGCCGTTGCTCCAGATGGTAATGGTGGACTATATGCTGCGACCCGCTCTCCTCTTTCCCCCGGCAAGAGTGATACGGTCCTTTCCGACCTCGCAAAACGTAAAATCCTTTATGTCCACGCCTATTGCGTCGATAACTGCCTAGTCCGCGTCGCTGACCCTGTCTTCCTTGGATACAGTATCCAAAAGCAAGCCGATTGTGCTGCTAAGGTTGTTCCCAAGACTCAACCTACCGAATCTGTTGGAGTCGTAGCTTATCGAGGGAATAAATTCAGCGTTGTCGAATACTCGGAGATCTCGAAAGAGCAGGCTGAACGTCAGGATCTAGGAACAGGCGGCTTGGCTTTCCGCGCGGGAAACATCGCTAATCACTTCTATACCACGACATACCTGAACCGAGTGGAGTCATTCGAAGAAGATCTTGCATTTCACATCGCTCGAAAGAAGATCCCTCATGTCGACTTGGAGACTGGCAGCTTAGTGAAACCCAGTAAACCTAACGGGATGAAACTGGAGATGTTCGTCTTCGACGTTTTTCCTTACACTGAACGGTTCGCCGTCCTGGAGGTAGAGAGAAAGGAAGAGTTCAGTCCCTTGAAGAACGCGCCTGGTACAGGATCAGATGACCCCGGGACAAGTCGACACGACCTGCTTGCCCAACACAAGAAATTCTTGGAGAATGCGGGTGCGCAGGTCAAGGACGGCGTTGAAATCGAAATTTCTCCGCTTGTTAGCTATGCCGGGGAGGGGTTGGAGTCTGTCAAGGGCAAGGTGTACACGAAATCGGGATTGGTTGAAGCGGTTGAAGAATTAGATGCCTTGCTTTGAAAAGACGCACCTTCGGACACGGAACTATCGGACTTGGTTTTACTGTAGAAATAATTCATGGGTACAGTATTGCGAAATTTCACCTGAGCACACTAAAAAATATGATCGCGTAGCTCACAATATCCTTTTGATTGAACAGTGAGGTATATGCTACTGTCGGCCACCTACTGGACTGTCAGCAGATGGAAGCCAAGCCATAAGTACCTCTTTACAGCACATCTTTCCTCGGCTGAATCGCGAGAGAAACACGGCGTGACCCCGTGGTCTTCCTGCTTCAAGTTCAATGACCGCGTTTCGAGCGAATGGCACATCCAAAATGCTGTTCCCGGATCTCATACTGTATGAGGATTTCTTTCAGCCCGAGGATGGACAATCGGCTCTAGCGATTAACACTTTCTCCTTTTGACTGAGACACTGATCTGCATCTGGCGACAAGTTGGAGTCCTTCCCCTCTATAATTCATAACTCCTACTACTAAGTTGTCGTTCATGCAAACTGTAAACGATTGGTCAACCCACGGTACCTGCATGAGGTAAGTGGCATAAGGTGCTCGGTGAAATGGAATTCCCAAACCGATGTCGGCTTTACAGCACCCTTGTGCCTTCTTGCCTGCCGAGTGGAAGTGTCCGTGGAGCGGAGGTTCGTTTGCATTTCAATCTGATTACCTATTTACTGACCCTCTGGCTATAGGCCGTTGCCTACTTCCAGACCGTAGTTATACTGTTCCAGGTCGGTGTTCCATTGCCTTTCATATTTATCCCTTGTTGGACCTACAGCTCACAACAATTGCCTCTTATGGAACAGACACTTCCAACATTTACTTTTCTGGCCAATGCAGGAATTACGCCAAGCACCACCCAAGCATTTACTCTTTCACAACTGACCTCTGCGCTGAAAGCTCAGTCAGTGAGTATTCCTCTCTTGACCGAGGGAAGGCATGATTCATGTTTTTTCAAGGAGGAGTCAAGGTGGGGAAGAAATTCTTGCCTCTTCTTGGGCCTCCTCCATACGTTGCGCCAAACGTTTCCCATTTTCCATTAAGTTGAATTGAAATGGAAAACCGAGAAGGTGGAAGTGAAGCGTACTCGTAGACGTTTGTTGTCCTGACTCACGTTTTTACAGTGCCTTTCCTCAGTGAGAAACACGTGACCCCGTGTCGCGTTTCGCCTTCCGCTGCTTCTGCTAGCATGCGCTCGTGAATCGTGATAGCAGAACTGTAACCTTTGAGCAAATGGCACATCCAAAATGCTCCGGGATCTCATCCCGTATGAGGATTTCTTTCTGAGTCAGATAATCGGCTCCAGCGATTAACTTCTTCCTTTTTTACTGAGACTGATCTGCATCTGGCGACAAGTTGGAGTCATCCCGTCTATCCTTCCCCTCTATTCTAGTTCATAACTCCCACCATGTTCAACGCAATCCTCAACCCATTGAAGGTGGTAGGAAGATATCTCATCCGCCAATTTGATGACGGTGCTACTGAAAGATCCAATGTACTGCCCGAAACCCTATCGCAGTCGGTCACAACTATGATCCAACAGCAGGAAAGGGACCACAAAATGCTTGAAACCGTGTCCAACTCTCTCGCAACCATGTCCAACTCACTCGAAACCGTGTCCAACTCGCTCGCAACCACGTCCAACTCATTCGAAACCGTGTCCAACAAACTCGAAACCGTGTCCAACTCGCTCGAAGCTGTAATCCGGGAGCAAGCGAAAGATCATGCACTGCTCAAAAACATGGACAAGTCCCAGGCTGAGTGGAAGCAGGTGGTACAATCACTGTCAACGATTCTGCTGAGCCTCTTGGACTCTGAAATAAACCTGGACCTGGACCTAGCAGAAAACCCATCTGATTCCAAGATTAAGCGTTTAGAGTTCAAGAAGTATCTCCATGAAGCCCATGGACTTCCCCAGAGTGGACGACATAGAGATTTCATCGCTGCAGGAATTATCTTAGGTTCTCAAGATACCAGCGAGCTATGCTCATTTGATATGGCAACAGGCAGGGTACTACCATCAGCAATTGTCACTGCAGCCCATATCTACCAGCATCGATGGAGGAAGATCAATATTTTAACGACTTTCCCTCCCGATTTTATAAATGATCCACGCAATGGACTTTTGCTATACAAACCGGTGGAACATGCCTTTGACCGTGCGCAGGTGTACATGTGCATTGAAGTGTTCTCCATTGAAGGTCAAGAAGACATCTTCAAGTTCCGTCTTCTAGATGAGAACCTGAGGAACAAGGCACTTACAGAACATGCTAAAGGACTCCCTGGTGCGGGAGATATTCACTCTGGGATAGAAAACGACTTCACAACTACATTTGGTGACCTGGATGGTCAAGCACTGCACTGGCCACAAACATCTCACTTTAGACCATCATGACGACTCCTGGCATTACATGCTGCGATAGCAATCTGTAAGGCTCGACAAACGTATGGGTGAAAGTCGAGCACTTTCATACCACCTCTCTGGCGATATCAAAACTATAAGGGGAATAGAAGCCTTCTTAAGCCTACGTGACCTTGCCTTGGAGGAGCCCATAGAATCTCAAAGCAGTGCATATGAGCATTGACCTCCCCAAAATTTTAATTGGGTACAGCTTTAGATCCAATTTAGATCTGGAACTATTGGACTTGGTTTTACATTTTACATAGATTCACAAGACATAATTCATTGGGTACTGTGAAATTTCGCTTGAGCTCTCTTAGACTTATCTGAATGCTGACTAATAAATAGAATCGCGTAGCTCTCAATATCCCTTTGATTGAACAGTGAGGTATATACTACTGTTAACCACCTACTGGACTATCAGCAGGTTTCTTAGCCGCCCGCGGTCCTTTTCTCTCCAGCTCTTCTCGAAGAGAAGCAAACAGTCGCTGCGTACGCTCAGCGTTCGGTTTCTGTATGATCTATAGACCAAGAGAAACGAAATCGTCGATGCTTAGAAACATTGCACCAAGCAGGTCGAAGCCAAGCCATACCTCTTTACAGCACGTAATCAGCTTGTCAATGAGCATCGTTTGCCCATTCTGGGCATCCTCTAGGTCTTTCCTCAGCTGGCGATTCTAAGTCGCGAGGAAAACACGTGGCCCCCAGCTTCAGGACACAACATTCCAATGATTTATTATGGGTGAATGCATACCTCCTCTTCTTGCTTCAATGACCGCGTTTTCTCGCCCTCCGCTAACTGTTTCTGCTCAGCAGCACGCGCTCGTGATAGTAGAACTTCGAGTTCCTTCGAGCGAATGACACATTCAAAGTGCCGTTCCCGGATCTCGTACTGTATGAGGATTTCTTTCAGCCTCCCGCGGATACTGGATAATCGATTAGCTCGTTTCCAGCGTTTTGGCGAAAGCACATACACTCCATCAAAAATCTCTTCTATGGTGCGCCGAGCTCTAGCATGTGCATCAGATATGCGCGGAGAAAAATAGACAAATATGTATCTCGTACTCTTCTGGGTCCTCATCCCAGTTTTTTATCAGCATTTCGCGGCGGGGCTCCACATGCTCCTCCTATAAACTCGTAAAATAACAACAATGCTTGTCAAATCGAATCCACTCACCCATTCTTCTGACCCTTCACCTCCCTCTGTCAAATCCATCAACTCAACAGCGAGAATCTCATCCCCTTCGTCAATTCCAATTTCTTCCGGGGTTTGATCGGCTTCGAGCATTCGGCCATTAAAGGTGAAAATGAATTGCACTCCAGAATTCGGAGCTGATGACCCAGTGTAGTGGGTACTGGCTGCCTCGGTCTTCGCTGAGCCGTTCATGCTCCCGTTTCCACTGCTATCTCTCGCATCACTTGGTTTCCCTCCTGTGCGCTCCATCCGCTCTGTCCATGAGTTGATCAGCCGGGAGAGTTTGGTTTTACGGGATATCTTGAAGAACAGCTCGGCGCGGTAGCGGCATACAACCTTGACAACGATGTCGGGCATCTCACGGTATTTTACATCTTGCTGCTTTGCCTTATCCGCACGTTTGGCAAAATCGGTTTTCATGTGTGATAGCTGAGGGAAGGTATTATTCATGTTTTTTGAAGAGTCAAGGTGGGGAAGAAATTCTTGCCTCTTCTTGGGCCTCCTCCACACTTTGCGCCAGACGTTTCCCATCTTCCTTTAAACCACAATTAAGTTGAATTGAAATGGAAAACCGAGAAGGTGGAAGTGAAGCGTACTCGCAGACGTTTGTTGTCCTGAACGTTAAATATGATGAGATCATGAGGAATAGGATGGATTGATGACTATGACCGCACTTTCTGGAGTTCACGAGCGAGGTTCTCCATTTTGGTTTTCGTCTGGTTCGCTTTGGTCAATTGGCTTTTGGCTTTTTACGCCAAATCCTCTGTTATGGAGAGCTAGGTTGGGGAGGAGACTTGAAATACGAACCTGCATCCTTGTCCTTGACCAACTTCTGCTTCTCCTTGGCGTGGTCTCGTTCCATGCGTTTCAGTTCTGCAAACTTGGGGCGTAGCCAATCTTAGCATCCTGTTCAAGTATGTTGACCTGACGCATAAATTTACCAATTCAATGTATTTGCTATGAATGGCATTCTCTTCCAAGCCCTTTACTGATTTCTGAGCCTCCTCAGCTGAAAAAAAAAGAGACGAGGGCCGTCGGCGTGCACACTAGTGATTGTTAAAAATTGTACACACCGTATCTTCTTTCCTCTTCCTCTTCTAGGACCTCCTCCTCTTCTAGCGCGGCTATCCGGTTTTTCAGCGACTCGTACATGGTTGCAGGATCAATGGGAACGTCATTCCGTTTCTTTCCCTTTACGTTGTGGGAAGGCGTGTGGTTGCCGTTGACATCTGGAGAACAGGCGTGAATGAGATAGCCCGGGGGTATTAAGCGAGATATTGGCGTACTATTTGTGTGATTTGGAGGTGCAGGAGGGGCGGAGGCAGGTGCCGGAGGAGCTGGCCCGGCTGGAGGTGGTTTGGGCTGTCGGGGAGGGGGAGGCGAGATCTGTTGGGAACTCGCATCCGAGGAATTCATTGAAGACAGATAGGGCAGAGAATGGGGCGCAGAGTGGCGGGCGAGGTGAATGGCGGACGTGTGAGTGTGCGTTGTTCTTTACCTGTCTTCCTTGCTCAATGTCCAAAAAGGAAACTCTTCCTGCATTTTGTTTGCTCACTCAAGAAATTTCTCAAAACACAACACGTTGAAACCATGAGTTTAATTAAATCCCGCTCTTTCGGATGCAGCCCCCCAATTCTTAAAAATTTAAATCCATCTACTGTATAAGTTTTGGGAAGTCGGTATGGAAAGAACGAAGGTTTGAATGACATTTAGTTCTACAAGCCGTGCAGAGAATGCATAGATTGATAATGAAGTAGCAAAAGGGTTTCGTCGTCTTGCGGCTAGTAGGAGCACCGTGTCGAGTGTTGGCCTAGTAGAGAGAGGATCAATGACTCTAAGAGCACCAAAAAGAAAGTTTTCACAGGCAAAGGCATCTTGATGTATATACAGAACGGGAAGCAGACCGAGACAAAACCGAAAACAAGCAGCCAGTTTATGTACAGCCGGGGTCCAATGACAAGAGACAGAAGTTGAGCCCAATGGATGTTCAAGAGATAAATAAGCAATGGTGATTGATGCTATCCGTGTGAAGTCGAAGACACAGTGGACTCGGAGGCACGAGGCACGAGGCAACTTCAGACAAGTACGAATGAACTTGAACGACGTTGGCCTTTGGAGCGAGTTAATTTATTCCAAATTTTGGCATTCGCAGTGCGCACACCTTGAAGATCTAGAATAGAAAATTTTCAGTGAATCAAGGCAGTTTGTGGGAACCAGTAGCAATATATGAGGCCGAGATGTGGGTTAGATTTTTTATAAATGCAATTTGAAGAGGAGGGCATGATGGTTGGAAATTGGAATGGAACAGACAAGAAACGGCGCGACCGACGCGTGACAATATTAAAATCATGTGACTTGACGCGTCATGATCGGTGTCACCAAAACTGATGTTTGAGTTTTGCCAAATTTGTCGGACCTCTACACCCACTTATGCCTCGTTCCCGTATGTTTCTCCCATCCGTTTAATTGCCATTAATTAAATTTCTATATAGCCTTGGATTCTCCACCACGGAAACGGCAGCGATTATCTTCGCCGACCTACGACGATCAAGTCGAAGATTTGACACAGGAAGATCTCGCCGCTTTTGACGCGATTGAGGCCCAGCTTTCTCAAGATGGACCAAGTTCTTCATTCCTAAGACCCTTCAGCTTCGCTCGCCAATTTAACGCTAAAATACCAGCACCAGAAAAGAACACAAAAACGAAATGGGGACAATTCCAGGAACCTTCGTCTTCCTATCCCAGTTTTTCTGCTGCCAGCGCCAATATCGGGCTTCAAGACGATCCGGAAAATCCTTTTAGTCACGGTTTTTCCTCGGCAGCCAAGCTTCCTATGGCTGCCTTCGCTCCAGCAACTATAGCGTTTGCGTCTGCTTCGAAACTCGTTCAAGAAGGGAATTTTGATTTTGAACAAAGTCCTCCCCCCGAAGCCCCACCAGAACCGGACTACGATGCATGGTTTAAACCAGCACCTATAGAAGCTACTCCTGCATTTGTAGTTCCAGTATTCTCTGCAGCTTCAGCTGTCACAGGATTCATGAAGGCGTCGGCCAAGGGTATTATTATGCCTTCCAAGGAGGCTTTGGCTCTTGCAAAGGCCAAGATGGATTTGTGGCAGCAGGATGAGAACGCAAAGTCTGGATCTACTCCGGATGAGAATACCGG
>Ga0307509_10007224_pt1 | contig 14620 bp, 19 predicted proteins | sample 10_EM_MG_FD_202245 | JGI IMG/M metagenome (GOLD analysis project Ga0307509, IMG submission 202245) | Populus trichocarpa ectomycorrhiza microbial communities from riparian zone in the Pacific Northwest, United States - 10_EM | ecosystem: Host-associated > Plants > Roots > Unclassified | place... | reverse complement strand
TCTGACTCAGAGACAGTGGCGGAGCTGAAATCAAATCAAATAAACCAAATATAAATCAACTAAACATAGGGGATCCTGCACTGCCTGCTCCTGTGTACCGTTACCGGAACATGTATACATGTTACAATTGGACACATCGCTCCGGCGTCGCTTCAAGATCCTCCTACAAATGACAGGCGGCGATACCGTACTGGTTGTTCTATCTAAATGCTTCAGGACGTCGGGGGAGAGATACGCACCGCGATTTTTCAGTGATTGCAAGTTCAATAGTCTCATCCGGATTGCATGTTGATGACCGTAGCTATGCACGATCTGGCGTGCGGCATCATTTTTAGCTGACTGGCGCCATCCTTCCTTGATTTCTGTCTTGTGAGCTAGCTCTCCGAGCTCCGTGGAATACATCGAAATATTGCCAAACTGGCGTATATGGTCACAAAAGTGGCTTAGTAGATGCATCTTAATGAAGTTGAAATATGATTCGCCGTGAATCATGGCCATACGCAGTTCATCCTCTTTCTCTCGAGCGTCGTCGCGCATCCAGCGCCGTTGGGATGGGGCCCCAGGCTCCCTTATCAGGGCTCTCTGACGGCGGATCTCCTTTCATTGCTTGTTAACTTTGGCCTGAGTGCGTTTTGTCACCCCAAACTCCAAGAAGATATCTTTCATACTATGAAACTGGTCCAGATAATCTTCCATGTAGGCTATGGTGTCTGGGGTGTGGCTTCGGTATTGTGCCATCATATTGAAGTCGACGAGCGCCGTGACGCATCTGAGAGCACGTTTGAAAGGTATTGCTTGCGCACCTCCTGGGTGGCGAGGAGCCAGGGCGAGAACTCCCAGAATACAAAGCCCCAGATTCCTCATCTCTTTCCCTTGCCACCGCGTAACCTCGTGGTAGGGTTTTTTGGGGACTAAGAATCCTGGGTATGGTGGTAATGCCTTCCATACCTCATCAAATGCCTGCAGTCGCCCGTGTTTCTTCAGAAAGGCTTCGATCCAGTCCATTATATGCTTAAATAGCGCCAGATAAATGGTATGGAGTATGTCTGGTTTGTACATATCAGACGCTGAAACCCGGTCGAGTCTGTGGAATTTATTTTGTCCGATACCACGATTCATAACGTGGTCGTCGTCGGTCTCCGAGCCTGAGGTTTGATTTTCAGGTTTGTAGCGTTGGTACCTTGCATAATCTCGGGCTCAATAGCTTCTGGCATTGGTTCCTAATTCGTTGGTCAGCACCTGGCATTTAGGACAGGCGTTTGTTTTCAACGCGTGAAGTGCCACGTTTTCCATATGGTCCGCGATCCATGCAGAGAGAATTGGCAAGCAAAGTCGAACCTTGCCCTCGGCACAGTCAATGGGGATGCCGACATGCGCCACATCGGGACGGCGTGCAAAGATGAGTTCGTGTACATCTTGTAGGGTGTCAGCGTTGATTTTTCTCTGGCGTCGGTCGGCTTTAGAGGACTTGGAGAGTTTGGGTGGAAGCGGTAATAAGGCAAGAGGAAGAACAGCCATTGATCCTGGGCTGTTGCGCTGAGCCGACGGAAGATTTCCGATCGTAATATAGACGGGCCACGCTTTCTTGTCTCCAGAAAGGTTGGTGAGGTTAGTCTGATCTGATATCCCAATTATTCGAACAACGGTAGCGCCTGGCGGAAGCATCTCCTATGATCAGTCAGCTAAGGTCTTCCAAACAAGCGTGCGACTCAGATGCTCTACCTGCAGGTCCCACCACCAATCCGCCGTATGCATTTCAGCATATATTGTCTGCCCGGAAGGGTCATATTCACCCCGTGGCACGTAGATCAAGTCATCTCCGTATGCGATCTGGCAAAGGAGATTTCTGACACAACCTACGACGTCGCAGTAGAAAAATGGCAAAGTCCTCTGGCCATCCTCAACCTGCCCTTCGAACCATTGCAGATATTGGCTGTAGGGATCCAGGAACCGGAGGTGGTTCTCCAGCAAGTGCATAGAGCTATACGCGACTGATTCGGCATTTCCTAGGCCACTCGAGAAGTAATCGTTGATTCCCGTTTTGGATACTTTTCCGTCAATCAACCAGGATCCCCGTTTGCAACCTTCCGCGCTATTGAATAGGGCCCATGGGTCCGCGCACTGGTTGCTGTGTTCGTCCTCAAATCTGGCCACGTCTCCGATTACTTCTCCGGCGCGTTCAAAATGATTCTGTTTCCTGGCAGAGGCTGAGGTAGTATTGAAGACTTCAGCAGCTGACTCGTATGCAATGTCTGGACAAAATGCATCAGGTTCCAATCCAGCAGGGCACGGATCGGATTCATAGTCGCAATCCTGGCCCTCACTCGCGTCGGCGTTACGCAATTCGCCTGTTTGGGTGTTGTTATATTGTACGGTAGACCCGAGGACAATGTCCAGACTCGCGTGCGCAGTTCGCAGGTGCTTCTCATATCCACCAGACCTGCTGTATTTTCGGTGGGAGAACTGACATTTGCTAGGCATGGTTGGACTTTGCTCAGTCGATCGCGGGGCTCCGAGTCCGTGTAGATTCGACGGTAGGGCTATGATATGTCAAGTCTTGACCCCACCGCGTGTGGATCCCATGTAGGGCCAAGGGATGCCATATTCATGATCTAGTTGTAGATAGAGTTTAGCGTAGGTGTCACGTGGTATCAGCTATCGTGTCTTTCAACATCTGAGACGGCAAAGATTATATGTTCCTGCCCCAATGCGTTTATCAGGTTTCATTCATTCAAGTTGAATCAAACTACAGTAGAGTCCTGTAATAGACCGTTAGATTTGGGTTTTCTTTTCAAACTACCTAGAGGATCTGGGAGTTTTATATATAAAGTGATTTGATCGTGAGACTAGAGGGACTTCATACCAAGATTCATCTCACACGCAGAACCTCCTCTGAGTCAACAGCCACCATCATCACATCACGAGTATCCCTAAATACTGCAATCTATATACATAAGGAATCCACTGGCAGCGATATGGCGCAGAATAACAACCTTGTCGTGTACGCCCTCTTGCCTGCCGGCGGTGCGCAGGAGCCGCCGGCGGGTCATACCTATCATCTTCCGCCTTTTACTCTCGTTGGAGAGTATTCTCATCGAGGCCCCGATCGTCAATCAATTAGCGCTCATAAGTTGGCTATGGGCGTCCCCCAACACCCCATAATCAAGCCCCCCCCGGAATACCTGTGTTGGCGGGATGCTGTGAAAGATCAGATGTTAGCCAGTGGCTATATTTCAGATAATTGGCACTTCCCAGATGCCAAATTCCAGCAAATCGTCGAAGGTATGAGGAGATTGAAACCTGCGTGTGATGAACTCGCCACTGCATCAGCAGCCAATAACATGGCTAGTATGCAGGAGATTGATGAGGCAGTTCTGCAATTGGTTAAGGACAGTGGAAAGAAGCCAGCAAATACCATTAGGACCAATAGCCACGTACATCCACCCGGCCAAGCCGTCCCCCCGGCCCCAGTTATTGTGAGGCCAATGTTACTACCTCTCAACGCACTACCCCAGTGCCAGTCGGGTATTGCAACGGCTGTAGTACCGAACGCTGCCCCAGTTGGCCAAAATGCTCCGCTGGCCAATGCTCCTGGGCCAGCCCAAAATGTACCTGCTCCCCCGGCGAATCCCCAAGCTCAGAAGATTGCCGCACTACCGAACGCTGGCCCAGTTGGCCAAAATGCTCCGCTGGCCAATGCTCCTGGGGAAGCCCAAAATGTACCTGCTCCCCCGGCGGGTGCCCAAGCTGTACCAGCTCCCGCGGTGAATCCCCAAGCTCAGAACATTGCCGCACCCCCAGTAACGGCCGATCCCGAAGCTCAGAACGATCCTCCACCCCCAGGCCCGGCTAATCCCCAATGTAGGATTTCTCTCAGTTTCGGCAATCGCTACCGGCACAAAAATGCGCACCAACCAGGGAATATTCCTGGGCAGATCTAATTGGGTCCCTCAATGGGCATTCTGGGTACGCCACTGGGTATGAAACATGCTCCAGCGAATCCCCCAGGTCCGATCAATCTGCCCGGCCCATAAGATCATCAGCAAAGAATTTATTCCTCTTCTTGTGAGTCAGACGCACAGGACGCACAGGACGTAAACTCCCATTCTGGATGCGACGTCGATCCGACGCCACGTCCAGAAGATTCGCTCAATGTCCCGTTGCGTCCTGACAACGTCCTGAAACGCACCCTACGTCCTGTGCGTCCTGACGCCTTCCGACGCTAGGCCATCGTGTCCTCAACCCATCCTAGCGTCTGTTGTATGCGCCTTCCCCGTCCCGATACGTATACCCTTCCAACTATTTACCTGATCTTTTCAGACGCCAGTTACCTCTTGTCGCGCCTTCCAGACTCACGATACTCCTGCCCTCTATCCGCACGCGCTGATCACATTGCCACTATTCTGGACCTCTTCCTCACACTCTCCCATGTTCTAGATTCAAGTTCGTTTTCCCAAAATTATTGTGATATTGCTCATAATTTATTGCAGTCATCCCGACGCCCTATACTACAGTATCTACTATGATACTATGTGACTATTGCATATGACCTTTATTACCCCCGCTTCTGCGCTTCTATCACCAGAAAAAAAATTAAATCTACCTACACGTACCACCTCCCCTTAAGCACCCTCCGTGGTATTCGCACCATCCTGCCGGCCACTGGTTTCCTCCAGCGCCCCCGACGCCCCCGGCCCAGCCTCTCCGCTCTGGGAATCCTCCAGGCTGAGCGATAAGCGATTGCTCATTTGAGAGTTGATGGCCCCCCCTGCGTTGTCAAGCCTCCCATGATTCGACCCATCCGAATCCAGAAATGTTAGCTCCCAGACAATCGACGTTTGACGGAGATCCAGTGATGTGTCCGTCTCCTGCGACCGATTTTGACTATCCTCGAGCCCCACCAGGCCGCCACTGTGGGTGTCAATCGGCATCTGTCTCGGTAGGGCAGGATCTCCTGGAGTCTGGTTGCCTACCTGATGCTTCAGTTCTGCATAAACGGCATTGTTATTGTCTGAGAAGCCCTCTCTCCTCTCCTGCCAGATGCTATGCTGTTTCTCGAGCCTCTGTGCGATCTTCTGACGAAGGTTTAATATAAACATGTCCTCCGTTGCCCGGACGAACACCGCCAGTTGTTCTTCTGCCGGATAAAAAGATCTTGCGTTTTTCACGATTAGTGGACTCGGTTATCAAAAAACAGGCAATGATTCGGACTCTCCCACCTCCAACTCCTTCAGGATTGAAGTTGGGGGGTTTCTTATATACCCCGGGTTGCAATGCCCGTAGTGAGTGGCACAGTATTGCACATGTCAGACAGATCATCGTACCGCTCAGTCGCTTCAGAAACTTAGGGTCCAGCATGCCTTGCATTTTGATTCTGTCGAAATACTTGCCGTATATAGCGTCCGCAATCTGGGGGGCAAGGAACCTGAAGGTTAAGTCCTACATGCGTTCCGCGATTAGTGATGTCCGCCCAAGTCCAATGGCTGGAACCAACCTCATATCCATGGGGTGGGCACATGAACCTGTCCCGTTCTAGCAGATAATCGACCCTGCGCGCCATGGCGGTAGGATTATCTGGTGGCAGATCGTATAGCTGTCTGATATTATGCTTCACATGATACAAGAATTGAGCTCTCACTGCAGTATGTTTTTGACGGAGCTGTCACAGTCAGTGACCGTCTCTACGTCGTATCACCTTTGGCTGAGTCAACTTATCTGCTTCATACTCTCCTCCGATGGCTCAATATTCCCAGAATCCGATATCGTCTCCAGCGCCTTTCCCCATACACTGTATATCTGAGATGTCAAAGCAACCGGGTTCGGCAGTGGGTTCTCAAAAAGTGTGTACCCTAGCATCAGGGCCATTGCCTGGTCTAATATGGTCCCCTCAGCCCCTATAACGGTATTTCGCCGTGAATCTGTCGCCGGCCTGGGCCGCCCCGGTCATGGGATACCCGGTTCACCTACCGGACTCGAGGATCTGACACCAGATGTAGTACCACTATGGGTGGCTAGCAGAGACGAATATCCCAGGCTTGATGACAGAAAGGTCGGCGGACTGTAGGCTCTACCACGGAATATGCGTCCACGATTTGCTGGTGTCCGTCTAACGAGAGGTACCTCCTGTGATCCGGTGGTGGTTGCGATTCGCACTATGAGTCGTTGACCCTTTCCCTGTCTGCGAGACGCCTGCGACCTATGACGCTGTCCGGATGTTGTTCCCTCGGAAATGTCAGAGGTGTCAACATCGATCTCAGTCTCCGATCCAGTTTCATCTGCATTGCATGGGTTTTGGTACTCATCACGCTATCGTCGCTTAAATGAACAGTTTCCAAATGCCCTTGCCCGTCGGGCTCTGCCTCGGGTTCAATATTCGCCCTGGTTTGTATTGTCATTCTTCGCGGACGCTTGGGCGGTCTGGCTAGAACGCCAGTCTCACCCGGACCTGGTGATTGGCTTCGACGCGACGGCTCGTGGGTTAAGAGAGTCTGGGAGCTGCCAGATTCGTCCGCCTGCATTCCCAATCTGGATCCAATAGGGTCGGGTACAACGTCGCGCCTATGCCCGTTCATATTCAAGTTGCCAACTCGAGGTGCTGGCTGACTGGATGCCATGGTATCCGGTACAACGTTGCGTCTACGCCCATTCAGATTACCAACTCGAGGTGTTGGCTGACTGGATGCCATGGTATCCGGTACGACGTCGCGTCTACCCCTATTCAGATTACCAACTCGAGGTGTTGGCTGACTGGATCCCATGGTTTCTGGTACGACGTCGCGTCTACACTCGATCCGATTGCCTGCTCGATTGGTCGGCTAACTGCGTGAATTTGTCTGTTGTTGCTGATGCATCGTAGAATACTGGATAATCAGATGTTAGCCAAAATATAACTCTGATTTTTGGGAGGGAAGAAAATAGTTCAACCTATATCGAGTCTTGTGAAGAGGAGTAGTTTGCGTGGTTTTCTTGTTTTCGATAGGACGCGTTAGATCTTATACGCTAGGACTTAGGGGGGGGGTGCATCATACACTATGACTCGGTATTGAACGCAGATAGGCTCTTGGAAAAAGGGTTTTCAGAATATTCAACATTGTGTCCGTGGTCCTACTACTCTCAGGACTGCTAGACTTCAAGACTGCAGGCTTAAAAATTTGGACGAAATGGGGGCGTTCCTAAGGCGGGGTACTAGCCACAAAAGGTATCGGTTAGCTACAATAATTCTAGCGAGACATTGGCCCCACCTAAAGTGGACGATAAATATGGAAACTCATCTCCAGCCGACCAATTAACACACATGAATGTAGAACGCACTGTAGTCGCTCGATGACCGCCCCCAGCGCCTCGACAGTTCTGGTTTGATAAAGTGATGTGGGCCGAATCTAGTAAAGGTTAAACTTCAGCTAACGCGAGGCTGGGAGTCTAAGATGCAAGGGAAAAAGGGGATCAGGCACAAGAGATTGAAATAGCTAGTCATACAAGATGCTAACGCAAGGGCGCTCAATGGTATGATTAATATCCTATGCTAGCCAAGAAAATCCCCGGGTGAAAATTCAACATCTAAACTACGAAGTTTGCACAATCAGACAGGTAATGAAAAGGTAAAAGAAAATCCACAGAAAAAAGAATCAGGTGCCCTAGTGCTTCGTCGACGGCCCTTTGGCAGCGTTTGGGTGTTTTGGCGCGCGGCTATAGGGGTATTATGGGTGTTAGGAGCCGGGGATGGAGGAGGCCCAGGGGAGGTCGTGATATCCTGATCCAGCGCAGGGGCCCGGGTTTGCGGTGCCGGCGGAACAGTCTGTGCATTTGGCGTACTGTGAGCCAATGGGATAAACTCAGCATTTGGTGTGATGGGAGCCGGCTCAATTGTCTCAGCATCGGGGATCGTGGGATGTGGCGTAACTGTGGGGCTGACGGGGGTGGGAGTGCTGACCGGACGCTGATCAAGCGTCCCAGAGAGTCCAGCAGGAGGACTATCGTGGGCGCAATTGTATGCATCACGGTCGCTTCCTCTACGGTTGGGATTTCTCAGCCAACCAGCCATCCATGGCGTCCCCTGGATCAGCTGTAGAACGGTTCTCTGCTGCTCGGAATCTGACGGCGCCGACCACTTCGAGCGTGACGCTCGCACGGTGGGATTAGAGCCCGATGCCTCCTCCTCCACGTCGAATGGGAGCAACCTGGTGGCGCCGGATTGCCTACAGGGGCCAGGGGCGCCTGAATTGTTGTCCTATTTAGGCGGTTTAGTTATTGAGTCTGGTATTCTTCTAGATAGCTGAAACACAATAAACGTACGTCGATAACAATTGTCTGCCGCTCCTGGGGCATGTGAGATTACCGTTCGCCCTGCGCCACATCCTCCTCGCTGTCGTCCTCCTCGCCGTCCGCCCCCTTGTCGTCCTCGTCGTCGTCCATATCTTCCATTTCATCCCAGCGCTCTCCCGATTGCTACCTCATACGCCTATTTCTCACCACGATGTGGTCATCCTCGTCGTCCTCGTAGTCCTCGTCGTCCTCGTAGTCCTCGTCGTCCTCGTAGTCCTCGTCGTCCTCGTAGTCCTCGTCGTCCTCGTAGTCCTCGTCGTCCTCGTAGTCCTCGTCGTCCTCGTAGTCCTCGTCGTCCTCGTCGTCCCATTGGATGCCCCCCACTATATCTTCTGCCTGCCCGGAATTATCCCAGACCTTGCGGTCGAAAAATGGGTGTCTGCCCCCGACGGGCTCCGGCGTTGATCTGTCATACCCTGCTTCCTCGAGGCGTGACTCCAGAACCATGAGATCCAGAGGATGTTTGCCATCGTTAGCAAGGAGCCACGCCTGAAGGTCATCATCTTTGTGGAGGAAGATGCGGTCTCAGAGGAGGACTGGGGCTGTAGGATCCAGACTTAGTGCGTTGCTACCCTCACGAGTTGCGCCTATGAGATATCGAGGACACAGAATCGCCTCCTCAGCGCGTTCCGCCTTTATCACGCCGAGCAGATTTGTTATGCTTGGCAACTCGAGGACTCCCCAGGCTATTCCCCGATCGGAGCCATTCTGCCACCAGGGATGGCCAAGGAACGCATGGTCACCTTGAGGGGCACCAGTTCGGCGAACAATGTGGATCCTCCTTGCCCGTGGGGAATATGCGGAAGTCGAATTCGGCGATGCCACTGAAGATATCTATTACTACGGGGGACCGCAGAACTCAGCGTGGATTGATCACTTACTCGGAGGTCCAGCAACCTCATCACCAGCCCGCTTGGCGAAGTCATGCTCCATTGCCGTCCGTAGTTTCTTAGCCCTGTCCTTGACCAAAATCCTCAGTTGACGACTGACCTCCCTGACGTCGTCAGCGAGCTGGTTGTTTTTTACAAATTTGATCTGCGATTTGACAGGTGGAACAGAACTGGCAAAGTCGAGGATCACGGTCAATTGATCGTCGGTTAGCCGTCCTGGATTGAACCAGCGGGACTTGATATAGCTCTTAACATCGCGACGCCATAGGTCGTAGGCTCTAGTTTTGGTTCGAGCATTCTTGAATCCACACCAGCTTTTTGCATAGGCTATGTCGCCATAGCGCCCACTGATTCATGTGTTAGTTTAAAGGGTTCTTGGATATATGGGTAGGTTGTTGTTGACGTACGCAGAATCCTCCACGGCCGGAACGAAATCGGGATTTTCACGGGATCCCGACGGGCCACTGTGACATGAATGACAACTGTCAGCCACACATCGGAGCATGTTTGAAGAATAACGGTGTCAATGGATCATTGGTTACCTTCTCTCCGCACTCCGTCTGTGGGCGGCAGCACGCAGGGGAACCCTGCGTTTACCGCCCCTGGCTTCACTTTCGTCTTGCGGGACTGCCGGACGTCTACAACCAATCGTAATATTAATATCGAGCGCAGGTCAATGGTGTCACGGCTCGAACTTACTTTCCTAGGCTCACGGAGCTTGCTTGTTTATTCTTTGTCGCTGGTACGGCAGGCTGCCTGAAGTAATGCGATATTAGTATTGCCTACGATTAAACGATTGGACGAAGTGTACTTACGCTGCCCTTTTGCCCGGGGCTGTTCGGGCGCTCTGGTGGGGCATTTCAACTATGAGAAGTGATGAAGGGGGGTCGGGGGTGAACCATGTGAAGGAGGTGTGAAGGAAGTGAAGGAGGGCTGATGACGACCTTTATAGACGTCAGGAACGCTCGTGGTGTGTCGCAAAAAAAACCCCCCAGACGTCTGAGTTGTGTAAACAATAAACCCTACGATGTGATGACCTTGTAGGGTTTGCGCGACTCCGACGATCTCGCACCCTCCATTCAAATGAAGACCTATGGTTGTAAGCTCTAAATTTAGCTCTATAGATAATTAAAATCGATGCTTAGCGTATGTCTTCATTGACATATGAAATAGGCTTTTAAGGCTCTCCAGGGTCCGGACGCCGGGGGGTTGTTGTTCTGGAGATGCCAAGAGACGTCGGTGCCTTGGCTACAAGACATTGATGTCAATATCTTCGCGGAAGACCACAGTATCATGCTGCTTAAAAGATAAGATGCGATCATCCGCGAAGATCAAGCGCTCACTTACTTGTTCATGCATGAGGCTGACATCAGCCCTCATCAACACTCATCGATACTCAGCGACTCTCATCGATACTCAGTGACTCTCAGTGACACTTCGACGTTGAGGAGGCTGCCAATACCACCCTATTTCCCTGAAGAGTTGATCTATCTAATCTATAAGCTTAAAATTCCAATCCTGAATACATGAAAGACTATGATAAACAAAACTAATAAAACATGAATCTATTTAGACACCACAACCAATCGCCCCACCGTCTCATCCATTACGTTTTGTGAACCCCCTCCGGCCATTGAACCCCCGCCAAGTCTCTTCGATATCTGTTCCTCACAATTGTCGCCCTTCGGATCCCCGCCAATGTGTACCTCTAGCCCTTTTATAGACTCACGTTCCGACGCTCCTAAGGCTGTTTTCTTAAATTTAGGAACGTCCAAATTTTCATCATCCGGAGCACCGCGCTTGAGAGACTCGCTCCCGCGTATTAGACACCCAAGTAGGTCAGAAGACATTGGGACATTCAGTGAGTTCAAAGATTTGACAGCGAGCGGGGTACGAGCCATGGCGGATTCAAAACTGTCGCCGACAGGGGGTGGCGGCATCCCGGGGGTGTCCTGACCCTTACGCCTGGTGTCCGCGACATCAGATCACGAGCCTGATGATCCTGGAAGGGAAACACTTGGGGCGTCTCCATCTTGGTGATCCCCTGATCGATTGGCATTTCCGTAATCCATCGAGGCGGTACATATGGAGCCCGGTAATGCATGTTCCCCATATGTCCTGCTGCGGAATCGGCCCAATCGGCGACGGCATGCTCATTGAGATATTGGTGTGCCCTTAACGATGGTGTCTTCGGTCGTGTGTCGCCCTCGTCGCGGTAACAATAGATCATGAGATCGAGTGGGTCATCGAGAACTGGATTCGACAGGAGCCAGGCTCTTACCGTTTTATCACTATCGATGAAAACATAATCAATGCAAGATACCCTTTCGGAAAGAACCCTGCGGAACCTTTGGCGGCCTTCTCCAGTGGCACCAAGGATATAGTGAATTTTGTCGTTTGGTACATTTCTCGAAATCATAGCTGACAGCCCCCGGATGTCATAGGAATCTAATTCCGCGAACTGGACTCCATTTATATGGGGGGGACGCCAATGCAGCATGTTATAGTCAGGCCTAAAATTTAACTTCGCCCTCCGTTCTGGTGTCTGACCCTGGCCGCGTCTGGAAGGCCAGGTCCAAACAATACGCACACCACGGGGCCTCCCGAGTAGAGCACACCAATCTAATAATCATCAGTCAGCAAGTAAAAACACAAAAGGCCCTAATTGTTATGAAAGAAACTAACCTGTTGGCATAGGGTCGGGAGCCGCGTAATTCCAACCCCTAGGAAGCATCCTTGGAGTCGGGGCATTGCTCCTTACCAGAGACAGAGTCGATATCTCTGTCGAAGGGTCTGGCATGCGCATCTGATAAATCGCTGGCGCACCTGGTGCGTTTGCGGCATTCTGAGCATAATAGTGCAGAGGAGGAGCATGTGCTAATGGATTAGGAAGAGCGTTATCGGCGGGAAGGGCAGGTGCGTTTTGACCCTGAAGAGCGTAATTCGCAGGAAGGCCCGGTATGTTTTGACCAGCAGGAGGGTAAATCGCAGGATGAGGAGGTACGTTTTGCCCCGGAGGGGGGTAATTCCCGTGATGATCAGGTACGTTTTGTGCCGGTACGCCTTGCGCCGCTACACCTTGCGCCGGAGGGAGGTAATTGCCATGATGAGCAGGTACGTTTTGCGCCTGAGGTGGGTAATTCCCGTGATGATCAGGTACGTTTTGCGCCGGTACGCCTTGCGCCGCTACACCTTGCGCCGCTACACCTTGCGCCGCTACACCTTGCGCCAGCTGGAGGTAATTCCCATGAGGAGCAGGTACGTTTTGCGCCTGATGGGGGTAATTCCCGTGATGATCAGGTACGTTTTGCGCCGGTACGCCTTGCGCCGCTACACCTTGCGCCGCTACACCTTGCGCCGCTACACCTTGCGCCGCTACACCTTGCGCCAGCTGGAGGTAATTCCCATGATGAGCAGGTACGTTTTGCGCCTGATGGGGGTAAGCCGGTGGAACGTTTTGGGGAACTGGACCTGGGTTTGGTACAGTCGTTGCGGGACCCCACTGGTCTGGGGCGTTGGGGGGTAGTAACTGATCGCTCAGCATGATCTGATCATAGAAGACTCCATTCTGGCCCAGTGGTACCAGGCCTGTCGAACGATTCTTTACGGTGGTTCTCAACTTCACCCCACAGTCCTTAACAAGTTGAACTACAGCCTCATCGATCTGGCGCATAACAGCCCTGTTATTCGCAACCGCAGCTGTGACAAGGCTGTCGCAGGCAGGGCGTAGTATCCTCATACCAGCGACGATTTGCTGGAAATGGTGGTCAGGGAATGTACCGATTTTCCTAAAGCCCCTTGCAAGCATCTGATCCTTCACCGTCTCCCGCCATTTGCCATACAAGTGGTTGTCGTCAGGTATGCCCATTGATAACTTGTGATCAACAATCTTTCGATAATTGGGGCGTCTTGAACTTATATATCCTCTCAGAGATACCGGCGGAAGGTGATAGGTTTGGCCCGCCGGAGCCTGCAGGGTTCCCGCATTTGGCATATAGACGTACTCTACTTTATTATGTGCCATATCACTGGACCTTTGAGTGTATAGGTTGCCGCCGGGGTGCAAATAGCCTGCGGTGTGATTTCGGTGGATATCGTGGACGTTGTGAGTGTGAGTTAGTTCTGGGTATGAATTGTGTAGATTTCGTGGAAGTTGTAAATGTGAGTTGATTCCGGGTATGAATGGATTCGATCAGGATCAATGCTGATTATATATACAACTCTCAGTGGTTTGGCGCTTTGAATGCCTCTTGATTCTTTTCAAGAATTTGTATTTCTGACACTAGCATAGCCAAGGCTTGATTGATTGATGTTTATGTTAGAGATGAAACATCCCCTCTGAAACATGACCATCGTGAAACATGAAGTTCACCGAGCACGTTCATGACAGAAACCATAGCTGATACCACGTGACGTCTACATCTAGGGCGCTAAACCGGATTGACCTCTATTTACAGTTTAACGTTCAAAGCGTGCACGCCTCTTGAACCTATGTGCGATCCACACGCGTTGGGATCAACACTAAGCACTCCTGCGATGCCTAGCAAATGTCCATTCTGTCGACAAAAATACACCCAAGCAGCAGCATATGAGAAACATTTACGAACTACCTACGCCAATGTGAACATTATCCTCACCTCTACTACTATAGGATATCCATCATCGGCCAGCCATGTTCTTGACACGCAAACCGACGTCGTGGGGGAACGTCCGGATTCTGACTATGAATCCAATCCCGAGCCTACAGGACGCGAGCACGACGTATTGAGTGGTGATGTTGTGTACGAGTCTGATACTGAAGTGCTTAACAACACTGCCTCTTTTTCCGGCGGCCAACAAACACATTTTCCGGGAGCTGGAGAAGCAATTGGGGACGTGAACGGGTTCGAGCAAGAAATCAGTAATCTGTGCGACAACCCATGGGCACCATTCCCCAGTGGGCAAGGGTTCAGGCTTGCCTCTTGGCTCCTGGAGAGTAAAGTACCGAAGTCACGAATCAACGAATACTTCGCGAGTGGCCTAGGCAATTCTGAGTCTGTCGGCTATGGCTCTATGCACACGCTCAAGAAGCACCTCCGGGAATTGGATCCGCACAGTCGATATCTACAATGGTTTGAAGGACAGGTAGAGGACGGAAAGAGAACTTTATCATTCTTCTATCGCAACGTCCTAGATTGTGTCAGATATCTCCTTCGCTAGATAGCCTACCGAGATGACTTTGTTTACGCGCCACGGCGTGAATACGATCATACAGGACAACGGGTATATGCCGAGATGCATATGTAACATGTATACATGTTCCGGTAACGGTACACAGGAGCAGGCAGTGCAGGATCCCCTATGTTTAGTTGATTTATATTTGGTTTATTTGATTTGATTTCAGCTCCGCCACTGTCTCTGAGTCAGAT
>Ga0307509_10007223_pt1 | contig 14623 bp, 21 predicted proteins | sample 10_EM_MG_FD_202245 | JGI IMG/M metagenome (GOLD analysis project Ga0307509, IMG submission 202245) | Populus trichocarpa ectomycorrhiza microbial communities from riparian zone in the Pacific Northwest, United States - 10_EM | ecosystem: Host-associated > Plants > Roots > Unclassified | place... | reverse complement strand
CCCCCCCCCCCCCGTGAAGCCGCCGTCGCTGCCCCACCGGTACTGATGTCGAGTTCGAACCCCGATGGTCAATTGCGGCTGGTACGAGTAGATAATCTAGATCTCAGAGCAAAAAGAGAGTGACTGAGCCACAGCTGTTAACTATCCCACGAACATGCCGACGGGGATTCCGTCAGTAAACAAAATGTAAGTCAATTCGAGCGAGGAACGTTATCTCAAGACTCAGAGTACCTCATGTCCCACCAAATCGGTTCAAAGCGCACTCAACGCGCATTCAACTGGCTACTGTGGCGAGCATCTCGAAAATTTCGAACTCAAACTCGGGGTTTCGCGCAAGCCCCGAAGGCGAGAATCATCACCTGCTCTAACCATCGTTATCTATTCAACTTGAACATTACATGGAAGGCGTGATCATAACAAATTGTGATGTTCTCGGGAAGACAAACACCGCCCGCGGTGAAAGTGGTTCACGAGTGGAATGAAGGAATCAACTACGACCTAGGAGGTAAGGTGTTGAGAACGGGTGAAATGGGTCATCGGGGAGGATGAAGCGTCGCACCTTGGGTGGGGAATTTCTTGGATCACGCCTCGAGTTCGGGCTCACGCCTCCCCCTGAGAGCATTCACGGCGTTCCTTCCCCTTTCGACGCCTGTCCTCGCCTTTTCCTTGAGCAGCTCGGTCATCTCGCCGCGAGCCTCGAGTTCGGGCTCATGCCTCCCCCTGAGAGCATTCATGGCGTTCCTACCCCTTTCCCTCACCAGCCGAGTTAGCTCACCACGGGCCTCGAGTTCTAGGTCGCGGCCCCAGTAGAGATTGGAGAGGTCCCGGGCCTCGAGCTGTTGGGCTGTTGAAGGGGACGAGGGTCAAACCATGATAGGATATGGTAGAGAACATTCGAGGGGACTCACATTCTTCCCCAGGAATGGGGGAACGGGCGATCGGAACGGTCAAGGCGTTTACGGAGAGAACCCCGATGACGAGGAAGGTGAGAACAGCTTTGAGGAACATGATGATATGGATTGTCGTGAGGAAGAACAGATAACAACGGCACCGGGCCTGAAGTTTGGGAGGTAGGAAAGAAAAACTGATGGGAGCTGCACAGCGGCTGAGGAAACCAAGGAATGCACCCCGACCCTTTTATAAACTTTTGGGGACCCATCATCAGCAATAGCGCTGCCGGGTACGCGAGGCGGTTGACGGTTTTCGAATGCGCTCCTCGGCGCCGAAGATAAAAAACGAAATTTATGAGGGTACCCCTTATGCAGCGTCGAGCGCCCTTTTGGCTCGCTCCGCTTGCTCAGTTAGCCGACTCGTGGAAATTAGATAAGGTTGAGGCTTAAGTAAATCTTAGTACTAAAAAAGGCAATTTGTTTGTTGACAAATCTACGCTTTCGGATTCCCCTCCCTCTTCTGCCGAGTCTCGCAAGCTCGACTAACAAGCTCGACTAAAAACCCTCTCCAGAACGTGATCGATCTGCCCTTTGCCCAGTACACCAGGGGGTCAGTTTGCTGATGCGATCGCTGTCGCCATGCCTATCACTCCAGGAGCTTCGGTGGGTGTCGGATCCGATCCCCGGCGATCCCTTAGGCCTAGCGATCAGTGGAACCACCGAGGCGCTTGGTCGGCTAACACTTTTCCAAGCCTTGGTTACCACCTCAACCAGAGATTCGATGACTGCCGTCGGCAGGAACCTCGCTTGCGAAACCATTGGTACCTTTATGATACGCTTGAGCCTACTTCGAAATCTCACGCTCTGGGCCGGGTTTCAAGCTGGTTATCCGGTCTGGCCAATGAGGGCGGTCAGGGAGTTACTCGCTAAGTACTACGGGTACTGTCAAACAGGGCCCTGGCATATACTTCTCATTCGTGGCTTGCGTTCTCTCAGCAGCGCCCGGCGTTTTGTTCGGCGCTCTTGAACTTGGACATGCACTGCCACTCCGCCGGACATGAGTTGGAGGGGAGTTGGATGGGGTAAACCTTCCCAAGGGAGTCTGGGATATGTGGGGTCGCCTCAATCCCTAACCCAAAAGCGACGTAGGCCAAGATTCCCGTTTTGTAGTGTTTGGACAAATCCGACGAACGTGAACCCTCCACTCGCCTGACTGAAGGTCCCTTTCGAACAGGAGATCCTCTGGTGAAGTCCGTACGTTGAGTTCCAGCGCGGAAACGTGGATCCCAAGCCACTCCCAAAACTGCCGCCTATCGTTGTGTGTCAACTTCGGTTACTGCGGAGCCCGCGCTTGAGCTTGAACCTACACACATTTCGCCAGTCTGACTCCAGATCGCATATAAGGCGGTTTCGCTGTGTCCGCATTGATCCTGCGCTATTCGTTTGAGGGGTGGGTTCCCAGAGAAGTGCTAATAGCAGTGGAAGGGAGTCATAAATAAGCCAGCACAGGGATACAGAAGTTCCTGGCGCAGATGAAACGTTCAATGGTTATACAATGATCGAGTGCCCGGAGTGGATATCCTACCGAGCATCGAGGCAAGTTGACGGAGTGTCAGCTCTCTACACAAGGGGTCCCTCAAAGCCGTGAGGCCAAGCTGTAACCACACAGTGCACGAATCAACCTCTGTTACCGCTCTGGGACGCTTACCAGTCCCTCCTCGGCCAGCGTGCAGTAGCCTTTCGAGGAACGAGCGGATCTCCACCGACGGTCCATCCCTCTTCCTTCAAATTTCTTCCAAGCATCGCTCAGGTCCGGGGGTAATGCTAATGAGAACCCGTTCCGAGTAGGCATGGACAGTCAAGCCTAAATTTTCTGATGCGCGGGTGCCAGGTGGAACAACCCGATTCCCTAATGTAAAGGTCAACGTCCCCAGTGCAACCTCTCAGCCGAGATATATATGCCTGGGATGGATGAACAAAAGGATGAGGAGTTCACGGGGGTCCCCCTCTGGCGGACCCTCGCAAAGTGTATTAGTTCTGGTGGGAGACTGAAACGACAACAGCTTGATTTGCAAAACATGAAATACGTAACGCTAAAGATACATGTCTGATCGCGATGAGAGGACGAGTTTGCGAGTTGAATGAAGACCCAGGAAAAAGATAATTATATTTGTAGCCGCTGAGGTTGGCATGGTATCACAGGATTAGAGGGTACGGGTACTCGTGGTGATGTGTGCGGCTGTGATCTACCGGAGGAGTGTGAATGGGAAGAGGAAGGGGTCGGTGGTTGTCGCGATTCCCGTTGGATAGGTGACGTGGGGCGATACCAAGATTCAGATGTCGTGGCTGGCATCCTGACATGACCGTTCGTTTGGGACTGTTGCGCGCTGAAGTAGGAACCTCCGCGCATCAACGATGGTGTTGAGACCTGAGAACCTGGCGATCTCGGCTGAGGCATCGGACTCTCGGTCCGTCGAGGGGCAGAAACGCTCCTGACCACCCGGGGTTGCACATCATTGGTCCTGGAACCGGGCGTTTCGCTCTGCGACTGGAGATCACCCGCGTGGACCGGATCAGGTTCAGCAGTTTGTGCGTCCTTTGGTCTGACAGCTCCTTCGGATCCCCCGATCATTGGCTGGCGTGTGGTAGGCGCCTCCGGTTGGAAAACCTTCTCGTAGAAGAGCATGAAGGCAGCGGAGCTCTCCATAGCCACCGTCTCAAAACCGACCTCCTGGACCGAATCATCACTGATCCGTAGCCAACCATACCCTGGCCTTCGCCTGTTGTCGTAGCCATCACCGACACGGACGTGCCCATACTTCGCGCATCGTTCGCATCTGCATTCCAGGGGGCAACCAAGTGTTGGCGGAGAGAAGCGGGCCGTTCCAGCGCTAACTGGTCGAGGCTTCCGTCGGTAGCAGATGTAGTGTCCGAAAGAGTGTTGTCCATAGTGACAGACTACAGCAGAGAGCTGGTATAGTATTCGGTGGGGTGATTGAAGCGCAGACGGAGCTGGTTGATGCAACCGGTACGGGGAGGAAATAGGAAGATCCGGTTTTGTGGACAGTCGACCCGAGGTAGCAAATGGTGCAAGGTCAAGAAGTTCAGGAAACTCCACTCGACAGGTGTTCTTGGAGGCGTAGTGTCCAAAGTGGACGGAGCGGTTGAGATGCAACGTGAGGACCTGGGGAGTCTGATACGTGACGTCAGCATCAGCACTTGTTACACGAGGCAGCGTGCTTACACGAGCAATCATGACCTGCTTGGTGGATTCCCTGCTGTAGACCTTCTCGAGTTTTACTCCGGGTATGTCTTCCTCGATCCTCCCTTCATCGATCGCGGCCTTCACACGAGCTTCAAGCTTGCGGACATCCCGAGCACGTTTCTTCTTCGATGATGAAGGGTTAGAATCGATCGTCATCAGGGCTGCCACCCGTCCAACCTCAGCGAGGAGCCTCTGGTGTGTGGCAACCATGGAACACTTTCTACAGATGCAGTCTGTAAGCTTTTCCAGCCGGGTGTAGTCGTAGAGACAGTTGTAGATGGTGCAGGACGACTTGAAAGAGCTCAGTAAAGTAAAGGGATAGTGAGAGGTGATGTTACTCACTGCTCGTGGGACTGCAAGCTGCCAATTGTCGAAACTGAAGTGCATAACCGCTTCCGTGTACCCACACACGACACAACTGCGTCTATTCGCGGTGAGCCCGTCGAATACGGTGGAACCTATGTTCTTGTGTTTGGACGAGTCGCTGGTGTTCGAGAGAGCCCCCAGACCCGGATCGCGCAAACACTCTTTATCTACGGCAGTGGCCTCACGTTTGATGCATTCTGAAAGCAGTTGGAAGAGCTCCTGGGCGTCCTGGTGTTCACGGGAGCATAGTAGTGGGTTCGTCCTGCCTTCTGGGTCAATCGAGAGAGCCCTGATAAGTTCTATTGGCTTGATGGCTCTGACACTCGAACGCGGTATATTCAGGGCTAGGAAGGGTAAGCGACCTGGGTTACCGTAGGCTCAGAGACTCACCATACAACAGGTCTCGGAGGGGATCTATGACGGGCGTATCGACATCGAATTTGACCGCCCTTGCGTAGATGTCTTCTATCTGGGGTTGGAGGTATGACAGTGAAGCTAAAGCCTATAACCAAGATGTTGAGCCAATTAATGCCGGTGTATTATTCATCCACGACCCACTTGCACGACCGAGTTCATGAAACAGTATGTTCCGGACATGTTGACCAGTCCACAGTAATACCCGTCGTCGGCCGCGCGAGCCTCTCTATCTGCTGTTAGATTGGACGGAATCAGGGCTTCCTAATCGTCATAGACAAATAGGCGCCAAACCGCGCACCTGCACGAGCATCCCCGTTGAGCGAAGCGAGTTGCTCGGCGCGGGTTCTAACTGCCTTCTTCTTGAGTTTCTTCCTATCCTGGCTCTCACGGGAGGTCAGCGAATCCCTGGATGAGGACCAGTTGAACAGGATGTCGAGCATTGGGGACTTGGCGATGCTGAGCGCGACGATGGTGAAGATTGGGATGACGAGGAGTGGGAGAATTTGAGGAGCCAAGGACTGAAACTTGAGCAACAGTGCCTGTAGCCCGTTCTGCTGCCGCATGAAGTGTTTTGAGACGGTCACAGGCTGGGGAACATCGAAGTCGACGTGCGAGTGAGGAATTGCTCCCTTTCCGGATTCGGATGTGAAATCGTGTCACACCAATCAGCTTCCGCTTTGCCTCGTCCCTGGTGGCTGGCTCCCGTGGGCGGGTAATATGGGATTGCCAGCGGAAAGCGAAGTGTAAATAAAAGCCAAAGTGCAATGCTGTTCTATGGGTTACAAATGCGTAATGGGCTACGAAAACATCGAAAGCTGCAAAGTAATTAACACGAGAAGTCCAGGTGAGAATGAAATTCACATGGCGAGTTCCCAATAGCGAGTCCCTCTCCGGATAACACACGTTTTACTTGGACGGATCCATCATCTTGTGGGAGTTGCACGCAAGTATCACCTGTGTCATCGTCATAGTAGTGTAAATCCCCGCAGACACCACCACCGAATGGATGTGGGAAAGTATCGTCGTCGTAGATCCCTTCTGCTTCTTCTGACAAGAACGGGTGGCTTAACGCGCTGCGCGGTTGAACACGCCTCGTTGCATCCGGATTCAACATCTTTGCGAGAAGATCCAGAGCGAGCGCCATCTCCATCTTGTGTGTTTCCTCACTAACGACGATGGGCGACGAAGACCGTTCCCGTGCTCGATAACAACTTCTGACGGGTTTGGTCATCGAGGACGAATGGGATGAGTGTGGAGAAGAAGACATGGGCGGCTCGACTAGGGTGGTTTCTCCTGACTTGCAGTGGGGGTATAAATGCGGTGACGTTTTCCTAGGCACCATCAGGTTCGGGTTCAACTTTTCCACAAACTGTGACCACGTTATCCCCTCTGCGGGTATCGATGGCACGTTCGTAGAAAATGCGCGACCTTCAGGGTAGGGTATCAACATTAAACTCGGAGGAATGCATCGTACGCACTGTGGAGCGTCGCAGTCCTTTCCATCCCTTTCCTTCCAATTACAGTAGAAAGCTCCATTAGAGCTTCGACGTCGTCGTTTGACTGGAACAGCGGGAATTTTCTTGTTAAAAAGAATAGAAAAATTATCCCGGCGGACCACACGTCGATCGCTGGGTGACACACGTCGTCAGCAGGGGGATATCAAGATATAAGGACGCCCGACCTCCTGACTGCGATCCACATTTAAATAGCACTTCGGGTGCTCGGAAACCGCGTGTTCCAGCACGATTCGCTTTCGAATGTGGTCTGCAAGGAATTCATGTCGTTGTCCCGAATTCCCACAGGTGACATACCGAGTATCTTTCTCTGGGTAACCAACCTTCTCCGTCGCCACTCTGCTCCTCTCCCTCGCATCCTTCTGCGCTTTACGAACTGCTTGACGATCATACTCTGCTGAAGTGAACACACGACCGTGAGGGTGCTCGGGTGAGGCACATGTGTGCAGACAAGCGCCAAGCTTTTGGCTACCCTCGACCATGCGCTGAAAGACATAAGACACACAGGGTACTGAGCGACAAGGTCCATAATCTTACACAAGCTAGGCCGAAGTCACAGAGTGTTCCGATCCCTGTCCGTGGATCGAAGAGAAAGTTTGCGGGCTTTATGTCCCGGTGAATCACGCCCCGGGAATGTACGTCACGGAGCGCTCGGAACAAACACCGGAGGTATGATTTTATACCTTCCAAGGGTAGGTCCCGATAGTAGTCCTAAGGATCTATGAATTAGTTCACGAGATGTGCATACCGACAAACACGCACCCTGAAGTCGTCATTCCGGTGGTACGGCATCACGACCACAATTTGATCATAGTGTCTGAACGCGGTCACCAACTGGGAAACGTGTCTACAACCGCGGCAATCGTCCATAATGGAAATCTCATTCCGAATGCGATCGGGGCCACTAGTAACGTAGATCCTCTTGATGGCTACGAACGCCTTGGTGCCCTTGGGTCGAGGTTCGGATTGATAGTGTGCTGACGAGCCGGGTGGATGCAGGTTGTGCCATGGAGAGTTGTACCACTTGGTATGGTACCACAGATCAATGGCTTTGTAAACCGACGAAAACGTCCCAGTACCGAGCCGGTCGATAATCTTGTAGTCCTCTCGGAGTTGGGGTACGGCTTCCTCGAGATCCAAGATTTCCTCTGCGATCTGTTCCTGTTCGTCTGGAGGTTTGAGGAGGATAGTTCTCTCTTCTTCATCCTCGTCGTCGACCTGCTCATCGACCTGAGTTTCTTCTTCTTCCTCTGCCGTACCCGGCCCTGGTTCGCAAGTGAGCGTGTCTTCGTCAGACATATCCTCGTCCAGGTCGACCATCAACGGCACAGGTTGTTTCTGCAATGACGCCTTCCCATCTATAGTCTTGGCGTCCCAGCCAGACGCGGTACCCCCAGAGTGAGTTAGCGTGCAGTCGTCTGAGGACCCGACCCCTCCACAAGCCTGTAGCATTCGGAGGCGACGTGTGTTGTGGGCATCTGAAGAGGAGACTTCGAGAGGGTTTGACGAGTGCTGGGAGAAGAGCGTGGCCATCGTGTCGCCCCCCTGGACCGAGGGCACTGTTGGAGAGATGGTTGAGATGCAGGTCGACTACACCCATTCGCGCTTCGACGCGCCTCGTCACGTGTGATCAGTGTCGCACTTGTCCTCTTCCTCCATCTCACGGACCGCCCTTGGTCATGTCTGTCCTGCTCGAGACATCTCTGGGCGACATTGTCATTGATCTCGAGGTAGATGCTTGCCCAAAAACATGCGAAAATTTTCTCAAACTCTGCAAAGTCTACTATTACAATCTCAACGCCTTCTTCAATGGTGTGTGTTGCTGCTCCTGTGTCGCGGGAATTGAATCTGATGCTATTTTTTCCCTCAGTCTCCAAGGATTTCCTTGCCCAAGTTGGTGATCCCTCTGCCACAGGGGTCGGGGGTGAATCCATCTGGTCCCACATCGACTCCAAATCTCCTCGATACTTCTCTCCGGAGATAGTCCCTCGTCTAAAGCACACAGAGAAGGGAACTGTATCCATGGCAGTGGCACCCTCCATTGAGGGTCTGCCGAAGGGCGGTTGTGCCAGCCAATTCTTCATCACCCTTGCCAACGGACCGGTGGAGTACTTGGATGGGAAGCACGCCGTTTTTGGCCACGTCGTCGAGGGACTGGACACGCTCGAAAGGCTCAATGAAATATTTGTGGACCAGGACGGCCGACCGCTGAAGGATGTACGGATCAGGCACGTTGAGATCCTGGACGACCCATTCCCAGACCCACCCGGTCTCAAAATCCCCGATGATATTCCCACTAAGCCCCCCGATAACTCTACTCGAATCGCCGAGGACGAAGACCCCCTGGCTACCCTCCCCGAGGAAGAGGCCGAGGCTCAGAGAAGGACTAACGCCGCCCGAGCGTCTGCCCTCACCCTCGAGATGGTCGGCGACCTGCCATTCGCCAATGTTCGACCTCCGGAGAACGTCCTTTTCGTCTGCAAACTGAACCCTGTCACTCGTGATGAGGACCTGGAGTTGATCTTCTCCAGGTTTGGCACGATTCTTAGTTGCCAAGTCATTCGGGATAAAAAGACCGGCGATTCACTTCAGTACGCATTTATCGAATTTGATAAAAGGGAGGAAGCCGAACAGGTACATTCAGTCCGCTTATTCGTTCATGGGCAAACTCTAACACCCTTCTAGGCATACTTCAAGATGCAGAATGTCCTAGTGGACGATCGGCGCATTTGGGTTGATTTGTGGGTATCTCGAATGTCCTCCAATTGTTACCTCTAACCTGCCCTTCCCCAGCTCCCAATCGGTGGCAAGACTCAATACGAGTTGGTCGAATGATGTCAAGCTGCCATCCCGAAGAGGCTTTGGAGGAAGCCGAGATCTCGAACCGACGAGAAAGTACCGTGCTAGCGGCGGGCACAGGGCTGGGGACGGGTATGGGATGGTCTTTGACGTCGACGAGCGGTCACATTCTCGTAAAAAGCATCGTAGTCGGTCGCGCGAACGTCGCAGGTCGTCAAGGTCGTCCTCCCCACATAGGCGGGATGGTGGGGACTGGAGGAGTCCTGACGCTGATCGGGACAGACGGAGACGCTAAGTTCTGATGACACGTGACCTCTGGTGAATTCCCATCACAACCCCTCTTCTCCACTGCCTGCTCTCCTAGCCTTTGTCGTCCCATTTTGTGTCCTCGACGACCCTTCGAATCAAAGCGGCTTGTGGCTGAAGACCCCCGATTAACCCGCCGTGGTAACAGCCCGGGAGGCAGTGACCGCACTATTGCTCTACTCGCCTATTTTGGTCACCACTTTTAAACCGCGTTGGAACTTTTTTGCTGGTCAACACCCCTTCCCACTCCGCCATGACCATAGAGTGTTTTGACGACCCCACCGCCGACTTCATCCTGCGCTCTAGCCTCCCGGCGACAGACTTTCATGTCCATCGTCTCCTCCTTTCTCTCTCATCGCCTTTCTTCGATCAAATGCTATCACTGCCACAACCTTCCCCAAAGGAGCTGGCGAGGGCCCCGATCGTCGAGGTGTCTGAACCCCCACAAACACTACAACTGCTGCTGCAGTTCATCTACCCGGTGCCAAACCCTATCATTGACGACGATCTCGACGCCCTCATCATGGTGCTCCACGCCGCAATCAAGTATGACGTCCTTCCCGCAATCGACAGTCTACGAAGTCAACTCGTCTCTGAGCACTACCTGAAGCAATCCTCGACGAGAATCTACGCCATCGCGAGCCGCTACGAACTCGAAGAGGAGGCGAAATTGGCTTCAAAGCACACTCTTGGAATCAATATCCTCGATGCGCCATTATCGGAGGAGCTGAGGTACATCTCGGCGTTCTCGTACCACCGGCTCCTGGCTCTTCACCACACACGAGCGAAGGCTGCCCAGGGATTGCTGCGGTTGAGAGACGATGTGAAGTGTATGGAATGTGATGGGACGTACGGTGCCTTCTCCGAAGGTCCGAAGTGGTGGCTGGACTTCCGAAGGAGGGCGGCGGAAGAGTTGGGTGTTCGTCCAACGACGGAGGTCATCTTCAGCATGGAGTTCCTCTCCCAATCGTTCCAACACGTGGGGTGCAGGAAGTGTCCGTTGAGTCTGCTACAGTCATGGCCGTTCTTAGAGGAGTTGAAACGGAAGATGGACGAGTTGCCCGCCACTGTATGATTCATGTTATGATCTATATTATTTTATTCCGGGATATCTTCGGAGTTTTGTACTTTATCTACGCCGCGATCGGTTTGCTTCGGAGCTTGCACTCCACTTTGTGTCTTCATCCAAATCTCTCTCTGTATCTGTAGCCACTAGCGTTCGCCATGGCCCCAGCACAGTTGGCTATTTCCAAGATCCCCGCCATCGACAATGAACCGATGGTAGAGAATTCTAAGATCTTGCGGTTGTTTTAGGCTTACCATTATCTTAGCGAAACTACGGTCCGGGGTCTGTAGAACGAAGGGGGCTTGAAGAGGCTCTCGCCCAGATGGAGAGGGACTTGCCCTTCGAGGTCCCTTGCATAGTTAACGGAAAGCCTGTGAGCGTTTTCTTCTGTGCTTCTCTCTCCTCCTACTGACTTCGGATCTCTTCCGACATTTGTTCCTCAGGTCAAGTCCGGAAAGACCGCCAAACAACCAATTCCGTCTGATCACGCGAGACACCTCAGCTACTACCACGAAGCTGACCAGAAAATTATCAACGATGCCATTGACGGTGCTCTTGCCGCTAAGGATGAGTGGGAGACCCTCCCTTGGGACGATAGGGCGGCTATTTTCTTGAAAGCCGCAGAATTGGCTAGCGGAAAGTATCGGTACAAGCTCATGGCTGCTACGATGCTTGGACAAGGCAAGAATGCCTGGCAAAGTGAAATCGACGCAGCCGCGGAGGTCGAGTAGTTTTTTATGCTCCCTCCTTCACATGCTTACCAAAATGCTCTCCTTTAGCTGTCAGATTTCTTCCGTTTCGGAGTGAAGTTCGTGGAAGAACTTTATTCGCAACAGCCACCAAAAAACTCACCCGGAGCATGGAAGTAAGTTTTCCTGATCCGTTCCCCGCCGACCTCCCCTTACGGAAGTTACTAGCCGGGTCGAGTATCGTGCCCTGGAAGGCTTCGTCCTCGCCGTCTCACCCTTCAACTTCACCGCCATCGGTGGTAACCTCCCGGGTGTCCCAGCTCTCGTTGGTAATGTCGTACTGTGGAAGCCGTCACCCGCCGCGACGTACTCTAACTATGTCGTGTACCAATTGTTGGAGGAGGCCGGTATCCCGCCTGGTGTGATTCAGTTCGTCCCCGGCCCCCCCGCGGACGTCGTTGCTCAGGCCATCTCCCACCCGCTCTTCGCTGGACTTCACTTCACCGGGAGTACCGCTATCTTCAAAAAGTTGTGGAAGGATATCGCCCAGAACCTCGATATCTACAAGGGTTATCCTCGAATCGTCGGAGAGACTGGTGCGTACCGGGCAAGGAGTAGCTATTGGATGTCGAGTTAGCTTACTACCTCCCTTCCAGGTGGCAAAAACTTCCACATCGTTCACTCTTCGGCAGACGTCGAAAACGCCGTTCTCCAGACTGTTCGCTCCGCCTTCGAATACCAAGGTATGTTGGGGGATTGCCACGACCTGACACCTTCTCACAACATTTTAGGCCAAAAATGCTCCGCCCTCTCGAGGTTGTATGTCTCTTCCTCGGTGTGGAACGCCGGAGGCTTCAAGGACAAGCTTCTGGAACAAGTTGCAGGAATCAGGGTCGGCAGCCCCACAAAGTTCGATAACTTTATGGGACCCGTCATGTGAGCTCGTTATTGGGTTTGCCTTTAGTCCACTTCGATTTAACTGTCCCTAGCAACAAAACTGCTTTTGGCAAGATCTTGGGTTACATCGGGAAAGCCAAGGCTGCTGGTGGGCAGATCCTCATTGGAGGAACTGGCGAGTATTTCCTACTAGGGTACGTGCGATGGTATATTAACCTGCCGCCCAGGTGACGACTCAACTGGTTATTTCGTCCAACCCACGGTTATCCTGACGAAGGACCCTAAATCGGTCACCATGGTCGAGGAGATCTTCGGACCAGTTCTCACGGTAGGAGCGACAGTGGGATGACCTCTTCCTACTGCCCTCTCACATAAATCTAGGTCTACGTTTTCGAGGACGCCGACTACAATGCTACTCTCGACCTGGTCGACTCAACCTCTCAATACGCACTGACCGGAGCGATGTACGTATCTGCATCATAACGTAGTGTGGTTCTTATACTCATCTTTCACCAGCTTCTCTTCAAACCGAAAGGTGCTCGTCGAGTCCACCAACCGCCTCCGCAACGCCGCCGGAAACGTGTACTATAACGATAAGTGTACTGGAGCTGTCGTTGGTCAACAACCTTTCGGAGGAGCCAGGGGCAGCGGTACGAACGACAAGGCCGGGAGTATCAGTATCTTCTACAGGTTCGTATCCGCAAGGAGTATCAAGGAGGGTTTCGTTGGGTTGAAGGAATATGGGTACCCGAGCAACTTGGTGTAAGTTACAGGGCCCCTGACGAAGTGAGTCGCTCGCATGTACAAAGTGGTAAAATTGGATCGAGACGAGAGACTACGTATCACAAGTGTAGGAGATCGCATTGAACGCTGAATATAATAACACTCTGCATTCTGGCACTTTGATCGAGAGGTCGATTGATGCGAGTCGCGACGTTTTTGGTGGGGTGTTCCTGAGTAGGAGGCTTGGTACGCAACCATGTATACGCGTTAGTTATACTATATGGTACATAACGATACATAGCGACTTACGACGTTTGAAATCTTCAACCGCGCCACACGGCAGGTCCAGGGATAATGTAGTTCCGAAGTCCGTTGTAGATGTCGACCTGGTGGTCCGCGAGTGAGTGGGGGCATCCAGCAAACTAGATAGGGATTCCTTGTCACTCACCATGATGCCGGGTCCGAAGCCTTATAAGCACCTGGCAGGGCGACCTTTGGTGGGTCAGCACTACCCCCAGTGGCGATCCTGATCTGGACGCAAGCTGCGGTGGTGCTTATGAGCGGATGTAAGAGTAGAACATGAAGCTCCAAGACTTACCCATGAAAAACTGAGCACCCTCGTATGAAAACGCCACATGAAGAGCGATCTGTTCAGCGCCTAAGAAGACGCTGGTTTAACCCCCAAGCTTCTTTTCGAGGGACTGGCGGGACCAAACTTACGGATGAGGTACTCTCCAGCAGGGACTCGGGAGAGAGCGGGGGAGGGTAACGCTGTGCTTTCCTCCGTTGCTGTTAACGACGTCACTCGCCCATTGGTTAGTGCTTGGATTGACTACCGCCTATTTCAGTACCGACAATTGTAATGACCAGGACGCGGGTACTCACGAAGGCCAGATTCAAAGATCTTGGTCCATACGGCATCCCTCCCGCTGAAGGAAGATACAAAACCAGGAGCCTTGGCAATGTAAACGAGGATGGGACCCTTGTGGCCGCGAGACAACGGGTCTTCGCCCCTGCGCACGGTCTTGTGCTGATGCCACTCGAATGTGATGTTTGCACCGGACGGCACATCGAGGGTGGCGGTGGAACCGCCACTGGTTCCGCCGACGTTGCATGTCAGGCTTGTCGAAGTGACATCGGTAACTGGACTGTTGTTCTGTGGGGATGACAAGTCAGATGATCCGCCCCTCGTGGTTTCAGCTTGGATGTACCGGCTGTTAATCGAAGCGGTCGAGAGGAGGGAAGAGGTGAGCGACACGGTCAACCTCGCTTTCGAGGATACACGAACCGTGTCTACAAGGAGGTCAGCTAACCGTGTGTGAAAGTCTGGGTATGGTCCTCACGTTGTGCGCTGGCCACGGCCGCTACAAGAGGGACAGCGGGGTGGGAGAACTTCATCGTAAATTAGTCGGCTTGGAGATGCAGGGTTTCTTGTGAAACCAAAAACAACGATGAGCATGGCTTAAGTACCCCACAAAAACGTTATCTATGTATGGGCTAGTGTTTCGTACGAGATATCGACCGGTACTCTGAAGGAGCAAATGTGCACAATTAATTTGTATCGGATCAATGGGATGTGTGTGTAGCACATCACTGTGAAAAATACACCAACTTAAATTCAGTCACCGAAATTCACTGAAATTAAGTCGATTTGTGTCGCCTTTCAGGTGGTCAGACACTTTCAGTGGCCT
>Ga0307509_10007221_pt1 | contig 14623 bp, 15 predicted proteins | sample 10_EM_MG_FD_202245 | JGI IMG/M metagenome (GOLD analysis project Ga0307509, IMG submission 202245) | Populus trichocarpa ectomycorrhiza microbial communities from riparian zone in the Pacific Northwest, United States - 10_EM | ecosystem: Host-associated > Plants > Roots > Unclassified | place... | reverse complement strand
TCTGGAACCGTCAAATTCGTAGCCAACGCGCTAAGGCCAGATTCAGCCCCAAAGTTGCCAAACTTAGTCAGAAAATGTGATTTTCAGCCTTTTAACTACGCAAATGACTCAGCGCTCTTGCCAAGTTAAATATTCTCAACAAATCACAAAGATTAGTGCGCGTGGCTACGAATTTGACTGTTTCAGACACCCCAAGGGATAACCCCAAGCCGTGCAATAACATCGCACCAACATCCCAGGATTCCGAGTATATAGCCCCCACTAGCACAAGGGAGATACCACCATCCTCAGGTCAACCTCCCGCAGCTATAGCTATTCCTCGGGGCCTAGCCATGATCCCGGGCTGGAAAATCCAGCTCCCCACAAAGTGCAGGTTGGAGGTGGTGACCACCGATGGACCGGAAAGGCCGGTAGCTTAGAGCAATATTTTTTTTCCACACACACCTTAAGTACAATTCCCCATCTGGACCTCAAACTTGAAACCTGTTGTCTTTGGCCGTTCGTAGAATCATGTATGATAAGTGCTCTTCCAGGCTCCCATAGTAGCCTAGGCATAGCCCATTATAGATAATTTCTACACTCTTCTTATTAAAAAGTTCCCTTCGCATAATACCCACTCGCGCTTAGGGGGGAACAAAAGCCATAAGGATGTTGTAGGATGGGTGGTGATTTCAGAGACCTCTGTTGGGTATCCAAGACATAAAAAGTAGTCGCTGATGGCGCAGTACGCAATGATCATACTTTGCCCAAGACAAGAGTCCGTACAACCTGTAGAAGAGTAGGTTCTAATCAGTTTACAATCCAGTCGGAATCCGAAAGCGATATATTTCGGTTCCAGAATGTCCAGGAATAAAGGTAGGTGAGTATCACGAGTTGTACCCATGGTCCTAACATTAATCAACATTAATTCTCCAGGGTCCGTCACGAGATAGTTCCCATGCCCCCGTCATCAAAGTGCACAAGCAGAGCTCGATTTCTTGATCCCTCTCAAAACCCGGGATTCAGCCCTTCTACAAAGCTAAGCACTGAGATCACTCGACACAAACTCACTCCCCCACTAACAGAGAATTGACAAAAAAGACCAAGGATCCACCGCGCAATCCTGAGGCGAATAGAACGAGCAACTGGGTGAAACAAAAAAAGGCACTAATCCTATCCCCCTAACAGGAACTGCTAGAACCTCAAGCAAACAATTACACCTTCCCAGCCTTATCAAAAGTTGCACCCGATCTAACCTTCTCACCTGCTACCAATAATTAGCTGCCAACAATCCCACTGGCATACCAGTGGAAGCAATGCGCGGCTCGAACGCCGTATTTAAAGACCCCGGCTTCTGCGCTTGAGCTCAGCCGTTGCTCCATGGTGAGACAAAGAGATCCTGTTGCCCAATACGCAGATCCTGTTGGCCAATGTGCCGGGGGGTCCCTGGGAAGTTCTGGAGGATATCTAAGGATGCCCTGTCAGAGGTACTAGAGGATCATCATTTGTTATAGGTTAGCTCTTTCACTTCTTCCTCCCCTTCCCTTCCCCGCTCATCCCTTGTTCGTTGCAGGGCTAATTATAGTGTCTGATTGCGCTGCACTAAACTACTTAGCTCACAGTTTCGATTAGATGTACCATATCCCCAGGGCACTCAGATTACAGACCCTAGTCACACGGAGGCCGACCTCCTAAAGACAAGGACCATACCGTGACTCTCCATCATGTGTTTTCCGTCGCACTGTGGATGGTTCTCGACTGCCCAAACCCCCGACCTGGTACCAGAATCACCCAATTTAAATCCTCCGCAATACCGCGAATATATACAAGGAGATCGCCAGATAAGACTTCGAGAGAAGAGCATCGGCATCCAAAGACCCCCGTCCTTCCCCAACTCTCCAAAAGCCCTTGCTAGCAATTGCTACAAGTTAGATAAGAGAACTCAAGGCTAACATGACACAGCCTATGGGGCGCAGACAATTACTTATCCGCCTAATATCAAGTGTTATAAAGTGGTAAAAAATCCTTCACCGGCCGCTGATCCGATGCCATGAGATTCCATTGCTCGTAATGTCGAAGAGCTTTTAAAAAGGGCTGCTCTTGCATATCACCAAAACTTGGCCCTTTTGCTTGGATCTAGGTGGTATGCAACAGCGGTTCTGACTTTTAAAAAGAAAAGAAAAAACCGTTTCGTCACTACAAATAAGCCCAAGGAAGTTGACCGGTGGATCCAAACATTACCCTCGGGCCAGATGTTCCTTTCGCCGGGAAGCCCGAACTCTTCCGGGCACCTATCGCCAGCATAGAAAACAACACCAACATCCTCAATTCCTCCAGTCGCAGAACACTCTGCAAAATTCGGCCCGTTTGCAATATAGGAAATCATTTTTCTCCTTCTTCCCTTTCCAACCTCGCCTTCAACCACGTAATACCCAATTGCACTCGATAAAGACGCCGATGAGAGTAGAAGTCGATGGCATTCGCATCGTTCTTGCCGTCGTTGTTGTCGTTTGGGCTCCCAATGCATGCTACCGCACCATTAATGCACTCAAGCCTCAAAACAAGGCTTCCAATGCGCTGACTGCTCGTGTTCTTGATGCCGTGTTCCAGGCATGCAGGCGTAGGATGCAAAAATGCTGTACTTTATCCCCAATCCCGGTACTCGCATTACATAAGCCGCAGGCCAACTAAGTATCGTAGTCTACCCACCATGCTCCAACAGCAAGCTGCTCGCGGACCTTACGAGCAGTCCACAGCATCCCAGTTCTGAGCACTTCTCTCAAGCAGCGTATTCCCGGTTCGCATTAAACATTCCTAAATAGCGCACAAACACAAAACCCGCGCGCATAACAAGGTACACTACCTATATGGATGTACCAGTACCTTCAAAGTGGAGCAGAGTGGACTAGACTCCGGGGCCGAAATCTAGAATATTATTTTGCCAATCATCCGCTAAATCGGTCGATGAGGCTTTGAAGATCCATCCTCAAATAGGGCAGGGTGAGTATTTATAAAAATTTTAATTTGGAAAGAAAAAAAAGGTTTGAGGTGAGGGAATATCTATTGTAGTAGTACAACCCTATCTCTCTCCCCTCTCCCCAAAAAACCCCACCCTACTACCCAAGTGCTACCCCAGGTGTGTAGATGAGCACAAAGCGAATGCGAAGCCTGGCAGTAGTGGGCATGAAAAAAAAACACCAAACCCCACCACCCCCACTCTCCCCCTTGCCTCACCCAGAAGCACCCCACAGGCAGGCAGGCGGGCAGGCCAGATGCAATCCAGATAGACATCCAATGCTCCTAGTTCCATGTCTTATCTCCTATGCGTGATGTCCAATTCAGGCAAGTTGGCATTCGCTCCCCAGAGTGGATCACGAGAATCAACTCGATGATCCGGACATTGTGTGGGTCCTAGAACCAGGTTTGGATGGCCCCCAGAATCATCCCTCTGAAGTTAACAATATGACATCATACCCAAACACTCAAGAGCTTGCAGACTGGGCAGATGCATTCCCAGCAATTCGACCCGAATATACCTTCTCTCAATGTAATAACTCTGCTATTTCTCGGGGCACAATTTACTCCATAATATTTCTCTTATTTAAAGTATGATCTTATTTAAAGTATGATCAGCAGGCCAGGGTTGTCAACTATGATGCGGCACCCCACGCCTGGCAAGCCTCCCTCGATCGCACCAACAACGACGACCACAGTGAATCCCCCTACCGTGAGCAGGGCAAAGGCCGAAAACCCGGGAGAGAGGCATCGCACATGGGGTAATTTAGAAATGGAACTACTAGCATAGGCCCTCTCCTCTCCCGGTGGCGCAAATAATCTATATAGCCAAGGGAAAGGCTGCGCATCACCATGGTCGGCCTTACTATCGCTGTTAACTTGTTCTGAGACATGTTTCACGGGTGATCGCCTCGAGTACCTGATCGACATGGATCATGCACAACGTCCTCTTGGCAAGGTTATGGTTACCGCTCCCCCCCCCGGGGACCACAGCAGGCAACGATGGAGCAATTTGCTCTTGGGCAAGTCCCAAAGTGTCTGCCTTGTCTACTTGATGACACGATATCCTTGCGCGTGTACAAGTACAAGTGCTTGTACTCGAGTATATCGTTGTCACTCCCGGAAGTACACACCCAGTCAGTTATCACTTACCTGGGTGAAGTGAAGCAGTACCATGCATGCCATCCACTTCCCCCCCAGGCAAGGGTATGAAGCAACGGCTCTAGGGCGAAAGCGAGGAGGGAAACAAAAGGAAAAAATGTCACGTCTCCACTTTTTTCTTTTTTTCTTTTTTTCAATTGGGCGCTTTATTCATTCACCTCAACCCTACCATACAAGGACATCACTTACGGCAAGTACAATACGATACATTACTGTAACGAACCCTGGTCAGCAATACGTTATGATACAGGAAGGCCGGCAGGCACGTACAATAGGAAGGAAGGGAGAGAAAACGCCTTTGGACAATAGGATTTCGAAATGGCGGCCTAAGAGCATTAGTAGTTTAATCCCGTGGAAAGGAAAAGAGAAGGAAAGAAAAAATTGTGGAATACACACCAACCAACCACCACGTCGTTCCTAGGCTTTTAGGGCTATCTCACATGCTGCACAGTGCCTTTATGTTTACGAACGGAATGGCTAGCTATCAAAAAGTAAAGCAGCTATGAGACAGTCCCAGAGTGTTGGTGAAACGAAGGTTAAGTAAGCCCCAGCTAGCCAATCAGTCCCCGAAAACGCAGTCTAAGCAGGCAACCACGCGGTACCGTTTGCACTAGCGCCCGTATGGTACTATACAGCTACTGTGTCGCGTCTGATCTCGTAGTGGTGATATACGGTCATGACAGCCGCCTATAGACCCTATCCCCTCACTCTTTACTGATACCGGCTATGCGAATGGCGTTATCGATCATGCCTACGATCCAAGCATCATACTGTAATAGATTTTGGATCTTCTTTTCATTCTTTCTTGCTCACTGACTCACTTGTAAGTAGTCAAATAAACTGGCAAAGGTCTATAGTATCAGCCGCCACTGAGGGATAGCTTGAATCCCAGTTAAATGATACCATATGATACAATCGTTCTGCCACCGTTAGCATTATTACAGAGAAATTAGACTACTGTACAATACCATACCAGCGCTTACAGCAGAAGTCTATAAAAATGAGCACCTTGGCATTCCATCACATCGCACTGGTACTATTGTACCCGACTGACTATGCGTCGATGAACCATGATAGAAAGCCCCTACGGTACTCCCGGTCTACGAACCCCTACAAAACAACAAAGTAAAAAATAATAATAATAATAATAGTAATAATAATAAACCCTTGCCCCAAAGCAAGTGACAGAAAAACCGTTGAATCATTCATGCTCTACAAAAAAATAGGCAATTAAACTAACATACAATAATGTACTCATGTCTCCGCGCCAAGTTTTGGTTTCCCACTTTGTCATAGTCGCATACTAGGGAAAAGATGTGGTATAGCAAGGAGGTGGATGACACAATGCGGTATAGTGATAGAGCTAGTCTATTATTTCGAGTGTATACCAGTGGATGTTTACCAATAGTTCCTGAATTAATTCAAGCATTGAATCTATTATCACCTCTTCAAGCTCTAGCTTGTAACAGATTTAAATGAAACCTCATACATAATCAATCCAGACCCTCTTCTAGACTTCTCTCCCGTATCTCTTCACCAAATTCCCAGTATAGGCGACAGGGTATACATTGAGGCTGGTTCTGGCAGCGGTTGGCATCAAAGGTAGCAATGTCGCGATTCATAGTTTACAGATATTCGTGTTCCTCAGTGCCAGAAATAAGAGCATTTTGTCTTCAGAATTGAACCCTTCCGTGTTTTTCCTCATTTTCCTGTCATAGCTCTTCTGCATTGGCTTGCCTTTCTTCTGCCGTCTCCTTGACTGAAACCCATAAAGGCCCTTTAAAACCTAAGATGATATTCATGTTATAAACCACTGGCTACTGGGATATACTTGTGTTCACATATCTAGACCCACCACTATACCCAATATTGTCTTTTGCCTCCTCGCTATACCACATCTTTACCTAGTTTGCCACTATGACAAAACCGGAAACCAAAACTTGGCGCGAAAGCACGAGTACTGTACTCGAGTACGAGTAGATTAAGCAAGCAAAAGCTTCCACCTGGATATTGGTACCGTACAGGCGCCTAAACAAACAAAGAAAACAAACAAACAAGGAGGCAAGCAAGCAACATATGGATTATCTCCGAAAATTCTAAAATATCCACAAGCAATACTATCGGATACAGTAGAAGTTATCTTTCCCTTTTTTTCTTTTTTCTTTTTTCTTTAAAAAAAAGGCTATCATCCCCTCCGAAACCCCCCCACAGAATCCATGCTCAGTTCTCAAACTACCGAGCACCACTCAATCATCTAACGCCTTAGAACACAACTTCCCCCCCCGTGACACAGCGTGTGCGATCAAACATTCTCACCCTCCTCCCTTCATGCCATCCCCCGGGCGACTTCTGTCGGGTGGGGGGAGTGGAGGAAATGATCTGTAAGCACTATATTCTAATCCTACCTTACTAGTATACTCTAGCGTACTTTACTCCATACACTCTTGTCAACAATAAAATTAAAAGAAAAAAAATTAAAAAAAAGATCATGGAGTGTATCACAGCACGAAGCAGCGTACTCAGTACTGTGCTGTGCTGTACCGCACTGCTGCTGTACAACTACAACACTCATAATACAATATCCCAAGGCCACCCACCACCACCACCCAGCCCAGCCCCGCCGCAATGCAGTCAACTTTATCATAGCCTCGCCCGGGAGGAAGGAGAGAAGTAAGGAGGGAAGGAGGAAAAGCATTAGCCTTTGCCGATCAATTGACTAGGATATCATGCCATTGTTACACCCGTTTTCTCGTTTTTTTTTTTCTCTTTCAAAATTCAATTGCAGCCTAGAGGCTCAGCAGTAAGTAAGTAAGCAAGCAAGCAGGTTGCACACACAAAAGCATATTATAACCGTACCGGATATAGAGGGTAAGCTCTGTCGAGCCTTTCTCTGATTGGCTCCAGGTCTTCCGGACCACAGTTAGATAACTGTATGTAGATGGATAGGTTGATGATGTTTCGCTCCAGCCACGAGGCCAAGAGTTTGACAAAAAATTTTCTTTTTCCTTTTCTTTCCTTCCTCCTTCACCAAACGTGAGAGTATTGTCTGATAATAGCTGGCTTACCGGAATCGGTACAGGTGTTCAACTGCATAGTTCGCGTTGCACGTACAAGGTTAATTTCGAGTGACCAACGTGAGTATGATAGACCAGAGTTCATCAGATGTTTTTGAGCACACATCTTGAGCACAATACGGGTACCGGTACGGTTCTCGAGCCTAATTTAAGTTAGTCGGTCACGGGATGCAGACAACCAAAGGTGGAAGGAGAAAAAGTGTTTCGATTCAAGCATCAAGAAAAAGAAAATCTCACCTTGTTTTGTTTTTTTCCTCTCTCCCTTTTACAAAACACCTTGCACACTTCTTTTTTCTTAATTCCCATGCTTGCTCGCTTGCCAGCTGTAAGTAGACAATTCAGGCATGATGAGTATACAGTATATCAGAATTAAATATGGAATCGTATATACGCCACCAAGTCCTTTCAGTGGCGTGAATGCCATCTCCTCTGTCTGTTGTTGTTTTTTTTCTTTCTTTCTTTCTATTTCTATTTTCTATTTCTTTTTTCTTTTTCTTCTTTCTACCTATCTACGATATCCTATCTATCTATCTATCCATCCACCACCAAACCACACAATTGCAATCAAAACGTATTATGATAGCCAGGAACATGTCAGCAACCCTCAACATCGAACATTTCACCAGCCATCGAGAAAAAACGTGACTTATCGGAATAACAATGGGGGAATAATAATCGAATTGAAAGGAAGGACAATCACATATCGGCAGGTCTCATCGGGATCTCGGACGAGGCGTGGGAATCGTGGTTTTTCCGTATTGTGCCGAGCGGTAAAATTGCAAATATACTGTTACGGTTTAGAGCAGCAAAAAAATAAAATCAATAAATATATACGATTCCGGTATTTATGGGGGAATGTTTTTGTTTTACTTTTTTTTTCTTTTTCCTTCCCTTTTCTGGGAATGAATGATATGAATGAGGAGATCTTTTCACTTTGTCTCACCTACATGACCGCTTTTAGAATCAACCAAGCTTATCGTGTTTGGGTTAGTCTGCAGGAAATATTATTGTATGATAGATAGGGAATCAATCCAATCTTTATCACTCGATTAGGGTAGAAGGGTGGTTATTCGGGGTTTAGGTTCGTTCCGAATATGGAGAGAGGGGGAGATCGAGATCGCGATTTGCGATATTGTGCAGTTCGTGCGGTCGTGGAGGAGGACTATGATATTGTTTACGATTCTGTTGATCGGTATTTTTGCTGCGGAAAGGGTTCACATCAGAACATGCGATCCCCGAACCACTGCAGGTGAAGGAGGAGAAAGTTTGTGTTGGGGAGAGAGAGGGAGAAGGCAAGGAATTGGTGGTGATGATGAATTCTGACGGTTATCCACTTCACCAAGCACGATTTTGATAACACAGCCCTGTGTACGAGTACTGTACCGTGGCATTGATGAAAAACACCAACTTACTCGGATCCCGCTCCAGCCTCCGTCTCCAGGCATTGAAGTTGGTTGCTGCCAGGAAGAAATTTTCATTGATGAAACCACCGGCAGTGAAGCAAAGTCGAGGAGGTTGAGGGGGAAAAGAACCCCGACAGCACAAGAGGATGGGAAGATCTACATGAATTGAGGCGGAACCTTTGTAAACAATGCGAGATTGTGCCACGCCAGACGCATCCCAAGGTATCATACCATTTCTCCAGCATCAATCTAATATCCAGCGCAGCACTCATTCTACCGTATATGGAGTATTGAATTGGAACCACTCCCCCCACCCTTCGGACTGGTTACCAGAGGCAGCAATGCGTCCATGGATAAATTAAAGAAGGCAGGCAGGGAAAAACAAAGAAAGAAAAAAGGTTTTTTCTTCTCTCCCTTCCTTCCCCTTTCCATCCTTCTCGCAGTTCATTCGTTCCGAGGTCCAACCTGTAAACGCCCAGCTCAACGAAACCAAACCACATCAGACAGAAACCCCGGTGGATTCATTCAACCTCCATCGTACTGCAATTTTTCCCGAGGTTATAGCGCTGTAAGTGGAATATGATGCGAGCACTGTAGCAGATCATATCATTACATCTTATTATGGGAAAGGCATGCCCGCCGGCTGGTTGCCGTCCCAATACCGGATTCTGCAAAAATTGGTATCATACGTACCGAGCCTTCTCGCCCACGCCAAACCAAATCAAACCAAACTAGCCGACCAACTAACCAACAAACCCGCACCACAGCCCTATTGTGACATCCAGATCCAAACCTTCCAACAGGCCACAAGAGCAGGTGAAATCGGCGAAAAAGAAACCTCGATGGGGGGGATGCGGATAGGGTACCGCTAGCAACAAATTCAGGAAGGTCTTCACGAACAAAACAAAAACAAGGTCAACAACAAAAAACAAACGAGCAAGAGATCAAGCCTACAGTACGGGGCTCATCACCAAACTCATCATCATCACTTGTCACCGGCTCGGATACCTAGACCCACATCGGCGGCTCTTGGGCGTTTTTGTGGACAAATCCATGTATGTTTCGGGGAAGGAAGAAATCTTCCGTACAATAACAAGTCGCGGAATCTAATACCCTACCCACCAATGAGCGAATGAAGAAACGGAGGCACGGTGCGAAAAAGGCAGAGGGTACCGTGCCCTATGGTGGCTACGAGGCCGCACCATACGGCGCCCTGCCTGAAAACAAAAAGGAGAAAAAAAAAAAAAAGGGTCGCCCTCCGGGGGGGGGGATGAGTCTCGAACGTTGACTTCCGATGCCGTGCTCGAATATGATACGGGAAGTACCCGGCTCGAGACAGACAGCTCGGTTTGGCATTGCATTCGATTGTGTGCAGCCCACGTCAACTCATTCAGGGACTCTTGCTTGCTTGCTTGCCTACTTAGGAGGTACGGTATGGTACTGTATGTATGGTACAAGTAGGGGTTGTACGGTACTGCACCATATCGTGCTCGTAGCTGTCACCAAGATTAAAGGAGTGCTTGTATTGTGCCTGACCGCACGCAAGAGGTTCCAGAGCTATCAAGGTACATACCGGGCAGATAGTACCACACCTTAATTGGCCACACCTTGTTAGATGAGCTCAAGGTCAAGCTGCAAGTACCTGAGCAAAGCAAAAAAGTAAAAAAAAATTCAAGAGTATCAGTCAGTCTGGCCAAGTCCACTTCTGACTTATTTCCCCTTCCTCCATTCTACATCCGACCCGTACCGCACGCCCATGGATAGTCAATCAATCAATAAGCCAACCAATCAATGAGTCAAATTTCCATCAGCGTTCATCCCATAAAGGAGGCTCAAAAAAAGGCTTTTCCCTCTCGTGCCACATGAGCCCACGCTCCTTCCCACTTCTGCCAAATTCAATTCAGGCCCGAGGAAGATTAAAAAAATAAAAAAATAAAGAATGGCAACGGCACGATTACTCCTTGCTTGCTTGTCCTCAACCCCTGTCAGCCGCAAATGAATAAGAAGGGGAAGGAGAGACAGAGATAGACAGGGTGCGTCATGTCAATCATCCACTCATTCATCCATTCATTTATAGATGATCGATTGATTTATCATAGATTTGCCAAGAAGCACGGTAGCGAATCGATCGCGGGAGGAAGAATTCGCAGGTATCATTTATTTTTTATTTTTTATTTTTTTTCGCGGAAATCAAAGATAATCAAAATATTCAAAACAAGAAAAAAAAAACCCCCCGTGCTGACAGGCACAGGTACAGGTACATACTGCGGATGCCACGGTGCTGTCTGGTACCTGAAAAGTAAACCTCCGGGCATCAGCAAATGGAAAAACCGAAGCATAATAATCATAGATGTGAATCACAGCAAATAAACTAATAGAGTTCTACTCGAGTTCAACCCGGCTAACTAACCAACTCACTGGACCTATCTCGCTCTCATATCATATAGCTTCAACTCGCCCATCACCAATTACCACAGTTACAAGTTAGCATAATATTATGATAAGTCATGCATTATAATAATACCATTCTTACCCCAGCATCAATCCAATCCAATCCAACGGCAAAGAAAAAAAAAAAGGAGAGAAAAAAAAAAACCCCCCCTCCCGATTCCCACAAGTAACATGTCTCAGATCCCTTTTGATTTCTTTTGATTTCTCTTTTTTTTTCTTTACCACTTCTCTTTTAATATCAATGTACCATTCCTATCCATCCATCCTACGGTAACCGTACCGCACAGTTACCGTACCGATCTGGCGTCTGCCAATACCCTCCCGCGCAGTTGTAATACTAACTAGTACTAGTACAATAAACTTAAGTGATGGGATGAACCTTAAACTTTTCCCTCCCTCCCCCCTTCCATGCCAAATGTACCTTATCTCAATCCAACGCCCCCCCCAATTCTCTCTCTCTCCTTTCTACGATATTATGATACCGGTAATGATTGGTTAATTTTAGCTACGTATCTAATACGGTACCCGGCTCTAACCAACCCAACGGGGAAGAAAGAAAAGAAGAAAGAAAATAAAAAAAAAGGGAGGTAAAAAGATGAATCTGGGATTTCGGTTTTTTTTACGGGGGTTACCGGTGGCTTCCTCCCTTCACCGCGATGTCGGAGAGGGATGGTGGGAGGGAGAAAGAAAGAAAGAAGATCTAGAATAGTAACAACAATGTTTGGTACGTGCTCGTGTAAAATTTATATATATATCCACATAATATATTATGTAAGTATGTCGAAAACAATACAATACAAAAAAGTTTTGAGAAAACCCGTACCATATATATATACCTGTCAAGCATTAGAATAATAATAATATAGACAGATAGATCCGGCGCCAGCACCGACTACGATAAACATGAAATGCCAGGAAGGCATGAAACGGATATATATATACAAGTAACTTCCTCGAACAAACCAGATAAAAGAAGAGGTCCAATCAATAAACAAACCCATTGCGCCATAACAATAATTATAACTATACTGTACTGTACTTTATAAAAACTAACCCCCCCTCCCAAAAAAAAAAAAAAAAAGAAAAAAAAAGAGAACCACAGATGAATAAATAAACAACTTACGATAAACGGTACGATACAATAAGTCAGAACAGCGAACTTCCATTTCCAGTTTACCGGCAATCAAAACTTTCCCTTTCCCTTCCCCTTTCCCTTTCCCACTCTCACCCCCCCCCGGGTGCCCCGCCTCCAAGATTTCCTTCCCTATACACACATACATACATGCATACATACATACACACACATATACATACATACATAACATCCCCCCCCATCCCACACGGGCACGAATGATCCATCAACCCATCCATCCATACGAATTGTTTCCGCGCCGAAACCGTTAATTGTACCTCTAACAAAAACTCCCAAAGTACCGTATATGATGGATGGATGGATGGATAGCGTCAAACCAGGCAAGAACCATGCCCATGCCTATGCCCATGATGACACCCTTTCCTTCCTTCCTTCCTTCCCCCCCCCTCCTCCTCCTCGTCCTCTTCCTCTCCCCACGTCTTTGCCCCGTCCAAAATGTATAATAACATGAACATGGACATGGAAGTGTCAGTAAACAAGCACGGAAGCGGAACGGGGAAGTGAGAAAAGAAAAGAAAAGAAAGAAAAAAAAAGAAAAATAGTTGAATGATCGGCGGGCGGGTGAAACTCCTTCCGTAAGGAACGAACGAACGATCTGGGTGTGTGCTTGAGATGAAAGGGCGACCGGGGGGGGGAAGAGAAGTCTTTTAACCATGACCTTGATAAACTGTACCGGTATTGTAAATGTTGTTTATCAGAACTTTTTTCCGGCCAGCTTTTGATGCATACTGGAGAGTTAAGTGTGTTGGGGGAGGAAAAGGAAAAATATAGAAATAAAAGAACTCATAATATGGACAACCACCCACCCACGTAGGCGGATATGACTGGACTGAATCAAAATTGAAGAGGAAAAAAAAAAACTTTCTTTTGTTCTTGTGGTGATCAATCTTTATTATTCTCATAGTCCCCCTTTTCCCTACCCTTCAATACTGTCGTGGACTGCCTATGACTGGGTATGTCGCCAGCGAATTGAATCACCCCAAAGAAAAAAAAACGGCCAAAAAAAAAAAAAAAAAAAAGAAAGAGAGAGGAAAGAAAAAGTTATGCTTTCCACCCACTTCCAGATAGACATCTCCGTAGTAAGACACAAGTAGAAGTAAGAAGAAAAAAGTCTAGCTAGTTACAATTCAGTATTCAAACAATCCACCCAACCCAATATCCGTAAACTTGCATACAGCCCCAAATATTTTGACACCGGAATCCATCCATATACAACATGGTGGGCCAACGAAAGCCCACCATGTGTGGAAAGGATAAAAGGTAAGTAGCAATGAAAGACGAAAATGTAAGCTGACAGAATTTTCCTCCAAGATACCGAGTGAAAACCAGGAAAATAAAATATTTGGAAGAGAAGAAAAAAAATACAAACCATGAATTTTCCTTTCACCCAGATACCCCTCAAAAAATATCATGTCAAACACTTCCATAGTGAACAAATGAAATAGACGCCCCAGTAGTCACCCCATACGCACAAAGTTCCTCAGAAACCCGAACCCAGAAGCAAGAAGATACCCTTTTTTTTGGAAAATGAAATAAAAACTCCCAAATATGCAAAAAAGTAGAAGTGAGAAAAGAAAATAAACGCAACCCTCGAACGACCAACTCCTATGATTCGGTATAATAACGCATTTGGATCTCGAACTCCCGAAAGCCGACAGAAGTCTTGAGTTGGTGAGCCGAAGGATGGTTATGCCAGAATGCTGCAATGACGAAAAAAAAAAACCGGTTGCAGCAGACCCGCCAAATTGATTTAAGGAAAAAGACCCCGTTGAAAAAGGAAAAATGTTTTGAGATGAGTTGTAATGTGACGAGGCCACCGTAAATCGTAAATAAATATATCCAGGAGAATCAAAGTGTTTTTTTTTTCTGTTTGTCGATTGGGGAAATGGCTGAGTGCATTTGGATACCGAGCCGAATCCCATAAATTTATACAACCGTCATCCTTCGCTTCCAATCCCTCACATGGTCAAACGAACTTGCGTAATCCCTAAGCTCCTTCGTAACCTTATCGGATAGAACAGCCGGCTCCTGAGTATTGAAACTCTGGAGAGATGACAATGAGGTTCTAGAAGGCGAGCTGTGGAGACCAGAATTGCGGCTGTTGTTGGAAGCGTAGGGAGACGATGAATAGGGAGGAGTGGATGACAAAGGGCTTCTGGTTGTCGGTGACGAAGCTGCTGAGCTAGTCTGTCTGCCAGACATGGCAGAGAAGTTGAGAGGAGGGGGGAGGTAGAAACCAGCACCAGAGCCCATGTTTGGCCCCGACCACGAAGGCGAGGACGAAGCCCCAGCCTGCGGTGACGATGAGCCAGAGCGGCAAGAAGCACGCTCTAAATCTGCCAAGCGGCAGGATTGCGAGCAGTAAGCTCCATGGCCAGATTGAGAGA
>Ga0307509_10007220_pt1 | contig 14623 bp, 11 predicted proteins | sample 10_EM_MG_FD_202245 | JGI IMG/M metagenome (GOLD analysis project Ga0307509, IMG submission 202245) | Populus trichocarpa ectomycorrhiza microbial communities from riparian zone in the Pacific Northwest, United States - 10_EM | ecosystem: Host-associated > Plants > Roots > Unclassified | place... | reverse complement strand
ATAGACTCACCCGTACATCTTTCATATCTCTAATCTCTTGGTGCACCTTATACTATTTATGATGTCTAGTTGCATAATAGAACTTTCCAAAAAACCTTATCTCCCGATCCCCTAAATCCCTGTTTTGACACCCTTAGTTTCCGATTTTTACAGACACACCCGAGTACATGTTACAGGAACCCTTTCTACGATACCCACCTCCAGTTTATGACCCATTACGTTGGGAGTCTGGTTCAACTCATGTCTTCGCGCCGAGATATTTATTTACACACCCCATCACTGCAAGACTTACAGATTTATTATTGCCACCCCTCCGACAAGTCTTTTGCCGACCTCACCCAAAACGTCGGCACGCCGCATCGGGAAATATCCGAACCATAAGTCCCGCGGAGTGCCGCACGAGTACTTCTTCTAATGAGCCAAGAGGTCTTGGGTAGGTGCTCGGGTACACATCTGCCTAGAACCTGAATGTAGACAAATGTTTTATATCCCTTAAGACATCACAGAAACTCTATGTTCCTCAGTTCGAACGATTTAGGGTGCTAGTAGTCACACTTACCATCTAGGTAAAAAACTGCTCGATCCCATCCATTAGAACCCAACCTGTTACTCTAGATCACACTATCTCATACTCAAAGTAGATCCCTCCATCTCAAGGAATAGCCCCTACTACCCAGAGGACCCCTCACCCACCCAGGAATTACAAAACAATAAATAACCCCCCCGAAAACTGTGACTCACGATTCCGGAACCGAAAATCCAGGCACATCATACGAAAAATTATTCAATCTCAACCCCGAAATGTTTCCCAGAATTCCGGATTCCGATAGACAAACCCCCCAAAACAGAAAGGCAACAGATGAGACCTCCATGATCGAGTTCTATGGGCGGTAGTCTTATTGTTTCTCGGAATGCAATAGTGCCCTACAGGCTTTTTTTTTTCAGCATCCCATCACAGATGGTCACTCGTGCTATGATAAGGCTTAATTAAATGTCGGAGGTGTCCTGCACACAGTGTGAAGTTTTAGGGCGAATAGGTGACTGCCGTTGTATTCACTTCCGTACAGGAGCAACTGTGCGAGCGGGAGAGACAGAATAGATTTGTATCTAAAGAGTGAACGAAGAGGTAACGTTAGACGATATGAATGAGAGTTCTGACGAAAAGAAACGCAAACAGTAGGGTCTCTTATAGAGACAGAGTCGGCCAAGAATCATAGAGACAGAAAAGGAAAGAACCGAATGAAAAGTAGGAAATCCTCCACTGTCTCATATCTCGAACAATACAGATACATAAAGAGTGTCATAGTAGGTAGCTTGTGCTTGTCTGTTCCATCTCCAACATCCAATGTTTCCACTATATAAGCCAAACATAGAAAATAATTTTCCAAACACCGGGTGGTTCCAGTGAGAGTGCGAAACACTAGGCCAGCCGTAGTAGGTTTCAACACACAGAAGGGGGCTGGGGTTCGAAGGGTAGAGTAACAGGTCTGTAATTAATGAAGGAAATGTGAAGAGAAATACTTGCCCCCCCCCCCCCGTTCGTCCATAGACGCGCTTGAGAGTGCTCCTACTTGTAACAATCTGTAGCTTCAATATTAATTTACATCAATGAGACCCCTCTCACCCTCAAGAAACCTGATGTTCACAGGTGGTCTAGAAAACCAGCCGAACTTATCCACACCTGATATCGCGCTGAAGGAATTAAAACTTCCGGCATTAAACGGTAAGCTTACATAGTGTGACGATGCGATTTTGCAGCTATAATTCAGGTATGCCACTTATCACCGATACAACCGGGTAGGTAATGTGGTTATCACCCGAACATGAATTCCTCAAAACACGCTAAAGTCCTCCCTCCTCAGTGGTATGATAGGAGTTTATAGGGGTTGAGAAGCCCGACCTGAACACCAGACATAATCCCCCGGGGGGGAGGAGGACGAGGAGGAGGAAATAAACGGAGTTGCAACCATAATTGTTGAGCCCCGTTCGGAAAACCTGCCCCCCCCCCCTTCCTACACTAGCGACAGATATTACGCCGGAAGTGATTAATCACTTTGTGCAGGTAACCCACATTATCACTTCCCGTCCATGGAACCAATGCGATAAACTGAATATAAGGTCTACCATTAGCTATATAAGTGTTAGAAATTGACACTTTCAGCTGTTCACCACCGCATTCCTACTACTCATCGCTCCAGAACTTGAACTAGGATCACAAAACCACAGCCTTTTAGTATGTTGAGACTATGAGCACGGCTGGTGCTCACACCATTTTGTTCTGGTATCTTCCCCTGAATTAGCTTCAGATATATTCCGAACGACCCTGAGCACCTAGTTAGTATTCTGAGCTAACTGGGGCCCCCACAGTGACAGCCAGTATTCTGAACTGTCCAGTTTTTTCATCTTAGAGGTAGCGCCGGACAGATAGCTAGCGATAGTCCATCCGTGTTGCATGCCATAAATCGACTAGTAGGGCACAGGGAGGTAGGTGAGATGGCCTACTGAGCCCGGCAGGACCCTGTGGGTTTTTACTGTCACATCCTTTCCACCAATATGCCCAGACACTCCCAGTTCACAATTTCATCTCGGCAAATCTCCCAAAAGATTCTATCTATTCTGCTACTACCAGGAAGAGTCGGTTCCTATAGCATTGGTACCATGGTTTTGTTACGACAATACCGATATATTTCGTTACGATAGACCGTAATGGTACCTTAAAAACTCAAATGATAGAACAGTGTGCTATGCAGTTGAGAATTTCCTACTTTGGAATATGGGTGAAAAATACAGCAAAAAAAAACCAGGTGCTCGGCCCCTCTGAAAGCCATAAAAAAAATAAAAATAAAAACACCAGACCATACCAGAGACGGCAACTCCAATGACATAGCACACGGTTCTATTATTTAAGTTTTTACGGTAAGGTACTGTAAGAACAGGCATTATACTCAAACAGAGAGGAGAAATGTGCAAAGAAGTTGTAATTGCCTCTACCAGTAAGGTGCCTCTCTCCGGCTTAGACTAAAAATCAGGGCCGTTATTAAATTCACCATAGCTTGGATAGAAAGGTCCTGTAGCCTTTCTGCATCATCAGTACTATCCATTTTCATCCCCTCGGACAACATCAATGCCTATGAGAATCTACTAAAATCATATTACAGTTTCAACCCATACCGGTGGGTAATGTATAAAACTTGACTCTTTTCTTTTCTTTTCAAGTTTCATAGTTTATTCATGGCTAGCTATATACAGAAGAACATATTCCATTCAACCCAACAATGGGCTAAAACCCTTTAAACAAAACAAACTTACCCCTTTGTAATGCCCGCTAATCCTATATCGAATGATTGGATCTCCCCACAGAGCGGGTGTGACATTGGCCCTTCTTTTAGATCATAGGCTAGAGCGGCCCCGGCCCTTTCGAGCCCCCTCTAGGTTATACCAGTCTAACTAAATGGCAAGCAAGAAAGATCTATGATACTTGGCAAACTATAGAGAAATGGAATCTCAAGACACACGCATCCCCCACTGTTCTCATGCTAGGAGGGGGTGAGTCTACCCGAATTCCTACACCTGTGTTGACTTTCCAACAGAGCTGCCAAAGGCATACTACAAGTATCACGAGAGTCGGTTTGGCCTCTAGGAAAAAACAACAGGGACAGTAGACGGAATCGATTCCCCCGCCCCGGTAGGCACTATCACGACGCTAGTTAGATCAGGTAACACCTTCTCTTGTTTTTTGAGAACCAAGGAAGGAACCCCCGATGATATCCGTGGCCGAGGCCGGCTTGGGGTATTATTACTGCCCTGTGGAGAGGTGTTTTTGCTTGACCCGGCCTCTCATGGAACTCCGAAGCTTGGCCTAGGGAGAGGATGGTGATAAAATTGTGGTGTTTTTGCTGGAGCCCATCTTCCCGGAAGGGAAGGTGGATGACACCTAGTGTGGAGCGTTGGCAGTGAACTCGTAGGTAGCACAGGAGGGAAGAGCTGTGTTGGTGGTGGTGTTGGTGGTGGTGGTGTAGAGATGTTCAACGAGAAGCTCTGGTAGTTGTAGATTAAATACAGGTGGAGAGCACACTCAGCACATGAAAGAAAGAAAAAACCCACAAAATAACAGTCACCACCCCTTCTACCCGTAATGCCCCAAACTAACTATCGTACCCTAACAACTATCAGGTGGGATCATATCTATCAACAGGCAGGGTAAGGAGAGTTGGTATCATAATAATATTATTATAGCGTGAAGCTTGCCTAATATTATAAAACTTTACAGAACCCTTGGAAATTTTAAAGCCGTGAGGAAAGTAATGGGTTTAATGGAAGGTATTATAATAATATTACCACCATGATATATGTTTCTTGGTACTATACCCTTTTATATAGAGCTCCGTCCGCCAACCTCTCTGAAATGGGCTTCGTAGTGGGAACAACTAAATGCCGTATGATATATACTTTCAGGCAGGCAACCTCGATGACTCAACAAGACTAAAGACCAGAGCTGGTAAACCTCTCAATCCCAAAAATAACTATATCTTACGCTGGGACGTTGCAGCTACTTGTACCTCACACTAATAGTAAAACTAACCCATGCCATATCCCACCTCACTTGTCTCAGTAAAGGACTTAACTACTCCTCTACTCGTGATTACCTCCCCCCCCAAACACACGCGAAACCACTGCAGTCGGTGACCTAGACGTACAAGCGTGAGTCCTTATTACGGGTTACGTGTCACAGACTCTTTCCCCTTCATTTACTCCATACACTCACGCAATCGGCGAATCGAAAAACTTATGGAGTTTCACATCAGTCAATTTCTCAGTTTCTAAAAAATTTATCAACAAACGGAGACTAAAATGCCTTAAATGCTCCAAATCACTAAACTCAACTTAATTTCGTACACGTGGCATTGTAGCCATTCACTCGTACTTTTTGTCCAATCTCACTTTTTTATCAAAGAAAAAAAAAGAGAAAAGCAAACGGGATAGAATATAATGTGATAGAAGATATGGGTACGGGTAAGCCAAACAAACATGGAAAGAGAAGTGAAAAGGGAAAAAGAAAAAAAGAGAACCGAATCAGGCCCACATCTTCCTGAACTTTTCCTCAAACTTCTTTCTGAGAATCATGACCGCCTTCAGTACATTCTTAAATCCCGGATCCGCAGCCTCGGAGCTAACTCCACTACTCCCATCATCGGTAGTTGTGCTGGTTGTTACACTCTCTTTGTCATCCTCGTCATCTTCATGGATATCCCCATCGACGTCGTCCCCCTCGTCCTTAAAGTCATAATAGGCGCCAGGTCCGTCTTTGATAAAACATGTCAAGCCCGCCTCTATCGCCGCAAGGACGAGTGAGAAGTCCTTGAGGACGAACCAAACAGTTCCGGCGGGGATGCCGTGATCTTGATCGAGTTTCTTCACATCGCCGTGGATGTAGAAATAGTATAGATATCCGTTCACGGTGGAGGAGTCTGCCTGGAGATGAGGGACTGATGCGCCATCGATCAAGACCCCACGACGGACGGAGCTGGTGAGATCATCAACCGAGGTGAAATTGTCGCCGTGACCGGAGAGTGCTACAAATGATGAACGGGATTTGACATTGGGCTCACTAGTTGTTATCTTGCCGCCACATTCGAGTCCGGAAAACGGCAGCACGTTATCCGAGCTATTGCAATACGACTTGACGAAAGATTCCACGTACGTCACATAAGTCCTCAATGTTCGCTCATTCTGATTCTCCAAGAGCTCAGTGGCAGCAGCCGGGAGTGGTGGAAGAGATCTATGTCTAGGAAAGAGCTTTTGCTCTCGGCCAAATATATTGGCGAAGACCAACATGAGCTCTAGGCAAGTGCTGTCGGGAGATTTGTTGATATTCTTGCATAGTTCTTTCATGTAGCCATTGCAGAGCAAAACGTGCAATGCAAAACTGCTATTCTCAACATAGTATAGGTGGCTTGTCAAACCGGCAAAGTTAAGCGGTCGTCCGTTTGAGTCGATGAGTTTCTGCCTACGCAGATACTCGATAGAGAATCGCAAATGATGAAGAACCTGTTCCTTAAACTCATCCCCTCCAATCACCAGCTTCCCCTGGGTCAGCAGGGTATTGATTGTGTGCTTCGCATGATCGGATTCGTTAGAGTTGTGGAGCAATATGAACAAGCGGAGCACTAGGGAAGTGCTAATCGGGAAATGGCCAATCAAAGATGGAAGTTTTGAGGACATAATCCTCTCGACTTTCGCAAGTGAAAAGGCGTGGAATACAACATTTCCCAGATTGTCGAATCCACGACGCCCAGCACGGCCAGCCGCTTGGCGATAATTAAGTGAGTTAAGATAGACCGACTCTCCCACGAACACACTGCTGCGGGTTGGCATATTGATACCTAACGAGAGAGTACCGGTAGCAATGACCACGCGAAGGTAGCCCTTTCGGAAGAGCATCTCTACTGCTTGGCGATATTTCCTGACCAAAAATTAGCAGAGCCAAGGACTAAAACCAGAAGCGATTACACACCTATTCATACCGCTGTGATGAACCCCAATACCGCGGGAAAATGCATGGACCAACACCTCCGGGATGCCCCAGCGGATTAAGTTATCGATATCGGTCTGTAACTCCGACTTTGTGTGTTTCTTAAAATCGGCAAATGAAAACTCCGGCGATGGATGGCTGGGATCGAACGAAGACCAGAAGCTGCTATCATATTCGGCATTCTCGCGCATCTGTTCTGCCTTGGTAGATCCTGGGGGGAGAACTACTTTAGCCTTCTTAGACCCCCGCGAACTCCTGTCTGCCTTGTATTTTTCCCAGTCCTTGATGATTTTCTGCCATTTGGGGCTATTCTCGCGCCAGCTTTTTTCGGCGGTCTCCAGTTGTGAGCAAACCATAATGCAAATCTTCTCACACATAATGCGATCGTATGAGAACAGAATTGCTGGTAGAGCGTTGGCGGAATGAAGCGTTTGTAGGAGGGGAAGTGTGGTTTTTGCCAGATACTCCTTCGTGCAGCTCGGAGGAGGAAGATCCACAACCAAGGGGCCATTTCCCTCGGCAGGCGCCTCACTACTTCCTTCATTATCTCCCTTGTCTGACACATCTTTCTTTGCTGCTTCTGCTGCTAACAGATTAGCAACTTCCGTAAATACAGGTTCCGCGTCCTCCATCCAATTGTTAAGGACTTTTTTTAAGCCTTCCTCCCACTCGACCACTTCCGCCTTAGTTACTACTCTTCCCTCGGTGCCGAAAACCTCTTTGAAATCAAGCGCCTTCGGGAGGATACACTCTGGAGTTTGGCATTTCGACATCGCCCAATAAAGTTGCAGACAATCCTTCGGCTCAAGTGACATATCGTTCGGCATGCCTTGCTTAGTATTGGCAAGTGCCGCAACCGGATGAACACTCCGCATGTGATCGGCCGTTTCCAACTGGTTGAACCTTGAAACTTTCTGGGGCATTCCCTCGAATGAGACCATTCCTTTCTTCGGACTATACAGGAACTTTCGTAAGTCAGAGTAACGGTATGGGTGCTGGACAATGGTAAGCTTTACGTCGATAGACCTTTGTGTTGATGCGAGCCAGGAACCAAATTCTTCCGGATTCCCAACGGTAGCTGATAGGGCGATGATTGGGCACGGCGCTAGCAGGAGCAATTGCTCCCAAACAAGACCATCATCAGCATTGCCGATAGAGTGTACTTCATCAAAGATGATCCGCTTAACCCGGGGTGTCCAGCTTCTGGCATTCGAAGGAGACATAAGCATGATTTGAAGAATATCGGGGACTGTAATGAGGATTTGGCATTCGTTGGCGTTGTTCATCCGATAATCGCGTGTATGAATGGCCCAGACCGTCTTCCCGGCATAGCGGTAATTCTTCTTATACCGGGAGATGACTTCCGCTGCAATTTGATTCACCTGAACCACTAGTTAGCATTCAACTTTGCGAGTGAATGTGAATTAGAACAGAGACACACCAATGCCTTCGTAGGAGCCACATAGACTAAAACTCCTTCATCGCTCTCTTTGAGAACCTTCTCCATCGCGTAAAATGCGATGAAGGTTTTTCCCGCACTGGTTGGGGCTACCACGAACAACGAGTTATCCCGGTCTAGCTCATCTAAGACTTTCCTCTGCCATCCGTCAGGCTTGAAGGGAACACGGGGGTCAGATTGAGAGTCCATGTTTCTATCCATCCAGGGCCCGCAATGCAAAAGTTGGAATTCCTCGCTCGTCATACCAAGCCTAATATCAAGGCTTTCCCACCTGCCATCCCACGCTTTGGTGAATAAGATTTTTCGGTCTGGAAGGGAGGCCAGTGGATCGCTCGGCGGTTTAGGGATCCCAAAAGCTTCGAATATATTGTTTAAAATTTGGTGAACCTTGCGGGTCATGCCTCCGGAAAAGAGAACAAGGCGAGCTTCGTTGAACAGGGCGGAGGCAGCTGCATAACCGTGCTCCTGCTGCCTACGCCTGCAATAACCAGCCCATATTCGTTGGAGAAGCTGGATCTTATACAAACGAGCTTCCGCCTCAATGAAAGGCCATTCCTTATTTTCAGCGACACCAGCAGCGATTGCCTTTTGTGATGCAGCAAGCCAAGTTTCCAGTCGCGATATGGCACTCTCGTCATCCACAATGCTTGCAACCTCATCACAAACCGTCTTCCAAGAGTCTTGAAGTTTTGCTTCTCTACCGGCTTTTTTTGTTGCGTTGTTTTGACTGATAATGTCTGCAGCCGAGAGCTTCCCGCTACCTTTCCCTTTAGACGGGCCATCTTTCTTATTTGGTTTCGCATTCTTTTCCTCCTTGGCTGCAATTTTCTTTCCCGTAGCTTGGGGCTTTTTAGCCTTCTCTCCCACCGTCACAAGTTTCGGATTCAAGCCTCCGTCGATACTATCGGTCAAACTAGATGCATACTGATACATCTGGTTCAGGTACACTTGTTCCCATTTCCGCGCCTTGCCCGCGGCACGCCTCGCGGCTCTATCCTGATCTTGGGTTTTTGAACCAGGTGCGACTGCTACAGCTCCTCGCACCTTAGCTACCGGCTTCGGGAGTGCCCTCTGTGCCCTAATTCGCGCCGTAACGAGAGGATTTCTCGGGTTGTGCCAATGCGTTTTTTCAACATATGCTTGGCTACCCTCTTCCTCATGATCTTCGCTTCCCTCCTCAGCCATAATGTCAACCGGGAGTCTGATTTTCTCCAAGTACTGGTCGAATGCTGGGTTGCTGAACGGCAATATTTTGCGCCTCCTGACAGCAGGAAGTTCGGTAAACGATAGATTCGCCAACTTAGAAAGAACCGGTGGTTCAAGGCGCTTACCGCAAAGGGCCTCAACATGACTAGCCAAGTTGGAAAACTTTTCTTTTACCCCTTCGGATAGTTCTTCAGGTGCGAGAATGAGCTTCAACAGAAGCCTGCCATCAACATAATCGCACAGATCATTCTGCGCATCGTCGAGGGAAACAGCACCGATCCTGAGGAGATCACCCGAAACAATAACAAGCCGTTTCAAAAAATCTTGGATGGGGTTGATAGCAGCGGACACAGCTTCATCGACATCGAAAGGGGCGAGGAACCGCGCGGGGAGTGTAAGTTGGGATAGCAGAATTATATGGATAAGAAAGGTGGCAGCTGAATCCTCGTGTCCGCCCTCGTCAAGCTGCAGCACATGAGCAACGGTCGCAACAGCAAGGCGCTCCCGCGCAGATTGAAGAGATTTCCAATCCGGAGCTTCCAGGTATTCTGGCCCGGGGGGAGGGGTTTCAGCAGGATTGACGCGTATATCAACCGGTTCTAAAGTATAAAGATTGGTTTCCAGAACATATGTAAATATCTGCAAAGAATCAAAATACGGATCAGCGAGACCGGCCAATCACGGTATCCAAACTGGTGATCACGACGCATACCTTACTATCCTTAAATACGATCTCGTTTATAAGAGCAACGCTAAAGCCCAAAGACATCCATTCCCGGATCCCCGCTTTCAGCAGCCCTTCTTGATTGAGCCCACCATCAAGACCGGTGTCGGCATATTCTACTTGTGGGGAATCCGTGGCATCCCCACCCTCCGTATCGCCATCGTTCCCCCGTTCGTTGGCACCTTCAGCCTCCCAATCCCGTTTCTTGATGGCTTTTTTTATACGGCCCGCGGCACCGTCGTGATACATGACAAAGTAAGGTCTGGTAGAATCTAAATATCGCCGAAACTCCGGATCCGCGAGACTTTCAAAAGTGAAAACAAGTCCCTGCGGATGGTCAATACGTTTCATGTGCTCGATGATTGCCGAGCGGGCGAAAATGTATTTCCAGGCATTCTGCTCCGCGGTTGGCGAGCAAGGGATACAAGCGTTTCGAGAAACTGAGGAAAGTGGATTAATCCCATCAGCCCGATCGGACAAACACCCATCAAGATGAAAAGATAAACTCACTGTCCAAGAAAACCACGGAAAATCTACACCGCCGAGAGTTCAACTGCTGCAGAAAGCTCTCGACGACGTAGATAGCATGCAGGAGTTGGAATCCGGTATCAAAATCGATTCTTTCATCCGCAAAAACCCAGCGAAGCAGTGAATCCCCCTCTATTACAAAGAACTCCTCTCCAGCATAATCACCAACAAGATCCACCCGGACTGGCCGCAGCTTAGCGTACCATTCTCTGGTTTGCAGCTGGTTCGCAGGATCCATGGTGTAATCGGTTAAAATTCAATAGGATCAATGCACAACGAAAAGTAGGTGCTATTGAAGAAAGTAAAGCGAGGGGATGTGGTAGAGCAAATTTCGTGGGAAGAGGATGATGAATTGGTGGGGTTGGAATCCGAATTGTCTTTTTTTTTTTTTCTCCCTCGATGTTTGTTGCCCCTCTTTGGTAACCCCTCCGGTCGGCCTGAAAATTGGTGGGATACAGAGGGAGTGCTGTTAGGTGTGTAAGCTCTGTCTGTCTGATGGGCGATTGGTGTCTGTACCCGGCGTTGCACAGCAGATTAAGCGTAAAACGTCAATTGGCCCGGAAAGGGCGGAGACTTAGGACAAGGGGTTGACTGGGTTGTTCCCTGAAAACCGTACTTAAACAGCCCCATTTGAAGGGCCTGAATTGGGGATCGAGAGAGGATATCGTAGCGTTCCTTATGGCTGCCTGTTCCATGTTGTCTCCCGGATATAATTATTTTCTTTCTCAACCCGCCGACCGTAGAGTAGGGAAAACCACAAAGGAGACTGTACGGCATCCCACCGCACTGAGAGAGGGGAGCACGAGCGTTTTATCTTGTATGAACAAAGGAGCTTGCTCTGATATCCGAATGGCAGTATTGAGCACTGGTCCATAAGTATCCCGAGTCTTTGTGGTAAGAATTGCTGTGTACAGTATGATACCAGTACCGGTACGGTAGTATGGGCAAGGCATTCGGGTTATGCACTAATCGCATACCCTTCGGATACTGGTAAGCGATCTCATGCCTTATCGATAAGCTCCGCCCAGCACCATCACGAGAGCTGTAGCTTACCATACTCGAGCAAGTATCATACCGTCAGATGCGTGGATGGGCTCAAGGTGGCGGGCGAACAACTGCGCAATGCTGCAGCCTTATTTATGTACCGGTATTAGCTACATTTCTACCGTATTTAGTGCTGGATTTATCGCGTAAAGGGGGCATTGGAGACCCATCGTCGAAAGGAGAGGGTGACACAAGAACGATCTAGGAAGCATCAATCTTCAACTTCTTCTTTCTTTCCTCATCTTTCTCTTGTTTCTAGCGCTATCGCGGTCCTGATTAAAAAACCGGCTTCGATACCCGGCAAAGAATGACGGCTCCCAGAAAATGTCGCACATGCCGAACCAATGAAAATTCTGAAATTCACAATTGGATTGTCTCCTGCGGGGAATTCAGACCGTCCCATCATTCCACAATAGGTTTAGCTTGACAAGTTAACAGGACCTAAAATACCGGTTAACCAGATCCAACACATCCACCGCTGATCCTATTGCCTTGGGAAAGCACTAAACTTTGCGGGCTTTTCTTCATAGGCCAATCACTGTCATTGATTCTATGATTATCCCATAACAGCTTCTTCAAGTTTTTAACTTCAATGTTTACTCCTTTTTCTTACCCTGTCTTCAGAGGATCACCAACATCCTGCCGTCGGTTAATATCCTATGCATGTGTCCCAGTGTTCCGTTTTTTCCTGCATCCATTTCTCTAAACAATCAGTGCCCCTTCTGAGTGCTCCTGGAATTATTTGTTTGTGCTATTGAGGAAGGGCGAACATGCAGCAGGGGCTCAGAAGAATATGCCAGTGCACCTCCTCTTCCCTGAGCGGTGATCATACTGTATGTAAGAAGATTCTATACACCGCACACTACTTCTAGCGATCCAGTGCTTACTTGAAAATTCCACCAAACACCCCCGACCTCCAATTCCATCCAGAACCTGCAATCCTAATTCAGGCCCTCACTCCCGAAGGGGAAGAGAAAAAAATCCAACGGCATCGAAACCTAAAAACTATTGTGAACTTGAATCCTGAAAGTCAGATCCTCCGTCACGTTTTTTTTTCATGACTTTCACAAACCACCAGATAAAAAAAAACCAGTTCCAGTTTCAACCTCTACCCCCTCATTTCTAGAGATTTCCGTAATATAATTCCCACCACCACCACTACCACCACCACCACCACCACCACAGCTCCAAGTCTCCCAACAATGTCCACTCTGCCCATCATAACAAACCAAAATCCACCAAAAATGACAATAATTGCTAATCTTCGCGCCCAGCGCAACATCCTCCGACAAATCCGGGCGGAGCTCTTTGAAAGCATGGCCGCGCTTCTCGAACTGTACCCGTTTGAAGCCTCACAGGCAGAAGGGATGTCTGCTAACGGCGAGGAAGGAGGAGGAGGAGGAGGGGAAAGTGACCCATACGTTCAGATTCAGGTAATGTATGGGCAGTTGGAGCTGGTTGGGAGGGATATTATGGAGATTCATGGCGCTATTAGTGAGCTTTTGAAGGATGGAATGGGAAAAGAGGAGAGGAGAAGGAGAAGGAGAAGGCACCAGTAGGGAGTAAGTGACTAGGGTGGTTTTGGTAGGATTGAAAAAATAGCTAGATTTGTATCATCGAGTGCCATGGAGTTTTGGTCTGTATTTTGGCCATTTAGGGATAATAGCAGGTCTCCCCTGTTAGCCTATGATGTGTTCCACGGCGATCTCAGAGAGTGGTATAGGCGTTAGGCCCAATATAAATCTCAACTTGGGGTGTGTGAGAGATGCCCGTTTTACAGAATAATTTCCCTTCCAAACAAGGGTGTAAGCTGCCGCATCCCGGAGTGTGACGGGTACCCGTTGAGACTACACTGAATATCTGAGGGATAGCCTCCACCCTCGTATTTTTACCGTTTTATAACCCTAAGTTTATCAGAAATACTTACTGTACGACGCGGCGGGGATGGCGGGATAATTACTTTCACAAGAGGTCAATGTTCGAGGAAGCAGGTGGGTAAATAGCGCACTGTCTAGGTTATTTGGAAACTTGTTGGGTTATTTTTTTTTTTTTTACCGGCAAGACCCACGGGGGCCATCAGCTAGTGGGATATTTTCTTAATATAAATCTGCGCTTTCGGGGCAGCAGAATAGAAATTATTTTCTTTTCAAGATTCCCGCTCTCTGATCATTCCTTAGTGCTTATCCGTTGCCTGTTTGAGCAGTTCTCTCCTGTTTTACATCTGTGGCACATAAATCACGAGGGTCTCCCCTAAGTCACTCGAATAATAGATCTCCCAAATTCCCCGAGCTAGAATTCTTTGAGAACTCAAATTTCGATATTATATAACTGCTTCCCAAATTCCCCTCCTCGGCTTGTCCATAACTTAATAATTATAAAACGCGGAATGTGCTGCAAGCGTAGTGGAGATAACATTCGAAAGGTTTCTTTTATCAGAAAGAAATTTTTCTCTCCAGATTATATATTCACGAAAGATTATATTCCAAAATACTTTCCCTCCGAGTTTCAACTTATCTTGAGCTACAAAATTGGGGTAAAGGCCCAGAGGGCAGTCGGGGCAGGGAGCCCAATTTGGTGTTAAGATTTGCTTCCTTTTCATCCTCTTCCCTCTTGAGTAGACTACGTGTTCTGGGGGTTTGGCTGTTTGGGAGGACCGGGGTCAAAGCTGCTATTATTGTCAAATTTGCCAGTGACAGTTGCTCATCAGCCATCAGAGATTCTCGGATTTCCGGTCCCGAGCTGAGATTCTTAGGAACGCCGGTCTCTAAATACCGGTCCCTTCTACCCATTCGATGTGAGAAACAGGAAATCCCAAGCTCTATTCAACTCTCAATAGTCTTCCAATCTAGTAACCCTAAACCAGAGAGAAACAAAACATCCTTCTTGAAAAAAGGAAAAGAAAAAAATAATTATTGTTTCATTTTTTGTTCTGCTACCCCGCCGATCGCAGATCTCACCCCTAGGGGTGAGGTCTAGAGTCGGATTCTACCACCTCGCAGCAGTTTCTGATTTGCGCTACAGCCTTATTGAAGGCTTAAGGTCTTCAGTCTCCCAGTTCCTGTAGGGCAGGACTGCCCACATCCCCTACGTGACGGATCGTTCGATAATAACTCATTTTGAGAGGAATCGA
>Ga0307509_10007219_pt1 | contig 14624 bp, 4 predicted proteins | sample 10_EM_MG_FD_202245 | JGI IMG/M metagenome (GOLD analysis project Ga0307509, IMG submission 202245) | Populus trichocarpa ectomycorrhiza microbial communities from riparian zone in the Pacific Northwest, United States - 10_EM | ecosystem: Host-associated > Plants > Roots > Unclassified | place... | reverse complement strand
TAAACCAGTCTCCTGGCTAGCAGGAGACAGCAGACTTCGACAGACCTTCAGTCTAAGAATACACTTGGTTGAACGGCAATCCCTGAGTCCAATTTGTCCTTCAACTATTATCCTTCTAGCTACCGGTTCCTTGAAGCCTCCCTTAGCACCAGCGCTAGCAGGTCTACCGCCGGTCCTATTGTATTTTCGTTAGACAGGAATAAACTTGTTACAATGGTTCAAACGTTTGATCTTCCTTTCCTCTAGACATCTTCTTCCTTTCGTTTTGAGCTCCTCTCTCACCACGTTTGATGTTTGAGTACGCTGAGCTTCTTCTTGTCGTGCTTTGTTGTTTCGAGCGTTTCTTTTAGTTTTGAGCTCCTCTCCCACCAGCGTTGGTGTTCGAGTACACTGATCTTCGTCTTGTCGGGCTTTGTTGTTTCCAGCATTTCTTTTCATTTTGAGCTTCTCTCCCACCACGTTTGATGTTTGAGTCCACTGAGCTTCTTCTTGTCGTGTCTTGTGCAACCAATTTCCTCGTGTTCTGTTCTGCGAGAATCCTTGCGTACTATCGCATGGATTTCGAGGGTCCATGTGTCCGGTTTCCTTCGTATTCGAGCCATTAGGTTCCGTCCCCCTCCAGCCTTGGTCCCACAAGGCTACTGCCTCTTAAGGTAAAAACGATTCCCATTTTCTTGATTGTTATTTTTTGTTTTCCCCGCTTCTGTTCCTCGATCCTATGGTTGTCGAGGAATTGCCATCTTGTGCAGATAGTAAGATGGTTGGATTGTCGTGGGATCGGTTCCTTCTGACTCCTCTCTCTTCGATCGTATCTTTGTTCGTCTCGTACAGAGGAACCTATGTGTTGACTTGATGATGATAGGTTCCTTCTGTTTCTCGTCTTCGCTTCGATCGTATCTTTGCTTGTCTCATACAGAGGAACCTATGGTTAAAGGTATTTGTCTCCAAATCCTTTTTCCCTCTAGCGCCTCTCGCACCATCGGCTGGTCCCTCAGCCGACAAGCCCCCCTGGTCCCCTCGTCTCCCCCCTTGCCTATGGGGTTTTGTGCCCAAATCGTGCCGGAAAAAAGAAATTCCATGCTTTTTCCCTTTGGCTGAGAGGTGATACCAAGTTGATTCATTGGTCTTTCTTCTTTCTTTTTCTTGTTGTCTTGTCGTAACTAGAATGTCTCAATAAAGAGTTCCAGTTTGTTGTCTTTTGTTCGTTCATGTAGTCGTTCAGCGTTTGTAGGTAAGGACGCAACCAAATGTAACAAACACATTCCCGACGGTGTTTTCGTTAAACGGGGAACGACTAATCGTAGTGCATATGGTGATCGTTGACTATCTTCATAGTCTCGTTGGAGGAAGTCTTATCGCTATAAGACCGAAAGGTACAAAGTCCAATCGCTAGAGGACTAGGTGCTCGCGTTTGAGCCGTAGAGGTTTGCGTAAGAAGTAGAGTAATAGGTTCGTATATCTTGCACCACGGGAAGGTCACTGTCAAAGGGCTTGGCCCGGGCTCCAGTATCCAAGTGTTGTATTACTTAGATGGTTGCGTGAAGATCCTATCTCCTTGGGCGATCCCAAGTCGCTTATATAGGCATCTTCTTACCACCCTAACCCTGGTGACTCATTACCTCGCGCTACATAAATCTCTATGACTCATAGTGAGTCATAGCGCGAAACCCATCGATGACTCCCATGAGTCATCGCGCAACATTCCGTTAATCAATCATAACTCATAAACCAAGTCATGTGCTCGAATGAGTCACATGCGTGAAACCCATGACTCATAATATGAGTCATGTGCGAAAGTCATTACATTATATGACATCACCATCGTGAGTCATAAAACAATCAACCAATCATAATACCACGATGACTCGCAAGTGCGTAGTCATGTGAAAACTATAAGTCAAGCGACGTCATAGCGTAAAACATAAACAGGGGATGACTAATAACTGATTAGTAATGTAAAAACAATTTGGCTAAGTCAGAATTTGTGACAGTATCTGCTTCCTTTCCACGTAATACAGCAAATAATACTATATGTTGCAAATCTTAACAAAGACATCCTTTACGGTTACTGTGTAACAAAAGAAACAACACCTAGGAAACCGCCTTTGTCTGAACCTGTATCTCATGAGCTGACCATAAAAACCAGATCATTCAGAAATTCGAAAAATCTTCTCATCCTCCTGCCTCTTATTGATTGCTACTCAGGTACTTGCCACTTGCCTCATATTCTCTGTCCCATTTCATGTACAATACCTAGGCAAAAGTGTTCGTGAAAATATGAGACATCTACCAAAGCACAATCACGAACACCTTTGCCTAGAAAGTTTACCTTGATGCTCGTGAACGAAAGAGAAAGAATACTCATATATCGGAGTATTCTAGGTGCTTAATGGCCCTTTTGTCTTTTTATTTTCGATATCTTGTAACTATATTTCTGTCTAAAATAACTAAGGTACAAATCCTGCTTGTATCATTCAATATGGTGTAATAAAACCTCTCAGCAATATATCATCAAATGCATCAACATTAGATCAAAATATGATGATCTCTATAATCCCCTCTTAAAGGCCCATCGACACAATCACCCATCCTACTCCCCTAAGTGGTCAAAAAGCAGAACTTGATGATTAAACCTAGCCTTTCAGGATGTGGGGAGCAGTAAAGGAGGCAACTGTGGCATGCTTTCCACTACCAACCAAAGTATCAAAAACAAAGGTGAGATATACAGCAAAACACTAAGCAAAACCAAATACTATTGTATTACCAACAACCCAGTGCTAGAGATATAGTTAAGAGGCAGTCAGTGGTCTAACTGGGTAAACGATGCAACAAATTACATCTGGAAAACTGGGTGGGTATATGAGCTGTAGACATTGTAATAGTAGAAGACACGATAACTACCCGCATCAACTAGTACCTAAAGCTACGATGACAGTGTAGAGTAGTTGATTGTCAGCCTGTGATAGGAAGGCAAGTGTTACTAGGTAATACAACGAAGCTGAGTGGCAGAGCACAAGGAATCATTGTGAATACACTAGTTATAACCAACAAACAGACCATAGTATTGGCTCTTGGGATAACTATGAGACCTTGCCTCGACCATAATGTCCATAACTGAAGCATTTTCTTATCAGAAGTATGATTCAAGATATTTATAGTGTACACCAAGGAGTTTGTAATGGGGGACGCCTTGGCATAAAAAATTGTCTAGCTGGGTTCAACTCATATTCAAATAATACTCTTCATAATGTTTAAGTCACATTATGTTTAATTTGTTGTCACTATGGAAAATCACATATTATGATACTTACTTCTGTCAACTATGAAATGTATTGAGTGTTGATTACGGGACGGGGCGGGGCGGGTTCTCACTCCGCAGGCCCTGTCCTTACAAGGGGCTGGGAGGAGTATTATTGGGTAATCAGAATCCTGCCCCCGCCCAGGGCCCACCCGCACTCATTCCCTGGAAGGGGTCCCATGTGTTACCACCCATTTTGAATGGGGACTAGTGCTGGGTTTGGGTGGGGTGGGGGCCTGAGGGTGAACATGGGCAGTGAATGCGGAACAAGACACTCCGCCCCAGGCCTTTCAGCAGAGCATGGGAGGGAAAAGGGAAGAGGGCCCGCGTTTTGTGGGGCCCATACACTCCGTAACAAACCCTACATCTATTATCTAAAATAACAATTCATTTAGGCATATAAACTACATGGCTTGGAAACTTTAAAATAACTATGACTGAACCAGGAATTAAACTCTGGATTGCTTTTTAAATTTCTGGCTGAATGCCAAGGCATCCCCCATTACAAACTCCTTAGTATACACTATAAATGTCTTAAACTATACGAGCTAAGCAAGATAGGGCTTACTTCAACTGAGACTTAGAATACCATTACCCTAACCTTTGATAAAGTATCATGCTCTCCTACTTGGCAAAGTTGTAACCCTAATTCAAAGAGTCTGAACGGTAACAAGTAGAACTGAACCTTCTAAGCAGGTGTCAATGATAAATGAGAATGTAAACCATTTGGGGGGGAAGCCAACAGGCATCAGATTTGGGGAGATGGGCGTAACATTACCATCTAAGCGGAAGGCATTGAAGGTGATGCCAGGTTAGCCGTGTGTGTTATAATGATTTCTAGTGGTCTTGTGATTTCTATTCCCACAGATGTCCAGGAGCTGGCTCGTGATGTGTCATTACACTCCTTCTTGGCACTTTTATTCAAACATTTACCCCCCCATTCCACCATTCTTGGTCATGGCCTAATCAAATGTGCAAGTGATGCTATACAGAAACTCACATATCACAAGCCTTTGTACAAACTAGAAAGTGATAATCAGAATATGATGTTGTGCTGGTGATATCTTTAACATGCTGGGTAGTATCACAGGCATCCAATTGAGGCAACTATTCCAAGCATGTGTGATTTCTTTGCGATTGTTTGTCAAACTTTCAGTATATTTGTTATGGATATTCATTACATAACCGCCTGTTCATTTACTTAGTTTGCATATCAGCTCTCCCTGTCCACTGGCTACATTACTTGTGTCAAGATATATATTAGCGTATTTTAGTATTTATTTCAGGATATATCTGCGGTATTCCCTGCCCCTGTCCCCTGTCATGCCTCTGCCCTACCCATACCCCAGACCAGTCCGCATTAAAAATAGGTGGTAATAAATGGGGCACAGTCCAGGGAATGAGTGCGGGCAAGCCCCGAATACGGGTGGGGCCGGGATTACGGGAAAAATAACACCCCTGGCATTGTCCCCCCCCTTAACGGCCACTAACCGGTACTCTATTATTTACCCTACAGTTTCCTGAATTATTCCCGCGCCTTGGAAACTTCACGCATGCACTCTCTATTCCTTATATAGGCCCCTCTTCTCCAATAGCTAGGCAGATAACCAACTCGGATACGAATCCTATGAATATCCAGCTGTTTCCTCCACCGCTTCTTTGTACTTCTTCGCCTGTTCTGTCAGTTCTTCTCCGATCCAGATTTATAAATCTGATGAATACAGTGCTACTGCCCGCTTAGCTTTGCAGAATTAACAACCCAAACTCATGCCAATGTCTTCTTCACCTCCTGAGTAAGCATTCCTCCCAACCCCCTTTTTACTTGCGAAATATTACCCACACAGAATAGATTGTGCCACATATACATTGTTGAACAATTGTACAATAAGCCCAATCATTTCCTTGCAAAAAATGTCTTTATTCTGTATGAGTACAATTCTAATAGTATCCCGGACTCTCTTTATTGCTAGTGGTCTGGGACCGGTCTCAGACCTGACTAGACCAATTGAACCAGGCAGGTCAGGTTATTAAAATCACGGAGGACCGACTAAACGGCCCTGTCTTCAAGGCCAGACTAGTCGGACTGTTCGGAACCCTGCCCAGGATAGTCATTGTAGCATGCCGACAAAAGGTTTTCATTATGGACCCGTTTACCTATAGACGGCCGTCTAGCAACCAGAGGCAGCGCCGACGGTCAAAGAAAGTCAGCTTTGTAAACGGGCTTTCAGTTATATACTAGACCGTATATTAGCTGGCCATGAGAGACAATTCTGTTGTATTTACATATCTTCAACTGTCTGTCTCTGGCTAAAAATTAAATTTGAAATGATTGTTGGTCTAGATGGTAGCATCTCAAGCGCTAAAGTGTTTGACAAATTTTCCACAGTCCTAGATTCTTGTAGCTAGACTGTCAAAAAGTTCTGTTGCCTACTCTAGCTAAACGCCATCTACTTTGCCGCACACTCCCCCACTGTCAAGCCCCGCTTAACGGTCGGCATCGTTTCAGGCTTTTAGACGGACGTCTATAGGTAAACGGGCCCTAACTCCTCACCTGCAATTCATGACCTGAGAGTTCCGCCAAATTCCGTCAATCGATGCAGGCACTCATAAAGATGAGTAAGTACTCCATTACTCGGAGGTTATAACCGCAAATTGTTTGATAATTAAACCCTTAGAAAGGCCCATGTGGAAAGGTCTGGCGGCTCTAGCCTGGTTGTTCAAAATCATGTATACCATGTGTAACCTGAACTGGGGGCTCAAATTGACGTTTTCCATAAATATCGTTAAATAAAGAAAAGTTTATGATATATGAAAAGGTCCTCAAACAACCAGAGGATGTTGGACATGGCCGGGTCGGGGCCTAATCCGTGAACACCTCCGTATCAGTCAAACTATGGTATCTAGATTCTAACTATCTCGCTTTACTAAGAGAAACAGCTACAGCCCCACCCAGTTGTCCAGGATGGCTAAAATCAGGAGTTGACCGTCCGGGACAATGAAACATCCAGGAGAGTGAAATGGTTGATAAAAATGGTGCTTGAAAACACCGAAAAGCGGGTGATAATTGTGTAGAAATGACTTCCAGCTATGCTGTTTAAGGTTTGGATGAGTGGTATAATAAAGTCGGGAATAAAAGGCCTGGGAGGTGAGTAAATGGAGAAAATTTAAGGATATCTTCCAATACTGAGCTTGAATTGAATGTTTTCCTCTCAAAAAATCAAGTCAAAATTCTGACTCCGAGAGTGCCCGGGAATTCCACTATCAAGCCTTACATACGGACGCAAATTGAGGAAAACAGTACAGGAGCTTGGACTAACACAGCTGCAGAAGTACGAGCTTTGTTGCCTACTTTGTGGATCACAGGCGGTATCAATAGTCCTTTTGGGATGCTGTGATATGATATTTGGGCTAGGATTAGGAGAAAATCCGGAACAATGAATATACTTTCTATGTGAACAGTGGTTAGAGATATCTAAATTTGCATCCGGCCCGAAACCCCACAAAATCAGGGACAATGAGGTGTAGTTCAATGCAGATCACACAAATCTTGAGAAATCGTCGGTGGCAACCAAGAATCCGGGAGAGTGAGGTCTCGGAGAACGGGGTGCAACTATATGTATACAAGGAAATACAGTAAATAGAGAGAGGGACAACGGCTGCCTTCCTAAGATAAAATAAGTAATTATTTTTTTACTTTTTTCGTTTTCTATTCTTACTTTTCTATATTTTATGATTATTATTATTATTATTTTCATATTTCTTTCATTGTCAACCCATCACGATATTTGCACTAAACCATACTCAGCAGTAGCGGAGATGTGCTTGACGTATGTAAATTATTAACATTTCAAAAGGTCCTTTCAGAGGTTACCACAGAAGAGCTATGTGCCCTCATTGATGACAACCCATTTCTAGTATTATGTTCTCGCTACCGGGGGTTCCATGAGTAAAAGAAAGTCTGAGACTGCAGTATGTCACTTGCCCTGAGGCAGCTGCATAAATATGATAGGCCCGTATCCGCTATACTCGTTATCTTGCAATACTTATAGCCTAATCCGGTGGATTTTCTGAATCGTTTACTGTTCGTTAGACTAAACTGGTCATCATTATTTGGAACCGTTGAGGTTGTATCTGCCTTGATGGTGATGGAAGGTTATAATATAAACGCGGAGGATTTGGAGGGGTATACACCGATCTCCTGGGCTGCTGGTAATGGATATGAGGTAGGAAGAATACCACTCAGACCGGAAGAGGTCTACCCCGGCAAGGCAGATAATCTTGGTCAGGCCGCGCACGTATTCGTACCCCTTTGTGTTTTTATTGTGTTTGCCTCACAGGTAGCGTCTTGCTCCCCTCTCCGTCCCTCTCTTCCCTCTTCCCTTTCCTTCCCCCACTTGTCATTTCGCTTCCTCTTCTCTTTCTTTCCCCATTTCCGTCTCGTTCCAATTCCGAGGATACTACCATAGCCTTTCATCGTTTGCCCTTCAGCCCGCTTACTTACCTGTGGAATCTCCCCGAGCAACAACACCGACATATACGGGAAGGTTTGTACTTTTTTTTTGTTTGTTGGTGCAGGTTATTACTCTACCTCGCTTAGGAGCTTGTGACCCTTGTCCTTTATTTGACTCTACTTCCCGTGCACGATCTGTTCTTCAAGTATGATACTAAAACTAATCGGAAAACAGAAGTAGTCAAACACCGCGATGTCAGAGAGTACCGGCCGATCACCACTGTCATTCGCTGCCGAGAAAGGATACTACGAGGTAGTCAAGGCGATATTGGGGAGAGCGGATATCCTGCCCGATATGGAGGATAATGACGGTCGAACACCACTGTCTTGGGCAGCCGAGTCCGGCCATGCTCTAATAGTAAATCTACTATTGGAGCATCCGGATGTTAACCCCGATAAGCCGGATAATGTTGGACAAACGCCCCTCTGTTGGGCTGCACGCGAACGCCAAATAGAAGTAGTGAGACTACTCTTGCAACAAGAATCCGTCAACCCGAATCATAACGACTCCAATGGTCAAACACCTCTATTGTGGTGTGCCTCGAGAGGCCATAACCAGGTTGTGGAGCAGCTTTTGGGACACGATAATATCCAACCGGATAAATCTGCCACCAACGGTCAAACACCAATCTCTTGTGCGGCTGAGAGGGGGCATGGCCGGGTGCTAGAGCTTTTATTAAGACGGGAAGACGTCAATCCAAACTCGCCTGACATGCTAGTCAGAACACCCCTCTTGTGGGCAGCCATCATGGGACGTGTTGCAGTAGTGGAGCAATTATTAAGGTGCGAGGACATAGAGGCCGATAAGCCAGACGTGCATGGCCGAGCACCGCTCTCGTATGCAGCGGAATGGGGGAATCTTCCGATTGTCGAGTTGCTTCTGGCCAGAGAAGATATTAATCCCGCCATATCTGACCACAATGGTGGGGGGCCACTTTCATGGGCTGTGTACGGACAGCATAACGAAATAGTCAAGCGATTGTTGGAGCAAAAGCGCGTCGATGGAAATGCTTGTGACTCCAAGGGCAAGACCCCGTTAATTTCTGCTGCAACCTACGGATACAAGGGAATAGTCAAGCTCCTTCTGGGATGGGAGGGAATCAAACCGGATATTGCAGACCCGAACGGAAGAACCGCGCTTCTAGGTGCCTGCAGATACGGGAAGGAGGAAAATGTGAAGCTGCTTCTAGAACGCAAAGATGTGAACCCAAACATAGTGGATGAGGATGGACGGAGCGCTCTCGGGAATGCCGCAATGAATGGCCACGATAAGGTAGTTAAAGTTCTGTTAGAGCGGAGGGATGTGGATCTGAACGTTAGGGATAAGGATGGAAGGACACCACTGGAATGGGCTGAGCAAGAGGGGCACGGGGAAATTGTGAGAATGCTGGTAGCAGGGCAACATGTTACTCATTACACGGCGGATGGGGGGGTGTGTGCACAGCACTAGTCCAGTGGTGAATAAAATTCACCTTTTCTTTGGTAGAATATTTCTACTATGATAGTTCAGAATTGATTCACAGAGAATGAATAATTGTAAGAAATGGATTATTCATTTGTGAAAGAAAATAGGTCGTGCTCGTATTTCATAGAAGGCAGATAGGTCATGTTAACCAGATTGGTGTTTGTTCTCTAAGTTGAAACAGACAGAGCAGGGGGAGGCAGAGCCCCGAACACTACGACCGGGAATGTTACCGAGGTAGAACGGCTCGGTCAGTCTCTGTTAATCTCAATAACTGGATCTGACTAGATGGGGTAGTCCAGTCTTGTCGGAAACAGTCTCACCCTTGTATGTATAAGAATATAGCATATGGAAGACCATGTTACGCAGAGAAAAGGCAACCGGCAAAGGCGCACCCCCGACCCCTGTGATGCAAACGGTGCCATATATAGGAAATTCAATGATATTCTATAACCTGCAAGAGGGCAGAGCAGACTGAGTACCAATTGAGTGTTCTGAATAATCAATGAAAATAAGGAGTTCTAATCAAAAAAACATTGTTTCAATGCAAGATAACAGGCGGATGGTCAGTCAACGGGGGGATTCGGAAGGATCACATCAAAGGTGGCATAGTCAGCAACGATCCCTCCCACCAAGGAACCAGTTGGTTCACGCGTGCTTACACCCGAGGACAAAAGTGCATGAGTTTTCGTACAACGCAGCTATCGCTAAAAACAAATCACCCCAACACCCACGGAGTCAAAATCAAACGCAATGCCACCAACACAACCTACCAATACGCGCCAAAGAAACAATACACATAAGGCTGCAGAGGCCTTTCATGACCTAGTAAAACTTAGGCTTCTAGGTAATAAAAGTGGTGGAAATAAGTGCAAGTCAAGCACCTTAGAGTGAGTCTTCTCCTGAAAGAAAGTTAAGATACCAGGCAAATACGATTAATATATTGAAGTGCTGGACCTTGGGCTCCACAACCCTAGCCCTACTCCCATTTTTGCGTGAAAAAATTCATAGTTCGAGCAGAGAATGGACTTGAGCATGCAGGAATACTAAGCAAGGGGCTCATGGAGTCATGGTGGCTAAAATAAGGGTCCTGTGTAAGTTACTCAAGTTCCAGATCTGAATAGTTATTTCACGGGTTTCAATGGGGAAAATCTAATCCAGCTTTGTTCTGCAGTGTATATGAGTGCGATAATATTTGAAGAGTAAAAGAAAAGCAAGATTATGATAATTAACTTCAGATATTAGAGCAGAAGTCAGGTTCAAGTTAGTAACTTGCGATCTATGCCTTACTACCTTAGGTGTCAACCCTCTGTTCATTTCTTTTTTGTTCATTTCTCAGTTTATTCAGTAGCTGGCTAAAGGAGATATCATAGCATTCAACTTAAGTTATTGCCTAAAAACAGTATACAACAAAAGAAATCCTCCCTTCCTTTCCCAAAATGAAGCAAGGAAATGTGTAAGCTACAAAAGCCTACATGAAAATACTACATAGAAAGTTGCAGAAATGAAGTAGTAGCTATTGAATCCTCATCAGGCTCAGCAGGGCTAACAGGGGCCATCACATGGTGGGAGGGGTATGACAGTGTGGGTTTGATGTAGGGAAGTGCAATTCAAACAGTTGGGTGTGAAGTTAGTGCAAGTGTACCTATATACAACATGTAACATTTATAGATTTTCCTATAATGGTACACCCGTGTGGAGTGGAGGATTTCTCATGTTTATATTACCCTAGCGGCAATAGCTTACTTGATAGATAAGAGTAAGGTATTGGCTCCATACGATGACGATATATCGGAACCTATGCTCCCAACCTAATGAGCGTCCTAGAGCCATCTAGAAGATGACTTGGACAACTGGATGAGAGCACATTTCAGCATATGTTTAATGGATTGGAATGATGTTTAGAAAACTCTACACCTCTCATGAGAGTTCGTTACGGGGCGGGGCGGGCCAGGTTTTCACTCGCCAGGCCCTGCCCTTACAACTGGCCGGAGGGGTTATTTTGGGGATAATCCCCACCCCGCCCCCGTCTGGGGCGAGTCCCTGCTCATTCCCTGAATGGGGCCCCAATTCTCCCCACCTGTTTTAACGGGGGCCGTCTGGGGAACGGGCGCGGTTGGCGGCAGGGGCAGGGTACCGTACAATCCACGCCCCGCTCCAGGCAGTTCAGGGTGGCCCGGTGGGGAATTGGGCCAGGGGCCCACATTTTTCGGGTCCCCAGAGGCCCCGTAATGACCACTATCTCTCATTTTCTACGTGCATATGCCTATCGCTACATAATGCATTGATACCTGGATATCGGAACTGATCACTGCATATTCCATATTACAATTTGTATGTAGGCATTTGGACCACATATTCATATATAGTTTATGATGACAAAGAGATTGAAGACTATCTACTTGTGCAGGGTGGACATCCTCAGATGAAATAGCAGTTCGGGAGATTCTCTGAGTTGAGCCGGACAAGTTTTCAGGGTCCTAATGTGTTTGACCTTGCTTCTGACGAAAGGAATTGTTAAGAGGATACTGCGTAACTAAAGACGTCGAAGTAGCAGGAAAATTAACATAAATATTAGCTCTTTCCCCTAGGAGTTGAAGAATCATCAAGCAACGGAGAAGAGACCTTAACAATATAACTAGTTAGCGAGTTATATTTTAACTCTTTGATTTTGACTAGACTATATTACTTGACCTTTACCAAACGATTACCGAAGAGCCTTCCTGACTACTAATCTGTTTTCTCGACTGTCCTTGGCCTGGTTAGCTTGGAATTCTACCGTGTTTGCTACCCAGTAACTATTTAACCTGATTTATATTTTGTTTATTTGATATGATTACAGCTGCACCACTGGCCGTAAGTCAGATACACTATGCTTTTGGAGGCAAAGTTAAGTTTGCTTTGTTGGAAGTTTATGTTTAGGATTTGGGGTAAGGAACTTGAATAGTCAGTTACATCAGCAAAAATTATTATATTTGTCCGGAGCATCCAGTGCATTACATCCTCTAGATGCCTAGAAAGTTAATCCGGGCTCTGGAGAACATTCCGCATCACCCCCTACCTCCTTGACATTCTAACCACCTCCAATACCCAGTACCTTGTGTCCAAATGCCCTTACCCGCAGATCCTAAGGTCCCGAATCGCGACCATCTCCTTCATGTGACTTCCTGGTCATATTGCAGAATTGAACTTCACTCTACTATCAGGATGCTACACAGGAATATTTGAACCCCCTCTGCATCAATTGCCAGATTTGACTATAGGCTCCTAATGCCCTCCTAATTGTTCACATATTGGTCATGAAAGTATCGTGATAGCCCACTTAAATACTCTCAAAGGTCGTGATATTACATATATTCTATACGCCGTCTTGCAGAAGTCATAATAGCTTACATGCATACTCTTGATGGTCTTGGGATAGCCCACCTATTCCAGACACGGTCTTGATAACGTTGGGATAGCGCACATGCCTACTGTCGACGGCATCGTGATAGCATAGTGTTTCCAGACGCCGTCTCTATCACTCCACTATTTAATCGTATTACAGACTGTCTGTTAGAAAGGTTCAGGGCGCTTGTGCCCCTTGTATTTTAACTTTGAACCTCCTCCTGATCGTGATATGCTTCAATTATTACTAGCCAACTGCTGTGACCAGGGCATCCTGGAAATCCTGGCCATGGCAATTCTACATTGCCAAGCACTCACAAGCAATACACTCTAAATTGGCCACACCGGTACATAGATTGCCCAACAATTCTAATCAGATTACATTTCCTGCCAATCAAATTCACTAAACTTAGCTGATTACAAATCCCCAAGTCTACCATAAACTATGCTCTCCCACACCTACGTCACATTCCTGGGAGTCCTGCTGGTGCAACAATAAGTAACTAGCAAAACCCAAGGTCGTCGGCCTCTGTTGTGTTAGTTCCACTGTCAGCTCCTATGTGTTACCTAGGCTCACCAGATCTGAATCTCGCATGTGAACTCTGTTTGCGAACGACGCTGCGTTGGAGTCGCACGACACTTCGCTTCCATCAGATGCATCTTGACTCTGCTGCTGCTGCTCGCAACCCCCGGCGTGATTGTTCAGGGGACTCTGTTCCTGCACAGCAACCTGGCTTACATTGCTGTTGAATAGCTCACAGTTGGACAGCTGACACTCCAGCTCAGCTTGAACTGCATCATGATTGTCAGCAAAGCCTTCACAACTTTCCTTCATCATACAATGATTTTGCTGGATAGTGTCAGTAAGTGTCTCAGGCAGATTCCTGCACATTAGTTGTTGTGTTTGCCATGGTACTACCCGCCAGGTGTTCTTAGACTGTAAGAAAATGTGTGGCAAGATGGGTCAGTTATCCGAACAAAAACCCAGGACGGAAAGATTGAGGTAGTCCTACCTGGTACTGGGTCAGGCGTGAAGTCTCGAGCATCCTTATACACCCCAAGTCGATATACCCATAGTTGATGGCCCAGGATTGCACAAGTGAGACACACCATTGTACCATTGACACGATTGATGAATTCTGGGCATAGCATCACAAGCCTTCTCTTGGAATTGTAATACTAACCGTACATGGCCTTGGTAATCTGATGTGTGAGGAACTGGAATGATATAGGCTGCATTCAGGTCCTTGTCATTGGTGATTAGAAGTCCTGGTTGGGTGATGGGCGACAGGCCAATACACAACTCATCCCTATTTGCGGGGCAGATGAAGTCAACTTTCCCCAGAAGGTATTCAACTCTACAAGCCATGGCTGTTGGGCCTTCTGGTAATGCATATAATTCCCATATATAATCTTTGGGGTAATGTACGAACTGCGCCTGCATGCTAGAGTGTTTTTAACCTATCCTTCGTGGTTAGCGGAGCACACTTTGTCTTTGTGACCTCTAACTTACAATGTCCATACTCTTCTACGACAGTTGAATATTTCCGGCATCTGCAATTTCATCTCCAGCACAACTCCAAACACTATGCACCACAGATGTCAAAGCAACCTGATTCATCAACGGGATAACATCCAGGGTGTACTGAAGCATCAGAACCTTTCCTATACTGTAACAATCCTATTGTTAGGTAGTTATGCAACAGGCAACGATAGTGGTTTCCTATAGTGAGCAAGTCTTCTTCTTTGTAATCAGGCGTAGGGAAATACTATCTCTTCAGATAGTACGGAACTGGCTTGCTCGTCTTGAGTCGTTTGGTAGAATTACTATTTCTTCAGATAGTAAGGTGGGTGGATTGTCGTGCTTGATAGAACTATCACAATAGTTCTATGTTCGGGCAACCTGTCGAGACTGTCACAATAGTCTCCAGGTTCTTAGAGCGTAGGTTCTCGCAGAGGAGGAGTGT
>Ga0307509_10007218_pt1 | contig 14625 bp, 27 predicted proteins | sample 10_EM_MG_FD_202245 | JGI IMG/M metagenome (GOLD analysis project Ga0307509, IMG submission 202245) | Populus trichocarpa ectomycorrhiza microbial communities from riparian zone in the Pacific Northwest, United States - 10_EM | ecosystem: Host-associated > Plants > Roots > Unclassified | place... | reverse complement strand
CACGTGGAAACGCATTGCCGAGGAGGGCAGTCAGAGACTTCGAGAATCGGAGGAAGAGAACGACGCTCTCAAGTCTGGTAAGGTTTCTGAAGGTCCAGCGGCCACGGATCCCTCTACGGACAATGATTGGAAGGTAGTGAGGGACGAACTTACCAGGCAGGCCGCGTACCTCCGGAACCTGGAATCCTCCAACACTCGGATGACGGGAGAACTCCATCAGCTGCGGCAAAGAAACGAGAGCATTGAGGTTCTAAAAGAGCAGAACCGTGATCTGAATCGCAAGCTAACCGACACGGACTCGTTACGGCAGTCTGTAGCCAGGCTCGAAGCAGAAGTTGAGGCAGCCCGAAAGGAAAGGGAGGAATGGTACGCTAGTTCAAGTTTTTTCACTCGGCCTGCGCTGATTCCTATTCCCTAGGGCATCCAAGACACACGCATCCGATCTTCCCGCGCGCACTCCCGCATCGGTGACCCGCAGCCTCACCAGTCTACGACTCGAACATGGGCGTGTGCTGGAGGAGTTTGGGGCCCTCAAAGCCGTTTTGCGGCAGAAGGAGCGGGAGATACTTGATCTAACCACCCAAGACGACCGGTCAAAGCAAACCGTCGTGTGGCTCGAGAAGCAACTAAAGGCAATGGAGGACAAGGGAGGGCGTAACGAACGACGCGCTATCCTTGCAGAGAGAGAGGTTTCGTTCTTACAAGTAATGCTCGTGAGCTTCAACTCGCTCCTCCTCAAACGCCTCACTAACGCACCCCACCGCAGGCCAGCTATAGTGCCGAGGACTCTGCCAAAAGCTCCACCTTGGCTGCCCAGGCGAAAGAACAACGCCTGACTGATCTTGAGCGCCTCCTCACTGAGTATAAATCCAGCATAAGGGAACTAGAGGTTGAACTCGATGCCATCGGGGGAAATTCTAGTTCTCTCGGGTCTGGAAAAACTCGTGAGCAATTGCAATCTGAGATCAAGGAGTCCAATTCCAGAATCGAGGCTCTGGAAATTGGTGCGGCGTGCCTACGCTTTTTGAACCGCGTCGCTCACTCGAGTTATTAGACTTGAAGGAGGCGGAAGACGCAGTAGAAGAGGGACTCGCAAAGGTCGAGGAGCTTGAACAAAAGCTGTTTGATCTTGGCGGAGAAATCGGGGCAGGGCGACAAATACCTCCCGGGACGCGGGTGCTGACGTTCAAGGATAACCCTGCACAGCAAGAGCTCGATCTACGCCAAGCAACCCTGGATCGACTCAAGGGAGAGAATGAGGCGTTATTGAAAAGGCTCGTGGCATCGGAGACTGGTGGGTGTGACGCCAATGCATCCTCAGCGGATTTCGTCCCGAAGGAGAGTTGGGAGGTAATGAAGACGGAGAAGGCAGAGTTGGCCTTAGCCTTGGAGCATAAGGAGAAGCGAATCAAACGGCTGCAAGAGGTTCGCCGCTGAACCTCGCACTCCCTATACGCTTACTGACTGCCCCCATAGATATATGCGAAAAAGAGCGGCGAGTTCCGTGAAGTGGTCTCCTCAATCCTTGGGTTCAAACTCGCCTTCAATCCGAACGGCACCGTCAGGATGACATCGGTATACGACTTGAACGCCGTGTTCGTATTCAAGCCGGCGATGAACGGGGACGCAACCTCAATACAACTGGTAGGACAGGGCGAAGGCGGACCGGACGACCTACCGCAACTGATGCGACACTGGTTGGAGGAGGTACAGTGTATGCCGGGATTCATGGCGAGTGTGACGCTGGGATGCATTGAGAACGCAGGGGAGCAGGCCCGGGGTCAGACGGATTAACGATGCTTGTATGTTAGCCATTGTCATATTTACGGTTTATGTAGCTTCGGTTCGATGGGAAATTTCTTTTATCTTAGCTTATACGTCCAGTTGGGACCAGCTGGATCGTATGTTTCGTGTGCAGGACTTGTCCAGCACCCTACCCAACCTGCAGCACTTTGCACGCCACCGATTTGGACTCCCTCCGTATGCCACCTCATCTCCCCGCCCACAATACTACTCACACTCCACCTGATCACGTCTCCCCCCTCGTCGTGCACTGTACCTCGTACTCTGGCCTCGTTCGTACCTCCGCCGAGCGTGTTTCCTTCGAAGTGAATGGTCGGTTTCCTCTCCGGATGATGTCTGGGCGGCGAATCGATGGATGTGACACGCATCGTTACTTGAAGGAATGCGTGGGCCTCGATAAACCACGGGTTACGGAAAACGCTCGGGTCTAGTTCGTCCCCGATATCCGGCAGTTTACCGTCTGGCCACTGCAATGTGAAGACCGGATGAGGTTTTAGACGCGGTGGGGTGTGTGTATCTCACATTGTATTCTTCTAGCTCTTCATATCCTACCCATGACACAAAGCGCAGCCAGTCGCCTTGGACGCCAGCCCAGTCGCCATCTACAGGACTAGGAGGGGCGGTCATCGGCCGGGTGTTTTCGAACCCACGCTTCATCCAGACATGAGCGTCATCGCTATGGCTGTCGCGAAGGTTGTTTAGGAGGACGTTCATAAGGCATCTGAGGTGAACGTAGTTGACTTGGAGAGGATCGTTCTGAGAGCCCCGAGGCATGAATGGGCCGTAGAGCTTGGAGCGGTGGTAGTTGCGCATGTCATATACAAAGGTGCGGGCCTTGAATCTGTCTCCTGGTCTACCAACTTTATCGCATTCGAGGACTTGGAGCTCGGACTGTGATTGCGAATGTTGGCTGAGCCGGGGATGAGTGGAGGTTAATGGGGAGTGTGAGGGCCACAAGGCAGGGTTCGTGAGGATGCCGTCGAGCCATGTTATGTTCTTGGACCATCTCCGACCTGGAGGTGCAGATCGAACCATCTGAACCAAGATCTTGAACGCATTCTCGAGTTCTTGGCCAGATACGTGCGCGGAGAAGAAAGCGAGAATGGTGTGTTTAGCTTGAATGCGGGACTGGACTTTTGATCTCCAGTTTGTGGATTGGTGGTGTTCCCGGGGGAGGTCGAAGTACTTTGCGAAGAGAGATTTCCAGAGGAAGACGTTGTCTCGGATGTAGGTGTGGAGAGCGCGGGATGCCTGGGAGACACTGGAGACGGTCTCGGGGTTGGTCAGACTGAGGATGTAATCAATGACCTCGAACGGAACCGATTGGAAAGGACCGGTCATGGAGGTATAAACACGGCTACGGAATGGACAGCTCTCGATCGCCATCGTTTTTCCTCTTGTCGATCATGCTGCGAACGGTGTAGGGCGCATACATTCTGTCTTTGCAACCTGACTGACCTTTATCCTCCAAGGAAACCAAAAAACGCTCGGTCGAAGCGAGCCCTTGAGGCTCGACAACCAAAAGAGGCCGAGGATCCTCGCACTGTGATATTTGTCAAGGGCACACACACCGGGGAGAGGTTAAATAGAGCCATGCAAGAATTGGTCAGTCGTGAATATCCTTTCCGTCCCCCCCCGTCGTTGATTGGTGATGTAGATGGCGTTGAAACGACCGTACTCAACCTCGTTCTCAAAAAAGAACCTGATCAGACCCTTCGAAGATCATTCCTCGTTAGAGTTCTGGGCTCTGAAGAACGATGCTTCAATGTTCGTCGTCGGCCAAAGCTCCAAGAAGCGCCCGGATAACCTCGTTTTTGCGAGGACCTTTGATAACCGATTATTGGACATGTGTGAGGTCGGAGTGGAGAACTTCGTCAGCATGAACGAGCTGAAGGTGTGATCCCCCCCCTGCTCAGGCCACACCAGAACTCTGACCACCGTCTATCCGAAGACACCGAAATCGACACCAGGGCACAAACCATTAATGCATTTCTCATCCGAACTTTTCGATTCCCATCCGCGATATACACAACTCAAGACGATGTTGATGGACATGTTCAACGGGCAAGCCATCGACTCGATTTGCTTATCCGGGCTAGAGCATGTCATCAGCGTTACCGTCGCCCCCACCCCACCAGACTTGAATTTAGCCTCCTCCACCTCCCTTCCGAGGGTTCACGTACGAACGTACACATTCAAAATGCTCTCTTCCGGTGTGAAAACCCCGAGAGCAGAACTTACGCCCATGGGACCACACTTCGACCTTTTGTTCAGGCGCAATCGAGAACCGGATGAGGACATGATGAAGGCCGCCATGAAACGGCCAAAGACCGCAAAGAAGGACGTGGAGAGCGGGTTGGGCAAGAAGAGGAAGAACTTCGAGGTGGACGAAATGGGGGACTTGCGTGGACGTGTACACGTTGGGAGGCAAAATTTGGACAAGCTACAGCGAAAGAAGGTCAAAGCGCTGCGGGACGATGACAACGAACGCCCCCATAAGAGAGTAAAGAGCTGAGCGGGCAGACAATTCAAGTCATCCATTCTGTAACAAATACGACTAAAGTCACGAGTACAAAACAAGACCGGAGGAAGGTGGGCATAGACGGGGGGAAAGATCTTACATACGTTTAGTATGCCGAAACAGGGTCCGAGAGGAAGGGTAAGAGAATCCCGGGTAAAACAGGGAGTACCGTCGCCACCTCTGCCTGTTCACTACTCGGCTCGAGCACGAGGGAGCGACGCGAAGCCACCGTTCTAAGGGTAGATCACCAAAACAGCGTTCAAAATGAGTCAGCGCCCTCTGTGTTCGACGCTCGAAGATGGAAACGTGATCTCCCCTCACTCGTGGTGAAGGGTGGAGATACTAGGTCGTGGTTGACTGAGATTGGTGTCAGTGAAAACGGAGAGGCCCGAGGGTCAAAGAACATACAGCTTGGTCCGTGCTAAGTGTCGGGCTCCAGCTTCTCACCGCGGGCCAGGACTCGTACGACCCTGCTTTGTTGAGAAACGACATCCATCATGGCTTTCACAGCGGGCGGACGTTCCACGAGACCTTTCCCACTGCGAAGGACAGGAGGGGCTCCACCGTTCCTGTTTCTACCATGGATTTGGTGGGGAATATTTTTCCTATTCCTGGATGCGCCGTCGGGGTCTTCGTGCTTCCTATTGCCGTGTGCGTCCTCGTGCGAGGGTTGGACTTCCAACACATTCAATCCAGCACGGGCAGCCCAATAGGCAGCGAGAGTACCAGTGGTACGGGGCTCAAACTTGTTGACATGGGGTGTGGGAAGGGGGACAGGTGATTCCACAAGCGGGGGGTGTTTTGGAGCCAATGTCACCGGTTCGGAGTTCTGAGCGACGACAGCAAAAACGAGCCCTGGGTTCGCGTTCTGGGGCCCGTTCCCGGTGTTGGGAGAGGTTTCCTGGACTTCCGAACGCCCCAACTCCCAGTATGCACAGCAGATGGTTCTACGCAGCCATATGGGGGATCCCATCAGTGGGTTTGGTGCGTTGGTATTGAAGGAAATAGCCTCCCAAGAAACAAAGGCATCGTCCTGTTGAACGCGTATGCGGGGATTAGTCCCAACTTGAGCCTCAAGGACTCTGGATGCGGCACGGGCGCGCTGAGAGAGTGGACTGGTACCCTTCTTGAGCAGATCGAGGGTGTTGAGGACTGGAGGGGGGTCAAACTCGAGAAATTCGAGAAACGTTCTTCACTCACCTTCAAGAGGGACAATTATGATTTCTTCGCGACCATCCCGACTCCACTTCTTGAGTTGACCCAAAGCGTGGATCAAGACACTGGAATCTAGAACTACGATGTCGGCATCCTTAGTGTCTTGGCCACGCTTCTGCTTCTGGATCGAGGGGTCTCTGAGTGACCTATCATCGATACGCTGCTTCGGTGGTGAGCCGGAGGCTCGTCGAGAAGTCACGCCGCCTGGCTGATTGTGATTTTTCTCGGGAGAGTTCCATCCGCCTTGGTCGCTGTGAGGTGCTCCGCGATCCCTCCGGTTTGCGGTTCCAGGTTTGCGATTATTTACCGACCTCTCGAGCTGCTCGACCTGGTGACTTAGGAAAGCGGCACCCAACGCTCTGGACATGGTAACCTTATCAGCACCTGGGACCTGGGGCAAAAGTGAGGGCGGAGGAGAAGAATGCAGGCGGATTTAGTCACCTTTTCTTGCATGTTGCGGGGCAATTGTTGGTCGTGGCAGGTGTGGATGGGGAGAGAGAGGAGAGTGCGCCATCCATCATCTCCTCGTGTTCCCGCCGCCGTCACACACACCGTCACGTCACTTCCCCGCTCACGCGCAGTCGACGTTGAGACAATGTCGAGAAAGATTGGCAGGATTGGGGACTGGAACAACAACTCTCAGTCGGGGTCCGACAGGTTAGTTTCCTGGTTTGACCTGTTTGAGGCGACGTCTAACGCAAACATCACTCCAGAAACAACCCGAGCGGACCCAGGATCGCGACCCTCCGCGACGCCACCCATCCAGATCCACCAGCAAGACAGCACATAAGCGACGATGAGGACGAAGAGGAGTCTGGTAGGGATCAGGCCGAAAGTTGGTTTGCCGGTGGCGAGCGAAGGTCTGCTTTCATCATGTCATGGACCTCAATCGTACCCCTGATCCACCATGTTCAAGTGGGATATCGGTAGAGAACCCCGGTCGTCCCAACCTTCCGGGGGGGTCCCTTGTGCAGGATCTCTTGCGTAGGGCCGCAGAGTGAGCCACACATCCACGACAATTGTTCATATCACAAACCACAACACTTAGAGCTGGACCAGCTGCGAATAACACCCCTCGTAGCGTGTTCACTGGTGGCGGATACACCCTAGGGAGTGACGATATGGAGAGTTCCTATATCCCTGACCCAGATGCACAAGGTTCGTCACCCAAGGTACCCCCCTTCTGATGCCTCCTCACCAAGACCCACCAGACGCTCCTCCCGCGATTCGACACCTGACATTTTGGAGGGACGGATTCAGTGTTGAAGACGGTCCGTTGATGCGGTACGACGATCCAAACAACGCGCAGATTTTGGAGGAAATCAATTCCGGGTACAATCACCCCCTCCATTTCATGTTCCCTCTCTCACGGTTTTCTCCAGCCGGGCCCCTCCCCAGATTTTGAACGTCCAAGTCGGGCAACCCGTTGAGCTGCGCGTTGCTCGCCGGACTGACGAGCACTATGCCCCCCCAGCTGCCAGTTCGATTCAAGCCTTCTCCGGCACCGGCAATCGACTCGGAGCCCCCGTTCCTTCCATCTCCGGGACTGAACATCCGATGCCTGGAAGGTTCGATGAAGGGGCTGATCCCAGCGAACCACAAAGAGTGACAACGAGGTTCGAGGTGGACCAAAGTCAACCAACGACTAGTATTCAACTCCGTTTGGCCGATGGGACCAGGTAGGTGCCACTTCCACACCAACGCTGCTTCGGCTGACGGCGCAACCAATAGGATGGTATGCAGGATGAACCTCACACACACTGTTGGTGACATAAGGAACTTCATCAATGCGTGAGTTCGTTGCGTTTATCCCAGCTGCCCCCGACCGACCTTTTCCCCCTAGATCTGACCCCGTCAATTTGGCACGTCCATACACCATTGGGACAACTTTCCCCAACAAGACGTTAGACGATGACACGCAGACGATCAAAGATGCAGGGCTTGCAAACAGTGTAATCTTGCAGAAATTGACTTAAGGTGAAGCTTTACAGTAGATAGTCCAGATACGACCTAGCTTGTCCTGTAACATCACGTGTTGAGAACACCCACTTGACCGCGTCGCGTCGCGTCGATATACCGCTTGCATTGAAACTTTTGGCGATGCCACTCAACACTCGCTCCTCACAATCTACACAACCAACGCGGACTCAAAGGAAGAAGCACGGGAGACGCGGAGCCCAAGATTCGGAGGACGACGCGGACGACGCTCCTGCGAATACTCAGACCGTCGGCGAGGACGACGATCTGGACCAGACCAGGGGGGTAAACAATGAGGTAGGCCGTACCACGTCCTTGCTATCCTCCAGATAACCCCCAGTTCACCCAGGAAGCGGATCGAAAAGCTCGGGATCTAGTCCGTCTTACGCTGTTCACAGAAAACCGCAGAGCGCCTCTAAGACGCGAGGAAATCTCGAAAAAGGGTACTTGTGTTTTATCCTTCCCGAACATCGGGAATAATTTCCACCTCCACGCTTGCAGTACTTGGGAACACACCCCGTGCATTTAAGGATGTGTTAGAACGGGCACAGGGGATCCTACGGACCACTTTCGGGATGGAGCTGGTCGAGCTCCAGTCACGAGCAGAACTTGATAAGGAGGATACCTCCAAGGACAATGCAGACGGAGATCGAAGAAAGGCCACTGGCGTGAAAAAGAAAGGTCAGCACAACCCTGCAATCTCTCACCTCTCACCACCTCAAATATATGCGATGGTACAGTCGCCACCAGTGGGAGCAAGAGTTACATCCTGCGCTCGATATTGGACTCGGTCATTCTTGATTACGCTGCCCTCACAGATCAAGATATTTACGAACAGGAGATCGAGGACCTGCCCGAGGGGGCTGATGATGCGGCCCTGGTCACGTATGGGAGCATCATATCCTGGAGCGATTCCGACCAGCTCGGTTCACTGGGTATTCTATATGTCGTCCTCGCACTCATACTCGTCAGCGGGCGAGTCATCGCCGACAGTACGCATGTTGCCCGTACCCTCCGATCCGCACTCACGGAGCCCCTTTAGATGAGTTGAGAGCCACCCTCAAACAACTACAGTTGCAACCGGCGGAATCCGTGCATTTCGACGATAAATCAACCCACCAATCTCTTACGGTTAATGCGTATCTCACTCAGCTAGTAAGACAAGGTTACCTTGACTACTCTAGGATTGGGGACGTCAAGTCCGGTGGGAAGCGGAGTAGGGTCCCAAACGCCACCCAGGCTGGGGGAGAAGAGGGCAGCAATGTGGAGTGGAAGTGGGGACCTCGTGCACATGGCGAGGTGGGAGAACAGGGTGTAGCCCGGTTCGTGGCAGAGTTCATGGCGGAACGGGTGGCTGACCCAGAAGCTGGGGAGGAGACGCAACAGAAACTTCTGGAAGCGATGCTAAAAGGGATCAAAGGTGCCACAGGGGAGCTATCAGATGTAAAGTGACCAGTATCGCATTCCTCTCTTCGCCATCGGTGCAAGCGTCTGCATCTCATAAAGGCCGTGGGATCATCAATGCCTGGGTGATTATCCGAGCACTACATCGCACATCATCCCATCGACCACAAACAATGAGTTCTGCAGCAGATGAGGCTGCCCTGGCCAGGGTTTACCGCCCAGACACTGCAATCAACCTCTCGCCACCAGATAACACCGCGGTGCAACTCAGTGGGGAGATACGACAGTACATCACAAGCCTACTGGGGGTGGTACGCCATCCCGTCAAACGACCGCCCTCCATCGACATCATTGACACATTCCTGCAGGACCCCGAAGCACTTTTGAAACTCCCCGTTTTGAGTTCGCCCCCAATCGATGATTCCCATCCAATCGTGGACTACTTCATTTCGTTTGTGTCCAAATAATTCACTCTTCGGTTGACCGATACTTTGATTCCAGGTCCTCACACAACACATATCTCATGGCTAGGCAGTTGCTCGGACATTCTACCGCGGCCGCTTACACTCACGTCCTGTCCCATGGCGCGAGATGCGTTGAGATCGACGTGTGGCCGTCTGCGAAAGGACCGATCGTTACTCATGGACACACCTTCAGCAAGAGCGTCCCATTCCTCGATGTTTGCGAAGCGATCGGAAACTCTGTTACCGCAAACGACTGGCCCATCCTCGTCAGCCTCGAGTGCCACGTTGGGGTAGAGGGTCAGCCTGAGATTATCGATCTCATGGGCCGAGCGTGGGGCGACAAACTTGTCAGGGATGTCTTGCACGGAACGACTCCAGATGAGATATCTCCGCGAGAGCTGAAAGGGAAGATCCTGCTCATGGTATGTTGGTTACTAATGTGGCTTCATCCGCTGAGCAGATATGCCTAGGTGGAGTACCACCATGCTCCGGTGCCAGGAGAAGAGCCTATGGATACATCCTCCGCCTCCTCAACGGACTCCGAATCATCGCAAGAATGGCATAACCAAGTCCTCAGTAAGCTCGTGGGAAGAAAACGTTCAGCAAAGAATCGGCCAGTACCGGCAAAAATATCCGACGCCCTCGCTGCTCTTGGGCCCTACACAAGAAGCATGAAACCCGAAAAGGACTGGCACACCGAAAGTATGCGCCTCTCAGTAACAGTAGAGTTCGATGTATAACCAGACCCCACAGGATCGGAGTACCCCGTCCCAGTGATGATCAATATCTCTGAATCTGGGATGCTCTCCCTGTTACCGCATTTCCTGAAGCATTTGGTGTCCCATTCCCGAAGACACTTGAGGAGGGTGTACCCCAAAGGCCTTCGCGTTACTTCGGGCAACCAGAATCCCTTGACCCAGTGGCAGAGCGGATCGCAGATCGTTTGTTTGAACTGGCAAAAATATGATAAAGGAACGCAACTGAACGAGGCGCTGTTCGTCGGAACGCCGGGTTGGGTGCTGAAGCCGGCTCATATGCGTGGATCTCCTCAGGAACGTCAGAAGAGGGTGAAGCTCCTGGGTCATGTCTATGGGGTCTCAACCAGTACGCGGTATAACATTCGCATCACTCGAGTACTTTATCAACGGGACTGTCCCTAGTGCCCTGCCCTGACGACACTACGAAATTCAATTCTTACGTCCGAGTGCAGCTGATGGACATAAAACGGACTCACGAGTGGAAGACGAAATCGAGGCAGGGAGAAGCTCCTCGTGGAAGCACCGGTGCAGACATCGTGTGGGATGAAAAGTTCCAGTTCAGTTACGATAGTGATGAGCTGGTTTTCCTGCGGTGAGATTGCGGGTAGGCGCGAGTGACGAGAGGCTGAACTGACCAGTCCAACTCAGGATTCTCCTGCAAGAAGACGAGTACGGAAAAGACGACGAACTCGCTGTGTTTTGCGCACAGCTATCATACATACAGCAAGGATGGAGGCTGGTCAGATTACTCAACATGAAGGGAAACGACTCAGGTGCGACACTGCTGATAAATTTGGCCCTCGAGGAGTGGTAGTTTAATCATCAGGGTGTAATTGTTATGGTGCGTCGAAATGTGTGGATTTAGTGGTATTCCAGAGGAGGGCTACATTGCTGCAGGGGTAGCGAAACTTTTACACTTCACCGGAGGACGTAATGGTCACTTTTGCCTGAGTGCGTCCACTCTCGGTTCCAACGGATTCCACTTGCTTCACTACGTCCATACCTTCTGTCACCTCTCCAAAGACAACGTGTTTGCCGTTCAGCCAAGGGGTGACAACGGTCGTGATGAAGAACTGGGGCCACGTGAGTTGGACCTATTGTGCGTTTCCGAGAGCAGACAAACCTGTGAACCATTGGTGTTGGGTCCCGCGTTGGCCATAGATAAGAGCCCGGGTCGACTGTGCTTGAATTTGAAGTTCTCGTCTACCGGAGCAGTTGAGAATGACCAGAAAGGGGGATAAAGATGGGGCGTACCGGGGAACATCTCCCCGAAGATGGACTTTCCACCGGTGCCGTTGTGACGAGTGAAGTCTCCACCCTGGAGCATGAACTAGGAATATGTAGAAAGTCAAAGGTGAGATGGTGGAGTGATGCCCAGGGGTGTAATGACGCACGTTCGGGATCACCCTGTGGAACGTAGATCCCTGGTAGCCAAAGCCATGCTGACCGGTGGCAAGCTCGCGGAAGTTTTGGGCAGTTTTGGGGACAGCTTCGTCATACAGTTTGAAGACAATCCTCCCGGCAGGTTTTGAATCGATAGCAACATCAAACTGCGCGGAGGGCGGTCAAGCCTGGGAGGCAAGCAGTGCGCATTGACTCACGAAAACGTTGCGTCTAGATAGGAGAGAGAATTGAGGAAGAGGTGGTAAGACGCGGTGTGAGATACGTACTTTGCGGCCGTCGAGGCGGACGTCGCGAATCGTCGAAGAAAGGTAGACATTTCTGTTAACGGTGGGGGAATGGTCACGATGAGCTGGAGGTCGCGGTCACGTGCATAGATCGAATGGCTGATCGTCGATCGGGGATGATCCTTGTGGGTGTCGGCGACATGGCATGCTAGGTGGCTAGTGTGTACTGTACAGGCAACGATCAAAGCAAGACGAACAGCAATACGACAGGTTCAACCAGCAACTCCAATGGATAGAGGCGCAGCCAGCTATCTGATCGCAAACTTTGACCCATTAAATATACTCCCACCCCCCACTCCTTCATCCTCTTGATCACTCGTACCCCACACCTTCCACATCTTCATGGCCTCTTCAGCCGGGCAAATAGTGAAAATCTTCGTTCCATCTGGGCTTAGGCAGCTGTGGCCGATGGCGGAGGTATGTGCTGTTAGGCTCAGAAGTCTGCTGTAGCTTGGGTATGAGTGGACTGTGATCGAATTGCTGAATTCGGTGGAATGTTTCTTGAGGCCACCAGTACCGTCTTGCCATGAGTCGCCGTGGGTACTCAGGAGCTCTTTGCAATGGGGCGACCAATGAAGGGAGGTGATAGCTGTACGCATGGGAACCGTGTGCGTCGGTGAAGTCGACTTGTCGATTGTCTCCAATGTGTTCCAAACGCGAATCCTGCCATCTGGTGAGAGAGTCCCAGTAGCCAAGAGCTCTGGTTTCCACGGACACCACGCGAGCGCCTGAAACTAACGGTCAATCCAGGTTCCGTGAGAGATCTTCTTTGAAACCACCTTGACCAACCCCGTGTGCTTCATTCGCCCGCCCTTCTTGTTGCCCTCGCCCAGGGACTTACACGCGGCAGCATCCCAGATCTGCACAACGCCTGAGGCATCGCCGCTGGCAAGGTATTTCCCGTCTGGGCTCCACTCAAGCGCATATACCGGAACCCTGTGCCCCCCTAATTTTGCGATGGTCTGCGGAACGCGCACATCGTATAAGCCAATGGATCCTGGCCTCTCACCCACCGCCAGTACTTCGTCGTGCCAACTGAGCGAGTAAACGCCGATGCGCTTCTCGTCTGACCAGTCCCTAACGAGTGTCGAATCTGCAGCGTCCCACAGGTGAAGAGTTCCTCGCTCCGCACCGAGGGCGAGGACGTTGGAATCCTGTTTTGCCCAGTCAATAACCCTTATCGGAGGATCAGTATTACATAGGTGGGTTATTTCCCGTGTGTCGAGGTCCTGGTAATATACATCATAACCACATGCGACAGCGATCTTGTTGGATGCGGACCACGAGAGGGGGAAGGAGAGGAGGTCCGAAGGGACGCCCGGTGCATCAAGTGCCAACACAAACTGCTTGTTGACGCCCAGATTAGCTAGGGACGAGACGGGAGGGACGGCCTTGGGTCGTTGGAAGAGCTGCATAACGTTGCTTCGCAGTGATTGAAACATCTTGCTCTCGGGGGTCCGGGGGGTGCGGTCGTTATAAGAAAGAATGCGCTCGTCAGCCAAGCCAAAGGCGTTCGCAATGCGCACTGTCCTAGGACTTGCATGAAGGGGAAGAGAAAACGGTCGGTGAGTTGGAATGTATCTATCACCCTAGACGACGAAAGGGTGTTCAGCATGTCATACTAGGGACAGGAGACGAAACTGAAGGACGTGCCCTGGACGTTATCCCTTGTCCGGTTTGAGTGGTGTTGGATATCGCCAAGGTGTTGTGTGGACGTTCCGGGGAAGAGTGGGAGAGCCTGCGCTTCTTGGACGAGACGGTGTTGGCGAACGAGTCCCTCCATTCGCGTCGTTTCTTGGGTAGGGGAGTCGCGCAGCCGTTGTGCTCAGTCGAATCATGCATTCCGGGCGACCCGCCCTGCGTGGGTGGCACTGGAACCGAGGGGGGAGAATCAAGGTGATTGCGTTTTCTCACGTTTTCTCACCAATCATCATATCCTTCACGACCGCTGGTGAACGGCAAACGCAGTGTATAGTTCCAGTAGAAACGAATGACAAACTAGCGAACGATATGGGTATACCAAAAGGAACGATTGAGGACCTAGAGCGTCTATCGTCGACCAGACCCCCTCCCGTAGCCGACTTGAAGGTTGTCCAATTCAGCTTCAAGGCTCTTAATGGCACTGTGAGCCATTTCCAAATCTTTGTTGAGTCGATCACGTTCTGCAATGAGCTATGAGGGGGGGAGGCATAAGTCCACTGGGATGTGTGCATTTGAAACGGAACGAACGTGTTGTTCCCATTGCCTGAACCTGGCCTCCTCGCTCTTGACTTGCTCAGTGAAACGTTTACGAAGGGTTTCCTCTTCCTCCTTGAATTTGGGATTATCAGACTTCTTCACCCGGGGTTCGCCGAACTTCCTGGTCTCCATCTGCTGTTGGCGGTAGTTCTCATAGTGGATGTCTTCGGTTGTAGAGATCAAGTCAAGCATGTGCGTGCGAATCAAGCAAGACCGCAACTTTCGGAAATCGCAGTGGTTCTCGTTCTCAACTGCAGACACAACGTCATTTCGGTCTTACTCTCACAGAAGAGAGAGCGCGAGACATACCCTCTGCAACTCCCCAAAGGTACTCCCGTCCCTTGACGACACGACCGTCTGCGGTAGTGACATCTTCAGTGGATCCGATGATGGAGAAAGGCATGGCGTCGAGAAGCACTCGGGCGTTTTCAGCAGCGGCCTCGTCATCGGTGTCGATGGGAGGCTGGTAAATCCGGATGCCTTGAGCGGCGATTACTTCGCGAATCTGCGTCAAGTTGGCATCAGGAGTCCGGGGGGCCAGGGGGGGGGTTTCTTAC
>Ga0307509_10007217_pt1 | contig 14625 bp, 12 predicted proteins | sample 10_EM_MG_FD_202245 | JGI IMG/M metagenome (GOLD analysis project Ga0307509, IMG submission 202245) | Populus trichocarpa ectomycorrhiza microbial communities from riparian zone in the Pacific Northwest, United States - 10_EM | ecosystem: Host-associated > Plants > Roots > Unclassified | place... | reverse complement strand
TATAAGTTTTTACGCTAGAAAAATCTTTATCGCTTTACCTACCTCTACTTTGAATCATTGAGCCTTCCTAGACAATCTCCGTCTACGATTAAGATTATCGGCCTGAGTTATCTCGCAAGACTTTGAGCTAGGCTCCCGCCTAACAGGTAAGAAGTTGACTAACACAATCAACAGGCCAAATAAGCAGTTTCCACAGGTGCCAGGGGTCCCTCCGGTGCAGGTCAGAGTCCCAGACATGTTACTCCCTGCAAATGTCCCCCCCAGGAGCCAGTGGGGCCTTGTACCAGCTGTGCAGAATACAGGCGCTGGGCCCCCAAATGCTCCACCAGCAAATGCACCCGGGCTAGCTCAAATCCAACCTCCTGCCCCAGCTGCTGGTTCATACCACAACCCTCCTCCCCTTCTGAATCCCCAAGGGCCAATTCAACTTCCTCTGCCAGCCTCTGGAAATCCTGGTCCGTTAGGAAGTACTGGGCAGAATCTGCCTCCTCCCCCAGCGATCCACCCTCTCAAATTTCCTTTGCGCTCTTCTGGTAGCATACTGTAACAATCCTACCCTGGTGTGATTATTTTATGCAACAGGTAACGAATAACTTGCGTATATTTTAGACTATCCTTATAGTCTTTGATCGTTCTCGAGTATCCGAGAGAGTATTCTTCTTTCCGAGATTAACTTATAATCTCTTCTTCGTTGATAGACTATCTTATAGTCTTCGTATCTCACACCAATATCTTATTGGGGAGAGGTGTAGAGGGAACTTCTTCGTATCGTTGTTGCTCTTACGCTAAGAGCTTAGTTAAAGGTAAAGGTAAAGTTATATTGTAAGAAAGTACTTAGATGGTAGCGTGAAGAGCTCTATCTACTGTGACCGAGTCTCCTACTTTTAGACTCTTCACGCCAACAACCCTAACCCTGGTGACTGATAACTTGAGTCACACGGTCCTATGACTCATAATGAGTCATACCCGAAATCCATCAGATGACTCCTATGAGTCACTGCGCAACATGCCTTTTAACCAATCATAAAACATAAAACATATCAGGTGCGCAACACGCGTCACCTGCGTGAAACTCGTGACTCATAATGTGAGTCACGCGCGAAAGTCATTACATCATTATGACTCACAATCGTGAGTCATAGAAACATCAACCAATCATAACATAACGATGACGCGCAAGTGCGAGTCATGTGAGAACTATGAGTCAACTGACTGCATAGCGTGAAACATAATTATGACTCACAATCGTGAAACATAGAAACATACCTTATGACTAATAACTATTAGTCATGTGAAATCTGCCTTGCTTAGTCACGATTTGTGACACATACTCAAAACATCAGGTGCTGCTCAGGCTAATAACCCACAACAAATGTTTCCTTAGGTCATGGTGAATAACACACCACTAAACAATCCTCCTCAGACAGCCAGTGGTGCAATCCAAATCCAGGCTCCCTGCCACATCCCCAAGGGCCAAACTAAGCTCCCTCGACACTGTTTGCAAATGCTCATCTGTCACCAAACCAAATCCAGACTCCTCCGGCAAATACCCAAGTGTTAATCCAACCTCCCTTGACTGCATCTGCAAATCCTGGTCCTTCAGGAACCGCAGCCCACATTATGCCTCTCCAGTGCTTCCTCCTGTGATAGTAACGTTGCATTCATCAGCTGTAAAAATCCACCTAAAAGATTTTCCCCTAGTGAATAACCCTCTGCAAATCCCACAAGCCGCCACCTTAGCTATCCCTGGTACACCTGCACCAGCAAATTATAATGCCCAGGCAATTCACAATGTGCAAGATCACCCTGTTGTAAGACAAGCTGCGCCAGATCTGTCTGATATAAGGCAAATAAGTAAGTGATTTTCGAAATTATCTATATGATTCGTGTGGTGACTTACTGACACATGAGATACAGACTGGAGCGCTCTACTTTGACAGCCACGGGCCTAGCACATTGTTTGGCAATGACATCTCGTTGATAGCGACACTTCACAACCCAATTATTGCATCCTGTATTAGAGCTATCCTCATATCAATGGTGTGGATTTTGCAGAGTTAAATTCATATGACATTGGGGGGTTGTCATCGGCAATGTTAAGGTGTGTACCATGAGATAGCATTCGCTACATATTCGGTGCTACCGGCAAAGGACGGCGCAAGCTTCGTGAAAACCCTTTGTATGAGTTATATCATACAAATTATATTTTTCATCAAGAGTGACAAAGACGTATATTCCTGGCTCATGTCGAATCAACCTAACGAGGACCCACTTTATGTCCTTGTCTATTGTCATCGTCCAGCGACACAAATGAGACCACCTACACCTCCTGAGGTGTGACACAGATACCTAGCACCAGATGCTGTCTCCATTTGGGCAAATGTGGCAGCAGGCCGTAATATGAACCAGTGACATCAACCGAACACCAAGGCTAATCCCACGAGCGGTACAAAGGCTAGTGGATCTCAAAACCCACAAGACTCTCACCTTTCCCTTCGGGGATAGTCGAGCTTATCATCAGAAATTACAGACGCCTTAGTTTCGCTTAAGAGCATGACTGGCAGTATGACATCGCCTATTTACCAAGGCGGCCATTCCCCCATATTTCATATCCCTCTCGCCATTAAACCCAACGCAATGATGAACACAGATCGGCAGTCGCAACATATTTGGAGTCTGACACAAGAAATTGACAAGGTCAGGAAGCACCGGGCGGAGTTCGATGTCGATAATTGGGACGAGCGCTCCAAAATGAAGAGCCTATTTGAGGCTTCTTGCCCAGACATTGTTCAAACCATGATACTTGACAAAATTCGATCAACCATCCGTGCCAAGATAGAGAGAGAGCACGGCATCCGCCAAGATCACCGTGAAGGTTTCACAGATGACTGGGCTGCTGTAGCTGCCGAATTAGGCAGTCAGAGTTCAACTAACCTTTCACGATGGACAGTACTACTGAGTCCAACTCCCATAAACCTGCGTCTTGGGGCCCTGGTCGATAACCATAACCATTCACAGACAACTGATACGTCCTTTGATTTAGGCGCCAGATCAGGGGTGGGGCTTCTCAGATACCTTGATTCGGATCCTCTGAGTCCTGGCCATTCACCGCACAAGACAGTGAGACTAAATTCGGACAGCTGGGTGAGCCCAACCCCATCGCGTCAGCTATGTCTGAGCCTAGACCTCTTGGAACCAGAACTCCAGAAGACAGTTCATAGTGATTCGGGAGCGGAGGAGGAGGGAAATGGGGCACCTGTATGAGAAGGCATGTAAGGAAAGATGCGGTTGTAGAGTATGATATAGTAATAATAGAAATAATTCATTTGTATTCCTATAAAGACATAGAACCAAATGAAGGGGTAGTAAAGCTCATCACCATAGCGTGAGGAAAGAAAGAAAATACAAGCCGTGAAACATCGTGATAGCGTCAGAAGCTGTTTATCTGGTGTCGAAGGACATCCTAACAGAATCATGATATCGCAGCACAGTGTCAGAAGATGTCATGTTAAAATCTGGAGGCGCTTAGAAGAAGTAATCACTAATCTGAAGTTGACTGATCTGGATCGTAAGATCCTGACACAGGACTAAAGAGCAGAGATTGCCCAGATGTGACCTAGCAAGATAAACGAAGCCCTGACTATGGGGGAGAGGGATCCGGGGTCAGAATGGAGGAGGCCAGAATCAGAAGAGGGGAGAATTATGTAAGGGTGATTGGAAGCGGTCAGGACAGTACAATGAAGGACTTAAGAAGCTCAGGGCAAAGGCGCAGAGCACCAGACGCTGACAGGAGGCAGGAGCAGGGCACCAGACGCAGTCAGGACACACAGGGGTCTTTGTCTTGGCGGCCTCCGGATGCAGGGTGCAAAAAAACCCAGAATCTGGACACAACGTTAATCCGACGTTGTGTCCTGATTCCCGCTTGACATTTTGTGTGTCAGGTGCGTCAGATGCACGTGACTCTCAGGACGCAAGCTATTTTCTTTGCTGATGTGGATACACCATTGCATGCCAGGGAAGCTAACCTAGAGGACAATGAGGAAAATGTTTTATCACTATGTTTTGTGATTGTGTATGAATTGGAGAATCTAATAAAATAGATCATATACAAAGCAAATGCATCTGGAAGTGGCAATTGTAATAGGTACAGGCCTGTATGAGAGGGTCTGTAGTATCATGGGCACATAAAGCATAATAATGTGTTGGGTGGGTGATTATAAGCTGCACGGGTATTGATAGGTCATCAGGCAAGGGCAATTGTAGGTTTAAAAGGTAGAAAAAGGTGTCAGCGGACAGTCAAAAGCTAGGAGCTAGTGGTAGGACATCAGGTTGACAGTCAAAGCCAGGAGTGGACTGTAGGATGTCCTACGCAATAGAGGGGCGGTGGATAACAATGTAAGTACTAGGGTCAAGAGGGAAAGAGTAGCAGGATGCCTGCCTACAAAAGGATAAACAAGTGGATCAAGAGGTAGAAAGCAAAAGGGTAAAGAGCCAGTAAACGACTGCCAGACCAAGAAGAATATATGAGGTGATTAGCACACAGTAAGCAAAAAGGCCTGAGTGTTGGACAAGTCTAGAAGCGAGCAGAGTGGTAACAAGGCCAGGGATGGAGTCTGCAGAGAGTACAGTATCATAGGAAGAAAGCTGATAAGAAGACAAAAACAGAATAGATTAGAAAAAATGAGTTTTGTGATTTCAGGGCCTCAGGAAAGGGGTAGCATGTGACAGGATATATTGGAAGATACAGGGGGATCAGCTATTGCACTAGGAGCAGGGTTGCCATGTAAACAGCATTTGAATGTAGGCTTTTACCTCCAGACGAAAAGAGTACTGATGTCCAGGCCCAAAACTGGAGTTTACATTATATGTGCCCACAGCCTCCAACACATAGGCTGCGCAGGACACAGCAGCATGCAGGTTCTCTTTTTTTGCTCATATGGTCCACATAGTTGAAACCCTTTGTACAACTAGATTTGTGCATCAGCCTATGATAATTAACAATAGCAGTTCTTAATATCATGGCTGTTACACAAATTAAACACTTAGTATGGCTGATTACTACTTCTTATTGTCTCCCAATCACTAGACCGATGATAATATTTCTTTGAAATAGATTACAGAATTATTCAGACCATGTACAGCCTCTATAGCCCCCCTCCCTTGACTACTGATACTGGATAGCCATGGCAGTCATATCACATGCGAGTTTGTTACCTTCTCCAAACAAAAAAAACATTATTCCATTATGTCTTCCATCACACTCAACACATCTTCTACAGCCCCTGGATGTAGGTATCTTTAGTCCATTACAGAACTCTTATTGTAGAAGGGTTGACAATAACATCTAGGATAGTGAAGAGGGCATCAAGAAGTATGTTTTTATTCCACTACCCCATGATGTGCAAATCCTATCTATTACTAAGCACAACATCCAGCAGTCCTTTGCCACTACTGGAATTCTGCAATTTAACTCTTAGCAAGTTTACAGCAAGCTGAAACTGAAGAGCGACAACTATAATCTATTTCTAACCAACCCATTCTCCCCTCAGAGACCTTTCATATTCCAAAAAGCTTACAAGATATATATAGTTAGCTACAGGCTGCAAACCACCTCATCGATAATAGTGTCTCTGTTCAAAAGATTAAGGGAATCCTCAAATCCTTTAGCCATACAGCCCTATTTTCTATGGTGGAGAAGGTGATCAGGGAAAGGTTTGAAATAGGATACAGCAGACAAAAGCCTACAATACTAGAGCCAACAGGAAACAGCTCTCAAAGGCCTGTATTCTGACAGGCAAGGAGGTGATTGCATTGTGAAAAGCCTGAGAAGAGCTCAACAGTTGTCCAAAATGGCTACAGCAACAGAAGAAAAAAATACTACCCCAATCACACTTCCAAGTGCCCCTCCCCTGGAACCAACCCTCCAGTACAAGTCTTGGCACATTCAGATTGCTCCAACTCCTGAACTTATTGCAATCTCGCCAATTCCGGCCTTACAAGAGATGCTTGAGGTAGTTTCTGATGTATTGTGGAATTCTCACGAAAATACATGCCTGACTTGTTGCCGCCCCTACTCCAATACCCCCTTTTGACCCCTCATTACCCCTACCCATATCCCAGACCGCCCACTCCATATGATGCTGTGTTCCAACACTGGGTTTTGACCTTCCTTTTTCTTTTTTTTTTGTTTTGTTTCCCTCTTCCATTCATCTTGCTCTTTCATTCACAACTAATTTGTTTAAAAATCTAGTTTTCCTTCCACCTTTCCCCCCCTCCTATGACCCCCTCTCCTATATTTCCTCCTTTTTAGGTTAGTTCTGGAATCTTTTTATAATTATTTCTCACAAAGTTACAATTGAATTGGTTTCCTACTTTCATAGTTCGACTACTGTCCCGGAAACCAGTTATTTACGCTTCTTCCTAAGTCACTCAACAAATAGCAAAATCAATCATACTTCTAAAAGCTCTACATACATGTCACCCACAGCTTCCAGAATCAACCATAACCACCCATCATCCATCTAGAATCTTTAACAAAGTTCTACTTGAGAAATTCCATATCATCTGTTAGGGGTAGCTAGCTAGGGTATAGGTTAGTGTTGGCGCTGAGCTGTCAATACCTCTACCATTCCTGTTCATAAATAGTTAGCTATTTTTTTCTTGTTGTCCTCAACTGTTTATACCAATTAAACCTTAAGTTACTAAGTAGCTAATCCTCTGGCTGTCTATTACTGTTACCTTAGCTGGCGATGGTCACATATTGCTGCAGCTACCGCAGGCACAAGGTTTCTTTCTCCTCTCAAATGCTTCTTTGAGCTCTCTATATCTTTGTTCTCAATCCGGGCACCAATTTGAACTTCGTTATATTTCCTTTATTACTCCTTTTGTCCCTAACTTATATACTTTCTTTGAATGACTTTATTCTTTGTTGCGAAACCCCTGTAGTACAGGTGGGACTGAATCTCTTTACTATTTAACTGGCCTATGTCTTTCCTATCATTCTAGTAGTAGTTCGCAGCAATCAATGATCTTCAAAGTTGACTGTTATCTATTACCACTTCTCCGTCCAAGTATCAATCGTATATTGCAACAGCCACATTCCTGTGGCATTCGAGTGAGAGCTAGTGATCCCTAGTGTTGAAACATAGGCTTTTAATAGATCACAGGGCCCCAAAGATGACACTAACAATTCGAAGAGAAGCTATTGGAGGAATGGTAGTCGCCGTGGAAGCGTAGAAAGTGGGGTGAATGGGGAAGGGGTCAAGAGCGAAAGTGGATGATCAGTACCCGACAGTAGGGGAGGGAGCTATTGGGGGAAAGAAATAACAAGAGCGGGGAAGGGGAAGGTCACTTGATTGTAGATAGGAAGGTGGTGGGCCCTGGAGAGAGATCTTGTAAAAAGAGCAAACATTCGCAAGAACAATATATGCATCTTCACCCTGCTCAGAACTCACCCAAGGTAAGCTCCTCGATTCAGCAAAACGATAGCACACAACATTTTCTTGAAACAAAGGCGATTTGTTTATCCAGAGGAAGTGTGAGAATTATGACCACGGCTCGGCTTTACGTGAGGTCTTGGACATTGGATTTCGTGCTTGGTGAGAGTCCTCTCAAAAAAGAATCCTCACGCACCTGAGCTCGAGCTCTTTTGTGAACTAATCCCTTTCCATTCGTATTTAGTGTGAAAGCACACACACCCTATATCCAAACCAGTGTTGACCTCACAGAAACGTCCCGAAACCAAAGCCTTTGATAGCTGACTTGCGCATGGGAAATCTCGCAGAATCACTCTGCTCACCCCCTACCTCCACGTTCTCATCGAATGTACCAAGTCACTAAATCCACCCCCAACACAGCCTCAAACTGTCAACCATGCTAGAGGCTAACAGCCACCTAGTGCTTAGCCAACTTCTCCAACCCAAACCAGAATCTCTACCAGACACCCCCCGATCTCCTTAGCACTTAAATTCTGCGCCCTCAAAGAAGTTTAGTTTACATACACTATCTCTCCAAATGCCTGGAGGCTATGCGGACTGGCAGCCTTAAGCTCCGTCGCCCATCATCACACACACAGCACCGCAACAGCAAGGCTGGCAATAGGGTATACGTAACAGGACAATACCGGGGGGGCAAAAACAGGTCCACATTTTTAGTAAGCCCCAAGACCTAAAAAATATGAGCCTATCTACAAGTACGGTATCATACCCCCGGGTCTAAATGCCCCGGGTTCGCCCGAACCCCTGGTACATCTACCCCGATGGTAACCTTGAGGGTGAATGGATATTCGCCCCTCGGTTAGGAGCCCGCCATTAAGTTAGTCGTCAGGTGACTCAACAGTGACCCCGCAGTGCTCGCCAATTCTGATATACCCTCTGACACCCCGTCCAAAAAATCTTCGCTCTCCCTAAGTCTGTACAGTACATTGGGAGGTGATTTCCGGCACAGTACGAGAATTCCGGCAACGTTTAGCACACGCCATGAGTGCAATTTCCTGGCTCTTCTTTTCCTCCACAGTTCGGGTCGTGATTTCTAATTGGTAATTCCTCATGTTGGGATCGTTCCCACGGTTGGTCTAATCCATTCACACACTATCACTCGTTTGTTTTTTCTAGTTCCCGCTAAGAGTAGGAGATAACAATAAATAACTGGGTCCCCCAGACCAACTCGACGGCTAATGCAGCAGATGGCTCCCTGGATGGTCCCACAGGGGTAGGGGGGGTTTTGGATCCAAACTACTGAGGATCAAAGCTCTCATCATGTGTTGTTAGCCAACCTGATATGATACTACTAATATACTAGGACAAGTACGAGTATACTAGGGGTCCTATGATATATCCCACTCAGAATTTGTAACTGCCCTTTTCCCCAGCTTGGAGGAAGCTAAGAAACTCTTAAAAAAATTAAAAAATCTTGTCCTGTTGCCCCCGCCGATCGCGGACATCCTTAGGGGTGAGGTCTGGGGTCGGATTCTACAACAACGCAGGAGGTCTGGTTTGCGCTACAGCCTTATTGAGCGAGGCTAATGTATTCAGTCTCCCAGTCCCCGCAGGGTAGGGTACCTTAAATCTCCTACCCTATATGACGGATTGTTCAACAATAACTCAGTTTGAGGGGAATTGAGGGCCGGGCCCGGGCTCCTGCTAATCGCACAAGAGTTAATTGTTTCTTGATATGTTAACCACTACTACGCCAGCCAGGTATTTTCACATCATATCGATACAGAAATAAACACTTATCCCGTTGTCTTTGACTTTTTGCACGAGGTTAAGGATAGTGACGCCATAGCACGACAGAGTTTATGCAGTCAGACTATCTGCGAGAGTTTAGACACCCCTCAAGAAAATTTTACTCTCTACCAGGGGATCAAACATCACAACCCCCCTTCTCTCCCCCACCTCGCGCAAATCTCCCTGGACCTCCTCTCAACCCATCTCGAATTTCCCCAACACCCCACCCGGCCATAAACCTCATCCAATCTACCACTGCCCACTCCCATTGCTGCGCTAACGCCTCCCATGTATACCCCCCCATCCCCACCCCCCTCTCCTTAAGCACACTCTCCACCTCCTCAAAGTAAAGCCTCAGCAGCCCCTCCTCCTTCTCACACCCTCTCAAATCCCTCCCGTCCACCGTTGTCCCAAGAAAATATGCTAAATCCACAACCCCTAGGCCGGAGCCTACATATTGGAAATCATACAAGGCACATTTCACCTCTTTCTGAGCACCATGCCGGGGGGCGGTTTTGGAAAATAGCATGTTCGCGCCTTTAACCTCACCGTGTAGAAGTGTTCTTCCGAGAACCTCGGTTTTGAGTTTCTCGGCGACGGGCAAGGCATACGGGATTAACCAGGTGTACTAGGGTGTGAGCAAAAGTACGGCGAAGTCTTGGCCGCCATTTACATAGAAATTCTATGAGCCACGTTCGCCAGACTTACCCACAACCCCCTGTACTCCTGAGAATCTTCCAAAGAGGCGTATTCCTCACTACGAGTGGCGAGGTACCAGTATCCACCCTGTGCCCAGACCCCTTCTACTGTGTCTGGTTCCCTGACTTCGCTTGGTGGGGGTATTAGTGGGATATCCGTATGGTTCCAGAAGGTCGCGTGGAAACCTGCGAGCCAGCGGATCACCGCGTGGGTCTTGCTCAATGAGAGCGTATGCGGGGTGAACAGCGGGAAGCCTCTGGTCAAATCCTCCAGTAAGAGTGCGTCGTCAATATGCTCCCCGGCGGCGTCATAGCGGGAGGCTACTTTTGTGGTGTCGGAAGAAAGAAGATGGGAGAGATTGGTGTAGAAGTAGCGTTCTGCTCGGTAAGATATTAGTTTTCGAAGGTGTGATTCAGTGGTACGACAGTAGGAGGGGGCTGGAGGGGGGGGCGGGTATGCTTGAGGATATAGGGGGCTGGGGTAGGGTTTGATGGGGTTGTGAGGGTTAGGCGGTGGATGTGCCCATAGTTTGACCAGAGGCTCGTGAGGAGGGTTTGTGTGTGGAGAGTGTATGAAGGGGGTAGGAAGGGAGACAAGGATTTATTGCTGGACATAACTGCTGGTTAGTGAGCCTGGAAGCTACCGGTACTGCAGATACCGTACCGTAAAAACTCGAATAATTGGACCATGAAAAATGCGGTTAATTTAAGGTGTCTATTGCGAATGATCTTCTTGTCGCAATAAATAGGGGTTTCATTATTTCTTGGCAGCTAATCATAGTGAAGACGATGCCAACAAAGGAGAAAACTCTCCGTAATTAGCTGCCAAGAAATAATGAAACCCCTATTTATTGCGACAAGAAGATCATTCGCAATAGACACCTTAAATTAACCGCATTTTTCATGGTCCAATTATTTGAGTTTTTACGGTAGCTGATAATATTATCATAACAACATTATTATGATTGAAGGAGCATTATGATTGAAGGAGCGGGGGTGGGGAGTTGAGAGATGACTCAGCCAGTTATTTATCTGTTCGCTTGCAGGTCAGGGTCAAAGCCAGCTATCCACTTCCTTGTTCTGCCCGGCTATCATACATATGATACCATCACCTTCTCTCACTCGAAGTTCAGAGCCCCTCACCCACCCACCCTCCCTTCCCCATCCCGTTGACAAACATCATGCCAGCCCCAGTCCTCTCCATAAAATCCCCTCACGCGATTCCCACCAGTGCTAGATCCCATCATAAAACATCAATCGATCAATCGATCAATCCACACCAGCGAAAACCCCACACAATCGTTCTCTAGGGTTAAGTTTTTACTGGTCACCAATCCAGATACCGTTACGCACAATAGTTACTGTGTTATACCTAAAATAACTTTCACAGCCACTAGGGCTACCCACCTCTCTCTACGAGCGATCGTATAATAGTGCATCGGTTGTCCAGTTGAGTCAAGGGTTAAAAGCAGTAGGCTACAGGTGCAACAGTGCTCGAGGATGCACACATTCCAAATCCAACCCCAGGCTACGCTTATGGCAAAACCCCCTCAACACTGTGGCCGACGCGTGGCGGGTTAAGCTTAAGCCATTAAAAAAAACTGTTGATGCCTTGGTGTTGTATTGCCCCTCAGTACGGTACGGTGGTACGGAATTACGGGTGAGTGCAGTATCGTACAACACAGCATCATGGTGGGGATGGCAAGAAAGACCTCCGGAGGCAGGAGTGTTGCGGAGATCGATGCGTGCGGGAAGTCCTGGTCAAGTACTGCACAGGATGTAGTGTATAGTTAGGTAATACGGTGGGTAGGATGGGCGGTAGAGTTGTTATGCTTTGCTCGATTGCTCGTAGGTACTCTTAGAGACTATTTCCCTTTCGGCTCCACGGCGCTCGGGGGATGTGAGAGCTTGCAAGCCTAAAAGGTTGAGAAATGATAGGTTAGACGGAGATATTGTGTCCACAATACCAGTACCATGCATCAACTACTCGTAGAGTAAACCCACCCATTGAGGTGCAGCTGTGGTAAAATCCATTCAGGCAGCAGCGGGAAATCCGCACCAATACAATAAGGTGTCAGTGTACGGTACTCGAGTAGTGCCTCGCACAATACGTATTATTCCCACAACCTTGGCTTACTTGCAGTCCTGCTCGAGTAGTGCCGATGCTGTCCAAGACTGGAGCAAGACAAGAACAGAGCGGACAGGCGACACACTATTCGCTATCAGATAACTGCCCCCGCTTCGGGAATCTGGATCAACGTGGACGATTATTGGCCGCTCCTCGGAAGCTAACAATAGAATAGAAAAATCTGTAGGCCCGCAGTTCAATCAAGCCCAGCGCAGCGCAGGCAAGAGCACAGGAGATAGTGTGAGGCTTGGTTGGCTGATGTGTGAGCACTTGAAAAGCGATCCCTAGCCTACCTTAGAGCCCTGTATCGGTACTGGTACGGTACTCTACTCGTATTAAGTCGAAAGATCACACACACCACTTCCAAAGCTAGCTAGACTAAGAGGGGGCGGGGGGAGCAGTACCGGTACGGTAGTCAGCAGAAAGAAAGTGCAAAAGAAAAAGAAAAAGGATACCAGGCCATCATGTCTTAGATAGCCTACAAGTAGCACTCACTCCCTTGATAACGATAAGGAGATGCGGCCATCGTGTTATTACCATGCTTGGTTACTTGACTTGTTTATCCTCTGTAGGAATTGGGTAACAATTAGAACTTTTTACTATCTTTGCAATACGATATCACGGATTTGAAGCGCACGCTAGTAAAAATGACGTTTTGTTCGAAATTGTTTTGTATCATGCGCGCAGAGAGTGAAGGCAAGATTGCATCAGCCTGCGGGGGCAGGTCGGTTACAACAACTGTACTCGAGTACTAGTACAGTACTCTCGAGGACTTGTAGGTTTGAAGAAGGTCGCTGTTCCCAAGTTTCTTTTTTGCTCCCTCTTCCCCCATTTTCTCCCTCCCTCTCTCGTCCATGAGAAGAGAATACTTACTTTACTTTTCTGTGGGTGATGTTTTTTATTTTTATTTTTACCACGGTGTTGGACTGGTCGCGGCTTAGAGGCTTTCTTCTTCAATGTGACATTACTGGCTTACGTGCCCCGAAGGTCGGGTGGATAGGGTTATTCCAAGATGTCAGAGGGCAGCACATGGCTGTCACATTCTTTTTAGACGCGTAATTCATGCTGCCGTTGGAGCGTCGGACAAGAGAAGAAATTTTATTCGGATCGAGTCTTGGGAGCAGTGAGTGCAATTCTGTGCGCCGGAATTGGGCAAACCCCTAATTCTGGAGTTAAGCCATGATGCTCGTATCATATGGTCCGAGAAGGTGAAAAGGGTGAGCTCGTCAACCCTGTTCACACCATTAGCGACATCTTGTGACGTGTCACATTCAGTAGTTGAGCCTATCAGTTCCTTGGAGTCAATCTCGCGATAGCTTCAAGTCTTTAATTTCAGAGATCTTTCCTCTGACTTTAATCTTTGTTTAAGAGATCATTTTATCTCTTTCTTCAACTTTTCGAGGTCCCTCATCACCATCCATTCTTCCTCTTTTCAGTCGATATGGTTAAGCGAGGTTCCTCAACTTTTTCCGCCGCCTCTGTCGCTAAGGGGTCGGTGATACTTTCACGGGCGATCGAGAAGAATTTTGCCCTCGAGGCAGAAGTTTCACGGTTGCGACATCACGTCTCAGTCCTATCTCGGAGGTTACACTCCATTACGATGGAAAGGGACGGACTACGGGACATGGTCATTCCGACCATGGAAGTCGAGGAGTGGGGAGAGGAGCCACAGGGGAGTGAGGAGGTGGCTGATGATGACTCGGATGACAGAGCCGCACCAGTTGTGGCTGGGATGTCTGACGATGACGGGGGGCGGGAAGCCACTTCGGTGGCTGATGTGGATATTCGGGACGCTACTTCGGTGGTGGAGGAGGTGATACGGGAAGCCACCCCGGTGGCTGATGTTGGGGGGCGGGAAGCCACTTTGGTGGCTGATGAGGATGTGCCGGTGGTGGCACGGGGTTTCCAAAGGTTCACGATGGACCGGATGGATGATGAAGAGTGGGAGCGGAGGGTAAGGAGGTGGCCAACAATGGCGGATCGGGCGGATCGGGAGGCCACGCCGGTGGCTGATGTTGGGGGGCGGGAAGCCACTTCGGTGGCTGATGAGGATGTGCCGGAGGTGGCACGGGGATGCAACAGGTTCGCAATGGACCTGGTGGAGGAGGAGGAGTCGGTTCCAGTTCCGAGTATATTGGCGGACACGGCGGGGCCTGTGGCGCGTCGACCCGAGGAGCTGGAAAACGAAGGGGGATGGCCTGCTTTGGGCACCCCGAACAGATCGACGGGGGTGATGAGGGTAACCCATTCCAGCGACGAGGATGTGGTTATAGGAGGAGTGATTGTGGCCGGTGGCGCCTCTAAGAGGGCCAAAAGAAATAGGGGGAGGAAGAGGAAAAGCCCGGTTTATACTGGGTGGGTATAGACTGATTGGGTTACGGGACCGGTCTGCCGGGAACACGCAAGGAATGTCGGTTGACATCTTGCGGGGGTTGTCTTTGGAGGAGGTTAGGGTGGTGGATTTCTTTTGTTGTACCCTAGTTGGGTGGTTTATTTTGAAGATTGCTGTATGTTAGTCGGATGCTCGGGGTTTCCTATGCGTCGCGCGGGTGGTACTTTCCATATGTACTAC
>Ga0307509_10007216_pt1 | contig 14628 bp, 7 predicted proteins | sample 10_EM_MG_FD_202245 | JGI IMG/M metagenome (GOLD analysis project Ga0307509, IMG submission 202245) | Populus trichocarpa ectomycorrhiza microbial communities from riparian zone in the Pacific Northwest, United States - 10_EM | ecosystem: Host-associated > Plants > Roots > Unclassified | place... | reverse complement strand
AACGATGGTCTGATGAAAAGTATTATTCGATCTCTATGAGTTAATCAACATTAACAATTAATTATTTATTCGGACTATCTTGCTGTTAGGAGCAAAATGATAACCACGTGATGCTAAAATAAATATTAAAAAAATAACAATCACTATACTGATTTTTTATTTTAAAATAATATTTATTTTTTATTTTTTATATTAACACATAAAAATATCAAAAAACTTTAATTCAAATGAAAAAAATAAAAATAAAATTATTGTTAAAAAAATATTTTTAAAACGCAAAAACCAAACAGGTTTTATCCCTAATAAGTCGAAAGTAATATGACAATGTTTTTTTTACTGTAGCACCACGCTTTTGTAGAAGATTGATTTTTTTATTTTAAATTAATTTTTTATGTTTTTTATTATTTCATTATACTAACATCAAAAATAAATTTTAAAAAATAAAAAATATTATTTTAATTTATTTTTAAATAAAAAAAATATTTTAAAAAACAATTATTACTGTACAATATTAATTCACATTCCACAATTAAATTTCTGAAGTGCACGAGTCTTATGATTGGGCCTGCTATAAAGATTAGAGTCGCACCCTTTCTAATTCCATGCCTGAAGCATTCAATAGTTCTAATAAGATATTTTTTACATTCTTAAGTGTCTTCCATCAGTGGTTGAAGGGTCAAAATTGCAGCTCATTAAAGTTTTCAAAGAAGTTAATGGAAAGGTGTAGTTTAATTGATTATATTCTAAATTTGTTTTTTAGAGATTATCAATTTGTATCTCATAAACTTCAAGATTACCGGAAGTTTATATGGTCGTTAATTTTAGAACCTGTAGGATTAGTTAAGATACACACAAACTGACTCAGACATTTGCTTTGATAAAAAAAATGTTTGCTAAGAAGAAGAGATGAAAGGACTTGAGTTCAAGTTCCATTTTTATTAACCAGTCACGATTTCAACAAAAATCTGGTTTCCAAGCCAAGATAAAAGCTCAATCTTGGTAGAAATTAGGTAATATTTATCTACTTACACTAGAGATTGTTGCCTTGCGTTGGGGTTATTGGGATATTCTCTCTTTTTCTAAAATAAGAAAAAATTATTTTACCCTATATTTCTCAAGGGTTTAGGTTAACTAGTGTATTTAGAACACTTGTTAGGAGTCATGCTTCGAATTAAAATTTAATGTTCTTTTTCTTTATAGAATTTATTGCCAAGGCTTAAAAACATTATCTTATAAAATAACACTTTGCCAAATTAACCAACGAGGTCACCCATTGTCGTGGAGGTTGCCTAGCTAGGAGGACCAAAATGGTCGCCCAAGCCATGGCGACGAGGTCCACAAGTTGTCCGCCCACTGACCAAACAGCTTGCCGGGTTAACCCACAAGGTCACCGAGTTTTTTCTTTTCTTGTTTTTTCTTCAACTCGACCTAGTTTCAATCCTGGATCGGCCAGATTCCGGATTGACCCGCCAGGCCGAATCGAGTTTTAAACCAATATGACTTTTCTTTCAATCATTTATTAGTCATGAAATTTATGGCAACTCGCACCTACCAATGAGCCATTATAATTCGCCAATGACATGATTTCCTTTTTCATAGAGAAATTTCAAGCTAGATGTATAAATACGCTAATTCTCATTAGGTAAAAAGGGACTAATTTTTTGGACAGAGCTAGATAGAGGACTAAACTCAGATATGCCCACAACATTCTTTTACTTTTCTTTTATTATACACCATCCTTTTGTTTTCCACGATTACTAACTTTAATATCAAAAGATTTCTTACTTCACTTTACGAGTAACTTATTTTTAAAAAAATTCTCAGCTTACAAGCTTAAATTTTGTCACGAATTATGATAAATTAAAAACATCACCATATAAAGTAACACTTATTTAATGTAAATAATCAATATAATTTATTTTCATTTAAATATGTTATTTTCATTCTATTTTTAATCACAAACAATTAAATAAAATAAATGCGTTTGGATAATATTTAACGGTGAAAGGCGCCCATTATCTTTTATCATATTATAATATATAAACAATACTGATATTAAATATCACCCCACCCTTGATTAAGAAAGAGTAACTAACATCGAAGAAATTCGTGAGATATAAATTATAAATATAAAAATAGATTAATCTTGTTTATCTATTATTTTCTATTCGTGTACCATATAGAATCTTAAATGTTATAAAAACAAGCCTTTTAAAATTATTTTTGAAAAAATTTGAATTTTTTTATTTACTTTAAATTAATATGTTTTTAGTGTTTTCAAATCATTTTGATGCGTTGATATCAATTTTTTTAAAAAAATAAAAAATATATTATTTTGATGCATTTCGACACAAATTGTTTTTTGAAAAGCAACCGCAACCACACTCCCAAACAGACAGTAAATCAGACAAAAGTAAGATCATTCCTAGCATATTTTTTATTTAATAATTTTGTTATCAGATAATTACACTAACTTACATTTTAAAATAAAATTCAAAAATAGTTTAATTAAAACAAATATCCATATGTATCACAATAAAAAAGAAACTCCTTTTCTCTTCTTATTAATTTCTTTTATTTTTGCAAGAAATATATGGATTTTTTTATGGTAAAATATGAAAAAAAATATACTTTCTAACCAGCTTGATGAATAAAACTTTTAAATGATTGTTGATTTCAAGAGATCTACACACACACATATACAACAAACACGCATACATCCTAACTTCAAACAATTGTATGTCTATAATTTTTATTTCAATGTAATTAAAGATTATTAACATGTTTAAAAATCTAACATACTAATTAATCAAGCTATGTATGAAATTATTCAGATTTTAAATAAGGAATATGTTAATCAAATATATATTTATAAAAACTAGTTATAGATAATTAAAAATAATATATCAGGTACTAGGAAAAAAAACTTATAAATAGTCGAATAATACACGTGCCAAGAAAACTGGTATTAATTAAAGTTCAACCATTCACCAATTCTCTCCACATTAATTTTTTTCTTTTTTTCATAATTCCAAGAAAACTAGTATCAATTAAAAGTTCAACTATTCACTAATTCACTTCACACTAGTTTTTTTTCTCATAATTACTGCATCTTCAAAACATTAAATTTCACTTTAAAAAAATATAAAAATAATTGATCTATTTTTAAAACTATTGTCGAGAGGAAGTATATATAATTAATTAAAATCGGTATTTTGATCCAAACACAATTAACATTAGACAATGTCACTTTTCCATCTATTTCTTGTCGATTACAGTTAAAAGACTTCATTCAATTCGCACAAAATGTCAAAATAAATTAATATTTATTTTGAAAGATATTTTTTAACATTGAATAATAGCAAATGAAAGGATACGAGAACCCATTTGATAATGATATAACACAATAAAAAAAAATGTCTCTATCAACAGGTGTTCCTTGAACGTTTGGTAGCTTTACCCAAAATTAATACCTTTTATGTCTTCACATATTTTTTCTTTTATCCATGACAATTTAAATAGATTTCCGTAACCTAATCTTCCCTTAAAAATAACCACCTTTGCACATCTAAAAAACTTAGGTTGCAATAGCGAACGAGGTAATTTTTATTTTTTTTTGCTCTCTTTTTCTTTCATTTTTGTTATTTTTAATTTAATTTCTTAATATTTACTTAATTCTATATTTAAATTTAAAAATTATTTGATTTTTTTATAAAAATATCATAATCTCAAACAAACATCTCTAGCATCCTTATATTTGATTTTGCAGTTCATTCATATTTAATTTTATGATGATTTATTTTTTGTATCGTATAATTAAGTAAAAAATATTAGAAAAATAAAGTTATTAAATTCAATAAACTCATCGTAGCATTCTTATATTTGATTTTGCAATTCATTCATATTTAATTTTATAATCATTCATATTTAATTTTATGATCATTTATTTTTTGTATCGTATAATTAAGTAAAAGATATTAGAAAAATAAAGTTATTAAATTCAATAAACTTATTGTTCAACTGTGAATTTAAAAAATTGTGTTGTGAAGTTCAGGTCTATTTAACATGTCATCATTTCAATATTAAATAAAAAATTATTTTAAATTATTTTTTAAATCAAATTATATTTTTTTATTAATAATTTGAATTGTTTTTAAATATGTCGTCAGTGGTGTGATTTTTTTTTCCCGCAAACTAGTTTATACCAAAAAGAAATAATAAAAAAATCTGATGTGTACATCACTTTCATAAATTTCTTTCGTACCACTAACCTTTTGTTTGGTTCCACATATTTATTGTCAACTTGATAAAATTGGCATTCGTTCATGGATGCTAGCTTGATTCTTTTGACCACAGGGACGAAAGAGATGGAGTGGTTTGATTGCATTTTTTCACCATCACCTAACAGTGGTACATTAATTCATGTATTATTAGGGTTGATTATTTTCGGTTCAGTTTGGTTTGGTTTTTATCAAAAAAAAAAAAACTAAATTAAATTTTTTTTTTATAAAAAAACTGAAATCAAACCGAAACCAGTTCAAACCGACCGGTTTCGGTTCGGTTTGGTTTTTTAGGACAAAAACCGGTTCAAACCGGTTTGCCTCGGTTTTTTTCGGTTTGGGTTCGGTCCGGTTTGGTTTTATCGGTTTCAGGCTTATAAAACCGAAACAGAACCGAACCGGTTGGTTTTTCAAAATTTTAATCGATTGAATCGGTTTTTTTCATGGTTCGGTTTTTTTAGTTATTTTTTTTCTAGTTTTCTCAATTTAATTGGTTTTTTTGGTTTTTTTACTCACCCCATGTATTATCCCATGTATTATTAATGTGATGAATTTTATTCTTACGCTGTTATGTTTATCATTATCATGGGAATTATCTTGTTTAAGAATATTTACACCGTATAAGAATATAATTATACGTAGTGTATTGAATGCTAGTTATTATAGTTGCTCACTCAAGGCTTCTCTTATACTCAGAATTAAATTATATCTCATACACTCTTCTCTATATCCTGACAGAACTTTTCATGGATCTTATTCACAATCAAACTGTGACTTCCTATGTTTTTTCTACTATGTTGACGGACTGCCCTCTCTACACCCACTGTGTCGATGGCTTTTCCTCCTGGTTTTAGTGCATCGATTGCTCCTTCATCAATGTTTGTTGCGCTGCCAGGCGCCTATCTTCCAGTTTCTGAATCAACATACGTGTTTTTCCCCGTAACTGTTGTTGCTGCCATAATTATTTTATGCTTTTTTTCTTACTTTTTCAAAAGCACAATGCTACCGCAAAAACAACATACACTGCCGACAAGAAGTTTATGCTTTTGTTGATGGTCCTTACCCATGTCCTTCCTCCCATATTGTTGTCACCAATCCAACAACTCTAGTGGATAACTCTCATTTTATATCAACTGAAGTGCTGCACCTTGTGGTTTGATGTGAGACATCGTATGGCATCTGGAAGACTCTTGAAACAACCCTTGCTTCTCCATGGGTTTTTTCAAGACTTACGCCAAGGAGATGTTATGGATAGTGTGTATTTGCAAAGAGCAAAGTCTATTTTTGATAAACTAGCTACTGCTGTAGACTAACCTCTGTCTTTGGAGGATTTTGATTTTTATATTTTTCATGGGTTAAGAGGTGGATTTAGGGACTTAGTGATTAGTCTTTCTACAAAGACAGAGCCTTTCTCTTATCTTCGTATCCATCTATTTACCCATCAATTCCTTCACCAATATTCTCTGGACAATCGTCAACTTCAGAACTTGTAAGATTAGTTGAGGTGTTCGCAAGCTGATTCATACATCCACATTAATAAAATAAAATAAAAATTATCTTCAACCATCGCTTGGACCTTCGACCATAACACCATTTTTGTCGACACCATCTCGGCCTTTTTCATTGGCTTATGTTTGCAAAATGCCAGTCTTCATCCTCTTCATCCTCTCATGGACATTCATGTGGTTCTTTTGGCAGTAACGATGGCAGACATCACCGTGGTGGCTGGCGAAACAACTGTGGTATGTTTTTTTTTTAGAGAAGCTATAAAATAAAGAGAAAATTCTAACTCGTTTTTTTTTCTGTGTACTTTCCCTCTCCCTTTACTCATTCTATGTAAAATATAAAATAACTTTAAATGGTTGCTGGAACACTGGAGATGCCATTAATTGTACTAAGTTTATGACACCCCTACATGTTTTGTCCCCCATTAAGCAATGTGCTCTCTTACAAGTCAGAAACCGATTTGGACCTGACTAGGAGTGGCCATAGCTATGCATCGAGCCATTGATTGAAAACAAGAATTCCGGCAGCACCGGGATAGATTTTTGAGGGATGGACGTGATGACACGAAAGTTGCAATTTTGCAGCTTTAATCGGAGATGACATGACAGAACGTTAAGGTAAATTTGGAAACTTGCTGCTGATGGTCATATGGAATTATAATCATAATTATAAATATTACCAATCATACAAGTATTTAATTATTAGACCTCTTAAAGTACAATTACATTAAGAAGTGATAAAATCTGACATTTTTAAGCATCCTCTATGATTCTCTGTTGGATTTTTCTGAGACTAGAAGTGATTGTGGCAAAGGATGGTCTAACAGAAGCATCTTGATCCCATGATTGAGAAATGAGATCGATGAGCTCGCCAAGTTGATCATTGTCCTCGTGAGGAAGCATAGGCCTCAGCTTTCCTTCGGCAACTTCCATTGCAATCTGATTTCACAAGAAAAGGTAGATAAATACATATGAGACTAGCAAACCATCAATTAAGGTGGAATACCTTACAACTTTGATCACATACCTTGCTGGGACCGAAATCTGTTTCTATGTATGGATAATCCCCAGTCATAAGCTCATTAAGTATAACAGCAAAGCTATAAACGTCGCTTTTTTCGTTATAAGGTTCGCAGCGAATCACCTCTGGCGCCATATAGACATATGTTCCTGGAGATTTATAAGAAATCAAAGAAAGAAATGCAAGTATCGTAAACTTATGCAAAATAATCTGACTGCGTACTTGAACAATAGCAAGTAGTTAATTATACTAGTACTTACCTGTTTCACCGGTGAGTGCCATTTCTGCGTCATCCAAGAACCTAGCATGACCAAAATCTGCCACCCTGACGTGATTGGAATCGTCTAAGAATATATTGCTAGGCTTTAGGTCACGGTGAATGACCTTGGGCTTCTGTTCATGGAGATATTGCATTGCTTGAGCAATCTCCAATGCCACAGTAACCCTGTTTTGAAATGGAGGAATTGGAACCGATCGCTCGTTTCGCCTGCTACCTGGTCCATGTAGCCACTCCTTTAGTGTCATGCCTAAGATTTCTGTCACTACCCATGCATTACTAGGGGGATCAATGCATGCCCCCAATAGTTGCAGCACATAACAATGCCGCTGTCTAGATAAAGTGTCAAGTTCTTGAGCAAAAAAGTTGACACCATTTTCATTTGAAAGGAAAAAATCAGGAAACATGCACTTCACTGCTACATCAAATCCTCGCCAAATTGCTCTATAAATATCTGCAGTACTTCCTTGGCCAATTTTCTCTTGAAATTCGATCTGTTACGTTACATGTACAAGTGTGAATTATACGTTGTATTCTTATCCTTCTGCAATGGTCTAATAAACAATTTAGTGACGCCAATAAGCATGGGAGGCCTTACCTCGTGAGATTCAATATACCATCCATTCATCTTGGCTTGATCGATAGTGAAAGCAAGATTTGGAAGTTGGGGCACTTGAGCGGGCAGCTGATGAGGACTGGTAATTCTGGGGCTGACAATATTGGTGGGAAGAGCATCTTTTATTCCTTGTTGATCATCTTTGTTTTGAATTATGAGGTCCAAGAAGCCGTTTTCTTGTGCTACTTGAAGACAATATTTTAGATAATCTTGTGTAGTTTCCATCCTCTTCCTGTACATGATACGGAGCTCCTTCTGCTTAAGGACTTCCCTTTCAAGGTCTGCCACCTTCAAAATCGAAACAAGACTTCTCAGAGCCACATAAAGGAGGTTAGGCCTTGTGGGCCTTGGGGAGGGGACTTTAGCAAGGCTAACCAGCTTGGTCCAATCTAAAAATTCAAGAAACTTTATGTAAAAGCCTATACTGGTCTGGAGGGATAAAATCCGATTCGGCTATGGCCTAAGATTTTCCCTAATAATTGTGCAATGCAGATTCTCCCTCTTTTAACTCTGTCCTCTCCAATATTTCTTGAGGCAAAACTAAAGAGTGCCCAGCAAGATATGTAATCAAAGTTGTACATTATTTTAAAACCATTACTCTATTAATTGTGAGCTCTCTGTAAAATATTATTTATAGATTGTTATATATTGTTTAAGAATTTCATTCTATTACTTTGATATATTATATTAAAGTGAAAAACACTTTGAAAAGCAATATTATTACACTCCCAAACACCCTCTAATCTTTATATATATACATATATAAAAAGTAAAGTAAATGGTATGGGATACAATTTAATAGCAAAAAAAGAAAAAAAGATTTGATTTCAAGAAACAATCTAGGCATTCTAGGCCATGGACCAGGCTAGTGTTTTCATAGATTGACTAGTTGGGCCAGTATAAAAGAGACCAGCTTTTTCAATTGGCCATATATGATTAGCAGCTGGGACTGGTCGACATTGACTATACCATGCACCTAACAATAGCTGTGGTCCACATACCTGCTGCCTCAGCTCGGATCTAGACTGCTGCTGCTGCTGGCTCTCCTTCGTCGAGACAATAGATCCCTCACTCATGCAGTCGTTAAGCCTCCGACAACATCCTCCTGAATTAGTGGTTTTGATGGTAGAAATCTCATTCTTTCCCGGAAAATTCTCGACCGGAGATTGCCTAGGACTAAATAGAGTGCTGGCCTTCTTCTTCTGGCTACTACCTGCAACAATCATGGCGTGTGTTCTGTTGCCTTAATTAGTTTAGCATTTGATGCAGGGGTCGATCAGCTTAACCAACAACATTAATGTTGCTTATATTTTGTTTTGCTCTTGTTCTCTACCGCTCTGCAAACGACAATTTTGACGGATTTTGTAATGAAGAGCGGAAATCACTAGGCAATTGACATTAACTTCTGCATTATCTTCTAGTAAATGAAAAAAAAAATGTATCTCTATAATGTTTTTTTAATGGGATCAAGAATCCGTTTGACATGAATTATAAATTATGATTTTTTATTTATTTTGAATCATAGTTTTAAAATTATTTTTCACAAATAACTTGCGATAAAAATGAGTTAGGATGAGTTATTGTCTGGTAAAGATGTCTCCGAGTAAATCTTTGAGTGAAAGAACGTAGTGCAAGTTAAAATTCATAAATTATGTTTTTTTAATCTTTGATTTAATCAAAGTCTTGAAGCAGTTTTTTAATCAAATTTTTATATATTCAAGTTAAAAGATATTTCTAGCTTATGACTTTTCTATAGATAATTTTTTTTTAAAAAAATAAATCAATTTACAAAATATTATATAAAAACATAGCCCAAAGAGCTGGCCAGTTTTCATTCAAGCTAAAAGGTATTGTGGTTGCCGTATATGTGTTTTTAGGAAGGATACGAAATTGTTCTCTATGCTATTTTAGACTTTTTACAGCAAGGATCGAACGGTCGCCGTATATGTGTTTGTAGGCTAAAACTCAAGGCAAGTCGGTTCAGATTTTGGACCTTCCAATATTTCCCAACATCGGCGAACCCTGCAGATAACACCTGTAGTTAAATGGCGGCCTTCTGGCAGTATGCTTGGGACAATATATGTCAATGGAGTTTTCGAAAATTTAGATTTTTTTTTAATTTCAGATTATTTTTTTAATCTTTTTAAATTGTTTTAATGTGTTAATATAAAAAATATTATTTTAATTAATTTTCTATAAAAAAAAACATTTTAAAAAATAATTATTATTACAAGTAGGAATCACTTCTAAGTTCTAAAACTTTGAAAAAGAGATTTTATAGCATGAAGAAATGATCACTTCTACTAACTTGGATTCCTGTTAATTCCTCTTGAATTGGTGATAAATTATTGGGTCATAGAATCTATTCGTTCTAATAATTTTTTTTTTTTAAAAAATTAGGATTTAAGAATTTTGACCCTATTATGTTTAAAATAAAACAGTCATTTTAATTGATTAGCAAAAAAGCAGTACTGGAATATGTGTTTTTTTTATAGTAACCAGCATGTTTTGTGAAATGTTAAGTTTGGTTTTTTTTTTAATATACTTTTTATCACATACTTCAATTTTTAAAAATTAAACGAATAGAACCCCTATAGAACCCAAGTTCATGGAACCTACCAAAAACTAAATGTTCATTGAGAATATTCTTTGCCTCAGCCCAAGTCGCAGGCAGGAGGACCTAAGTATTTGTCAAAAACAAATGACAAAACCCTATAGAACCCCTCTATATATTAATTAAGGCGTAACACACATACTAATAATATGGTCGTGATAATTAGCACAGTGCTTAGAATTGATATCTCTCTTAATTGTTTGGTAACTTTTGATTCTAACCTTAAAATCGACATTATTTGTATTAATATATTATATATGTTGAATGTGCTAGACCTATATAGTAAAGTGCACCATTAAAATTTTTAGAATAAAATAGTCAGTGTGTTTGTTTTACGTTTGAAAAATATTTTTAAATTTTTTGATTTTTAAAATTTTTTTTTATAATTTTAGATCATTTAAATATGTTGATATCAAAAATAAATTTTAAAAAATAAAAAAAATATTATTTTAATGTATTTCTAAATAAAAATAAATATCTTAAAAAACAATTATCAAAATATTATTTTGATTTATTTCTAAATAAAAATAAAAATCTTAAAAAACACTCACTATCACAATTCCAAACATTATCTTAGTTTTGATTGACATGTAAACTAACCCAAAAATATCTTTTATTATCAAAACAAAATTAATATACAAATAATATAGTATGCAACAAATCGGTTATATTACATGATAAACTTCTAGTAAACGTTAATGAAGAAAACCCTAGCCTATCCTGTCTTCTGTCTAACAAAAGCCTTCTCCTCATAAATTTTATTTTTTTCACTATTATTAAAGATTTATTTTAATTAACATGATTTAAATAAATTATAAATAAATAAAAAATTAATTTAATTTTTTTTTGTTTTCTACTCAAAGAACCCTTGATTTTTTAATATTTAATTCTTAATTTATAGTTGCTAATTAAATGTTAATAATGATGAGAATTAATTTTTATTAATTCCCCAACCTTTTAGCTTTTAAAATTCACTATGAAAAAAGAGGTGAATTAAGGAAGAGTTTCCAACTTGAATTTTTTATATTTTGACACTTTTTTTTTTTGGCTTTTCATGCTTTGATTTTCCTCTCAAATCTAGAGTTTAAGTTTAAGTTTTATATTATTTGATTTAAATATCTTTTTTAGAAGCGCATTTAAACTAAGATAATGTTATTAAAATTTTAAAAAACATATTGTAAACATTCTAGTTGTACAATTGATGCGTAATAAAACCTTAAGCATTAAAGTTTTAAAGACAAATAATTCATCCATGATAATAATAAAAAGTTTATTATTTTAAAATGTTTCAACAAGTAAATATCACTATTGTTTTAATTTAAACATAGTTATTTTTTTTTGTAATATGCATACTAGGATCTTGATTTTATATCAATTGTAAGTTTAAATATATACTTAGTATACATACTGGTATTTTTTTATTATTATATTTGTGTTGAAAGCATGTTTGTTTTTAATTTTATTTTTGTATTTTTTTATATTTAGTCATGTATACACTCTAGGCTTTCCTTGAACTTTTTTTTTTTTTTATGTATTGTATGCTTTTATTATGATACACACTAGTCTAATATATATTTACAAACTTTGATCTACAACCACTCCTTTAGCTTTTTTATTTGTTTTCCTTCCCTTCCCATCCTTTTTTTTTTCTAGTTGTTTTGTTTTGTAGATCCAAAAAAGATGTGTTTTAATAATTAAAGATTCAATCTATATCAGTGTTATATTAAATCATTTGTGTATTCGTAGGTGGATCTAGATTAGTCTAAATTTATGTTTTTTTCTATCTCTTTTGTTAAGGGTTTAGTTCTATTTGGAGTTTCGATTCCATGCTTATTGCTTAATGTAATCTCCCCTTTAATCTATTCGTAATGGCTTAAACTTATATGTGAACGTACGATGCTATATATATTTTAAAAATGCATCTTAAGTTTGAGAATTTTAAAGAGTTTAGTTTGTAATTAAAATCAATAAAATAATCTTTTATTTTTGAGAATTTAAAGGCAAATTATTTTTCTAAAAAAAAGAAGTGGATGATGCATCGCCTGCCATGAAAGACGATATCACTTATTGTCCATAATCTGACCATCACAGTTGTGGTTGTAAAATCAAAGTTTTTTTATAACTAAAAATCTGTTTTTTTAATATATTTTCACCTAAAAACATCTAATAAACATCCTTAAAATCACCTAAAAAAATTATGAAAAAAAACCCCTAAAAAGTGTATGAAAACACAAAATTAAACCAATTTTTTTTTTTTTTGACCACAATCTAATTTTTTCAAACAAGATGAATGTTCAAAAAACACTTCAATGAAATCCCTCTTGTTGAGTGAATGAATCTTACTGACACAAAAAACAACAAGTTTCATTATCGAAAAGTAGTCATTCACCAACTTTCTCTTCTCTTTATTGATTTCAGGTAACTTCCTCTCTCTCTTTTCAAATTCAAGGACTGAAATGTTAAAATAATAAATTCTTAGACCAAAATATTAAAATTGAAAAAACTACAGGGACTGAATAGTAAAAAAAATAAAAGTAGGTGGACTAAATAATTTTTTTCCAATGAATTTGAGATTGGACATGAGATTTCTTCTTATTTTATACTTTGATGTTTTTTTATTGAATTGTTTATTTCCTTAACAAATTTTAATAAATTAGTCATTAATTTGGGCATAAACAAATGTAATTAAGAACAAAAGGTTTGAGGTTGAAAAGAAAAAGGAGTTTATCGTGAGTGATTTAATTACCTATCTTCATAATACATTTGTGATTTAAATGCATTGCAATTATAATTCATGCTTTCAAATAATTACTGAAAGTAGTGTCCATGAAACAGCAACGAGTTGAGACAGGAATCCTTTGTGGAAAGAACATAGTGGAATGCGTGCTTTATTGGAGTTTTTGTTTTTGTTTTTGTTTTCTTTGCTTTCCTTGTCTTTCTTTGGTAAGATTCTTGTTGATCAAAGTATTAATGTTCCATTCCTCATTTTGAACTTTGTAGTGGAAAAGAAAAGCTGCGAACGATCTCATGGGAACTCGTCTCGGGATCGCAAATTACAAAACCTTTGTCTTCTACCTGCAAAGCAAAAGTGCTAAGCAGTGGACCATCTACCTTACTCTACGTTAGGACTGAGGAGGGAGGTGTGAGAGTGACCCTCTCTCGCCCTCTCTCTCTCAATTTGCCAACTTTAACGTGGCATGCTTAAAACTGAAAGGGCAGACGGAAAGAGAGAAGTCATTTCTACATTTTCTTTGGTGCGAGGTCTAAATTACTGTCGTTTTCTATCATGAAAGTTGGAGCCTTTTGTTTTTTTCCCCCCTCTTTTCTCATTGCTCCCTCCTTCTTTTGTGAAGATAGAGGCCTTGCAACCAAACAGTATGTTACAGTGAGTGAGAGTGTGAGACAATTAATGGAAACTACTCCCTTAATTAATTGTATCTTCTTCTTCGGGAAGACGAAGAAAATTGAAGGAGCAGTAAACGCTAGCATGAGAATACAGATACTCTTAACCGCTGGTGGTCAACCAGCAGCAGCAGCAGCACAACCACCACCACGCACATTAAGTTAAAAGTTTAAGAGCCCATCAATTAATTAACCAAAATGACAGCGCATTTTTATATATTCAATAAATAGATACTGATGATAATAATTAATAAGAGTTCATGAGTTTGATTTAATTCCAAGGAATTCCTCCGCACTTGAGATTAAGAATTGAAGAAAGATATTACATTATATATACATTGGACCTCCTTTTGGACAAAAAATAAAAATAGTATTTGGTTCATAGCCTTAAAAGTCTTACACGGGTTGGGTTAGAAAGCAAAGTCATTAGTACTGAGATTCACTTAAAGAATTCAATAGTAACTAATAAATTATCAGCGTGGTTATTAAAGTTAATTATTATTCATATATTAATATCAGAAAGTTTTGAAATTTTAGAGGCATTAATTTAATGCAATTTCTAATTTAATTTGAGAGTCGTGAATACAGTTGAATTCTCAAGATTCAATACCTAAAATGGATAACGATGCATGTTTCTAATGTTCTAAATTTAAGAATTCTGGCCTGCTCCCTCCCTGTATGTATATTTGTCGAGGTCTGTGGTGGTTGCTGGAAGCTCCAAAACTCGATTCTCAACAAGAAAGAAACATTCTTGCATTTTTTGTATAAGAAGAGTAAAGACAAGGTTGTGTCTTATTTATCCTGTGGTAATAAGAAACACTGAGCCTGTCTAATCCTATCTGAAATTTGGTGAATAACAACAGCATCAGAGTGATTAGACTAAGCTTTTAAACAAATGAATAATCATGAAGCA
>Ga0307509_10007215_pt1 | contig 14629 bp, 8 predicted proteins | sample 10_EM_MG_FD_202245 | JGI IMG/M metagenome (GOLD analysis project Ga0307509, IMG submission 202245) | Populus trichocarpa ectomycorrhiza microbial communities from riparian zone in the Pacific Northwest, United States - 10_EM | ecosystem: Host-associated > Plants > Roots > Unclassified | place... | reverse complement strand
TATCTTGCGACAGGGGTAATGAACTTACTGATATACACAGAACAATGATGCTGACTGGCTGCACGGAACCTTTCTCGATGCCTTTGAGCAGCACCAGCGCCTACAAGACTTGTGGTGAGGGCCGTTGCTTTGCACGGCAGGTACGAGTTCTTTCTTTTTTGATACCCAGACCTGTCAGAATAAAATTATTTAAAAGTATAAATTACCTAGTAGTAAGTAGTGCTGCAGCACTATGACCATATTTTAAGTGCTATTGGACAGAGTATAAATCCCTGCAACAGCTACTTTTCCACCCTGAGAATGGAGATCAGGAGCATTGACATGCAAGTTTCCAATGTATTGCATGGCACCTCTATGTTCCATGCCATCATAGAACCACAACTGGCCATCTTCAAGAGCTACCACAGATGTAAAATGGCCATCACCAAAATATATGACTCCCTTCAAACAATATTCTTTTCTGGTGCCATCAACATCAATTGACACTGAGCTATTAATGTAAATATCCAATCCATTCCATTCCAGGGCAATAAGTGGAGGTGGCTCAATATACACATGCTTCAGTAATAGCTGTTCTTCACAAGTGGAGCAGGATCTGGAACGAGCTGTTGCATTTGCAACAGACTGTGAGGACAACCACTCTGATGTTGTTTTGTATTCACTAACATACACTGATTGATGTAAAGTATGAAGAACATGAGCAACTTGTTGATGGCCATTGGTGCAGGTGTAGTATGACCTGGATACAGGATAACGTGAGACCAACATTGCTGAAAAAAGGCTATCAATGGATGTGTAACAGCCAAACCTCATATAAGAGGGGCTATGGACATGTAACATGTGTCTGACTGTGTCCCTGACACTTTCCAATGATGTTGACCCAGTTGTAGTGTTGTGAAATCCAGTGAACAAAGCAGTCAGATATTCATTACCAATGTGGTGGGACACCCTGTTCCAGTAATGTACATCTGCTCTCCAAAGCTGCAGAAGAACTGCAAAAACTGAGTCATATGCACAACTATTGTTTTGCCAAACAAAGCCTTTTGGTATTAGATCACATACTGCATAGTTGCTATCAGAAACAGATTTCTCACTGGTGCTACGCATTCTTTTGGCTGAATTATGAGTATCATCTGAAGTAGCGCAGTTGGAAACTGAGAGTTTTCGTTTGAGTGAAGCAATAGAGGCATCAACTCCAACAACCTGGTCAATGGACTGTACACCAACACCATTGATCTGTCCAGAGGCCAGAGCAGGGTTGAATATAACTGACTCCTCAAAAGGATTGCGTTTAGACCAGCGAATTGCACTATGAACAGTTCTTGGAACAAAGTGCTGCCCTTTCCATTGGCGGAATGTGTGAATCAGTTCATTCCGTGTAACTCCACATACTTTGGTTGGAAGTTTTTCATCATGTATCAATGCTGTGATTGCATCTAGCACTTCCAACTCACGAAATTCCTGCCGCAAAGCCCCTGAACAGCCCCCTGTTATCTTTCGTGCATCAAATCCCTGCACTATCAATGTTCCTGCAGCAGATGCACTTCGTGACAAGGCAGTGTAGTATGCCTGATGTGAAGAAAGATTATATAGGTCTGCTACATTATATTTGCGTGTCTTTCCCTGTGATGCAAAGTCTGTCATGGCAAAATTTGGAAGAACTTCAATTTGTTTTCGTTGAACATAGTATTTGCTTCCACTAGGCAATGTTACCTGAATGGTATTCACAGTTGGATATAAAGGCACAACATTTGCAGGAAGACCATCAATCTTCACACTGGATGGTGGCTCCTTCAATTCAACAAACAGAACATCCAGAACATCCTGACCACGCAATCCTTTCTTGCCTTGCCAACCAACAATGTATCCTTCCTGTCCACGGGTCATGCACAGTTCAGTAGCATAGTTGTAGCGAATCATCACTGGCATTCCAACACACAGTGACAGTTTTCCTGCTATATGTTTGTCAGTAGATGATGGGGGCTGACCCCACAAAGCTGCTTGTATATCATCAGAAATCTGTTTCATATATGAGATTCCTCGGCTCTTATCACCTTCCTTTGGATTAGCCTTTTCAGAATCTTCAGAAAAGAACTTAGTGAGAGTCTGCTCAGTCTCCTGTGCAAACCGAATACTACCAAGCCGGTTTATCTCATCTTTATGCAGGTTTGTTCCAGTTATAATAGACACATTTCTAAAATCCTTGTCACATATTGAGGCCCTTCCAGGAACAGCAGATGAAATTCTAGTTCGGAGAAAGCATATGTCTTCAGATGTGCATGCCTTGTATCTCATATTCTCTAATGCTGTCCGAAGTTGGGCATCTTCAGTGCTCTGTGTGCATTGCCTCATATTCTTACGAAGAATCACCACTGTGGTTATCTGATGCCACAGGGCTTTACCTATGGCTTCTTCTTGGGATTTTCGATCTGATGCAATAGCACCAATAACTCTTGAGTACAAACTAACCTTCTCACCTCCTATTGCAGGTGGCAACTGTGCAAAATCTCCAGAGAAGACCATATTCAAACCCCCAAATGGCTTATCTGCAACACCCATTACCTTTGCAAGCTGGTTGTTTATTCTATAAAGGTCTCTTGCTGAAAGCATTGAAACTTCATCAAAAAATACATAATCAACACCTGTGAGCCGTGCCTTAATAACTCCTATTTTATTGTTACTCATTCTCTCATTTATGCCAAACATTGAATGATATGTAGAGCCACCAAGCAGTGCTGCAGCAGTGCCTGTAGGTGCAACAACAACAAATCGGTGGGCCTCATTTCTCTCACGAAAGAAATGACCCAGTGCTTTCAAGACCTGTGACTTTCCTGTTCCTCCCATGCCACCCAGATACATTTTTAGCTGATCAGAGTTTGGAGATATTGCATGATTTGCAATAATTCTGAAAGCCCGCTCCTGTTCAGTATTTAACGAAAACTTTGCAATAGTATTGGACACATGTTCTGACTGACCTGCAAGCTCATATGACCGGTAGAGATATGATTTATCAACGATTTTAACAATATTAGGAACAAAACTCCCTTCACATTCATTTTGTTTTTCTTTCTGGGATGATGAAGCCAAGTTGTGTTCATTTTTTTGGGTCAAAACATCTTGCTTATGCTTGTTTACCACTCCTTCCCATATAGCACCAGATGCAATACTGGTTGGCTGAATTGACACATAGTCACCAGCAGAAATATCACAGGGTGAAGTCCATCCGCTAAGATTAAATATTGATCTTATTGATTCTAACTCCTGTAGCTTTCTTCGATGGAGATAACCTGGTATCAGTGCATCCTCATTTGTTTCATTGAGTATATCACTAGCATCAGGCTGGAAGGTAGAGGCAGGTAGTTCCACTCCTTCTCCTGAAGTTGGCTCCCAGCTGTTAAATATATCAGGCACACTTCCTTTTTTCAACTGTGCACGGTAGTCATCTCTCTCATCCATGCATTCATATCGAATATTAAAGTTTTTCATTAACAGAACATCTGATTCAGCAAAGTCATAAGCATTATATGCATCATCCCATGAGCAGTCTCTGGTTGACTTCAGATCAGAGCCCTTTCTCCAGGGCTTGAAGAGAGTGAGCATTGTGCAAGAATAGTATTCACGATCACCCTTGTCACTTCTTGGCAGTGTTGCACCCAAGAAGTTGGGAACCCGGAGTTCATTCTTATCTATATACTTTGCACCATGAGTTTTATATAAAGGATGATGCACATCAAATTGAAAGACATTTTTACTGTTTTTATTCACAATGTTACTATTAGGCTTCATTGATTCTGTTTCATTGGATTCAAAGGACAAGTCTTGAAGCAGGTCAGCATCACATTCATCCTGGTCTTCATTTGCTAGCTCATCATTCTTAGAAGTCTTATTCTTGTTTTTGGCTGGAAATTTAATTCACTCATAGCATCTAATCCACTCATAGAGGTTCACATCTTGCAAATGTTGTGGCTGATACATGTAGTCATGGACTGGTGACAAGCCCACAATACAACCTCGTCTTCGAATAAGTGTCACCTTTTGTGTTGTTTTTTGTTCCTGGTCATCAAAAGCATGACGAACTTCAGATACAAAATTTTGCCAGTAAAATGGCACAAATGTGTGGCTAGTGTAGTGGTCTGGATTACCCAGAAGATACATTGAGATCATTGGTGCACCCATCTCAGCCTTTGCACTTAACAGATTGACTATTTTGGTCATAAAACGCCTAGCCTTCTCTTTCATAGGTAGAGTTCCCCCTATCATTTCACTGTTTTTGTGAAATACAGTCCGTATAGAATCAAATATGGTATGAGTCTTTAGTGCGGACTTGGTAATATAGTCAGAAACATACATAACTACAGCCTTGATTGCAGTCCCACTTGCAAGACTAGTAACATCAGTGTTGCAGCGAAAGATATATGTGACCAGTGGGGTGAAAGTGTTCAACCAAGGCTCAAGTTTTTTCAAAATAATAGCACCTGTCTTGTCTACAAGGGTACGGGGATGGATTTCACGAGGGAAACGTGCTTTACATTTACCCCACTTGTTATCCATACAAGCTGCTGAAGCCATTGATTTTTTTCTTGACCCATCTTTATTTATACCCCTCTGGCAGCTGTGAACATTTGATCGAATGAGAAGATCATCCACTGTGTCACTGAAGGCCTTCTCCCAGTCACAATACTTACACCCCTTTTCAGACTTTAAATGTTCTTTCTGACACATTTGTGGAGGTGGCACAGGCAAGCTTTCAGTTGGATCAATATATTCTTCACTTTTTTGTCTTTGTTTATTTCTTTCAAGAACATCAGTATGATCACCCATAAGGAAATCTCCAGTATGGCAGCTTTCTAGCCATGCTATTAACTTTTTACTCCATGCAGAATTGTCTCCAGAGAGTTTGTCTCTTATTTCCTGAGGGGTCAAGGTCCCTTTCACCCACAACAGCAGATGAAGATGAAGGGTCAAGCGACCTTGCTGCTCAACTGTTCCATAGTATCCAGCTGGACTTCCATATGCACCTCTGTGAGATGACTTAACACCAAGAACATCTTCAATAAATGACTCAACCATGAAATGGAAGAATCTTGCTCCTGCAACTGGATTCTTACAAATCAATCTGGTTTTTTCAGAATAAGAGAGAGGAATGGGACAGAAACTTTCATTTAAATCAGCAAAATATATACATATTGGATGTCGAATATCAGCTGGTGAAAGAGTTATGTACCAATATGGTGCACCCAAGCGTGAAATAAGTGACCATATTTCATGTCGCATATGTTTTTTACTTGCTGAAGTTCCATGCACCTTACCAGATGCAGCATCCAGGTCACTTATAAGCTGAAAGCAGCGCTGCTCATCAGGTGACTCCGGCTTCACATTCTCACCACTTTCCAGTTGTTTTGCAAGATTTTCCATAGTTGTCCAGTTAACATTCATAAGGCGCTGGCTTATATCCTCAAACCTGCTCTGGTCTGCCAACAGAAAGCTCTGAGTTGAGCTTGCTTTCATCTGCTCATGACTGAATGCTACAAATGGAAAATCTATATCTGTTTGAAATCGTTTGTCATGGTACATGAGAAGGTGTCGCTTATGCTCCTTATCTGACAGCCGTGAAACACCAATGCCTCCAAGACCATATGGAAAAAGCCATGGAAACATTTGTGGATAAAGCTGGGGATTATTGTACATTGTCTCTGGCTTTTCAGCATGACCAACAGCAAGCATCTTTCCACCGCTATTTAGATGGCGCAGAGCAGTGGCCTTGATTTGATTTGGAAGCATAGTATCCAGGTCTTCACCTGAGAGTCCATGGACTGTATAGGGACACTCACCTTCCTCTGTTCCATCTTCTTCAGCTGTGTCAAATACACTAGTACCCTCTGGAACCTTGTTACCCTCTGCAGCTTTGTACTCAACTGAAACAGGAGGGCTATCTTCAGAGTACTCATCCATATTGGAGTGGGATATTTCTATGTTAGCATAGTCAGCATGATTCAGTTTTAGCCATTCCAATGCACAAATAACATAGTTACGACGAACCAACAAGGGAGTGCGTTTGAAATCTTCAGGCGTGGGCTTGCATGGGCCAGTAAACAGTACTGTCAGAACATCATCCATATCTTGCCGTGGAGGGGGTAGCATACTGTAGACCTTAGGAGTGGGTGCCTCAAATGCAACTATATTTGCCTTCATCTTTCGCATTCCAGATGCTACTTTGACATATGCACATGTATGTCGTACTCTAGCAACAAGCATTTTCTCAACAAACCACAAGCACTTGAGCTCAGTGGGTACATTCCCTAGCCACAGTCCATTGGCAAGAGCAAGACAGGGAACTCTTCCCTGACGGAGGCATGCCCTACAATCATTACAAACACGGCTACAACTGTAATCAAGAACAGGACCAGTATATTCACGGATGGTGTCTCCAGTTTTTTTGTGCTCTACTCTTGTAACACCTGCAGCACTAAGCACATGAAGTTGGTTCTTAATGCTCTTCAATCGGCTGAGCTCACGGGATGGTTTTAACTCACCACAGACCGCACATCCTCCCTCTTCAAAAGAGGCAGGGGACATCTTCTTGCATGCACTGGATACTATCTTGTCCCTTAGAGAATGATCAAGTGGTTCAGGTGGGAATTCTTCCGTGTCAAGGCCTTGCATTTGTTGTTTTTTATTGCGATGGTTTCGTGACCGAGCGTTTGAGACCTCTGCTTTGGATAGCTCCACAGAAAAAACGGACATGTGGGTGGTGCACTGAGGACAAAAATGACCTGTCGCCATAGCAGCCAATGTTGCTGAATTTGATCTCGCCGACACATGGAGGTTATGCACTCTCGCAATCTTTTGTGCTTGTGCTTTCGGCAAGAGGCCAACAAGTTGATTGAGGGGAAGTGTTGCATGTACATACATCTCCGAAGCATAGTTAAGTAGGCCAACACTGTCCACATGATCAACAAATTTATACCTTGCAGATGCAAGACTATCTGCATCATTTCCTTCGTGCCTGACAACATGGTCCTTGAGAAGCGTGTACGGAAAGAGTGAGACCCGACCCCCACCTCTGTATCGCCTGCGATATGCAGCATGCACTGGGACATCCGTGAGGCACAATTGAGCAGGACGCAGCAACATCTTCGACGGAGGTGGGAGGGCAGGAAACTTGCACATATAACCTTTCTTCATAATCCTATCCAAGCAGATGCAACGCCAGCATACCAAACGGTACACTCGGCGAGCTACGAATCGCAACTTAGCCTGCCGATTGTAATACCTGTACTTAGTCCAATAGTGCCGTTCAAATGCAAGAAAGTCGTGTTTCAGTAGTAAGCCTTTGATCAAATGAACTTTGAGCACAGAAAGCGCATCAGGGTGGTCGAACAAAGCTAGATATAGAAGAACGAGAGCATCGTGAGGGCAACTTCCGTAGAACATGGATCGGGACGGCAGAAAGAACCCATGTAGCAATGTCTCGACAGGAATGGCCCTTAAGCCATGGCGCGTGCGTGCGCAGTCACGGGAATGCATATATATGACACGACTGGGACAACCCAAGTCATGAGTTGAGAAGAGGGAACTGGTATTGTGCAAGGCATCATATTGCGACAGAGAGGGTGCGGTAAACTCTGCGCGAGCGATTGCAACGCAGTGGGGACGTTCTTGGCTAAGAGGGGATGAAACCCGTCCTTCAACAGGAAGCACGAATGGCAAGCGGACCAAAACGACACGGGCGTGGTCTAGTTTAGGCAGAATACAGGCAGGAGGGCTCCCTAGCATCCATGCTTAAAGAAAATGAGCTAAGAGATACAAAAGGATGACACAATATACTCACCAGAGAGAACAAAAAAAATGGTAGAAGTTATGAAGGCGCGAACAGCAGACATTGTTGGTTGTAGCTAGAGTAAGCGAACTAAGACGTCGTGCAGCAGCACAGGCAGAACGCAACTGTGACCAAACAACCGCAAAGCAGACCTGATCATCATTCACGTGGTTTTGAGCCTTTTTGAGCCCTCACATGGAGTATTGGCACTGCTCAGAAATTCAGATCCCTTCAATTAGGGCAGCATATCAAAATTCTCTAGGTACAGACTACAGGCATACAAAAAGGCTCGTGCGATGCGACTAATCGAGATGACCGAGGAGAATGACAAACTGCACGTTGAGAGAAAGATTTGGGCACGCATCACCGGCAGAAGAACCCTCTGGGGTGACATCTAGGTCAGTCGAGGCTCCAGAGCGGGGAACACCGTAGATGTTGGCAGTATACGCGACTGCCACAAGCGACTCTGCAGGAAGATCTACCCGCTGCTTTACACCTTTAACCCTATACTGAGGAAGATTCTTGAGGGACTCAAAGCCGGCTTTATCGAAGGTGAATCCGGAATTCCTGGCATCATAGATTGGCACTAAAATAAGTTTCAAGAGATGAACAAGAAGGGTAGCAATACAAAACAAGACACACCTTCCAAATCATAATCTAAAAAGGGGGGGAAAGGGCTGGCATACCAGGGCATGACATCCTTGCTGCCAGATGCCGATGCAGAGGGGCCATAGAACTTCGGATTCTTGACACGTACCGCCTGGGGCGATCCAATGGAGCCTCCTACGAAATGAATAAATAAATCAGAAACAAACCAGGAATAAGCAAGCAACGCACCTCCCGCTCCCTTCTTTCGCGTAGAAAATGTAATCTCGTTTCCGCCATCGACGGGCGCCTTGAGTACGGACCAGCGGAACTTCGCACCCAGGAAACCAGCAAAACGGCGCAAGGTCATCTCAGTTGGCGTAATCGTGATTTTACGCACAATATAGCCACCCTCAAAGTTCATAGAGTAGTTGTGAGGCTGTACAAGGTTACACGTGGCAACAGATCCGAGCATGATACCAACGGAATTGCGGCGGGGATTGCCCCAGCAGAGGCGAAGGGCGCCATCCAGGGAGAAAAGCGCGGGATTGGAGCGCGACAGGTTCGCGAAAGGACCGAACGATACAAAATCGTCGGCAGCCTTGACCAGCCTTGAAGATGAATGAGGAGAAATCAGGGAATGCAATGCTATCAGGCATACCTGAAGTCCGATCCATCCATATGAGCGCATACGAGATCGAGACGCAAAAACAAAGATGATGGAGGCGCAGGTTCCCTAGCGATGGGCCTCAACTCACAGAGTCTATACGGGCAGGGTATGGGTTAGGCTGGACAAACATTCACGAAGAGCGACCTACGGTAGATTGGGGAGGAGAGCCTCAGGATCTGCCAATGCATTTTCGGACCCGTCTTTGGCCGCATCGGCCCTGTGAGCACTGCAGCGGATTTGAATTGCAAATCGTGATAGGGAAGGAGAGAACTAACAGGTCAGGTCTTTTGACCGGAGCAGGGGGCGGAGATGGATCTAAATTCCGGGAGTCTGCTTTTACTTTTTGCGACTTGTTACTGCAAAACGAATCAAAAGACAATGAGTGGCCATCCAGGAAAATAACATACGCCTTTCTCAAAGCCTGTTTCCTCATCAATGCAGCTATCTGAGCTTCTAAGTCTTCAGCCGAATCCGATTTGTCTTCAGGTGAAAGAGTAGGCACATCCGAGGGTGGAGCAACGTAAGCCCTGGTATACAACATGAGCTGCACTGATGATCAAGAAGAGCTGGACATTACCGATTGGGACGTTGGGCTGGCCCACCATCGGAAGCCTCCTCCGCAAAAGAATCTGCAGAGAAAGACTTCATCTTGGCTGGTGTGGAAGGAGCAGAGATTCTGCCGGCCTCAAAAGCCGAATCAAGAGCCCCAATAACATCGGATTCGGGCTCCAACTTGACGGCGACGGGGGGAGCAGCACCACTGTAGCAAACATCAACATCAATCTGCAGAAGAAGGAACGATGACATGCCTCTCCCCCTTGACACTCCTGTGAGCAGAAGGCTGTGAAGAATAGTTCTGAGACGACATATATGCGGCCTTCGCAGAGGGCTTGCGGCTGAGAAATAGGGTTAGACACATGACATCCGAACATAAGGAAGGAAAATCTACGAGCGCTTTTGAGATGAAGGCTTGCTGGCAATAGCTGCCGGTAAATCCTCGTCGTCAGACCTACACGGCATAAGGATCTGGGGAAAGGCAAAAGTGGAAATGCGCACGATATAGTGCCGAATTCGAGACGGGTCGACGAGGGAGAGGGACTCGGAGTCCTGACAATGCGATCACTATTGAGGAAGCATGAGTTGAGGGGGGAAAAAAGGAAAGGATCAAGCAAGAAACGCACGAAAAGGACACAGCAGGCTGTCTGGCAAAGTCGGGAGAGTTTGGAGCAGCCTTCTTCGCCTTTTTCTTAGGCGACTGAGCTACAATCTCACTGAAAACACGTTGACAAAAGCAAAAAAAAAGGAAGTGGTATCACCTACATGTCGGAGCTGCCACTGTCCACCGGAGAATTCAAAACGGGGCGCTTCATTCTAAGGGGAGGTTACACGTCGTCACAGAAAGGATAGCAGAAGGGCGGACGTACTTGGAGCGAGTATCAGGTGTAGTAATCGACTTTGTCATATTGATAGTTGTCAAGCTGAGCAGAGAACAAAAGATGGGGACGGCTCGACCAAAAAAGAGGGAAGCTTTTTAAACGCGAACGAGGACAGTTGGGGATACGAAATAGATCTCGAACGGACATGAAAACAAGTGTGACACCAGCTGGGAACATTAAGAACAACCTGTGTCGATGTCGCAACAGAAAACAAAACAAAGTATGCAGAAGAAACCCTACCTGGGCAGCAAAGCCAAAAAAAATAACGAAATGCCGAAGGGAAATTAACTCGAAGGCTTCTCCGCTGAGAAAGGGCACGAGAAAGGCGCAGCAGAACAGGATAGGAAGAAGTCATCCAAGCTTTGGACGAGTATGACGCCGCAGAGATGAATCATGATGGGGCAGACAAAACAAACAACGTGACGTTGAGGGATCATGCAACATAGCTACAAACTCTTCGGCGATCAGGCGGTGCACCTGTTCTAGTACGCCATCTCATCTACAGAGGAGGAAAACGCGAAGGCCAATGTGAGTTAATTTCACAAATTAAGAGTGCAAATACCAAACCGCAGCGGAGGCAGTAGATCACGGATGGAAACAAGCTTCCAGCGCCTCAACACCACCTTGTCTTAGAGGAAAGCGGCGAAACCGAGGTGAGTTAATTTCCAAAAGAACGCATACGTTATCTTGGAATATCAATCTGAAGCAAGGCAACCGACGACGGGGAAGTAGGCAATGACACTGGTGTGACCCGCAGGACGGCACATAAAATCCTACTCACCTTCTCTGCACAATCTCCCTGCAAAGCCGTGCCTACCGCCATGGACTCCACATATGATTTCTCGGGCGCAGGTGAGCTTCATGCATACCATCAGTGCCGAGGACAAGGCTGACAGTGGCAAAAAAGCGCTGGCCTTATCCCAACATGCAAACGAGCGCATCACAAATCCACACAGTAGCCTCCAGTTGACGAACTTGCTTCGGGTGCGTATGACATCACGACAGACGACCAATAGCTGATCAAGAAAGCAGGGAGACAACGAGGGCCCAAAGATCAAGGTTGCAATGTATGGTGCACTGGGACGACTCATTGAGGACCACGGTGACGGAGGAGCGCCCGAGGAAGTCGTTGCCGCGTTCCAGGGTATTATATGCAAGAAGGAGTTGCCTCCAGTCATGGACAAGATTAGGTGACGAATCTCACATGCAGACTCCTGAAACTCTATGCTAAAGCAATGCGGCAGCAGGAGCAAAGTGCGATTCTTGCGTCAGGGCGTTTCGCTCACAGGTCTTGGGGGAAACGGGATGGACCACATATTTGAAAAGCTGGCCGAAGTACAAGGGATATTCAAACGATTTTTTGGCGACAGGATACAGGATTGCTCCATATTCTCATCATTCAAGGGCTATACGACCTTAGATATGTCCAACAGGTACTTTATGCCAAAAGAGGGCGCCCATGACGACGACATTTGCGATCTGGGACAAGCCGTTGACCCACAAGGTGACCTCGCAAACTTAGCAGGTTCCAGCTTTGTTCACACCACGGACAACAAAGTCTTTTACTACGAGCGCAGTAAGACTGGAAAGGATGGCGGCTACACGTAAGTATTACAGCTTATTGATAAAAGGAAAGAGATTGGGTTAACATCATGACTCAGGTTCGACGAAGCGCAGCCGACCGTGTTTCAACTAGGTGACATCGTTGAGGTACAGGTATCCTTTGTCGCCTTACCACAGCGGGATAACAAAGCGAAGCTGACCCTGATACTGCGAAGCATCAGCTTACTCAATAAGGAATTCACGCAGGTGAGTAAATTTGACACTACATGGAGAAAACAGCCGCTGAAAATGGGGGCTAGGATTCATTCAAAAAGAGGATCGCTGCTGCTACGCGAGTCACATCTGCCGAGGCGGGGAGGAGCACGTTGAAAAGGAAGGTGGGATACACTGACGAACATGTTTCAGCCACACGGGCTAAACTCAGTCACATGGAGATTGACGAAGGAGGTGCGGATGCCTCGAGGTCGGCCAACTCCACAACCAGGGGTGAAACCGATTGACAGCGGCAGAAGAGAAGGACACGAATAAAGTAGACTTATTCTGAAGCGATTTTAGGCCTTCAATGATGAATTTTAAGACAAAGAAGGGGTCATGATGCCGAAAGAAAAGCGGCGACAGAGGAAGAAGCAGGATGTATAAAGGAGGGAATAAATCTGTCATTCAGAGCAAGAAACCATGTATACAGGGCAGGAAAACGAAAGCGACGCCGAATCCGCCCACGTAAACAGCAGTAAGAAACTTTGAGAATGCAGAACAAACCATAGTCTAACAAGGACTTGCAGCCGCAGAGGACCTTCTCGAGGACTTTTCCACTGGCCAAGGGATCGGACCGAGCACGATGGCAAACGCGCAAGCGGAGTTGTCGACCACCATGAACAACATCGCAAAGAAGCATGGCTTGAGCTCAATCCACGTCTTGCGCTGCTTCATGTATGATAACGAAGTCGTAATCTCGGGATCGAACGCGCTGCTAGCTTTTCATTTCGACTTACTTCAGCCAGGGGACCTTGACCTTTACGCCCCGATCGCAAGGGAGAGCACCATTGGGGCATTCCTCGAGGAAAGAGGATACCTCCGAGTATATGGCCCCATGCAGAGTGCCTACACGGCCGACAACGCATCAGTGGTGCGCATAGACAAGTATGCAAGGCAAGGGGAATTCATCGACGCTGTGTACGTAAAGGGAAAGCCGATCCAGGTGGTCACGAAATTCCACTCGACGTTGGTCATGAATTACATCGCCTGGTACGGTGCAGTCTCCTTGTATCCAGCCCTAACCCTCGAAGGCAAAGGCATCATGAACGCAAGCAGCGCGAGGGCGGACGAGTGCCGCACAAAGTACGAATTGAAGGGTTTCCAATTTGTTCGTCGACTCCCTCGAGGCCTCGCGGACAAGCCATTGCACAACTGCCGACAATACTTTGCATGCCCCTCCACAGTGAGGTCCATCCACGACAACAGTGTTATGTTCATACCGTTCACAGGGCTCAGCAACACCCTAGCTGCATACGAAGGCAACCTCGTCTGGAGACTGAACAACAATACCTGTGGAGAGACAGGCCCAGGTTTCGTGGTTAATGACATGAACGAAATAAGTAAGTACTTGCTGTCAAGTCTGCAAATAAACATTGCCAACAGATTGCAGGTCTAGCAGGCAGGGCTCCTGTAGTCTCGTAGGAATGCCCAGGTTGGAGGGAGGTGTGCAGTAACCTTACAGAGCAAACGTTCGACTCGAGTATTACTTATACAGTGCATGGACGCGACACATGAATCCAATATTTCGACGACATTTTCTTATTAAAACGAAACTGCATACGAAAACGAAGGTAGTATTGTTATGGTACACATTATTTGGGACGGATACGACAGCCAACAAAATTTTGCTGTTGCTGCAAATCATGAGATGCAGGTGATCAGCGAAAAAAAGATCCGAGTCGTCGTGACGTACCAGCGGAATGAGTAGTGAAAGTCCCACCAACGCCGATTCCTGTCGCCATGTCTGTGGACATGGATGCCCCTCCCCGCAGGTTTAAATAGCACGAGGGAAGAAAAGAAATGGGCGAGAGGAAATTCATACCTCTTGAGAATAAGTGCTGGGGATTGCCGATCCGTGGGAAATTTGTCGTGATGGAGCGTTGCATGCCCCTCATATTCCAAGGGCATATAAGACGAGTTCTAAGTTCTATAAATAGAACTCGTAATCTTGATGGTGTTCAGAGAGAGCACAGCCTTTACGGCCCACAAGCGACTCGATTATCATGGATATATCCCCCTTCACACCGCTTTTTAGTGAAACCACAAGCACTGCTCATGCCAGAGGTTTTTGTCGACGACAGCAACGCTGCAGATACTTCATTTTCCTCAACTGAGGCAGTTGATGCGGATGCTTCATTTGATTCAATAGGTGGGATCGTCGTAAGCCAATGGCGCGACGTCTTTATAAAGCGAGGCCGCCGTGAAGTCGATCTTGTTGTGGCGAAGAAGACTATTGGTGGCCTTCAGCTTCTGCTACTTGTTGTCGAAATCAAACGCGACAACCTCGATTTGGACAATGCC
>Ga0307509_10007214_pt1 | contig 14630 bp, 13 predicted proteins | sample 10_EM_MG_FD_202245 | JGI IMG/M metagenome (GOLD analysis project Ga0307509, IMG submission 202245) | Populus trichocarpa ectomycorrhiza microbial communities from riparian zone in the Pacific Northwest, United States - 10_EM | ecosystem: Host-associated > Plants > Roots > Unclassified | place... | reverse complement strand
AGCTGCACCGGCCGGCCGTCGGTCTCGAGCGCGATGCGCACGGCCTGGCCGATGAAGTCGACATCGAGACGCCGGCCGAAACCGCCGCCGAGGTAGGTGACGTGCACGCTCACCGCGCTCTCGGCCACACCTGCCGCGCGCGCCGCGATGGCGCGCGCCGCGCCCGGCATCTGCGTCGGCGCCCAGACCTCGACGCGCCGCGCCGCGCCCTCGCCGGTGACGCGCGCGGTGCAGTTGATCGGCTCCATCGTCGCGTGTGCGAGGTAGGGCGCGCGGTAGACCTGCTCTATCGTGCGCGCCGCACTCTTCACGGCCGCCGGCACATCGCCACGGCTGTGGAAGGCGACACCACCCTGCTCCTTCGCGGCCGCGCGTGCCGTCTCTTCGAGCGCCTTGATGATGGCCGCGCTGGCCAGCACGCCGACCGGCGGCGCCTGCCACTCGACCTGCAGCGCCTGCGCGCCCTGCTTCGCGTGCCAGTACGTGCGGCCGACGACCGCGAGCGCGTCGGTCGACCCGGCGAACGTGCCCAGGCGCACGACGCGCTCGACGCCGGCGAGCTTCATCGCCGCATCCGCGTTCACCGCGCCGGGGCTGCCGCCGAGCACCGGGCAGTGGCGCACGACCGCGTAGACCATGTTCGGCAAGCGCACGTCGATGCCGAACGCGGCGGTGCCGTTGGTCTTCGCGACCACGTCGATGCGCGGCGCCGGGGTGCCGATGAGCTTCCAGTCCTTCGCGTCCTTGACCATGACGGTGCTGACCGGTGTCGCCGCCGCGGCCTTCGCGAATTCGCCGAAGTGGGCCTTCTGTCCCGAGCCATGGCTGATCACGCCATCGATGATGACGAGCTCGTCGACCGGCAGCCGCCAGCGCAGCGACGCGGCACCGAGCAGCTGCGCGCGCGCCGTCGCCGCGGCGAGGCGCAGCACATCCCACGCGTCGGCGACGGTCGACGAGCCGCCGGTCATGTTGATGCCGAGTTCGCGCGCGAGCTTGGCGACGAGCCACTGCCCGGTCTTGACGCTGCGCGTCTCCTGCCCCGGCTCGCTGTCGCGCGGGTGGAAGGGCAGCGCACCGACGAAGCCGGCGACGTTGCCGTAGAGCTTGTCGGGCCCGGCCTGGATGAGCCGCACCGAGGCCAGCGGCACGTCGAGCTCGTCGGCCGCGAGCATCGCGAGCGCGGTGTGCACGCCCTGGCCCATCTCGCTGCGGTTCATCGCCAGCATCACGCTGCCGCCGGCGGCGATCTTGATCCAGCCGTTCAGGCCGACCTCGCCATCGACGACCGGCAGCGTGTCCGCGCCGCCCTGGCGGCTGCGCGGCGGCATCGCGCCCCAGCCGACGACGAGCGCGGCGCCGGCACCCAAGCCGCTCAAGATCAAGGTGCGGCGTTTCATCATTTCGCCCGCAGCGCCGTCGCCGCGGTCTTGATCGCGGCGCGTATGCGCGGGTAGGTGCCGCAGCGGCAGATGTTGGTGATCGCGGCATCGATGTCGGCATCGCTCGGGTTCGGGTTCTTCGCGAGCAGGGCCGCCGCGGCCATCAACATGCCGCTCTGGCAGTAGCCGCACTGCGGCACCTGGTGCGCGACCCAGGCCGCCTGCAAGGCATGCGGCTTCTCAGTCGTGCCGAGCGCCTCGATCGTGCGCACCGCCTTGCCCGCCACCGACGACAGCGGCGTGACGCACGAACGCAGCGCCTGGCCATCGACCAGCACCGTGCACGCACCGCAGGCCGCGACACCGCAGCCGAACTTGGTGCCGGTCATGTTGAGCACATCGCGCAGCGCCCACAGCAGCGGCATGGCCGGGTCGACTGCGGCGTCGTTCAGCGTGCGCATCTGGCCGTTGATGGAAAGCTCCACGCGGTCTCCTGATCCAATGGGGCAGCCCGTGACGGGGCGCACCGATTCTGCGGCATGTCGGCGACCCGCCGGCGAAGAGCGCGCCGCCCGATCGGCGGCTCAGGTGGCGATTCGCTTCTGCATGAAGACGCTGAGCGGATCGTCCCAGTAGCCCCCGAACGGGCCGCGGCGCTCGAAGCCGCTGCGCGCATACAGGCCGAGCGCCTCGGGTTGGAGCGGCCCGGTTTCGAGCTTGAGCAAGCAGCAGCCCGTGGCCGCGGCTTTCGATTCGAGCATTGCCAGCATCGCCTTCGCAACCCCTTGACTGCGGCCGCGAGGGTGCACGTACATGCGCTTCAGCTCGCCGTAGTCGGGCTGGAGGACGACGGCGCCGCAACCGACGGCGCGGCGCTCGGCGTCCCTCGCGACGACGAACAGCACGTTCGCTTGCGTCAACGAAGCCAGGTCGAGCAGGTGCGTGCTCTCGGGCGGATAGAGCGATCGCTGGTAGGCATCCAGTTCGGCGATGAGTTCGATGACATCGGGCTGATCGGGCGATTCAAGGGCGATGTGCATGGGCAAAAGCAGGAACTAACGTTTGACTTAAGTGGGCCGACGAAGGCAGGTCCGCTTGAAGGAAGGACCAGACGGGACTGGAACGCTGGAGGTGGGAAGTGAACATTTCCTCGCGCGCACTGACTCGCAAGCCGTGGCCGAGCACGATCTCGCTGACACTAGTCCTCGTTCCTCTCGATTCGCTGGGCCCAAGCACGCGCTGCACGAATATCCTCTTGGTCTCCGAAATAGTGTTCTGCTTTCCGGAGAAGGTGAAGTGCCCCGCTCCAGTCGCGACGGATGCTTAGCGACTGCCTAGCTTGGTCCACATAGACAGCAGGGTTCGTTGTTCCACATCCAATGAGTTCGTTGCGCAACGATGCAGCTTCGTCAGCCCTATCCAAGATGTCGAGTACGAACGCTTCGAATGCGATTGTGAAGTCGTCGGCGAACCCCATCGCTCGCGGAACTGAAATGACTTCTAACGCGGCTTCAGGGCTCTTCTCTACATCTAGTAGCCACTTCGCTTGATCGCTGTAAATGGCAGGATGCTGCGTCTTTGTGCCAATCAGCGCCTTGCGCAACGCTACTGCCTCAGTGCCACGTCCCGCGTTCTCGAGCACTCTCGCATGCACGGCAATGACCCAGCTTGTTCTCGCTGAGTCAGGGGCGGTATCCATCTCACCTAGGAACAGCCTCGCATCATCGGAAGTTCCGACTGATGCAACGGCCGTGCCATAGTCGGCCCAGTACTGGGGGAAGTCGGGCCTCAGCTTCGCCGCGCGCCTAAACAAGTCGAGAGTCTGCCTGTCAAACTTCCCGGCAATCTTCTTTCGAATCTCTCCGAGGAATCGCAGCGCCCGGTGTTCAGTTGGGTCAATGGCCAGCATGAACTCCAAGATAGCCGCGGCGTTTGAAATCTTCCCGCGCTCGTACGCATCGCGCTCCATTCTCCACAGTCTGGCCGTGGCTTCCTCGGTTCTGCGGCCAAAGAGACTGGGCGCGAGTTCCTGTATGCGCTCCGGTTGACCACCTTGCTCAAGGTGAAAGAGGGCAGCCATAGCGCGGCGCACATTCGCCTCGATGATTGCGCGCTGACCTCGTAAGTCATCTAGCCAGAAGCCCGCAATTGTGCGGTGCAGGTTGTGGGTATGCACAGGATCTTGTTCAAGTCGACGGGCCTGTTCCGAAGCCAAGTCATGCAAATTGAGCCAGTCAGAATTCTCAATCAGTAGGCCACGCCGAATGAGACTCTCGCCAGTACTCTCGATGGAAAGCGCTTTGGCCAATCGACCTATGTGGCTAAAGTGGATGCCATCTCTGTACAACGAGCAGGCGAACAGGAGAGCGCGCTCACTCTGATCAAGAACGTTCTGGTAAAGATCGTGGAACAGCTTTTCGTAGAGCACCTGTGCATAGTCGTCTGGGTGCTGTCTGAGTACGTCGTCCGGAGGTATTTTCTTTGCTGCCGCGAGATGCGCAAGCAGATAGAGCGCATACGAGTGCGCTCCGTCTCCGTGGCCTCCGCCAAGTCGATGGAATATGTACTGACGGCTATCGGCGCCAAATTTCCAACCAGCGGGCAGTCCAGGTGGATTCGACAAGTACTCGGCCAGTGCTTGCTTGGAGAGTCCGGTGATCTCAATGCTCACCGGCGACGGTTCAGAAACGCGTTCGCGCGTCTCAAGAATGACCTTGCTTCCCGGGTACGCTCTCGTAAGGCCATCAAGCAGATTGAATACTGCACGGTTCTTCCAGCGACCGTCTTGTAGCCACAGATGAGCACGCTGAATATGCAAAAAGAATGGCAGCGGATGAGGCGAGCGTGCACAGAGCTCCGTCGCGATGGCTTGTGGATCTTGGGTACGGGGAGGTTGCGGACGCTCTTCGTGGAAACCCAAGTAAGGCGCGAGTTCGGCGAACAGATCACTCGCTCCCGCGTCTGGTCGGGCCGTCAATGAGATAGCTTGGAGTCCGCGCCAGTTTGGCAGGCGTCTCAATTCATCGATGGCGACAGATTTTCCGACTCCTGCAAATCCGCACACGGCAATGATGGAGTGTTGACGAAGCTCATTCGCAAGCTTTGGCACGAGCGCATCAAGGCCGAATCGCCCTCTTGAACTAGCGGATTCACTAGGTCCGGCCGAGGCCGTTTCAGTCTTGGCTTTTTCGGTTGGACTCGCTCCGAGGCTTAGGCCTCGAGGGAGTGTGACTCTCCAGCGCCCTGCATTCGCCCGATGCGCAACGTTCTGCGCGATCCATCCTGATCCCCTATGGTCATAGGTGCGAAGGTGTACGTTCGCCTCTTCACTGTCAAACTGAGCGAGGTTGTACCCAAATTCCCCCGTGCTGCCGGCCGTTCCTGCACCTGCCGCTATGACGAGATGCGGTGGGTTCGGCACCTCCTCGACCCATTGGTCGTGCGCATGGCCGTGCAGGAGCACGTCGTAGTCATTCTGAGTTCGCCCGCGGAGAGTCTGCTGCTCACTGGGATGTATCCAACTTCTAGGATGGTGCATCAATACAATTCGCAGATGCGGCGTCGCACCCTTTAGTAGGGCATCAATCGCCTTCTGGGCATGTCCCATTTGAGTCGCGCCGCCGAGCCAAATGCGATCCTTGTCGTTGTCACCAACGCAGCTCCACGCCGAATTTAGTCCCGTGATTGAAAGAGTTCGGCCGTCGATGGAGATCGTCGTGCCAAATACTCCATTCGAGTCTAGTTTGATGTGCGGAAAATACTTCGCGACGAAGTCGCGGTATTGGCCGAGTCTTTCCATTGCAAGTTGAATGTCTTGTTTTCCGTCGTGCAATAGCTGATTGACCTGATCCAATGTTCTCGAGTCGCTGCGAAAGTATTCGGCTATTGAGTCCGGAACTCGTGTTCGATCGATGTCATGATTTCCTGGGACAAGGAAGAGTCGTTCGGCGGGCAGATCACAGAGCCGCAGCACCTTGTCAAGGTACTCGTGCGCGTCCTCGTACTGGTTGGCTAAGGTCTCACCTTGAACAGTCCCGAAACTTATGTCTCCTGTACAGAAGACAAGGTCGACCCTATCTCCGCTCTTGATCTGGGTCTCGAGGTCAGTGAGGAGATCAGTCAGGACTGGGCTATCGCGCCAGGACTTGCGACTGAGAAAGTGCAGATCCGACAAATGAAGCCAGCCGAGTGTGTTGCTCATGTGCTGATTCTTGCATCCGGGGATGTGTGAGACGGAAGTTTGAGCGCCTCACCCCTATGTGGCTGAGACCGTCATTGCACGTCGAGACGTATCGGAAGCGTAGACCGGACCTGCCCCTTCCGTGACTTCTGTCTTTGCGCGACACCACTGGGCTCTTGTGCGGCCTAACGAGTTGCAGACGCCGGTCCAGCCCGCCGCCAATTGACACACACCTGTCTACTGGCGAATCCTCCATTTCTCTAGTCTCTTGCCGACCCGCAACCGTGGCCGCAAAGCCGGGAGCGGGAGAGTCGGCGGAGTGAATGAGAAATTTGGCTGAACGGAGCCGGCCCTCCCGCTTCCGGCTTTGCTCGCTCGACCCGCACAGTCGATCCCAGGTGATGCACCGACACGCTCACCTTGCAGCTCAGGCCGCCACGCCACCCGCAATATCGCTGAAGGCCTCGATCAGATCGGCCGCCGGCTGCGGCGAGCGTTCGCCTTGCGGCAGCAGCGCCTGAACGCTCACGCGCACCTCGGGCAGCAGCGTGCGCACCTCCAGCGCCTCGTGGGTGGCGGCGGCCGCAGTGAACGAATCGATAATGGCCGGCCCGAAGCCTTGTTCGGCCAGCACCATCGCGATGTGATGGGTCTGCGCCGTCAGCCCGCCGCTGGGCTCGAGGCCGAGGCGAACGCATTGCTCGGCGAGCATCGCCCCGAGCGGGTCGCGCTCATCGATGCGGATGAAGCCGCTGCGCATCAGATCGGCCAGCTCCACTGTCGTGCGCCTGTCGATGGCGCCGCGCGCGGGACGCAGCGACACGCAGACCAGCCGCCCGGTAGCGACCGCGACGTGCTGCACCGCCGGGTGCTGGACGCTGCCGTAGACGATGCCCACATCGCCCTCGCGCAGCGCGATCGCCTGCGTGATCTCGTGCGAATGCAGCGTTCGGACCGACACCGCCACATCCGGATGCCGGCGGCGGAACCGCCGCAGTGCATCGGGCAGCGCGCGCACGGCCAGCGACGGCACGATCAGCAGGCGCAGCGCCTGGCGCTGGCCGGCGCGCAACCCGCCGGCCAGACGCCGCACCGACTCGAGCTGCGAGACGAGCTTCTGCACCTCGGGATAGAGCAGCTGCGCTTCACGCGTCGGCACCAGCCGGCTGCGCTGGCGCGTGAACAGCACGTAGCCCAATTGCAACTCGGCGTGCTGCAGGGTCTGCGTCACCGCTGGCTGGGTCACGTGCAGCAGACGCGCTGCGCCGCTGACGCTGCCGGTCAGCATGATCGCGTTGAAGACCTCGATGTGCTTGAGCCGCATCGTCGTTCCTTGGAGTCGCAGCGACCGTGCCGGTGCCCGCCAGACATTAGCTTAGCTTATGGGTGATGCCGAACTTCCGATGCGACAAGACGCATCGCGCCGACAAGAATCGACCTCGGAATCTCTTTCTTCATCAAGGACTTCACGATGTGCACGACTGCTCTCCGACTCGTTTCTCTGACCACGTTCATGATCGCGTTCACCGCGCCCGCGGCGATGGCCCAACCCGCGCCGACGCTGGACAAGGTCAAGGCCAGCGGCAGCGTCACCGTGGCCTACCGCGAGTCGTCGATCCCGTTCTCGTACCTCGACGACAAGGCGCAGCCCACCGGCTTCGGCTGGGAAATCTGCGCCCGGGTCGTCGACCAGCTGAAGAAGGCCACCGGCCGCGCTGACCTGAAGGTCCAGGCGCAGGCGGTGACCTCGGCGAACCGCATCCCCTTGCTGCAGAACGGCACGATCGACATCGAGTGCGGCTCGACCACCAACAACAGCGAACGGCAGAAGCAGGTCGCGTTCGCGACCAACTACTTCTACACCGGCACGCGCTTCCTGGTGAAGGCCGGTGCGCCGGTGAAGTCGCTCGACGACCTGAAGGGCAAGACGGTGGTGTCGACGACAGGCACGACCAACTTCCGCGTGATCCGCAACCTGAACGAAGAGAAGAAGCTCGGCATCGAGCTCGCCGGCGCGAAGGACCACGCGGAGTCGGCGCTGCTGGTGCAGACCGGTCGCGCGCTCGCGTTCGCGATGGACGACATCCTGCTGTATGGCCTGAAGGCGAGCGCCGCGAACCCGGCCGACTTCGACGTGGTGGGCGAGGCGATCCAGGTCGAGCCCTACGCGATCATGCTGCGCAAGGACGACCCGGCGTTCAAGAAGCTGGTCGACGACACGATCGCCGGGCTGGTCAGGAGCGGCGAGTTCGAGGCGCTCTACAAGAAGTGGTTCCAGTCGCCGATCCCGCCCAAGGGCATCAACCTCAATGCGCCGATGAGCAAGGAGCTGCGCGACAACCTGAAGAACCTGTCCGACAAGCCGGCGACATGAATACGGATGATCAGACGCGCGGCCTGATCGGCGTGCTGGGCGGCATGGGGCCGCTGGCGACGGTCGACTTCATGCACAAGCTGCTGGCCGCGACGCCCGCCGATGCGGACCAGGACCATGTGCCGGTGATCGTCAGCTCGATCCCGCAGGTGCCCGACCGCGCAGCGGCCTTCCGCGGCGAGGGCGTCTCGCCGCTCGCGGCGATGATCGCCAGCGGCCGGCGCCTGGTGCGCGCGGGCGCCGCGCTGGTCCTGATGCCGTGCAACACCGCGCACCTCTGGTTCGACGAGGTCCAGAGCGCGCTCGGTATGCCGATGCTGCACCTGGTGGACGCAGCACTCGAAGACGCCATCGTCACCGCGGGCAGGCACGCGACGCTCGGGCTGCTGTGCACCGACGCCACGCTGGCATCGGGCCTGTACACGAGGCGCGCACCGCAGATCCGCTGGGTGCTGCCGACCGCCGACGACATGCTCGAACTGGTGATACCGGGCATTCAGGCGGTCAAGGCGGGCGCACTCGACCGCGCCGGCGACCTGCTGGGCGCTGCCGCACAGGCGCTGGCGCGGCGCGGCGCCCAGGCGCTCGTGCTCGGATGCACCGAGGTGCCACTGGTGCTGGGGCCGTCGAACGCGCCGGTGCCCGTGATCGACGCCACGGCATCGCTGGCGCGACGCGCGGTGGCGTGGTCGCTGGTGCAACGCAGCCCTGCGACTTCGTGACGACAAAGCGCCGCGCGAGCAAACTTGCACAATGACCGCGGGCTCGAGTCTGGCTGCGCACGTGGTCCACTTGGGTTTGGTCACCTCTTTTTTTGTGCCGCCGCGATGAATACCTCCGCCCTTGCCCATCTGCCCGAACACGGCCCGCCGGACCTGCTCTACCTGCTGTTCCACGGCGTCGGCGCGACCGCCCAGCACATGACGCCGCTCGCACGCCGCCTCGCGCACGAGTACCCGCAGGCGGCCGTGCTGTGCTTGGATGGGCCCGAGGCCTTCGACGCCGTGATCGGCGACACCAACGCGCGGCAGTGGTTCTCGATCCGCCGCGTCACCGAGAACAACCGCCCCGGCCGCGTCGCGGCTGCACTGCCCGCATTCATCGCGACGATCCGCGCATTGCAGGCGAGCTTCAGCATGCCGTGGGAACGCACCGCACTCGCCGGCTTCTCGCAAGGCGCGGTGATGGCGCTCGAAGCCGTGCAGGCCGAGCCGATGCTCGCCGGCCGCGTGCTCGCGTTCGCGGGCCGCCACGCCAGCGCGCCGACGCACGTGCCGACCGACACCACCGTGCACCTGTTGCACGGCCTGGCCGACACCGTGATCCCGGCCGCCGCCGCGGTCTATTCGGCGCAGACCCTGCTCGCGCTGGGCGGCGATGTCACCGCCGACGTGCTGCCCGGCATTGGGCATGAACTGCACCCGGCGCTGATGGACATGGCGATCGAACAACTGCGCAGCTTCGTGCCGAAGAAGGTGTGGCGGCAGGCGATGAGCGAGGCGCCGGTGTTGCCGCGCGTGGCGTCGAGCGACGAGCTGGGCGACTAACCGAAGGTGGTGTCGCTCTGCGCGTGGCCGCTGCCGAGGTACAGCCTGAGCATCGGCAGCGCGCCGTCATGCTCCCAGACCCGCGCGTCGATGACGAACTGACGGCCGCCGACGCGAATGACATCGCCGAGCGAAGGCGCCACCGAATGGTCTTGCCAGAACCGCGGCACATCGATCTTGTTGATGCGGATCCAGGCGCGGTCTTCCGACGTGAATTCCAGAACGATTCGAAGATTTTCCTGAGTCATGGCAGGCCCTCTGGCGAGTGCTTTCTCGGCGATATGGCAAGCGTACTACAGCGGATGCGGGCGCTTCATGGAACGGTCAGGCGCTTGCGTCGTCTTCGAGTAGCTGCTGCAGGCGCCGCGGGTAGTTGTTCAAGAAGTCTCGAGTCACCGCAAAGTGCTCCGTGTCTTCGAAAGCAACTTCGCTGATGCCGGCGCCGTCGAACTGAATGATCTTCGAATTCGGGTAGGACAAGAGAATGGGTGAATGCGTGGCAATGACAAACTGCGACGAATCGTCGACAAGCTGGTGGATGGCGCTGAGGGCGGCCAGTTGTCGGCTTGGTGAGAGCGCGGCCTCGGGTTCGTCCAGAAGGTAGATACCGTTCCCCTTGAATTTGTGGAGCAGCACGGCCATGAAGGATTCGCCATGCGAACGCGCGTGAAGTGACTTGCCGCCATAGCCATCCAGGTAGCCGACCTCGTCCATGTAGGTGGCGACGTTGAAGAAACTCTCCGCCCTCAAAAAGTACCCGTCCGCTGGCTTCGGCACGCCCCGGGCGACACGCAACGCGTCGTGCAACGGGGACACTGATTCTGCTGTCCGGAACTGAACATTCTTCGTTCCGCCTTCCGGACCGAAGCCCAACGCAACGGCGATGGCCTCCAGGACTGTGGACTTGCCGGATCCGTTCTCGCCCACGAAGAACGTGACGTTTGGATGGAAGTCGATGTTACCGAGCTCGCGAACCGCAGGAATGTTGAACGGGTAGGCGTCGTAGTCAATCTCCACGCCAGGGCGCATTGCCGCGTGAAGGAGATACGGCTTGCTACGTTTGGGCATGGCGTTTGAAGCAGCTCACGTTTGACGTGCGCTCACTTTGGGCTGGGAAGCGGCATGCTGGATCGCGCGGCCACGCCAGACATTTCGCGCTCGAGATGCTGCGGGAACCATCGACTGCGAAGCCGCATGAACGGCAGTTCGACCACGCGGAATAGCAGCCACCCACCCGCCACACCCGCGCAGAGGACCAACACCACCACCGGAGGTGAATTGGCATCGATATGCCGCTGCGCCAACTGAGGGCTGACCAGCATGAAGAGCGGCTTGTGGACCAAGTAGATCGCATACGACCAGCGCGCGAGAGGGGCGGCGCCAGGTATTCGAACGCGGTGCAGCAGCGATCCCGGGCTGAGCGCCGCCAAGGTCAGCAGCGCGAAGCTGGCCGCCAGCAGCGAAAACCCAAGGGCCGTCGCGATGAACGGATTGGGGAAATCATTCGCGAAGCCCAAGAACACGCCGACGGCGCCGAGCAGACCCATGACCAGAAGCGCGTTCCCCCGCCGAAGGATTCTCGCGTACAGATCGACATGAAAATTCTTGAGTACCGCGACCGCGACGCCGAACAGCAGCTCGTCGAAGCGGGCAAAGCTCGAGTAGTAAACCTCGGCCGAGAAGGAATCGTACCCATACCTCAGCGACGCGAAGCCGCGCAGCACGATGCCCATTGCCACGGCAGCGCCGAGGGCCCACCACACTGTGCGCGCCGAGCGGCTGACCTTCATGATGGCGAGCGCCGCAACGGGGAGAATCAGATAGAACTGCTCCTCGACGCACAGGGACCACGAGTGGGTAAATGTCTCCCCATAGGCCAACCCGAAGTTCTGCGTGAATGTGAGGAATCGCCAGATCGGCGCGGTGTGGGAGCCGGCGAGCGCCCCAGGCAGCAGCAGGTAGGCGATCAGTACGACGTAGTAGTTGGGCAGCGTTCGAATCAGGCGGCGAGCAAAGAAGGCCTTGAGCGACAAGGGGTGGCCATGGGCGATGGACGCCGCAATCTGGTTGCCGATCAGGTAGCCGCTGAGTACGAAGAAGAGGTCTACGCCAGCCCACCCGATGCTGCCGACCACACCAAATGTCTCATGATGGCTGACGAACCCGTTGTAATGGGTCATGAGCACCAAGCCGATGGCGGCGGCCCGCAAGGTGTCCAACCCGCCCACCCGCGTGGCACTGGCTTGCTGATTCATGGGATCGGGTTTCAGAGATCTGTCTGGGAATGGCATGTGGCAGACATGCTCGCTTGACGGAAGGCTTGGCCGCCACGGCTATGCACCTGCGCGTGATTGCAACGAGGCCGCGATGAGGCTCCAAACAATGAGTACCAGCTGAGCCAAGTTGACAAGTATTGCGGCCACATGGATGCGACGGAACGCTGAGATGGCAACGGGCGCGCCGCCCTGAATTTGGGACCGAAGCGAATCCATCTTCGGAATGACCTTCCGGCGCATGCCAGCGGCCAACAGTGCGAGGGCCGCCGCGCCAGCCGCGACGACCGGCCTCCCAGCCAACACATAGCTCACAGCGGTGGCGCTTGCCGTGACTATCGCGGCCAGATAGTAGGTGTTGTAGAAGCCCCGGACGAAGCGCGAGTCCAGAGGCGTGTCGTGCTTGAGAACCAACAGCGGCACAGAGCCCAGCAGAAAGTACGCCGTGGTCACCAGCAGGGTTACCGTGAAGAACAGGGCCGCGATCAGGGCTGCAGACATAAGCGATTGTGGATTGAGTCGTGCTCTGTGTGCGGCCCGGGTTTGGCAAACGGAGATCGTGATGCCAACGCTACTTCTTGCTTGCCAGCGAGGATTTCAAGGTGACGCTGGCGGTCTTCCTGCCTAGCTTGCATTCGACATCCGTGGCGACGGGCGCAAATTGCCCGCCGAGGAAACTGCGAATCTTGACGATCGAATCGTAGTTCCTTGTCTTGGCATCCTGGACCATGGAACCCAGGGTCTTGAGTACGGCCTGCTTGCAGGCGTCTTCGTTTTGAAGCTTTCCAATGTCAGCGTCATCCGAGTACTCATCCGGCCCGTAGCGATGGCTGTACTCAGGCGCTTTGATCCCCCAGTAGGCGTTGATATCCGGGCCGAGAATGGCTTTGGCCTCAGCAGAGGTCAGCATCGGCTCCAGGGGCAGGAAGATCGCGCCAGCTGAAGGCGGCCTTGCCGGAATATTGGCGGCTCGCTCTTCCGCCTCTGCTGCGCGTTGCATTGCGGTCGATGTCATGGCGAACGAGCCCACCAGCGGCACCTCGGTCGTCTTGTAGCCCGGCTTGCAACTGAAGCCCGCTGGATCGTCTGAAGGTTTTCCGTCGCGCATGGCCCGAATGTTCGCAACGGCGTCGTAGCCACGACTGCGGGCATCGTCAGCCATGGCCTTCAGGGTCTTCTCAAACGCCTCGACGCAGTGCCGCTTCGAGCCACCAAGCGGGCTCATGCTGATGCTCGATCGGGTGTAGACGTCTGGTCGTGCCACTTCTGAAAAGTCTGGCGTCGGCTGCGCACCCCAATAGAGCTTTATGTCCGGACCCACGAGTTCCTCGGCCGCATCCGCCTTCAGCAGCTCGCTGAACTTGAAGTAGGTTCCCTCGGCCGCGTGCGCGGAGATGGTTAGTGAAGTCAGAACCAGAGCGAGCAATTTGCCTCTGTGCATAGATCGATCCTTGAGCCTAAGAAACATGGTGAGATTGTGCGTCAGCACATCGCATCGATCTCGACGCCTAACGTTTGACTTAAGCGGACCATGGAGGACGGCGAAGCCGGCCGGAACGGGTCCGCTTGAAGGAAGGGTTAGGCGTCAACGCGCGCTACTCGGGCTTCTCATTCTTCGGTCGCTGCAACTTTGAGCGAGGGCTCTCTGAAGCTGGAGGGTCCGCTTCTGGTTCAGGATCGAAGTCAAGCAAGTGATCCAGGTCACGCATGATCATGTGCATCATCTTGGTGTCGAAGCCAAAATCATCAGGCCCAAATGGTCCGCGTCTCAGAAGTTCTGCGGCCCTCAGAAATTGCCTTCGAGCTGCGATTGCGTCTTCAGGAATTCCATCCTTGGCGAGTCGATACGCCTCCATTCCTAGCTCGTACATCCATGGCATCTCTTCACGAAAGAGGCTCGCCACAATGAGAAGTGCAACGGGATCGCCGCGCTTCGAGCCGAGAGATCGGGTGATCTCGTGAACCATCATTGGGTGAAATCGCCGTCCTCGGTTCCGGAGGGCGCGAGGTCCGTCTTCCGTGATCTCACGAAACTTGCCATCCAGAGTTCTGACGCTCGCCACGAGTTCTTCCAGAATCTCCGGCTGAGGGCGAGCATGCTTCGCCGGAGTGGCAAGGCTCGGAATCGCCGCGACCTTCTTCTCAAGTTCTGGCCAGAGAGCATCGAAGAGTTGGGTTACGCGAGCCTCGGGTACAGGGTGCTGAGAGGATTGATTGAGAGACTGAATGACTTCGAAGAGTCCGATTCGATCAATCTTCTTCGCCTGAAACTGAGCCAACGGGCCAGTGATATCGCGAAACTCTAGGTCGAGCAGAAGTGGTATGACGCGACTGCCTTGCATTGATTTGGCAAGCGCGCCGGCTTCAAAGAGAACCCATGGTGAGCCAACGTTCTCTCGCGTGATACACAAGATTCCGAAGTTGCAGGCTTCGAGCTCCTTCGCTACCTGGTCCGCCCAGCGTTGCCCCGCTTCGATATCTGCATGGGACAGCCACGGCTCAACATAGTGAAGGACCAGCGGCATCCAATCATGAAGCGCGTCAGCAAGTGCGTGGCTTCGCTCTCCGCTCCAGCTGATAAAAACTTTCATTTGCAGGCCTCCTAAGGTAGTTGCTCTTGACGCCTAACGTTGGACATGAGCGGCGGCGGGTCGCATGCTCAGCACGCTGCTGGAAGGCACCCGCCCGATGGAGAGTTGCCGCCGGCCGCAGAGCCAACCCATCAGTCCAGACTCACCTCGGTCCGCACCATCCCCGCCCGATCGGCGCGCGCCGTCAGCGCCAGGTGCGTCCCCTTCGGCGCGCGCACCACCCACTCGACCACCGCGCGATCGCCGGTCACTTCGCGGTTCGGCAAGAAGGCCTGCAACGAGG